>OHAD01001875.1_pt1 | contig 17973 bp, 10 predicted proteins | sample 1577011 | NCBI WGS metagenome assembly OHAD01 (sample SAMEA3541510, study PRJEB24748) | human gut metagenome | biome: human gut; feature: human-associated habitat; material: faeces | place: China | collected 2012
GAGCGATGTGTACGTCAACGTCGTCGGCGGCATGCGGCTGGACGAGCCTGCTGTGGATTTGCCGATGGTGCTGGCAATCGCATCCAGCTTTCGGGACAAGCCGCTGCCGGAAGGCGTCATGAGCTTCGGCGAGGTCGGCCTGACCGGCGAGATCCGTGCCGTCAACCAGCTCAATCAGCGCCTGTCCGAGCTGCACCGGCTCGGCTTCACGCGCTGCCTCATCCCGCGCAGCGGCACGCAGAGCCTGCACGCACCGGAGGGGCTGGAGCTGCTGCGGGTGCGCAATATTCGCGAGGCCATGGCTGTCGCGCTCTGAGCAGAGTCGAATATGCCTGCATTCGCTCCGGCGGGGTCGTCCTGCCGGGGCGATTTTTTGGGCAAAAATGCCGGGATGTGTGCCGGAACCGCCGGGAAACCGTCAAAATAACAGTAGATTTTTTCTGAGAATTATTGTATGATATTGCTTTGGAAAGAATACTGACGGGAGGGGAATCATATGCCCGGGATCAAATATATCACCCGCGTGCTGCGCGGTGTCCGCTTTGAAAAGCTGAACTACGTCATGGGCGTTGTCAAGCAGAAGAGCGGCCACAGCAAGGCGCGCACATTCTGCGACATTCTCTGGTGCGCGGCGCGCTACGGCGCAGGGTACTATGACTATGTGATGTTCGGCTTCTATGCCATGAACGGCAGGCAGCGCGACACCTATCTGACGCGCGTGCGCAATAAAAAGGTCTGCGAGCTGATGAATCAGCCCGGCTATGGTGATGAGTTCGATGATAAGCTCCGCTTCAATGTCCGCTTTGCCGATTTCCTCGGCCGCCGGACGCTGAATGCCGCCGCGGCAACGCCGGACGAGCTGTCCGCATTCCTGCAGGGGCTCGACTGCTTCTTCGCCAAGCCGAGCCGCGGCACCTGCGGCAACGGCATCGAGAAGCTCCGCACGGCAGACTGGCCGGATGCGGAGAAGCTGCTGGCCTATCTGAAGGAAAAGGGCCTCGACGTGCTGGAGGAGCCGCTTGCGCAGCATCCGGATATGGCGAAGCTGCACCCGCAATCCGTCAACACCATGCGCATCGTCACGGACCGTGTCGGCGACACCGTACACATTGCCTATATCGTGCTGAAGATCGGCAGGGGAGACGGCTTCTGCGACAACTCCGGGCAGGGCGGCATCATCTGTCGCGTGGACGAGAAGACCGGTAAGATCTGCTCCGTCGCAACGGACGATTATTTCAACGTCTACGAGACGCATCCGGACACCGGCATTCGCTTCGAGGGCTATCAGCTCCCGATGGTGCAGGAGGCCGTGGACTTTGCGAAGAAGGCTGCGCTCGTTGTGCCGCAGATCTGCCACGTCGGCTGGGACGTGGCGATCACGCCGGACGGCCCCGTGCTCATCGAGGGCAACGATTACCCCGGAACGGATCTGTGCCAGCTTGCGCCGCACTATCCGGAGAAGCAGGGCCTCTGGCCGTATTACAAGGAAATTCTGAATATCAAATAAATAGGGAGCATTCGTCATGGAACAAGAGCTGCACCCCAATGCGGGGAAAAACGACATCATTGAGGTCGACGGCGTGCGCTATCAGCGCCTGCCCATCAAGACCCACCTGATCACGGATAAGGACAACATCCTTGACGTGGCCGAGAAGTACGGCAAGCCCGTGCTGTCCAAGCCCGGCGACGTGCTGTTCATCTCGGAAAAGTGCGTGGCCTGCACGCAGCGCCGCGCCATTCCGCTTGCGGACATCAAGCCGCGCAAGCTGGCCTATAAGCTCAGCGCCCATGTCACCAAGACGCCGCACGGCATCGGCCTCGGCATGCCCGAGACGATGGAAATGGCCCTGCGCGAGGTCGGCTCGCTGCGCATCCTGTTTGCGGCCGCCATCTCTGTCATCGGCAAGAAGATTTTCCGCAAGAAGGGCTGGTTCTACGCCGTGGCCGGTTACCGCGCCCGCTCCATCGACGGCCCGTGCCACAACACGATCCCGCCGTACAACCACTATGTCGTCCTCGGTCCGCTGAAGCCGGATCAGGTCGCAAAGGACATTGCTGCGCGCGTCGGCTATGACGTCGCCATCGTCGATATCAACGACCTCGAGGGCCAGATCCTCGGCGCTTCCTCCAAGGCCGTGAACAAGAAGCTCTATGCCCGCATTCTGAAGGACAATCCGCTCGGTCAGGACGACCAGCAGACCCCGATGGGCATCATCCGCCGCGTGGACTGATCTCCCGCCTGCACGAAAAACAGCTCCGGCACATAGACTGTGTCGGAGCTGAAATTATGCGTGCGGAGGGGATCGGAATGGACTTTTCCCGGGAAAGGGCGCAGGCCTATGCGCACCGCTGGGCCTTTGGGCGGAATCCGGAGTATCTCGCCTTTGACCGGCTCGGCGGCGACTGCACGAGCTTCGTTTCGCAGTGCCTGCTGGCAGGCGGCGCGTCGGAGGACCCGACGCCGCTGTGGGGCTGGTATTACCGCTCCGGGAACGACAAGGCGCCTGCCTGGAGCGGCGTCGAGCCGTTCTGGCGCTTTTTCACGCGCTCCGACCGCGAAGACGGCCTGCGCGGCGTAGAATGCGGCCCGGAAGATCTGCAGCCGGGCGACATCATTCAGCTCAGCTTCGATGGGCGGCGTTATGCGCACTGCCTGCTCGTTGTGGGAACGGGGCGGCAAATTCTCGTCTGCGCCCACGATGAGGACAGCGATTTCCGCCCATTATCCACCTATGAACGGCAGAAGACCCGCTTCCTTCACTGGATGCTGCCGTCCAGCAGCGCCTTGCCGAGCGCCTCCGTCGAGTGATAGATCGTCTGCGCCCCGGCTGCACGCAGCTCGGCCTCCGTGCGGAAGCCCCAGCCGACCGTGGCGCAGGGGAGGCCGGAATTCTTCGCGGTCTGCAGATCGACCTCGGAGTCACCGAGATAGATCGCATCGTCTGCCGTGCTGCCGAGCCGCTGCAGTGCCGCGCGTACCATATCCGGCGCAGGCTTTTTGGAACAGGCAGGGGATTCGCCGACCGCAACGTCGATGATGCCGTCAAAATACAGCGTGCGGATGAGCTGCACGGCCGGATCGGCCTTGTTTGAGACGATGGCCATGCGGAAGCCCGCCTGCTGCAGGCGCTGCAGCAGCTCCGGAATGCCGGGATAGGGGACGGTCTTGTTGTGATAGTTTTCGCAGTAGTGCGCCTTCATGCACGCCAGCGCGCGCTCGATCTCGACCTCGGAGCTGCCCTGCGGTACGGCGCGGGTCAGCAGCATTTTCAGACCATTTCCGACAAACCGCCGGACCTCCTCCAGCGAGCGCTCCGGATAGCCATAGGTCCGCAGCGCAAAATTCGTACTGTCGCGCAGGTCCTCCAGCGTGTTCAGCAGCGTGCCGTCGAGGTCAAATAACAGGGTCTTTCTCATAATGTGTCTCCTTTGGAGCCGGGCGCGAGAGGGGATTGGCCTCTGCGGCGATCTTCAGCTCGGTATTTTCGATGTGGGTGTAAATCTCCGTCGTGTTCAGGTGCTCATGGCCGAGCACCTCCTGCACCGTTCTGAGGTCCACACCGTTTGCGACCATCAGCGTGGCCGCAGTGTGGCGCAGCTTGTGCGCGGAGTATTGCTCCGGGTCCAACCCAGCCGCCAGCATGTGCTTTTTGACCAGCCGGTGCACAGCTGTCACGCTCAGACGCTTGTGGTCACGGGAGCCGAACAGCGCCCGATCGTCATCCAGGACGATTTTGTTGCGTTCGGGAAGGTAGGTGTCCAGCGCCTCACGCGTCGTTTCGCCGAAATAGACGAAGCGCTCCTTGTTTCCTTTGCCTGTTACGCGAATCCGATCGTTGTATACGTCATTTCGATTCAGACCGACCAGCTCCGCGCGGCGGATGCCGCAGTTCAGAAACAGCATCAGGATCGCATAGTCGCGTGCCCGGTTCGGCCCGTCGACCGCAGCGAGCAGGCGGCGGCTTTCCTCGAGCGTCAGATACTTCGGCAGGGCGCGGCGCATACGCGGGTACTCGATGTCCTGCGCGGGATTCTCGTCAAGCAGCTTCGTGCGGGTGGTCAGGTATTTGAAAAACGACTTGATGGCCGAAAGCTTCCGCGCGCGTGCCGACGCACCGAGGCCGGAGCCGTCCTGCGTCCTGCGTTCGCGAGCCAGATAGCTCAGGAAGTCGAAGATATCGTTCGTCGTCACGCTTCGCAGAAATTCGACATCGACGTGCCGGACGGAGATCGTCTCCAGATCGGTGTCGATCGGCATTTCGCTGCGCATGAGCACAAGGAACCGCAGGAACATCCGCAGGTCCAGATGATATTCGTCGATGGTCTTGGGCGACTGGCCCTTGATGGTCTCGTGGTACGCCAGAAATTGCCGCAGGATCTCCGGAGTATCCGGATCGATCATAATAACACCTCCAAACAGGCGCCGGGACCGGAAAACTGGCATTCGGCTTTGTACGCCTCTATTATAGCATATCTCTGTCTCAAACGCAACAAAATTTTTATTTTGTTGCGTTCGTTCATTTCAACTGTTCGCGAGAATTCGGGACAGCATTCCGGCCGCCTCCGGTTGCTGCCGCTCTCCCTTCCGGCTGCGGGATCGTGCCCGCTGCGGCGTGAGCCTGAGCAATTCCGGAATCCGTTCGACCGGCTATCCGCAAGCTCGCAGGCCTCTCCATGAGCGCCCGATTTGTGCTTGGGGCTTGACGCCCGAACCGCGCTCTGGTATACTATAGCTGCAGACAGCGTATGGCCACCGGGGAATTGGACCCCGGCCGCCCAGCGCGGTCTGACGGGAGGTCTTCGGAAGCAGCAGCTGATTTGCGCCATTCGGGTTGCAGGCTTGCCTGCTCGTGCCGGAGGCCTCCTTCTTTTGCATCGCAGATACCCCGGCGTGCAGCCGGACCGGTATCTGCGTTCTTTTTATGTATTATATGCAGGAATTATATTCAATTTTGAGTCTTGTTTTGGCGGGAAATGGCGAATAATTCCCGGATTCCCCTGCCGATTTCTTTCATTTCTCCGTTTCAAGGTTATTTTTATGTTAAATCTTTCCATTCCCTCTTGACAAAAGGACTACTTCCCTGCTAAACTAGGTCAATAACTAACTGATATTTCGCGCACGCGTAATACACGCGTAATATCAGGAAATGAAAAAGGGAGGTAACCAAATGAAAGCCAGATTTCATCGCGCACTTGCGCTCCTGCTGGTGCTGGTCCTGACGCTGGGGTGCATCCCGGCCGTATCCGCCGTGCAGCCGAATGAGCCGGTCACCAACCCGGAACCGGCGGAGGAAGCCGCGCAGATGCCGGAAGGCTCCGATCTCGGCGCGATCCTGCAGGGAAACAAGGACGCAGAGCTCGAAGCGCTGCAGCCGGAGACCCCGAAGGACACCGATCTTGTCCGCGCCATCGTGGAGCTCGACGCTCCCGCCCTGACGGAGCAGAGCGGCATGTTCGCAGGAAAGGCTCTGACGGATGCGGGCCGCACAGCGCAGCAGAACGCCATTGCGGCACAGGAGCAGGTCGAAGCGAAGATCGCCGAGGCCGCACCGGAGGCTTCCGTGCGCTATTCCTATTCTCTCCTGCTCAACGGTATTGCGCTGGAATGCGCCTATGGCCATATCGCGGAGCTGGAAGCTCTGCCGGGCGTCAAGGCAGTCCATATGGTGCAGACCTATGAGCTCCCTACGGAGCCGAAGGTTACCTCCGGCGGCGGCATGATCGGCGCGCCGACAGCCTGGAATCTCGGCATGGACGGCTCCGGCATGGTCGTCGCCGTGCTGGACACCGGTCTTGACACCGACCACGCGGCCTTTGCCGTCGAGCCCAAGTCACCTGCCGTCGTGCGGGGCGACATCGATGAGATGCTTTCCGGGAGCGCGCTGCAGGCGCAGCGCCTTGTGCGGGACCTCTCCTCCAGCAGTGTCTACCTGAGCGGCAAGGTCCCCTATGTGTTCGACTATGCCGATCACGACACGGACGTCAACCATCACGGCGGCTCCGACCACGGCACGCACGTTGCCGGTATCGTTGCAGCCAACCCCGCGGACGGCAGCGTCACCGGCGTTGCGCCGCAGGCTCAGCTCATGATCTTGAAGGTCTTCCCGGACGGCAGCACCGGCGCAAACTCCGATGATATCCTTGCCGCGCTGGAAGACTGCGTCACGCTCGGCGTCGACGTCGTGAACCTCTCGCTCGGCTCCCCCGCCGGCTTTACTTACCGCAGCGACCTGCTGAGCACGATGGAGGTCTATGACCGTCTGGCCAAGGCCGGCATCATCGTTGCGGCGGCCGCAGGCAACGAATACTCCGCCGCCTATAAGAACCTGTGGGGCACGGACCTGTCGCTGACGTCCAACCCGGACTACGGCATCGTCGGCTCCCCGAGCTCCTATTCCCAGACCCTGTCCGTGGCGAGCGCCGACAACGTGACCGTCCGCAGCGCCTACTTTGAAGCGGCCGGACGCAAGATCACGTTCACGGATACGGCCACAACGAACAACCCCGAGGGCGGCTTCATCCGCGTGCTCGGCGGCAAGACGCTTGACTATGTCGTCGTGCCAGGCAGCGGCGAGGAGGCGGATTACGCCAACCTGAATGTCAAGGGCAAGGTCGCGCTCGTCAGCCGCGGCGTTACGACGTTTGCAGAAAAGCACGAAATGGCCCACGCCAAGGGTGCAGCGGCCTGCATTGTCTATAACACCGAGGCAGGCATGATCAACATGAGCATCGACTCGTTCCCGATCCCTGCGATCTTTATCTCGCAGGCAGACGGTCAGGCGATGGTCGCAGCCGCCAAGGACGGCGTCGGGACGCTGACCGTTTCCGAGTCGACCTATGACGCTCCCTCCGAGACGGGCGGCCAGCCCTCCTCGTTCTCGTCCTGGGGCTCGACGTCTCAGCTCGAGATCACGCCGGACATCATGGCTCCCGGCGGCAACATCTATTCTTCCCGCGACAACAATTCCTATGGTCTGATGTCCGGCACGTCCATGGCGACACCTCATCTGGCGGGCGCCAGCGCACTGATGCTGGAGTACCTCCGCACGGCGGGCATCGAGGGCGACGCCATGACGCTGGCCTACGCGCTGATGATGAGCACGGCCGTCCCGGCCAAGGGCAGCAACGGCGTAACGGCGTCCCCGCGCAAGCAGGGCGCAGGTCTTGTAAACCTTGCCTCCGCCATGGCGACGAAGGCCTATCTGCAGGTCGAGGGCAAGGAGCGTCCGAAGCTGGAGCTCGGCGACGATCCCGACAAGACCGGCGAATATCAGATGACGTTCCGCGTGGTGAACTTCGGCACGGAGCCGCTGCAGTACGCCATCACCCCGACCGTCCTGACGGAAAACGCCGAAACGAAGGGCGATTACGGCAATGTGCAGGTCTATTTTGCCACGCAGACCTCGCGCGACATCACGGCGCAGACGACGTGGACGACGAACTGCGCAAACAACGTTGTGACCGTTCCCGCCAAGGGCACGGCAGATGTGACCGTGACGGTCAAGCTCTCCGATGCGCTGCGCAAGGAGCTTACGGACACGTTTGAAAACGGCATTTACATTGAGGGCTACATTACCCTGAAGCAGCAGGCAACGGCCGAGGGCGTCACGGGCTGCGACCTTTCTATCCCCTACCTTGCCTTCTACGGCGACTGGGATCAGGCCCCGGTCATCGACATCGGCTACTACTGGCAGAAGCTGCAGGGCGAGCCGAACTGGGCCAGCCAGTACTTGAACTACGGCGGCAGCATGCTCTCCGGAACAGGCAGCTTCTATGTGTTCGGCGGAAACCCCTATGCGCCGGAGCTGGCCTACTATCCGGAGCACAATACGCTCTCTCCCCTGCGCACGGACGGCTATTATGACAAGGTCGACCTGATCTACACCGCCCTGCTCCGTAACGCAAAGTCCCTGACCTATCGCATTACGGACGCCAAGACTGGTGAGACCTATTACCGCAAGACGGTCGACTATGTCGGCAAGTCCGTCTATAATGCGAATTACGACACAATCCTCCCCGCGGGCTCCTTTGCCTCGACGGCGATCGATCCGTGGTACGGCGTGGATTCGGCCGGTGAGATGCTGAAGGATGACACGACTGTCATCGTCTCCATTGACGCCGAGCTCGATCACGACGGCTTCACGGCGGCGCAGAACAAAAACGCCCACTGGGAGTTCCCCGTCACCATCGACAATACGCCCCCGCAGATCCTGTCGTCGACCTCCGACGGCGAAACGCTGACGCTCGAGGTCGCGGATTCCCGTTACCTTGCTTATGTGGAGGTCTACGACGTGGAGCACATGAACGTGTTCTCCGAGCCGGTCTTCAGTCAGGGCTACAGCAGCAAGACCCTCGGCGAGACCGCGACGGTCCGTGTGAACGTATCGGGCCTCAACAAGGTCTATGTCTGCCTTGCGGACTACGGACGCAATGAAAAGGTCGTCACGCTCGATGCCAAGACCGGCAAGCTCATCGAATCCTCGCAGTTTGAGTATTTTGAGAGCAATGGCGAGATCACCATCACGGGCTACACCGGCTCGGAGCTGGACGTCGTTATCCCGGACGAGATCGGCGGCTACCCCGTCACCGCCATCGCAGAAAAGGCCTTCCAGCTCAACAAGACCGTCCGCAGCTTCACGATTGGCAGCAAGATCCGCTCCATCGGCTCGTGTGCCTTTGCTCGCTGCGCTTCGCTGACAAACATTTACGTTGACCGCGCCAACCCGTACTACCAGTCCATTGACGGCGTGCTCTACAGCGGCGACGGCAAGACGCTCCTGTCGTATCCGACCGCCAAGGCCTACAGCAGCTATCCCGTGGCCAGCGGCACGGAGACCATCGGCGAATATGCCTTCTTCCACAGCAAGGTGCAGACGGTCTTCCTGCCGGATACCGTCAGCACCATCGGTGATTATGCCTTCTACTATGCAAGCGAGCTTTCGTCCATCAATTTCCCCACCGCTCTGACGAGCATCGGCGATTCCGCATTCTTCGCCTGTCAGAGCCTGACGGCGGTGGATATCCCTGCTACGATCACGCAGATCGGTCCCTCTGCGTGGGCGGCCTGCACGAGCCTGCCTGCCATCACCGTTGCGGCAGAGAACCCGAACTACACCGCCGTAGACGGCGTGCTCTACACGAAGGATATGACCGTTCTGAAGGTCTATCCCTATGCAAAGTCCGGCGTCACGTTCACCGTTCCGGACAGCGTCGTGGAGCTGGAGGCCTATGCCTTTGCCTACACCGGCATGCAGTCCATTGACGGCTGCGCAAGCCTGCGCGCGATCGGCGACAGTGCCTTCTATTCCTGCACTGCGCTCAAGTCCCTGCCGGATGCCCCGAAGCTCGAGACCATCGGCGAGCGTGCCTTCTATTCCTGCAAGGCTCTGACGAGCCTGTCCTTCCCGGACAGCATGCGTTCCATCGGCGAATACGCCTTTGCATGGTGCACCGCCGTCAAGACGTTCGACTCCGGTAACGGTCTGCAGGAAACCGGCAAATACTCCGTCTATTACTGCACCGCGCTGACCACCGTTCGCCTCGGCAGCGGCATGAAGACGATCGGCGAGTATACGTTCTATAAGTGCAGCAGGCTCGCCAATGTCGACTTCGGCACCTCGGTCCGTGAGATCGGTTCCTGCGCCTTCGGCGGCTGCTCGAAGATCACGGAAATCGTCCTGCCGGACAGCGTGGAGCTGGTCGAATCCGCAGCGTTCAACAGCTGCTCCACAGCGAAAATGCTCGTGCTGAGTCAGAACCTCCGCGAGATCGGTGCACGCGCCTTCATGGGTCTGAAGGGCATCAGCACCCTGACCATTCCGGACAGCGTGCAGAAGATCGGCAACTCCGCCTTTAACGGCCTGTCCAACCTGCTGGAGCTGCACCTGTCCGCCAAAACGCAGGAGTACGGCAGCGGCGTGTTCAGCTCTGCCTCGAAGCTCCCGCGCGTGGAGCTGCCGGAGGGCATGACCGCCATCCCGGAGGAAATGTTCTCCAGCTGCAATGCGCTGACCGAGGTCATCATCCCCTCTACCGTTACCCGCATCGAAAAGGGTGCGTTCCGCTCCTGCAAGAAGCTCGGCAATACGGAGCTGCCCGCCAGTCTGACCTACATCGGCGAATCGGCATTCTATTATGCCGCCATGACGTCCGTGACCCTGCCCGCAGGCGTGACGGAAATTGGCGAGCGCAGCTTCTACAACATCGCCGCGCTGACGGAATTCAACTTCAGCGAATCCCTCAAGACCATCGGCGATTTTGCCTTCTATGGCTGCGGAAAGCTGACCCACATCGGCCTGCCGGATTCCGTGGAGTCCATCGGCACGTCCGCCTTTAACCGCTGCAGCTCCCTGCAGGAGGTTGTGTTCGGCAAGGGCCTTGCCTCCATCGGCAGCATGTGCTTTAACTACTGCCACAAGCTCGAGCGCTTTGTCGTGGACGAGGCGAATCCGAATTTCAAGAGTGTGGACGGTGTGCTCTACAACAAGAACGTCGATACGCTGGTCCTCTATCCGCAGGGCCGTCCGGATGCCTCCTTTACCATGCCGGAGACCGTGAAGCACATCGGCCCCTACGGCATCTATGAACCGCAGCTGCTGCAGGCCGTCACCGTCTCCCCCATCCTTGAGACCATCGATGAGTTCGGTATGGCGGGCATCGCACTGACCGGCGTACTGAAGCTTCCCGCAACGATCACGAGCATCCACTTCAAGGCCTTCCAGTATGACGACGGCGTCACCGCCTTCGAGCTGCCGGAGAGCTGCGTGGCCTATGCCACGGTCGACGGCGTGCTCTATGACAAGGCCGTCACCCACCTGCTCGTCTACCCGGCAGGCCGCCCGGACGTCAGCTACGAGACGCCGGACACTGTCCGCACCGTCGGCAGCTATGCCTTCCACTCCTGCAAGTACCTCGAGAATATCCGCCTGACGGGCGTCGAAAAGCTCGAGGAGCGTGCGTTCTCCACGGCAAAGGCGCTGAAGCATATCGACCTGGCCAATTCCGTCCAGCTTATCGATACCTACGCCTGCGCCAATCTCAGCACGCTGACATACCTCACCGGCACCGGCGCGCTGCGCGCCATCGGCGCAAACGCCTTCTCCAGCACGGGTCTGGAATTCGTGACTCTGCCCGCCATCGAGCTGCTCGGCCAGTATGCCTTCAGCTTCTGCAAGGACATGAAGCGCTGCGTCATCGGCAGCACGGTGCAGTCGATCTATGCCAGTGCGTTCAACTACTGCAAGGGCATGCATGAGGCCTACTTCCTCGGCGACCGTCCGGACAGCGTCGGCGCGAACATCTTTGCCAAGACTGCCAGCGATTTTACCATCTACTATGACGCAGCCAAGGCTGCGACGTGGGCGCCGTCCGGCGAGATCAAGTGGGGCGAATACCCCATCGCCCCGGCCACGTTCCACGCCGTGCGATTCCTCGATGTCGACCACAGCATCCTGCTGGAGCAACCCGTTGCCGAAGGTCATGCCGCCATGCTGCCGCCCGAGCCGCAGCGCGAGGAAGCCGCCTTCACCGGCTGGTCCGCCGACACGTCGAACGTGCAGCAGGATATGGATGTTCTGGCCCTGTATGACGGCCTGTCCGACAAGCTGACGGTCAACGTCATCGCCGGAGAGAACGGTACCGTCGATCCGCTCGGCGAGACGGCCTGCTTCTATGACGGCGAGCTGAAGCTCACGATCCAGCCGAACGAGGGCTATCACACCGACCGTGTGCTCGTAAACGGTGAGATCACCGCCTGCGAGGACAACACGCTCACGCTTGAGCACATCCGCAGCAATACGACGGTCACTGTTCTGTTTGCGCGCAACACCTACACCGTCAGCCTTGCAGACGGCCTGACCGGCAATGTCTTTGCCGCGCTGCCCGTGGAATACGGCGAGGACGCCGTCCTGCCGGAGGTCACGCCGTGGCACGAGGGCTACCACTTCACCGGCTGGAGCGCCGACGGCAGAAACATCACCGACGACTGCACCATTACGGCAAATTACGAGCAGAATTCCTACACCGTCCGCTTTGTGGACTATGACGGCACGGAGCTGTCCGTCCAGACCGTCCTGCATAGCGAGGCTGCAGAGCTGCCCGCTTCCCCGGCACGCGAGGGCTATACCTTCGTCGGTTGGAGCGGCGATGTCTCCGCCGTCACCTGTGATATGACCGTCACGGCCCTGTATGCGGTCAAGACCTGCACCGTCTTCTTCACGGATTGGGACGGCACGGTCCTGAAGACGCAGGAGGTCAACTACGGCGAGGCCGCCGAAGCGCCGCAGGCACCGTCGCGTGAGGGCTACACCTTCACCGGCTGGAGCGGCGACTACACGAACGTCACCGAGAGCCGCATCCTCATGGCGCAGTATGAACGCCTGTCGTTCACGGTCCGCTTCGTGGACTATGACGGCACGGAGCTGTCTTCTCAGTCCGTGTTCTGGGGCGAGGCTGCCGCAGCACCGGAGGCCCCGGCGCGCGAGGGCTACACCTTCACCGGCTGGGATGCTGACTTCTCGAACATCCGCAAGGATCTCACCGTCACGGCGCAGTACCGCTTCGTGCTGAGCTTCGCCGACGTGTCCGAGACGGACTGGTTCTGTGAGGACGTCCGCTGGGCCGTGGAGAACGGCATCTTCCAGGGCGTCGGAAACGGCCTGTTCGCACCGGAGCAGGCACTCACCCGCGGTCAGCTCGTCACGGTCCTGTACCGCATGGTCGGTTCTCCGGAGCCGAAGGCAGAGGCAAACTTCCGCGATGTCGCGGCTGACAGCTACTATGCCAAGGCTGTTGCCTGGGCCAACGAGAACGGCATCGTGCTCGGCATGGGCGACGGGACGTTTGATCCGGATTCCGCCGTCACGCGCGAGCAGATGGTCACGATCTTCTTCCGCTATGCCAAGTTCTGCGGCGTGAAGACCGAGGCCGGAATGCTCGATGCCTTCCGCGATGCTGCCAGCGTCAGCGATTATGCCCGCGAGGCCATGGGCTGGGCCGTGAAGGCCGGGCTCGTCAAGGGCGACGGACAGGATCTCATGCCGAAGGCAACGGCAAGCCGCGCACAGGCTGCCGCTATCCTGCATCGCTTCGCGGCTGTCGTGGAGAAATAAACGTGGCATTTCCCGCAAGCATATGATATAATGGGCACATAAACACATAGAGCCCCCGGCATGGCCCTGCTGTGCCGGGGGCGCTTCCAAGAAAGGAGAATGCCTCATGAAGCAGATCGTTTTACGCTCCCCTGTAGTGCTGTATGAGACCGTCGAGGCCCTGTATCAGCATGTAAACGGCCTGTCCGTCGAGGGGCGCAAGCGGGATCTGCTCCAAAAATTCGGTTCCAAGCTCACCCGCACGGAACGGGAGCAGATCGAGCAGAGCTGCGCGCTTGCCGCGAAGGTGGCAGAGGCAGCCTGCACCGGACTGGAGGACGGCCCGGCTCTGGAGACGTTCTTCCGCAAGTGGGAGACGGAGAGCAAGTGGCAGAATACCTGCCTTGCCAAGCTGATGATCTTCAGCTTCCTCGATATCCGCACGACCGATCTGGAGCAGTCGCTGCAGCGCACCCGGCAGTCCGCCGAGGAGCGGCTGAACGGCTCCTATCTCCTGCGGGACATCAATTCCGGCGGCATCAGCTTCTATGCGGCGGAGCCAGGGCAGCCGATCCCGCCGCTGTCCGAACAGCTGGACGGTCTGATGATCGAGGAGCAGTACCGCTGGCGGCTTTATAAGCTGCTGACGAACTATTCTGCGATGTTTGACGAGCTTTCCGCCCTTCTGCGCCCTGCCGCGCAGCGGGTGCAGGACGTTCTGCCGCGGATCCTGCCGCAGCTGCAGCCGGTCTACGACCACTGGGAGCAGTATTTTGCGAAACACGCCTTTTCGGAGCTGCTGGAGCGATTTACGAACCAGAGCATGCAGCTGGCCGAAATGGACACCTATATCAACCTCAGCCTCGTGGCAGGCGGCGACATGATCTATACCTATGACGAGCTGGCGTGCAGCGACTGCCGTCAGGTCTACCTCGGCGTGCTGCTGCACGAGAATTTCCGCGTTGACCGCCTGAAGATGACGGACGATGGCATCTGCAGTCTGCTCAAACTCGTCGCGGACCGGAGCAAGTTCGAGCTGCTGCGCCGCTGCGCGCGTCAGCCGTCCTACTGCCAGCAGCTTTCCCGGGAAATGGGACTGACGACCGCTACCATCTCGCGCCACATGAGCCTGCTGCTTGAAGCAGGCCTCGTCCGCGCCCGCAAGGGCGAGAGCCGCATTTACTACACCATCGACCGCGAGGCCGTGGCTGCCCTCTGCGACGCCGTATATACGACGCTCCTGCCGGAGCAGCTTCACTGACAGGGTGATCTTTTTGCCTGCTTTTGGACAATCGTAAGAATTTCCCTATTGCGGCTTTTTGAAAAATACGGTAAAATAGGGTCGATAATTCGTGCCGCGTCAGCGGCAGACTGGTGGTAATCATATGAGTGAAACCAAGAAAAATGCAGTGAAGCGCATCGGCGTGCTCACGAGCGGCGGCGACGCCCCCGGTATGAATGCGGCCGTTCGTTCCGTTGTCCGTGCCGCCGTGTACCGCGGCATCGAGGTCGTAGGCATCCGCCGCGGCTGGAACGGTCTGATCAACGGCGACATTGTCCGTCTGGACGAGCGCAGCGTGGCACATATCATCGACCGCGGCGGCACGATCCTCTACACCGCCCGCAGCGAGGAATTCCGCACGGAGGAGGGCCAGAAGAAGGCCGTCAGCACCTGCAAGCTCCTCGGGCTGGACGGCATTGTCGCCATCGGCGGCGACGGCACGTTCCGCGGCGCGCTGGCTCTGTCAAAATACGGTATCTCCGTCGTCGGTCTCCCCGGCACGATCGACAACGACATCGCCTGCACGGATTACTGCATCGGCTTTGACACGGCGGCCAACACGGCCATTGAGTGCATCGATAAGCTGCGCGACACCATGCAATCGCACGAGCGCTGCTCCGTCGTGGAGGTCATGGGCCGCAACGCCGGTCATCTGGCGCTGTATGTCGGCCTTGCCGTCGGCGCGACGGCCGTCCTCGTGCCGGAGAGCAAGGAGAGCTTCGACACCGAGATCATCGAAAAGATCCGCAATGCCCGTCTGAACGGCTTCACGCACTATATGGTCGTCGTTGCGGAGGGCGCAGGCAGTGCCTTCGACGTCGCCAACCGCATCCGCGATGAGATCGCGCTCGATCCGCGCGTGACCGTCCTCGGCCATGTGCAGCGCGGTGGTTCCCCCACGGCCCGCGACCGCGTTATGGCAACGCGTATGGGCTATCGCGCCGTGGAGATCCTTGCGGCGGGCAGCACGAACCGCATCGTCGGCGTACATCAGGGCAAGATCTTCGACATCGACATCGACGAGGCGCTCAGCATGAACAAGGGCCTCGATATGGAAGAATGGGCCGTTCTGGAAGCCATGACGGGCCTTTAAACCGACTGTTGGAAAAGCCTTTCGGCTTTTCCAACAAAAAGATTTCAGTCCGCTGCGCGCATGAATCGCCCGCCAAAAGCGGGCGATTCGCACACTAACGGACTGATTTGTATTTTCTCCGACGTACACGCCGCCGGAGAAAAGGATCCTATTGGATGCGCCGCCTGCGGGCGGCGAACTCTGCGAAGCTTTTCAGGGCGCATGATGCGCCCTGATTTTTCGTGTCAGAGCTTTTTGCGGAACTGGATGAGCTTGCGCTGCATGCCCTGCGCTTCATAAAAGGCCAGTGCCGACGTATTGCGGCTGTCACAGGCCAGCTGCAGGTCCGTACAGCCCAGCGCGCGGCCACGGCGGCACAGCTCCTCGAGCATGGCATGTGCGATGCCCTGCCTGCGGCACGGGCCGTCGACACACAGCGCGTCGAGCATCATCACGCGGCGCGGCAGGATCGACGCGCCATCAAAGTCCCGCACGGCAAAGGCGGCATAGGCCACGATGTGCTCCCCGCGGCAGGCCACCACGAGCTGATCCCGCTCCACCATCTCCCGGAATTCCTCACAGGAGATGGGATGCTTGACGGAGCGATAGAGATCGGGGTGCAGCGAGACGTGCAGCTCGTGCACCTGCCGGGCCAGCCGGTTCACATGCTCAAAGTCGGGCTCCGCCGCAGTGCGAAACGTCAGCATGCAAGAACAGCCTTGTGGAAGACCTTCTTGCCCTTGCGGAGCTTGACGCCGTTCTTGAGCTGCTCGCCCGTGAAGACAACGTCGATGGATGCAACCTTCTCGTCATCAGCGAACACGCCGCCCTGCTGGACGAGACGGCGCGCCTCGGACTTCGTGGGCGCGAGCTTGCAGGCGAGCATCAGGTCCAGAATGCCGATCCTGCCATCCGTGAGCTGGCTCTCCGTCAGCTCCGTTGTCGGCATATCGGCATCGTTCGCGCCGCTGAGGAACAGAGCCCTCGCCGCATCACGGGCCTTATTGGCCTCTTCCTCGCCGTGGACGAGCTTCGTCAGCTCATAGGCGAGAATTTCCTTGGCCTTGTTGAGCTGGCTGCCTTCCCAGCCCTCCATGGCGTTGATCTCCTCGAGCGGGAGAAAGGTCAGCATGCGCAGGCACTTCATGACGTCGGCATCGTCGATATTGCGCCAGTACTGGAAAAAGTCGAAAGGCGTTGTCTTGTTCGGATCGAGCCAGACTGCGCCCTTGGCTGTCTTGCCCATCTTCTTGCCCTCGGAGTTGAGCAGCAGCGTGATGGTCATGGCGTGGGCGTCCTTGCCGAGCTTGCGGCGGATGAGCTCCGTGCCACCGAGCATGTTGCTCCACTGGTCGTCCCCGCCCATCTGAAGCTTGCAGCCGTAGCGCCGGTTGAGCTCCAAAAAGTCGTACGACTGCATGAGCATATAGTTGAATTCCAAAAATGTCAGCCCCTTTTCCAGGCGGCGCTTATAGCATTCGGCGGTGAGCATGCGGTTTACCGAAAAATGCGCGCCCACTTCCCGCAAAAATTCAATATAGTTCAGGCCGCGCAGCCACTCGGCATTGTCCACCATGATGGCTTTGCCCTCCCCAAAATCCAAAAACCGGCCGATCTGCTTGCGGAACTGGGCCACATTGTGATCGATGGTCTTTGTGGTCATCATCTTTCTCATATCGCTCTTGCCAGAAGGATCTCCAATCATGCCAGTGCCTCCGCCCAGCAGCACAATCGGGCGGTGCCCCGCGCGCTGCATATGCGCCATGGCCATAAGCACCACAAAATGGCCGACATGCAAGCTATCCGCCGTCGGGTCAAAACCGATATAAAATACGGCCTTGCCGTTGTCTACCATTTCTCTGATTTGTTCTTCATTTGTGACCTGTGCGATCAGTCCGCGGGCCACTAACTCGTCATATAGTTTCATAATCCCTCCAACAGTACGCTTACGCCTCGATCATATCGATCCTTCTTCTGTGTCTGCCTTCTTCACATTCTGTGTTGAGCCATATTTCCACCATTTTGAGCGCCTTGGCCTCTTCCACAACTCTCGCACCCATGGCCAGCATATTGGCATCGTTGTGTTTCCTGGACATTTCCGCTGTAAATTCATCTGTACAGAGTGCGCAGCGAATGCCTTTCACCTTATTTGCCACGATAGATATACCGATACCGGTTCCGCAGCAGACGATTCCCTTATCACACTCGCCGGAGGCCACCGCTTCCGCGGCCATGCGCCCAAACGTCGGATAATCGACGGATGCAGGAGAATTCGTTCCAAAATCCATGATATCGTAATTATTGTCTACCAGATACTTTTTAATCGCCTCTTTCAGTTCAAAACCCGCATGGTCGCTTGCCAATGCAATCATTTTCCATCCTCCGTTCTCTCATACTCTGACGATTTTACCGTCAGCGGCATTCCGCATCCTGTTCATGACAGCGACACCGGCGCCCTCTTCTCTGATGCCCGCTGCGAAAATCATATCGACACGTTCGGTGTCGAATTTCCGCAGTTCCTTAAAAAACAG
>OHAD01001880.1_pt1 | contig 17945 bp, 19 predicted proteins | sample 1577011 | NCBI WGS metagenome assembly OHAD01 (sample SAMEA3541510, study PRJEB24748) | human gut metagenome | biome: human gut; feature: human-associated habitat; material: faeces | place: China | collected 2012
GATGCCGCCGCCGTGCTGGTGGGCCTGAACGAGCTGTACGGTGCCCGGCTCTCCATGAGCGAGCTGTGCGCACTGGGCGCGTCCATTGGCGCAGATGTGCCCTTTGCCCTCATGGGCGGCACCTGCCGGGTGCAGGGCCTCGGCGACCTCATCAAGGCACTGCCGCCCCTGCCCGAGTGCTGGTTCACGGTGGTGATGCCCGGCTACGGCATCTCGACGCCGGAGGCTTTTGCGGCCTACGACAAAGTCGGCAGCAGTGTCCACCCCGACTGCGCCGCCCAGGAAGCCGCCATCCGGGCTGGTGACCTGGACGCTGTCTGCGCCGCTGCCGGAAACGCCCTCGAGGAGTGCAGCGGGGCTAAGGACAACGAGGCCATCAAGGCCGCCTTCCGGGAGAACGGAGCCGTCACCGCCCTCATGACCGGCAGCGGCGCGGCGGTCTTCGGCGTGTTCCGCACCGAAGCCGAAGCCAAAGCCGCCGCCGACGCCCTCCGCGCCCGCTGGCCGCAGGTCTATACGGCCCAGCCCGTCAGGGGAGGGGCGGAGGTGCAGATACTGCGGAAGAGATGAAGCCTCGCCTTCGTACAACCTCTCAGTCGGGCTTGCGCCCGCCAGCTCCCCTTGTAGGGGAGCCTCTGGCGAAGAGATAAAGTTTCCCGCTATGCCAAGGCCTCCCCTCGATAGGGGAGGTGGCATTGCGAAGCAATGACGGAGAGGTTATTCCTATAAAATGCATAACCCTCCTTCCCGTCGGGCATACTGCCCAAAGGAAGGAGGGTCTTTTTGTGCAGACCTTTTATAAAATCTGTCTCATCCTCATGATCGTCGGCGGCATCAACTGGGGTCTTGTGGGCCTGTTCCAGTTCGACTTCGTCGGCTGGCTGCTGGGCGGCAGCGCGTCCATCTGGTCACGCATCGTGTTCACGCTGGTGGGTGTGGCCGCTGTCTGCGGCATCCCGGGCCTGTTCACGGACGAGACCGGGGAATAGAGACAAAAGAAAAAAGGCTCTCATGCCGGCAGGAAATACGGCACGAGAGCCTTTTTGAATACCTATAAAGAATCCCGCCCGGTCGTCTGCGGCAATCAAACCTACCCTTGCGGACAGGTGGGTGCTCTGTCTCCGGTTTCGCGCTTCCTCATCGAGCCTTCATGGTCGACCCATGACGGGGAGGTCTGCAATCCACCGACGAACTCCAAGCTCCCGTTGAATGATTAGTAGGATCATATAAACCGCAACAAATCGCGCCGGGCAGGAAGTCTTTGCTGAAAGATCACTCGATCTCGAACTGGTCGCTCAGACGCTTCTCGAACAGCTTGCTGACTTCCAGCAGGGTCTCATCGTCCTCGACCACGTCGAGATACTCGCCCTCGTCGTCCTCGCCGACGCTCAGGATGACCAGCTGGGCGTCCTCGTCCAGGTCTTCCTCATTCTCGGCGTATTCGACAACGGCCAGGTAATGCACGCCCTTATGGTCCAGAGCGTCGATCACTTCAAACGTGACCTCATTGCCGTCCTCGTCCTCGAGGGTCATCAGGTCGGGCTGATATTCCTCTTCGGTCTCAGCGGCGGACTTGTTCATATCTTCTGCCATAAGTCACGTTCTCCTGTCAAATATCTAAAAAATGGAATAACTATCACACCCTGCCCGCTCTGCTCCTTCTGAGCTGTGGGTTCCGGGTACGCCTATAGTGTAGCGTTTTTTTGCCCGCTCGTCAAGATGTTTTTCGCATAGAAATCCAATAACAAATTTTCACGCTTTTCCCTCTCGCTTCCCGGGCCGGAATGTGATATACTATAGCGATAGCTTTTGAAAAGCCATCTTTGCTATAATATATGGACAGGGAGGCCCGATCATGAGAGCCTTGAAAAAAATAATGGCGGCACTGGCCCTGACGGCAGTTCTGGCCGGGTGCAGTGCGGACAATATCCTCTCCAGCATCCAGGGCGGGAAGGCCGGCACGGTGCAGACGGTCAGCCGCCCGGCTGTGAAGTCGGCAGAGCTGCAGTTCACCCACCCGGCGGCGGGGGACACCATCGCGGTGTTCGATACCTCGGCAGGCGTGTTCAAAGCAGTGCTCTTTTCCACCGAGGCCCCACAGGCTGTGCAGAATTTCACGACTTTGGCCCAGCAGGGCTTTTACAACGGCCTGACCGTCACCCGGGTGGAGAAGGACTTCGTGGTGGAGGCCGGGCAGGGCGCGGACGGCAAAGGCACCACCATCTGGAACGGGAACCGTTTCTCCGCCGAGACCACCGATAAGCTCCACCACTATTCCGGCGCACTCTGTGCGGCAGCGGACGCCTCCGGCGACTGCGCCAGCGTCTTCTATGTCATGGAGACCCTGCCGGGCAGCAGTTCGGTGACGCAGGAGCTCATCGACCAGATGAACGCCGCCGGCTGGCGGGCCGACGTGGTGAGCGCCTACCAGACGGCGGGCGGCGCACCCTACCTCGACTACACCGACACCGTCTTCGGGCAGGTGTACGAGGGGATGGAAGTGGTGGATACCATCGCCCAGACCGGCGTGGACGAGGCCCAGCGCCCCACCGAACCCATCACCATCAACAGTGTGACCATCACGAAATACGAATAAGAAGCTGGTTTTCCGCCCTCCGGGCGGTGGGACAGCTGCAAAAAATCACCCGCCAACTGGCGGGTGATCTGCGTTTATAAGGGAAAAGGGACAGGTCAGGTCGTCTTTACCTGCAGAGTGATGGCGATGTAGGTTTGCCCCTGATGGATCTTGGCTGCTACGCCTACCTTGGTCCAACGGCCAGCTTGATTATAGTTCAAGCTGGAAGCCTTACTGTCGCTAGTGATGTATTTGATGAGTTCTTCCAGCTTGGTGCCCTTATAATCGTATTGGGCGATAAGGGTCAGGATGAACAAACCCATGTTTACCAAGTCCTTTACGGCCCTTATAATCGTATTGGGCGATAAGGGTCAGGGTGGATTTTTTAGAATCAATATTTACTTTGTGGTAGACCTCGTATCCTCCAATGTCGCCCTTCAGTTCGGCGTCCAGATTGGCTTTGGCAATGTCCCGCATCTCATTGTCATATGTCAGATTTGCGGTGGAGGGGTTGTTTCGGATGGCCCGCATCACCTCGGCTTCGGCTTGGGCCTCCGGGCCGGAAGAACCGCCGCCACCGCTGCAGGCGGTCAGGAGCAGAAGGGTCAGTGCACCGGCCAGAAGCAGGGCAGTCAGCTTGCTCAGTTTTGTCATGTGGGTCGCCTCCAATCGTTTTTGTTTTGGTGAGTCCAGTTGTTTTTTCTCATGAAGAAGCTCATCTCCGGCCATCTGGTCAGGGGGTTCTTCTACCCTCATTTTATCGGAGAAGAGCCGGTGCTGTCAAGCCGGAAAACTATACAAATTCGGCTCAGGAAAATTGTGAAAACAAACCGGAAAACGACGATTTTCTGCGGACTTTGCAACAAACTGTCCGGACTTCGCAAAGAAACTTTGCCGCAGGGGAGGCGGGGGCGTTCAGACCTCCCCCGGATGCTCCTTCCGCCACTGGATGTAGTCGTCCAATATCACCGTCGCACTTACCGAGTCGAGGATGCTTTTCCGCTTTGCGCCGAAGGTGCCGCTCTCGTCGAGAAGGTCAGCAGCGGCGCAGGTGGTCTGGCGCTCGTCCCACATCCGGACGGGCAGGCCGCTCCAGATCTCAACGGTTTTGGCCAGCTTGCGGCTCTTGCGGGCGCGCTCGCCCTCGGTGCCGTCCATGTTCAGCGGCAGGCCGATGACGATGAGCTCGGCTTCGATCTCCTTTGCCACCTCGCAGACCCTGGCGGCAACTTTGTCCCGGGCCTTGACGGTGATCTGGGGCGTGATGGGGGAAGTCAGGAACTCGGTGCGGTCGCAGGTGGCGAGGCCGGTGCGGCTGTCGCCGTAATCTACTGCTAAAATTTTCATGCAGGTGTCCTCTTTCTGAGATGATTTTTTCTTCATTGTACCACAGAATAGATGTCGCTGCAATTTTGTGGTACAATGATAGAAAAATGAGGGCAAGCCGCCCACGATAGAAAACTGACCCAACGGAGAGATTCACCATGTTAAAACTACTTTTAGGCGGCTCCGGCAGCGGAAAGACCACCCTGCTGTACCAGCGCATCCGGGCGCGGGCCGAGGCGGGGGAGAAGAGCATCCTGCTGGTGCCGGAGCAGTTCACCTCGTCCACCGAGGGCCGCATCCACCGGGAGCTGGGCGACGCGCTGAGCGGACTGGTGGAGAGCTTTTCCTTCACCAGCCTCGCCGAGCATATCCTGTCGGCGGAGGGCGGCTCTGCCGTCCAGACCCTCAGCGACGCGGGCCGTGCCGTGCTGGTGCGCCGCGCCCTCGAGGAACTGCAGGACAATGTCCATTACTATTACCGCCACCGCCGCTCGGCCGCCTTCTGCCAGATGGCCGCCGAGACCATCGACGAGCTCAAGAGCGCGGGTCTCTCGGGCCGGCAGCTCTATGAGCTGGCGCAGAAATATCAGGTAGATTTCGTCAGATATAGAGCATTTCGGACAGAATGGCCAGGGATGGAAAGAAATGTTCCATGTCGAGTGGAAACAGTAAGAGAAATGCAGGGAGGAATTTATGATAGAAAGAGAATTTTACAAGAAATATATCCAAGACTGCTGGCTACGAGGCAATTAACTTTGGGACCTGTTGTTGGGGCATGGGGAGCATTGTATAGAACGGATTTTTTGAAGAAAAATCAGATATTTTTTTTCGAAGAGATTAAGTTTAGTGAAGACATCCTTTTCAGTGCAAAAGTGATTTTATGTACACAAAAATTTTACTATAAAGAAGAAGCCGGAATTTATCATTACTGGTATAATCCAGATTCTATTTCGAAATCATTTCGAGAGGGAAGATGGGAATCGTGTAAGAAAATAATAGAACATGCAGAGATAGAATTCAAAAATAGAAAAGAGTATTGTTTTGAGCAGCAATTGAACTGGCTGACATGGTTTGTTATATTAGTTGGACTGAAGGAAAGAGGTAAAATGACAGACAGGAGTGAGAGAAAAGTGTATTGTAGGAAACTACTGAACGATCCTGTAGTGAGAAGATGTCCATTAAAAATACAGGAATTTGATGTGCCCGAAAAACAAAAAATATTGTTGTATATGATAAAGAAAAACTGGTGGTGGATATTCAGCCTGATTTAAAGGGAGGTTGAAAATGATTTTTAAAAGAATAGCGGCATGGATTGCTTATGAGATACGGGAAGAAAAGATTACACTTTCTTCACAGGATGCGAAGAGAATACTGATGGATGTTGCACCGCCCGTGTCGCCGGATGTATTTTCTGAAAACAGGAGCAGAGAGATTCGATATGATCTCACGATTATAGTGCCTGTATATAACTCGGAAAACTGGCTGAAGGAATGTATGGAGTCGATCGTCCTGCAAAAAACAAAATATTCCTTTCAGATAATTGCAATTGACGATGGATCGACGGATCGAAGCGGGCAAATTTTAAATCAATACATAAAAAATCCATGTGTAGAAGTTATTCGGCAGGAGAATAAAGGGTATTCGGGTGCAAGAAATGCAGGACTTGAAAGAGTAAAAAGCAAATACATTATGTTTGTTGATTCGGATGATGTTTTATTACCGAATGCAATAGAGTGTTTGCTGTCAAAAGCGTATCTGGAAGATGCGGATATTGTAGAGGGAAATGGCTATCGCTTTGATAAAAATGGTTTTCTTGGAATGATAAAAAAAGAACATTTGCCAAAAGAAAGAAATCAATATTGGGGAGGCCCCTGTTTAAAGGTGATGAAAGCAAAACTGTGGGAAGAATTGAAATTTCCGGAGGGCTATTGGTATGAGGATGCAATTATCGGAGCTGTGATTTTTCCAATGGCGAATAAAGTGGATTGTTTGTCTGATGTAGTGTATGCATATCGAATTCATGGAGAGAGTATTACACAGAAGCATGATGAAAATCCAAAAAGAGTAGATTCTTATTGGATTATGCTGTTAATGGCTGAGATTCAAAAGAAAATGGAGATTCCTTTTGACTACGAGAATTATCAAAGGGTAATGAGACAGATTGTATTTACCTGCCGGAGGATTGTTATGCTGCCGGAAAAAATAAAAAAGGCTGTATTTGCAGGGGAATGTGAATTTGTCTGTACTAATTTTAAAGAGTATTTGAAAAAAAAGGACAGATATTATTTTCTTGCAAAAGCAATTTTAAATAAAGATTATGCAAAATATTCTATTTATTGCCAGGAGTTTATATGATACCGAAAAAAATTCATTATTGTTGGTTTGGGGAAAACGAAAAACCATTGCTGGTAATTGAATGTATTAAGAGCTGGCAGAAATATTGTCCGGATTATGAAATTATGGAATGGAACAGCAAGAATTATGATGTTCATAAAAATAAATATATGGAGCAGGCGTATCAGGCAAAACGCTGGGGGTTTGTATCTGATTATGCCAGACTGGATATTATTTACCAGTATGGAGGAATCTATCTTGATACGGATGTTGAACTAATTCGATCACTGGATGATTTGTTAGAAACAGATGGCTATATCGGATTTGAGAAGAAAGTGGATGAAGAATGTGATGAGGTTTATGTGAATACGGGACAGGGGTTTGGCGCATCTGCTTTTCATCCGGTCGTGAAGGCGATGATGGATATTTATAAAGAGATTGATTTTGTTGAGCAGGAAAAAGAAAATTTAAAAACGTGTCCTTATTATAACACAGCGGCACTGGTAAAACTGGGAATGAAGAAAGAAAATGTGGAACAGGAAATTTGTAAGTTTCATATTTATCCAGCAGAGTATTTCTGCCCGATCAATTGGAAAAGTCATAAGTGTGAATTGACAGATAATACATATTCGATTCATCATTTTAAAGCATCATGGCTTACAGAAAAAGAAAAGAAAAAAAGAAAATATCTAAGAAATATGGACTGTATGATTCATCTGCCGAACAGAATATGCAGAAGTATTTTAGGAAAAGAGAGGTATGAGAGCATAAAGGAAAAAATAAAATGGAAAGGATAGCGTATGGATGTTTCAATTATTATTGTTAATTACAATTCCATAGACTTAACAATCGATTGTGTCAATTCAATATTTCAACAAACTGCGGATGTAAAATTTGAGATTATTATCGTGGATAATGCATCAAAGAACAAAGAAGCAGAAAGATTACAGGCGGAATTTGAAAACAGCGTTAAGATGATAGAGACAGAAACAAATCTTGGATTTGGAAAAGCGAACAATCTGGGAACAAAATACGCAGCGGGGGATTATGTATTTTTTCTTAATCCCGATACGGTTTTGATGAACAATGCAGTAAAAATTTTATGGGAAGAGATGAAAAACAATCCAGATATGGGATGTACAGGCGGAAATTTATATACACCGGAGAGAATGCCGTGTCCGTCTTTTTGTTTAAGGTTTGATGATTTGGGAACGGAAAAGAGATATGCATCCTGGCGGTATTTGATGCTGTCAAAAGCAGAACAAAAATTATACAGAAAACATCTTGCATTGCAGATACGAAGAAAAGATTTTAACGATACGAATCAAAAGATAGAAGTTGCCTATATATTTGGGGCAGACATGATGGTGAAGAAAAAACTCTTTGAGCAGTTGGGAGGATTTGATGAGGATTTTTTTATGTATGCAGAGGAGGAAGAGCTGTCTTGGAGAATTAAAAAAAGAGGTGAAAAAATTTATAATATACCACAGGCAAAGATTATTCATCTGGAGGGAGCGACTTTAGAGAAACAGCATGATTTTAATGAAAAACAATTCACCCTTCGAATAAATGGAACGATGACGTATTTCTGGAAACGATATGGGAGAGAAGGCATATATCAATTTTATAAATTTCGTGCATTAAGATATCAGAGACTCAAAAAAATTGCTGAGATTCAGAAGAAAAGCGGTGTGAGCTTTCAGTTTGAAACTCGTTTGAGATGTCTTTTGGAATGTTTTGAAAAAATCATGGAAAAAACAGAAGGTGAGGGGAAGAAAAATGGCAGAAGTTAAGGATGGGAAAGGAGTTAAGCTGATTGCATTTTACCTGCCTCAGTTTCATGCAATACCATTGAACGACCAATGCTGGGGCAAGGGGTTTACCGAATGGACAAATGTACGAAAAGCACAAGCATTATTTTCCGGGCATGATCAGCCCAAAATCCCACTGGACCTTAACTATTATGATTTAATGGATGATCAGGTAAAGATCTGGCAGAGTAATCTGGCAAAAAAATATGGGATTTTCGGATTTTGCTATTATCATTATTGGTTTAAACATGGTGAGAAGTTGTTGGAAAAACCGGCGGAACAAATGCTGAAAAACAAAAAAATAGAGATCCCATTTTGCTTTTGCTGGGCCAATGAAAACTGGAGTAAGAACTGGGATGGTGGAGATCAGGAAATCATCATGGAGCAGGATTATGGCGGAAAAGAAGAGTGGGAACGGCACTTTCAGTATCTGCTGAATTTTTTTCAAGATGAACGATATATAACAGTAGATGGGTGCCCATTGCTCGTTGTTTATAAGCCGGAACAAATGATCGATATTTATAAGATGGCATCGTATTTTAGAAGAAGAGCAAAAGAAGAAGGCTTTCCGGATTTATGTCTGGCATTTCAATTTCCGGCGTATTATTCAGATATGTATTACAGAAACGATATTTTTGATTATCAAATTGAATTTGAGCCTGTATATTCACGAAATATCGAAAGCCAGGAGCTGCCTGGAACAAGCAGAAAAATTTCTTTGATCAGAAACTTTTGTGGAGAGGAAATGGTGTCGTTTTATCGAAAATGTCGAAAGAAGAAAGGAAGAATGTATTGGAAGAAAGAGCAGAGTCTGGGAATGTATTTTTACGATGAGATATGGGATTTGATTTTAAATGCGAAATGGAAGAAAAATTTTTGGCCGGGGTGTTTTGTGGATTGGGATAATACGCCAAGAAATAAACATGGAGTTATGGTCAGTGGATTTTCCGTAGAAAAGTTTGCTGAATATATGAAAATACTGGTACAAAGAGCACGGAAAGAGGAAAAGCCGGTAATATTTATTAATGCATGGAATGAATGGGGAGAAGGTGCTTTTCTGGAACCGGACACAAGATATCAGTATCGAAAGCTTGAAGCAATAAAAGAAGCATTAGAATAGGGAAAAGGGTAAATGAGAAATATAATTTCCGAAAAGAATGAGACAAATTGCTGTGGATGTGGAGCCTGCAGTAAATGCTGCCCCAGACATGCGATTTACATGGAAGAGGATGAAAATGGTTTTGATTATCCTAAAATAGATGAATCGAAGTGTACGGAGTGCGGAAAATGTTTAAAAGTCTGCAGTTTTGAGAAAAAAGAGCAATCACGAAAAGAAACGTATGCGGCACAGGCAAAGGACGCTGATCTGGAAGAAAATGCTTCGGGGGGAATCTTTACCGTGCTGGCGCAGGAAGTGCTAAAAAGAAAAGGAATTGTCTATGGATGTGCTATGCTTTATGAAAACCAAAACTTAGTAATAAAACATATCGGGATAGATAAAATAGAGGAACTTTGTAAATTAAAGGATTCAAAATATGTACAAAGCAATTTGGAAAATGTATATGTTGAAATTAAGCGGCATCTGGAACATAACGAGACTGTGTTGTTTAGTGGAACGCCTTGTCAGATAGCAGGACTGAGAGGATACCTTCAGAGAACGTATGCAAATTTATATACAATAGAAATTATATGTCATGGTGTACCGAGCGCAAAATTATTCCAGAATTATTTAGGATACATAGAATCGAAAGAAGGAAAAAAAATAGCAGGATTTTATTTTCGAGATAAAAGCAGCGGGTGGAAGTTATACGGAAAAATGATATTGGAGAACAGGGATGGAAGTCAGAAAGAAAGATATTTTGAACCGGAAGAAAGCTCCTATTATCAAATGTTTTTAAATGGATACACATACCGGAAAAGCTGCTATTTTTGTCCGTTTGCATCAGAATATCGTCAGGGTGATATTACCATAGGAGATTATTGGGGGATAGAGCTGGTGCACCCGGAATATTTGAAAAAATATGGAGGTGAAATAGAGAAAGAAAAAGGAGTCTCCTGTCTGATTGTGAATAATGATCAGGGAAGGACTATGCTTGCGAAATATGGAAGTAACATTATAAAATATCCGTCATCTTATCAGCGGGCAGCAAAATATAATGCACAGCTGGTACAGCCGTCTGTACTGAAACGGCAGCGGGAGAAAGTAATGAAACTGCAAAAACAGAACTATGCATGTGTGGAACGGTGGTATCAGAAACGAAGAAACAGAATTCTGTTTGTGAGAAAACTTCGTTTCATGATACCGAAAAGAATCAAAATATTTATAAGAAAAATCAAAGTTTAAGGTTAGAGAGAAAAAGATGGAACAACAATTTAAAACAGTTATTTCATCTTTTTCTCTCATATTCAGTATATTCTTTAATTCTTTTCGCTAACATACACTTGGCACGGTGCAACTGCGAGGTAGACGAATGCTCCTTGATATGAAGCAGTTCCGCAATCTCCTTGTGCGACTTCTCCTCGAACACATACAAGTTGAACACGGTACGGCAGCCGTCGGGAAGTTCCGCCACGAACGCCATCAACACCTCCTCTGAAAGCCTGCTTCCGCTTTCGGCAATACTCGCTTCGTCCTGCACATCGGGAAGTTGTTCTTCGCTTACCACCAGTTGGCTGAAACGGTGCTTCCGTCGCAGATAGTCGATAGCTTGTGTCACCATCACCCTCGTTACCCACGTGCCCAACGCACATTCACCGCGAAACGTGAAGCGGGTGAAGATTTTGATAAAGCCATCGTGCAAAACATCGTGTGCCGCATCCATATCGCCCGTATAACGGTAGCATACCGCCAGCATCTGCTTGGAATAGAGAGTGTAAAGTTCCTTTCGGGCGGAATCCTTTCCTGCCCGGCAGCCCTCTATCAGTTCTATCTCATTTTCCAATGTCAGTGCTCGTTTTACGGACGCCTCTTCGCGTCGTTTGTTAGTTAGACGCAGCATCCGGCAGAATGCTGCAATAGAATCTCTAAAAAGAAGTTAAAGAATAAGGTTATCCATATCTTTCCGTTTCATCATTTGCCCTTTATAACATAAGAAAAAAGCCTCTCACAGACCTGCCCTGACGGGCAGCATTCCCTATGAGAGGCTTTCTCCTGTATTATATCGCCTTTATCAGCAGGCTTTGAAGCTCATGTCCAATCCTTTTACGGAATGCGTCAAAGCACCTACCGAGATAAAGTCTACGCCGCATTCGGCATAGTCGCGCAGAGTGTCAAAGGTGATGCCGCCGGAAGACTCCGTTTCATAACGGCCTGCTACCATTTCTACGGCTTTCTTCGTCATTTCGGGTGTAAAGTTATCGAACATGATACGGTCTACGCCACCCAAATCGAGTACCTGTTGCAGTTCGTCGAAGTTGCGTACTTCAATTTCTATCTTGAGGTCCTTGCCCTTCTCCTTGCAATATTCCTTGGCACGGGTAATGGCCTTGTCGATACCGCCGGCGAAGTCAACATGATTGTCTTTCAGCAGAATCATGTCGAACAGACCGATTCGATGGTTTACGCCGCCACCTATCTTCACAGCCATCTTTTCCAGAATACGCATGCCCGGAGTCGTCTTACGGGTATCGAGCACACGGGTATTCGTACCTTTCAGCTTCTCGGCATACTTATGGGTCATGGTAGCGATGCCGCTCATACGCTGCATAATGTTCAGCATCAGGCGTTCGGTCTGCAACAAAGACTGCACCTTGCCTTCCACAACCATAGCCACGTCGCCCGGCTTCACTTCAGTACCGTCATTGATGAATACTTCCACTTTCATGGTGGGGTCGAAACGACGGAACACTTCTTTAGCTACCTCGATACCGGCAAGAATACCGGCTTCTTTAATCAAAAGTTTGGATTTGCCCATTGCCGTAGCAGGAATGCACGAAAGGGTGGTGTGGTCACCATCGCCTATATCTTCGGCAAAGGCCAGGTCAATCAGCCTGTCAATCAATTCTTCTTCCTTATTCATTTGTCTTATCTATTCTTATTTGGTGTATCACATATTTGCCTGCCACTTTTCTAAAGAAACAATTCACCCGGAAGTTTCCGTTCGCGGTTGTCAGCGTACCGACTATGAAACTCGACTCATTGCGCTTTCCCTGGTGATTCACCGTAAAACCGCTCACCCGATTGCCGGAAAAGAAAGATGCCATCTTTTTCTCTGCCGCTTGGTTGTCGACATTGATTGAACGACTCTCCAGAATCAGTTCCACTTTATCACTCAGATACCCGTTCAGTTCCTGAGAATTTCCTTTTTTAAAGGCGGCGACCACTCCTGCCGGTACGTCTTGTGCCATAAGCGAAACTGTCCAGACAAAGAAGCAGAGCCATAATATTACTACTCGTTTATTCATTTTCACAAGTATTAATGATAGGCAAAGGTAAGCAAATCTTATAAATAACAAGAAAAGAAAAGCGACATTCTCACAGGAAAGGATTATTTTTGCACGAAAATCAGTAATTCATATGAAAATGACCTTGCTCGTCGTAGGACGAACCGTAGAACAGCACTTTATTACAGCCATCAATGATTACATACAGCGCACGCGACGCTATCTCTCGTTCGATATGGAAGTTATCCCGGAACTGAAAAATACCAAAAGCCTCTCCGCGGACGTACAAAAAGAAAAAGAGGGCGAACTGATACTGAAAGCGCTCCAACCGGGCGATGTGGTGGTGCTGCTGGATGAGGGCGGAAAAGAAATGCGCTCCATAGAGTTCGCAGACTATATGAAGCGCAAGATGAACACCGTAAACAAACGGCTGGTTTTTATTATTGGCGGCCCTTACGGCTTCTCCCCCAAAGTCTATGAAGCGGCACACGAAAAGCTGTCTCTTTCGCGCATGACCTTTTCGCATCAGATGATAAGACTTATTTTTGTGGAGCAGTTATACCGTGCCATGACCATACTGAACGGCGGGCCGTATCACCATGAATAAACCGGAAAGCCTCTCTCTAAACAATCTCCTGCAATAGGGCCGGAATTTCGGGAGTGCTGTTTTTTATAACCGTAATACGGCTCTTCCCTTCCGGCGTCAGTGCAAAGTGCATCTGACGCTTATCCGTTTTTCCCACCAGTCGGGTAATCAGCTTCTTGTCCTCTACCGAGCGGATTACCTTGGAAGTATTGGAAGCTGACAGTCCGAGCGCTTCCGCTATCTCGCTGGAGGTGCGTTTGGGCGTATTGAGCAGGGTACACAACAGCATACCCTCATTCAACGACAAGTCAAACTCCTGCATGAATTTTACTTCAAACTCGGCTATCGCCCGGTAAATATCGCGAATTCTACATAAAGTTTCCATTATTCCGTTTATATAAATAGATTCACATTCGCCTTGTCCGCGCGCTCCATATAGGTCGCTACACCGCCTATGGTAACTTCGTCCAGCAATTCTTCGCGCCGGATGCCCATCATATCCATAGACATCTGACAAGCAATAAACTCAACTCCTTGCGCCAACGCCTGAGAACGCAACGATTCCAAAGAATCTATTCCTTTCCGCTTCATCAGGAAGCGCATCATCCTGCTGCCCAAGCCCATCATATTCATTTTGGACAGTTTCAGCCGCAATGAACTGGACGGAAGCATCATACCGAACATCTTTCCGAAAATATCTTTCTCTGTCCGGGGTTTCTGTATCTTCTTCAAGACATTCAATCCCCAGAAGGTGAAGAATATCGACACTTTCTGTCCGGTTGCCGCTGCGCCGTTAGCGAGTACAAAGGTAGCTAAAGCCTTGTCTAAATCATCGCTAAAAAGAATTAAAGTTTTTCCCCGTCCGCCTGCTGCCGGAAGAGACGACGGGCAGGCACAAGCCTCATCGCCTTTTTCAAGCAATACCGTGTAGCGTCCTTTTTCTTCCTTTTTCTCTATCAGCTTGTTGCCCGTAGTGGCACACCAGGCAGAAGCATCACGTGCGAATCCGGCATCGGTCGCCACAATTTCCACCCGCTCGCCCGGAGCGATGCTATCCATGGCTTTCTTTACCTGCATGATAGGGCCGGGACATTGCAGGCCGCAGGCATTAACCCTCAAAGGCTCTTTGGCAGAACCGCTCTGTGCCGATTGCGACGGAGCGGATGCAGCAGGCTGAGCCGGCGATGATGCCGTAGGAGCAGGAATGGGCGCCACTGCTGCAGAATAGGTTTTATATCCGCCTATCAAGTTAGCCGTATTGCGATAACCGCGCCCTATCAGAATACGTTGTGCCAAATATCCGCGCAAACCTACGGCACAGAAAAGCACGACGGGCTTATCCGCCGGTATTTCCGACAAACGGTCGCGCATCTCGTCCAGCGGGATATTGACAGCTCCCGGAATCGTTCCGAACGAGAATTCTTCAGGGGTACGGGTATCTATCAGCATTACTTCGTCTTTCTTCTCTGCCAGTTCGCGCCAGGAAATAACCGGCATGGCGCCGCTGATAATATTGGAAGCCACGTATCCGGCTATGGCAATAGGGTCTTTTGCCGATGAGAAAGGCGGTGCATAGGTGTGCTCCGTTTCCATCAAATCGTAAACGGTTCCGCCATGTTTGATAAGTCCCGCTATCTGGTCGATGCGCTTATCCACTCCCTCGTAGCCTATGCATTGCGCTCCATAGAGTTTTCCGGTTTTCGGATGGAACGTCAGTTTCAAGGTCAGAGGCAACGCATCGGGATAATAACCTGCATGCGAAGCAGAATGGGTTACCGAGCTTTGATACTCCATGCCCCATTGTTTCAGACGCTTGGCTGCAAGTCCGGTAGAGGCTACCGTCATATCAAAGACTTTGGCGATGGATGTACCGATAGCTCCTTCGTAGGATGTGGTATTGCCCAAGGCCATATTATCGGCAACGATGCGTCCCTGACGGTTTGCCGGATTGGCCAGATAGTTGAGCCACGGTTTTCCGGTCAGCGGATGGGGATATTCAATGGCATCGCCCACAGCATAGATGTCTTTTACGGAAGTTTCCAAGTGCTCGTCTACCCGGATACCACCCGTTTCGCCCAACTCCAAACCTGCCTGTTGCGCCAATGCCGTTGCCGGACGCACACCGATAGAAAGCAATACCATATCGGCAGGAATCGTTTTTCCGCTTTTCAGAAAAACGGTAATTTCCTCTTCAGTACGCCGGAAACGGGTAACGCCCTCTTCCAGATAAAGGGAAACGCCTTTTTCGATCAGATGCCGGTGAATAGGTGCAGCCATGGAGAAGTCGATAGGCGCCATAACCTGATTGCCCATCTCTACAACAGAAACCGCAACGCCCGCATGATGCAGGTTTTCCGCCATCTCAAGTCCAATGAAGCCTGCGCCTACTACAACTGCGCGTTTTACTTGCTTGTCTGTGATATAAGCCTTAATCCGGTCGGTATCTTCTACATTGCGAAGCGTAAAGATACCTTCCGAGTCAATGCCTTCCAAAGGCGGTTTCACCGGATTGGCTCCCGGAGAAAGCAGAAGTTTGTCATAGGTTTCTTCATATTCCTTTCCATCTGCTTTACGGATAGTCAATGTTTTCTTTTCCGGATCGATTGCGATTACTTCGTTCTCTACTCGCACATCGATACGGAAACGTTTGCCGAATGATGCGGGAGTCTGAACCAATAATTTTTCGCGCTCGGCGATAACGCCGCCTATATAATAAGGTAATCCGCAATTGGCATAGGAAATGTATTTGCCTTTCTCCAATAAAATGATTTCAGCTTGTTCATCTATTCTTCTTAACCGGGCAGCAGCCGTGGCTCCACCTGCAACGCCACCGATAATTGCATATTTCATATTTCTTTCTTTTTAGTTTGATACTGCAAAGGAAGTAATAATTTCCAATATAAAATAGTTTCCTTAGGAAAATAATGTTAATCAACTATATTTGAGAAAGTAACATGGAAATAAAGATGATAATAAAAGAAAAGGATTTAATCAAGAGATGAAGAAAAAACGTAGAAGCAGAGAAAAGACAGGTGGTAATTCTTCTTCCGTAAAGGGCTACTTTAGCACACTAAAGTTTAACTTTGAAATGCTAAAGTAGCCCTTTACGGAAGAAGAATTACCACCCTATTTTATTAAGACCGGCAGCCGTATACCAAGCTGTAGAACGATATGCGGCAGCAGCCTGAGAATCTAAGGAAAGAGGAATATAATGAGACACACCACAAGTCTGCCTCTGCGGTATAGGGAACATTCCGATATAAGACGAATAATTCTTTGGAGTGGCTTTCCAATAAATAATTGCATTATTAGCTGCACTTGTCCAATTATCTATATCCGAAGACAAGTATTGCATTAACTGCCTCATATCATAATAGCCAATATACAAACTACTCGACTTAGCACGTCTATCATAATTATATATATTACTATTTAAAAGTAGATTCAATAGTATCGGGTCTGAACTCAAAGTCTGCTTCGTCACAGACGCCAAATTTTCTAAAGCAGCACAATCTATAACAGATACAGAAACACCAGCAGTCCAAGGATCTTCAAAACGACTAGGACGATCCCCTGTATATAAAGCTGCATAAGGATCATAATATGCTTTACCAATCTCTATTCCTACATTAGCCGCAGCAAACATAGCCGGTACGACTTTATCATAAGAAGCGCCTGGTCCTGGGATTTCTGTTGGAGAACCTATAATATAATCAACATAGTCATGCAATTCATACGCTACTTCTACGGACTGTCCGAAACAAGCGTCAAACAAGATAAAATCCAAATGACATCCTACTTTTTCAAAGATGAAAGCCATATCAGCAATATTCAGATGATGGCCGCTATCTTCACCTATCCAGCGTGTAGAAGTCTTTTTTACAATTGGCAAAGGACTGGGAATCCATCCTTCTCCATGCGACCAAACCACTAACCCATAACTCTCTGCGGGATATTCAGCAAATGTACGCTTCATAACTTCCTCCATCACCGAGGCATCAGTAGAAACCTGCTCTTTATACTCCCTCACAACTTCCTTCAACACAGTACCGGATTTATCTTTTGACAAACGAAACAGCGTAGGAGGATTATAGGACGGAGAGCCTTCCCTACTATTATCGTCTACATAAACTAAAAGATTGTTGTCTGAAGCATCCACGGCAGCCATTCCTACCATCATCTCATCAATATCCAATGATGCGTAATTTGACAAACTATTGTCTGCCATTATATAGACCAACACAGTCCGACTAACTTTCTCAGGTGGCACCGGATCATCATCTTGATTACAAGCCGTAAACAAAAGGAAAAAAGATATGCACAGTAATGTATAAAGCTTCATTCTCATAGGTATCGTATAATTGTTGCAACGCACCGATTACTCTTCCGGCTTCTTAAAACTGAACTTATCCGACGTAATAGCCTGCAACACCATTGTGCTCTTCTTATACTTCGCCTTTACCTTGACAGCTTCCTTTTCCAGTTTCTTTTTATTCTCACTGAAATAGATCATACACGTATAATCGGGTTTCTTCAAATCGTATTCCAGATAGTTTTTCAATTGATAGCTGTACAAGTCACGCTTGGGCAAAAAACCGTTCTTGTCCAGTGCCGTACTGTCCAATACTTGGATTTCCGTACAATACACTACCGAATCATTGAAAGATGCCGCTACGCCAAAAGCATAAACAGGCTTATGGCTTTTCATTGTAAACGCTGTACACAAAGTAAATACGAGCATCACTGCAAATACTATTTTTATGTGCTTCATAACTTCTTTTTGATTGTTTAATGGGGCAAAGATAATAAAAAAACCGGCCATCCACTCTGGACAGACCGGTTTTCTTAATTTCTTTTATTTGTCAGAAACCGATATTCTTATTTATCCCAAATAAGATTTGAGCAATTTACTACGATTACTTTGTCTTAA
>OHAD01001907.1_pt1 | contig 17673 bp, 9 predicted proteins | sample 1577011 | NCBI WGS metagenome assembly OHAD01 (sample SAMEA3541510, study PRJEB24748) | human gut metagenome | biome: human gut; feature: human-associated habitat; material: faeces | place: China | collected 2012
GGTATTCTTCCAGATAGGCAGTGATGGTTTTGCGATAAGTTTCGATATTGCGGTACTGCCCCTGCCCGGGCGTATGGTCCATAAACGATATCTCATGCACTGTTTTTTCCCGCAGCATTTTGCTGACGATATCAAACGCTTCCAGATTATCGATCTCGATCCGCAAATGCAGACGATGATGAATAAGGTGATGACGCTCGTGGATATTATTGATCAGCTCAGCCAGCTTCAGCACATTTTTCTTATAGCGCAGCTCCGAAGCCCCAAAATAATCGTCCTGGTAGAGTGATATCGAATGGTAGATCGTTGTGATCCCCTGATTGATCAACTGCCGCTCGATCTCCTTCAGTCCCATCTCGAAATCCATCACGCTGGTAGGACGCGGCTGAATGATCTGTTCGATCTTGTCAGAATGAGTATCGATAAAACCGGGGCAGACATACCTTCCGTGCGCATCGATTTTTTCATCATATTGCCCCAGATCCATAACATCCTCTGCAAGAATATCGATAATACGGTCATTTTCCAACACCAGCACTTTATTTTCCAACACCTCGGCAGGTGTGATCAGTTTACCATTATAAATAGCTGTTTTCATAGTCATCCTTTCCCGCGGCAGCGCCGCTGTTAGAGCAATGAGTGTACCAGCTGCTGTGTATAAGCATGCTGCGGATCCTCTAAAATCTGATCGGTAAGACCGCTTTCCACTACCTGGCCATCCAGCATGACCATCGTCCTGTCTGCCAGCATCCTGATCACTGCCAGATCATGCGAAACCAGAATGATCGAAATATTATAACGGCTGCGTATTTTCCTGATCAGGTCTAAAACCTTGGCCTGTACCGAAAGATCCAGCCCGGTGGTGACCTCATCCAAAAGCAGCAGCCCCGGATTATTGGCCAGCGCCTTGGAGATCTGTACCCGCTGCTGCATACCGCCCGAAAAATTTCTGGGCGGTTCCGCACGCCTGGAAGTCAGTATCTCCACCGCTTCCAAAAGCTCCACTGTTCTGCCGTCCATAAAAGCTACATTACGGTTGCCGGCGGCAATGATCTTTTCAGCAACATTGGCAGCAGATGAATAATCCATACGCAGACCCAGCAGAGGATTCTGATAAACCATCCCCATCAGATGATTTTTGATATACCGGCGCTGCTGTGAACTGGCGCCGAAAATATTGACCTTTCCATCCTGATACTGCTTCAGAAAGGCACTTCCTCCTGTTACTTCATGATCGAAATACAGACTTTTCATCACGAAATTGTGACGCCCAGCAGCTTGAGAAACCCTTTTAGAATTTCCACATTCCCGGGCCAGGCCGGGGAAGTTACCAGATTTTCAAAGATTACCGCTTCATACGCAGCATATAGAAGAACAAGTACACTACCCCTACCGTCATCACAGCCACGGCACCGCTTTGTCCTACAGCATCACTTGCCAAGCCCATTGCTATCGGAAATACCGTACCGCCGAAGAGCCCCATAATCATCAAGCCGGAAACCTCGTTCTTCTTTTGTGGCATAGCAAGCAACGCTTGGGAGAAGATAACCGGAAAGATGTTCGAATTGCCGAAACCGATAAGGGCAATGCAAATGTATATCATTGTCTTTTCATGGAAAACGAACAATCCTACCATCGCAGCCAACATACATAACACGCTGATGCCGAAGAAGGTTCGGGGAGCCATCTTCTGAAGAATGAAGGCGCCGAGAAAGCAACCCGCCGTGCGGAAAATGAAGTAAAGGCTGGTGGCAAAGCCGGCATCGGCCAGCGTCATGCCCAGACGCTCCATCAAGATTTTGGGCGCTGTGGTATTCGTACCTACATCAATGCCCACATGACACATGATGCCCAGGAAGCAGAGAAAGATAAACGGCTTGCCCAGCAGGGCGAGGCACTCCCCGAAGGTGGAAGGGCGTCCCTCTTCCTTTTCCTCGCGGATGGAAGTACCGCTCAGCCAAAGAATGGCAATCACCGCAATGACCATATAGACCGGGAACAGTACCCTCCAGCCCATGCCCAGAGACGGAATGGCCTGCGTAGCTCCCCACATGGCAATGTATGGAGCCAGAAACGAAGCAATGGCTTTTACAAACTGTCCGAAGGTGAGCGAACTTGCCAGCCGCTCGCCGCTTACGATGTTGGAAAGCAGCGGGTTGAGCGACGTTTGCATCAGCGCATTACCGATGCCCAGCAATGAGAACGAAAGCAGCATTAGCACGTAGCCGTCTCCGAAAACCGGGAGAAGTAAAGAGGCAAACGTGATGACCAGACTGAGAAGCACCGTCTTCTTGCGTCCGATGCGGTTCATCAGCATACCCGTAGGTACGGAGAAGATGAGGAACCAGAAGAACACCAGAGACGGGAATATGTTAGCTTGCGAGTCGGTCAGGTTCAAGTCGGCCTTCACGTAGTTGGAGGCGATGCCCACCAAATCCACAAAGCCCATGGCGAAGAAGCAAAGCATGACCGGAAAGAGCTTTGCCAAAGAAGAATTCTTAGTATTTTTCATGCTGAAGATTATTATCTGTTATTTTAATCCGAGTTTGTACACAGTAAACGAGGTGACATTGCAGCTTCCACCTTTAGCATAGAAACTGATACGGTTGTAAGGTTCCGACGGGAATACAAGATTTGTCATGGCAAAACGTCCGTCGTTGCCAAACGCTTCAATGCTCGACTTGTCTACGAACAAGCGGAGTTTCATTTCATTGCCACCCTCGACAGGAGCCACGGTCACTGCAGGGAAGTCCTTGCTGAACGACACCTCACCACTCTTGGTACGGTCTATGGTGAACGTCTTTTCCGCCAGGTTATAGTACATCTCCACCTCCTCGCCTTTCGAGTTAAAGAGCTGGAATCCTATCACATCCGCATCCTTGTTCTTGATGGTCATTTCGATTTCGTACGTTCCGGAATTGTCATTCAGCAGTTTGTCCAGATTATACGTGCGGTCTACCTTGAAAGCACGCTTCTTGCTGCCTTTATCCCTCAGTTTCAGCAATTCGGGAGACGGGGTTACCTTTACATAGGTTTCACCCTCCGAGGTATAGAGCGAAAGGTCGCGCGGCACGGAGTTGGCACTGCGGTATTGACGGGTGGGCACATCGTTGGCATATTGCCAGTTGCTCATCCATGCCAATGCAATGGCACGTCCTACAGGAGCATTGCTCCAAGTGACAGTTGCATAATGGTCTTTTCCCCAGTCCATCCATTTCGTCATTGCGGGAGACTCGTTCACGAATCTCTTTCCGTCAAATGTCCCTACGAAATATTGTGTGGCAGAGCCACCGAACGGTCCACCCGGATTGAGGTTACAGACGAGTACCCACTTCTTCAGTTCCGTACCTTCAACCGGCAGCTCAAGCAGGTCGGGACACTCCCAGACTCCGCCGTGAGCACCTTGTCCTTCACCGAATTTGCTCTCCAGCGTCCAGTTCTTCAGGTCGGCAGAAGAGTATATCTCCATTTCCTGCCCTACGGCAAGAACCATAATCCATTTCTTGGTATCTTCGTGCCAGATGACTTTAGGGTCACGGAAGTCGCGCTGCGTGGAAGTCAGGATGGGATTTCGCGCATACTTCTTGAAGGTTTTTCCGTTGTCAAGGCTATAGGCCATGCTCTGCACTTGGCGGTCGCTTGCCGATGTATAGAAGGCAATGACGGCACCGGCACCGAACCCGGCCGTATTATCCTTGTCGACAACACAAGAGCCACTGAAAATTGTTCCCAACGCATCGGGCGAAATGGCATCTCCGTGATGCTCCCAAGTGACGAGGTCCGTACTGGTGGCATGTCCCCAATGCATGTTCCCCCACATGGAGCCGTAGGGATTATGCTGGTAGAACAAATGGTAGACCCCGTCTTTGTAGAACATTCCGTTAGGATCATTCATCCAACCGTAAGCCGGGCTGAAATGATACACCGGACGGAATTTCTCCCGGTTCGAAACATCGAATTCATCCGACAGTTTCATTTCTTCCCAGCATAAGGCCGAATCCGGAATAAGCTGGAAGTTGAAAGAGAGATGTTTATTATCGAAGCCGGTCAAATCGACCGGAACAAAATAGTCAACCTTATTGACTGCCAATCGCACGTTCATACTGCGTACAACATCATTGTCCGCTATCATATACAATTTTGCCTCCGGAGAAGCCTCTTCCACCGGCAGAAGCAAAAACTTCTTCTGCTCGTCAATTTGGACGATACTCTGTCCGTCACCCAGATGTTTAATCACGAAAGGAGGATTTATGGCCTGGCATGTGAAGACAGCCACGGTAGTTCCTAATATAAATACGGTAAGCGTCCTTCTGATTGTCCGCCAAAAGTCTTTTAAATGAATCATGTTTCTGTTGGTATTAAATTAATTATGTTTTTCTACCATGCAAAGATACGCCACCAAGCAGCAGGAGGCTATCTTTTTTGTTTCAAAGCATACTACAAATGTTACATTCAGTCTAAAATAATACAAATTAAATTCCTCATCTCCATATTGATTTAAGCATCCAGGCATCCAACTCCATCTTCGTCCCCTTCTTCTGCGCAAAAAGTTCGATACCGGTTTGAGCCTCGCCCGGATAGGTTAATAATGTGAATACATCCTTCCCGTCATTGGCAAAGATTTCAATACTCGATTTGTCTACAAATATATGCAAACGTATCTTATTATCTACCGGTTCCACCCTGGTATATGCCATACGGCTGAATTTAGGAATCTGCACATCGGAGCAATAGGTGCGGTCAATCACCAGATTATGTGAATCCGTATCATAGCTGACCACCACTTTGCGCCCTTCACCCACACACAAATTCAAGCCAAAGGTGTTGGATACGTCAGTAGAAAACGAAGCATCGAGTTCGTAGACATTCTCATCGGGAACAAAGCCGGGTAACCTCTGTGTTCCCACCGATAAAGCACGTTTCACCGATGCAGGCTTATGGCGAAGTGTTTGCAACTGTTCCACCGGTTTCTGCACCAGCCTCACGCCTTCCTTGTATGTCTTCAGTTCCAGATTACGGGGAATGGACCAGAAGCCCTTCCCATACTTCGATGGAGCTACCGGTGCATAGTCCCAGGTTGCAACCCAGCCCATCGAAATTTTGGAATCCAACGTTCCGTCAAAATCCTGAAATGTGCGGGATGCATAAAAGTCCAGCCCTTTGTCCACATATAGAGGCTCTGCAGGATGGTTCTCCATCAGCTTAAAAGAAGTGCCGTCGAAGTCTCCTATAAAGTATTGTTCTTGCGCCCAGTTTACAGATACGACCATCACCCACCTTTTCTTGTCAGAATCCCCGTCAACCGGCAACTGGAATAAATCCGGGCACTCCCAAGACTTTTCACTGTCACCGGCAGGGCCGAAATCACTGGTCCAAGTCCAGCTCTTCAAATCAGGAGAGGTATAAAACTTTATTTTCTTCTCCAGGGCCTTGGCTACAACCATCACCCATTTTTGGGTCGGCTCGTGCCAGAAGACGGTAGGGTCCCTGAATTCCGTACTCCAAAGGTCCAGAACCGGGTTACCTTCATAATAATGAAATGTCTTTCCGTCATGACTGAAAGAGATGCCCTGCGCCTGTTTCTTGGAGTCCTTCTCAAAAACGGTGTAAGCCGCCACATAAGCCCCCTTGCCGAAGCCGGCCGTGTTGTTCTTGTCTATGACCGCAGAACCGGTGAAGTAACTGATATTGTCATCCGCTCCGGTCATGGCATAAGGGGTTATCTGCTGGTAATGTACCAAATCTGTAGATTCGACTTTGCCCCACCAGTACATATGATATTTACCCTGATAGTACATGAATCCCGAGGGGTCACCAATCCATCCCTTCTCCGGACTGAAATGATACTGAGGACGATAAGGCTCTTTGTATAAACTGTCTGAATTCATTTGTGCACCAGCAGACAATGTTCCTGCCAATAAAAGTGCACCCAATATAGCTGGTATCTTCATTTTCTGTATTTTCATTAAAAGTTCATCTTTACCTTTGCATCTTTCAGTTTCCAAACTTCGGCAGCAACTTCCGTTGTTTTTCCATTAGAGAATAGCTCCAATAGCGTACTATTTTCTTTCAAAGGGAAGATTCTTGTAGTGAACGCATCTTCGTTATTAATAAATCCTTCCACTACAGAACCGTCAATAAACAAACGAATCTCCACCGGTTTAGCAGTATCCAACCGATAATGATCCTTACGAATCTTCAAAGGAATGTGTGCACGCAAGGAAGAATGCGTCTGGTCCACAATAAGTTCCTCCTTCTCCACATCATAATAAATCAGGCTATATTCGCTATTATCCGGATTCTTACACAATGTAAATCCAAACCGTTTTGCGTCACCGGGATAAAAAGTCGCCTTGACTTCAAGCTGATGTTCCCTTCTGCTCACAATGCACGGTTTCGCAGCAGTCAATGCCTTTCTGGAATAAACCGTCGGTTGTTCACGCAATTGTTTCATCACGGGATGGGGTGTTTGGCATAGTTTCCCATCTTTCAGCTGCCATCTTCTGGGCATACTGTAGAGATGTGCCCATCCTTGTTCATAAGTGGCCTCCCCTCCTATTTCATCGGGTATAATGGCAATGGCAGCAACATCCCCTTCCGGAGTCTCAACAACAGAGGGGGACAGCAAGCGGTTGATGACCTCCAGATTTTGAGGGACTGGGTTGTCCGGTATAAACTTTTCATTCTTGAAATCTCCTATCCAATACTGGCAACGCGCAGGTATGCCTTTATGAGGAACCCTATTCACCAAAAGAACATACTTGCCGCCCATCTTCTTAAAGACCGGCATTTCCCAGAAAATACCGGAGTCATCCACTTCCGGATTGCCCTCAAACAGCAAATGTACAAAATCCCATCTCTTCAAGTCCGCCGATTTATAAAGCAGCAAAGCCCCGTGGGGTGTATCGGTCTGCTCAATGCCGAAACCGATAATCATATACCAGACATCACCCTCTTTCCAGACATACTGGTCACGCATGTCCGTACGGGTATATCCGGCAGGCTTCTCGGCAATAACCGGATTACCCGCATATTTCTCCCATTCTATCAACGCAGTATCTTTTGGAAAAGCAATACCCACTCCCATCTTGTCTCCACCGGCTGTGTATATCAGCTGGGGGATACCGTCATCATTGATAACAGCATGCCCGGACCATATTCCATTCTTGTCATAAGCAGCATCAGGAGTCAAAGCCGGCTTTTCCTCCGTCCAATGAAGCATATCGGGACTGCTGAAATGTCCCCAATTTATCTGTCCCAGGAAGATTGCAGAAGCATTCTTCTGATTGAATATATGATATTTACCTTTATAAAGAAGTAAACCATGCGTCTCATTCGTCCAGTTGGCAGCCGGTAACAGATGATAGCGGGGACGGTTGAAGTCCTTCGCAAAACGGGTTTCCGGAATAGCCAAAACCGGAGTCTTCTTCAATCCTAAGGCAATCTCGTCTCTCCATGCAGACGAATCATCGGAAAAGGGAGTGAGGCTTATCCCGTCAATCAACCCGTTTATAGCCGTAACATCGTACATCCAAACCTTCTTTTCCCTGAAATCCTTACCTACCCGAAGCATCATTTCACCATCTTGCAAGTTCCGGGGCCATACCTCTACACTCATCCTCTGCCCATTCAGGCAAACCGATTCATTATTCAAATCAAGGACTACATGCAGCCACTTGAAACGGTCGACTTTTGTCTTTAATGAACAGTAAGAGTATGAGCCATTCTGCCCCATTCCCAACAGCAGCTCACCATAACGGTCTACACATACCGCTACAGATGTTCCTGCCATGTCTCTGATTCCCATAAAGGCAGCAGTATCCGTCGGATAAGATTCCAGAGCAAACCATCCGGACAACGACGAAACATCTCCTTCCGTGGTTGTATCCATCCAAGTGGAATACCCGTCTGTACGAAGGGCTTTACCTTCGACTCCGGTAACAAATTCCGGTATTTCCTTTATAGTGTACAAATTCAACAATGACTTGCCGTCACTGGAGAGTAAGGGGTCCTGCCCATCAAACGACCATGTTTTTTGAGCAAAAGCTGCATTCAAAGAAAGCAATAGACAGCCCAATATAGAATAGGCAAAGTGTTTCATAATAAAAGATTGTTTAAAGGAAGAGGGGGAAACGTTTGTTTCCCCTCCCTTCCGTTTTTATTTCAAAATATAATTAGTTGAACGGAGCATAACCGGGATTCTGTACATACTTGCCTCCAGAAAATCCGTATTGATTGTTCGGAACCGGATAATACTCATCCTTTCCACCCGTAAAGTGCGCATTGGCATAATAAATGCGATTGTCTGACTCCGCAGCGATGTACTTGTTCATGGTTGTTTCCACTATGCCCCAACGGACCAGGTCGAAGAAACGTTCACCTTCCAAAGCCTTCTCCAGACGTGTTTCCCAACGGAGGGCCTGACGGGCATAATCCTGATTCCAGACATCAGCAGGATAAGGATTGACAAGGTAGTTGGCCGCATAGTTGGAATGGTCGTTGAAATCCTTTACATAGGCGCTGTTCCGGGCACGATTGCGTATCTGATTAATCAAATCACGGGCAGTTTCGAGTCCATTGCCTTCATTGAGTTCAATAAGAGCCTCAGCTTTCCAAAGAAGAATATCCGCGTAACGTATAATCTGCCAGTTCAACTGTGAAGCCCCCCAAGGCCAGCCATTAAACATATCACTACTTTCCGGAGAAACCCAGAAGCGCTTCGCGCAATTATAGCCATAAGTTTCCTTATCACGCACCCATCCTTCACATGGTTTGTCCGGGTAAGTTTTCCAAGTTATAGTAGGACGGCCCACAACAAAATCGAGACGCGGGTCTACATTGGGAGTCGTGTTTTGTAAAGTATAAACCCCATTGTTCAATACCGCCCAACTATAATCAGACTTTGACTGATAATTAAAATCGGGCAGACCGTTTGCATCTGTCTGATAAGCATTAATCAGGTCTTGGCTGGGCAGGAAGAAACCGTCACCTCCGTAAGGGCTGCCTCCACCCGGAGAATTCAACAGATTGCTCCAATTGATGCGGCCGGCACTTTCGGTACCGTCATTCATGGAATATTGAATGGCAAAAACAGACTCTTTACCGTTTTCATTAGCTACTAAATCCAATCCCTGGAAATCGTCAAGCAAACCGTAACGATTGCTGGCAGTCACCTGGTCGCAAAGCGAAACGACTTCCCTCAGCAGCTCTTTATTGATGGAAGTTACGGCATGCGTAGTCTCATCTTGCTGATACGCCTGGTACAGCTTGATTTTAGCCGCATAGGCCAGTGCTATGTATTTATGAATACGCCCTACCTCCGGCTGTGATGCAGGAAGCTGTTCGGCGGCATCAAGCATCTCCTCGGCCAGCATACTCAGAATCTCGTCACGGGTAAACTCATTGTTCGGAATATCCGGATATTGGGAAATCTCAACGTTCTCATCAAAATAAGGTATCTTGTTGAAAAGGCGGCTTAATTCAAAATAATAATGGGCACGAAGCACTTTCATCTCCGCAATACGGGATACACGTCCGTTCACCTGCTCATCTGTTGCAGCATTCAGTACGCGCAATGCAGAGTTACAACGCTGCACACTGCAATATAGATGATACCACTTGCTGTCCAGAAATCCATTGGTTGCATCCATATCAAATGTCTCCATACGGTGCACTTCATTAAGGTCACCGACACCGCCACCGCCTTTATAGGCATTATCCGAACGTACCTCACCATAGGTCCAATTGGAAGTAGGATGACACCATACACTCCAGCTCTGTCCCTCGGGACCACCCAAAGCTGCATACGCGGCATTCACCAAAAGGTCGGCACCTTCTGTAGAAGTCATAATATCTTCGTTCAAGCTACCCTGGGGCTTCAAATCCAGGAAACGGTCTTCATTACAACTTGCAGTCATCAGCGCTACTGCGCCAAGTATATATAAATGTTTCAATTTCATAATAGTATAGTTTTAAAGTTTAGAAACCAAATGATAATCCCAAAGAGAACGTACGGGGCAGCGGATAAGGATAGCCCAGCCCTTCAGGGTCGGCACCCGTATAACCGGTAATCGTAAACAAATTCTGAGCCTGGAAATAAATGCGTGCATGACGCATCTTCATCTTGTCGAGAACTGCTTTAGGAAGCGTGTAACCCAATGTCAGGCTTTTCAGCTTGATATACGAACCATTTTCAATATAGAACTCAGAAACTTCGTGCTCATTGTTGCTGTTAAGGGTGGTCAAAGCAGGTACACTGCTATTGTAAACACCCGTCTTTTCAAAGTTCTCGTAAGCATGCATGGCATCGAGCAGGCGGGTAGAGTGATTACCGGTCCAGCACTGGAACAAATCCGTATAATATTTGGAGTTGTTATAGGCATCACGAATCATACCGTTGAAGAACATGCTGAGGTCAAAGCCTTTCCAAGATGCCCCAAGATTCAGACCTGCAATCACTTTCGGATTGTCAGAACCCAACCATACACGGTCGTTCGTATCAATCGTACCGTTACCGTCAGCATCCACGTATTTGATACGTCCTACTCCGGGAGCGCCAAACTGTACATTATATTTGGATTTATACTCATCCACCTCCTGCTGGGTACGGAACACTCCATCTGTCTTGAAGCCCATCCATGAACCGAACGGTTGGCCAACCAAAGTCTTGTCAACACCATTACCGCCACCGTAAGTATAGTAAATTTCTTCCGTCAGCTCCGTCACTTCATTTTTGTAATATGAAAGGTTGAATGCTACATTATACTGAAAATCCTTTACCTTATCATTCCAAGTCAATGCCATCTCGAAACCTTTATTGTTCATCGTACCACCATTATACCAGCAGTAACCACCCTCGCCAATGACAGCAATATACGGTTTCTCCACAAGCATATCACTTGTCTTCTTATCAAAATAATCGAGAGAAGCGCTCAGGCGTCCGTTCAAGAAAGCGGCGTCCACACCGATATTGAGTTGTCTTGTACTCTCCCACTTCAAATCAGGATTGGTAGACCTCACTTTGTAGCCACCGGGGGCCAAAGTCGTTCCATCACCGTTCATGTTGTAGCTTGCATCCTTCAGACTAATCAAGTATTTAGTATAGGGGGCCTCATTATCAATAATATCGTTACCATTGATACCCCATGAAGCACGTAGTTTCAAATCTGCCAACCAATTCTTGGTCGCTTCCATAAACTTCTCACTTGAAATGCGCCAGCCTGCCGACACTGAAGGGAAGTAATCAACGTTATTACCCTTTGCCAAGCGGGAAGAAGCATCACGGCGTACTGTAACAGAAGCCAGATACCGTCCTTCATAATCATAGTTCACTTTACCAAAGTAAGATACCATGCCATAATTGGAAGCACCGGCACCTACATTCTTACCGGCAGTCACACCGTCGAGATAAATATAATCTTCATCTTCTACAGCCAGTCCCGTACCATAACCGAACATGGATTCCGAATGATTCTTCTTGGCCTCTGTACCAAGAAGTGCAGTCAGATTGTTCTTTCCAAATGCTTTGCTATAAGTCACGGTATTAGTCCATACCCAATCCAGTCTTTTGTTGGATGATTGAGTCAGCTTATTGACCTCATCGCGTGCCCATGCCGGCTCAAAAGTTTTGTTGGTTTCATCATAATAATTCATACCGAAATTGGTTTTCAGCACCAGGTTCTTAATCGGTTCAATTTCAAGGAATGCATTACCAAAGATACGCCAATAATCATGTTTGTTCTGTTTTTCATTCTCCAACAAACGTGCCATATTGGGGGCATCACCCAAAACATCATTGATGGCATCGTTATAATTACCATTCTCATCATAAACCGTCTTGGCAGGATGCTGTTTGATGGCATTCTCATCTACACCGGCCGGACTGAGGGTCTGTGTCCAACGATTGATGGCAACGTTCTCGCCGATGCGCAAGCGATTGTCAAGATAATGATAGTTAGAACTGATACGGGTATTGATTCGCTGGAAATTCGTATTCTCTACCAGACCGTCATGATCGAGATAGTTCAACGCTAACGAGAAGGCACCATTGTCAGAGCCCTTTGAAAGTGTCGCACTGTAATTCTGCATCAAGGCAGTGCGATAAACCACATCGCGCCAATCCGTATCAACGGCATGTACTTTAGCTCCATTCAGGCCGATATAGTCCTGAAGTTGGGGAGTTGCACCATTACCATATATTTCGCTACTTGGCGTAGCTCCATTATTGGCATACTTATAAGCCGACCAATAAACCTGGCCCCACTCATCTGCATTCAACATATCAAAACCACATTGATAGGTCTGCAAAGTCAACGACATATCAAAATCCACACGGGTCTCCCCTTTCTTGGCACGCTTGGTAGTAATGATAATCACACCATTGGCAGCCTGTGCACCATAAATAGAAGCGGAAGCGGCATCCTTCAATACCTGAATGGATTCTACATCATTGGAAGAAAGGATAGACGAGATGTTCTCACGGGTCATCACACCGTCAATGACATAAAGCGGGGAATTGGCATCATTTCGGAAAGATGACTTACCACGGACCAATGTAGAAGTATTTCCACCGCCCGGTGTGCCATCAGTCGTAATGTTCATACCGGCAACACGTCCCTGCAAGCTCGACAACACATTTCCCGTAGGAATATCTGCTACATCCTTCATCTTGACCACAGCCACCGAACCAGTCAAACTAGCCTTCTTCTCGGACATATAGCCGGTCACTACTACTTCATCAATCAACTGGGAATCTTCCGTCAACTCAATGCGTAAAATGGGCTGTGCCTTTACTGTAACGGTTTTATATCCTATATAGGATACAGACAATGTGGCACCGGAAGCTACAGACAGAATGAAATTTCCGTCAATATCCGTAATTGTTCCATTACTGTTGGAACCTACTTCCATGACAGAAGCACCGATAATGGATTCACCACTCGATTTTTCAACGACAGTACCTTTTACCTGGACTTGCTGGGCAAAGGAAGAGATGCCCGCAAAGAGAAGCACAATTAGTGTGCAAAGCCTGAGACTAATGCTTTTCAACATATCTATCAATTTAAAGTTAATAATAAACCAATTCTGCAATTGAGTTTTGTGTCAGCAAAATTAAGCGAAACCAGAATTTGCACCTATAACAAATGTTACGAAAGGTGGTATTTTTGATACATCCCCTTTCTAAAGGTATTCTACGCGTGTTTTTTGCTAAATAAACTTTAGCTTTAGCAGCAAATTAATAGAAAAGAATGAAAACAATATGGGAGCAGATGCTAATTGTACCAGCTCTCATAGTATACTCTCTCAGAATCAAAAACGAAAAACAAACTGTTCCGCACACCGGTATCCTTCTTCATAAAGCTCCGTCAGCTTCTTGATGTCACGCTCGATGCGGTCTACCACTACCGGCTTCTGTGGACGGATAACAATAATTTCCCCGGCGGCTTCCATCCGTTCCACCTGCTCCAACTGTTGATTATAGACAATGCTGCGGCGATTGATAGCTTCACGCAATAGCGGATATTTCTTATATATAAAAGGTGGAACCTTCGTTCCCTGAATTTCCTTACGGTATCCATGATTGCGCGTCAATACTACCACATTATTGGTAAATCCATCCTGACGGGCACGCATCAAAGGGATACTGTCCACAATACCTCCATCCAGCATCGGGGTGTTGTCCACATAGGTAACGGGACAGACAAACGGCAGACTGCTCGAAGCACGCACAATATCAATGACGCGCTCTTTACTCCGCTTCTCCTCAAAATAGTTCGCTTCGCCCGTCTCGCAATTGGTAGTTACCATCACATAGCGTTCGGGGCAATGAAAGTATGCCTCGTAGTCGTAGGGAAGTATGTGTTCCGGAAACTCCTGGAACAACAAGTCGAAATCCATGATATTCCGCTTCTTCAACAGATACTTCAATCCGATGTAATTGTATTTTTCCAACAAGTCGATATTGCTGTACTTGGCACGCCCGCGCTGACCGGACATATAGGAAAGTCCGTTGCAGGCTCCGGCACTGACGCCGATGGTATAGGGAAAGCGAATGCCACGATCCATAAAGTTGTCGAGCACACCGCAAGTGAAGACGCCGCGCATACCGCCACCCTCCAAAACAAGACCGCTACGGTCATCAATATGTATTATTTTCTCCATAAGTGTCGGAATTAACGCTTCAAAGATAGCTTTTGTTTACGATATTCTACCTATATTTGCAGTTGCAACAATAAATCTATAACATTTTAATTATGATGAAGAAATCAATACTGATGGCTGCATTGGGTTTATTAAGTTTAAACACAATAGCACAAGACACTCTGAAAGAGGAAGGTTTCATCTTTACGACCGTAAAAGAAAATCCTATCACTTCTGTTAAGAACCAGAACCGCGCCGGTACATGCTGGTGCTATTCCGGATTGGCATTCATCGAATCCGAACTGCTCCGCATGGGCAAAGGCGAATACGACTTTTCTGAAATGTTTATCGTACACAACACCTATCTGGACCGTGCCGACAAGGCAGTGCGTACACATGGTGACGTTTCGTTCTCACAAGGCGGTTCGTTCTACGATGTAATTTATGGTATGAAAACTTTCGGTCTGGTGCCCGAAGAGGAAATGCGTCCGGGCGTTATGTATGGCGACACGCTGAGCAACCACACCGAATTGACAGCCGTATCTGATGCCGTAGTGGCAGCCATTGCCAAGGGAAAACACCGCAGCCTGCAAACAGACCAAGACAAGAACCCGCTCTGGAAGAAAGCCATTACCGCTATCCACGATATTTATCTGGGCGAACGTCCCGAGAAGTTCACCTACAAAGGCAAGGAATATACTCCGAAGTCTTTCTATGAATCTACCGGACTGAATGCAGATGACTATATCTCACTGACTTCCTATACCCACCATCCCTTCTACCAGCCGTTCGTCCTAGAAATACAAGACAACTGGCGTTGGGCTTCTTCCTACAACTTGCCTATCGACGAGTTGATGGAAGTGTTTGACAACGCTATCAATAAGGGTTACACCATTGCATGGGGTAGTGACGTAAGCGAACAAGGCTTCACACGCGACGGTATAGCCGTAATGCCCGATGCAGAAAAGGTGCAAGAACTGAGCGGTTCTGACATGGCACACTGGCTGAAAATGAAACCCGAAGAAAAGAAACTGAACAGCAAGCCTCAACCGCAGAAGTGGTGCACACAAGAAGAGCGCCAGCTGGCATACGACAACTGGGAAACTACTGACGACCACGGTATGCTGATTTACGGTATAGCCAAAGACCAGGAAGGCAACGAATACTATATGGTAAAGAACTCTTGGGGTGAAGCCGGAAAGTACAAAGGTTTGTGGTATGCTTCCAAAGCTTTCGTGCGCTATAAAACAATGAACATCATTGTGCACAAGGATGCACTACCTAAGGATATTGCCAAGAAACTGGGTATTAAATAAATAAAAGAAGGAGATGCATCAAACTGCATCTCCTTTTTCAATTCTTAACAAATCCTACAGATATCTTCCACAATCTGCGGAACCGTCAACCGGTTCTTCTTCAACTGTTCCTCCACATCGTAACGGTCGATAAACTCTTTCTTCACACCATAGTTCAGTACCTTCATATCCGACGGACCGTAGTAACGGGCAATCTTCTCGCCAAAGCCACCGTCCAGCACTCCGTCCTCAAGAGTAATGACCAGTGTATGGTCGAGCTTCAGGTCATCGAGCAAAGCCTCGTCCACACCCGTGATGTAGCGGGGATTGACAAGCGTGGCATCCACTCCTTTCTCTTCCTTCAACCGGGCAGCCACAGCTTCGCCCAACTGATAGAAAGAGCCCAGTCCCAATATGGCGACCTTCTCTCCACGATGGGACACCTCATAACGGTTCAGCGTCTTGCCGTAATCCTTCTCTGGTTCTACATTCCTGCGGACAACCCCATTGGCTGGCACGCGAATGGCAACCGGATGTTCCGTCTGACGGATGCCCCACTCCAGCATTGCCATATACTCCTCACGGCAAGTAGGTGCCAGATAAACCATATTCGGAATATTGCCGATAACCGGAATATCGAAAAGACAAAGATGGGTAACGTCATTCATACTCGACAAGCTTCCCCAGAAGACAAGAATCAGTGCAGGATTATTGTTGATGCAAAGATCCTGGGACAACTGGTCGTAGGCGCGCTGGATAAAGGTGCTGTAAACCCCGAATACCGGTTTTCCACCTCCGGCAGCAATGGCAGAAGCCATGGCAACAGCCTGCTCTTCGGCAATGCCCATATCAATGAACTGCCGCCCTGCCTCTTTGCGGCGCTCCGGTGTAAAGCCAAATACCGTAGGTGTACCTGCGGTGATACCCACCACAGTCGGGTCTTTCTTCATCTCCTGCAACAGATAACCGGCGGTAAGGTCGGCATAGTCTTCACCCTTCCCAGGCTCACCGGTCAGATTGCCGGTCTCAAGGTCGAACGGAACACTGTAATGGAAACGTTCTTTCTGCTCTTCCGCCAATTTGTATCCCTTACCTTTCAAGGTATTGATATGTACCACAACCGGATGCTTCTTGTCCTTCACTTCACGGAAAGCCTCTATCAATTGCTCCACGTCATTGCCATCCTTCACATAGAGATAATCATATCCCATTGCCTTAAAATAGTTGCAGGGAGCCTGACCCTCCGTTTCGCGCAACTGTTGCAGATTGCGGTATAGCCCGCCATGATTCTCGGCAATGGACATCTGGTTGTCGTTGACAATGACGATGAAGTTCGTGCCCAGTTCGGCACCTACATTCAATCCTTCGAAGGCTTCGCCACCACTTAGCGAGCCATCGCCGATGACGGCAATCACATTACCCGTCTCCCCCTTCAAGTCACGCGCCTTGGCAAGCCCGCTTGCCAGACTGACGGAGGTAGAGGTATGCCCGATGACGAAGAAGTCGTGCTCGCTTTCCGACGGTTCGGAATATCCGGAGACTTTGTCATACTCGTCCGCATTCATAAACGCTGCCCGGCGGCCTGTCAATATCTTATGGGTATAACTTTGATGGGACACGTCATAAACTATCTTGTCCGTTGGTGAATCGAACACGTAATGCAGGGCTATGGTGGCTTCTACCATTCCCAGGTTGGGACCTACGTGTCCTCCGTGGGAGCTCAACTTGTTTAACAACACCTGGCGGATTTCTCCACCCAATCCGTTCATTTCGCTGACTGATAACTTTTTCACGTCAGCAGGGGAATTTACTTTTTCAATATACATATTCTATAATAGCATTTAAGTAGCGATACTTGTTTATCCGATGCCGCCCGTCGTGCAGGCCTCATCCGGACGCTGCAAAAGTACAGAGGAAACGGGAACGGAAAGGTAGATAAATTACCGGTTTTATTACCTTTTTTACAGATATAGAGCCAACTGATATTTGCGCAAAATCCCTCAACTTGTGCATTTTTCACCCCATTTTCTTGTCAAACCCAACTCTTTCCGTAAATTTGCAGGCTGATAATGAGTTAACCGGCCAATTTCAGTAGCAGGATTCTACTACTCCTATTCCCGGCACTGACATACAAAGAAATACTAATACTAATAATTAATAGCATGAGTTTGAAAATTGTTGTATTGGCAAAACAAGTTCCCGACACACGCAACGTTGGGAAAGATGCCATGAAAGCCGA
>OHAD01001908.1_pt1 | contig 17664 bp, 18 predicted proteins | sample 1577011 | NCBI WGS metagenome assembly OHAD01 (sample SAMEA3541510, study PRJEB24748) | human gut metagenome | biome: human gut; feature: human-associated habitat; material: faeces | place: China | collected 2012
GGGATCTAACCGACCACCGCCACACCAAACAGGTAGGGATGCAGGAGGCGGTGTATGTTAGCGTGGCAATGTCGGAAAATTTTAGTGGTAAAAGGGCCTAAGGCCCGGGAGTAGAAGAGAGCAAGGTCAAAGCTTAGGACCGCCGGAACGGACCAACCGCCCAAAGGGACACACTCCCGTAAATGGGGTCCGGGGCAAGCCGCCTGTGAGCACCCGCTGCGCGAAGGGGCTCACCGAAGGCGGCCCCAGCGGCGTTCAAGGTGAATTGCCCCAAAGGGGCAAGAGAGGGTGGCCTGGGCCATTGCCTACTTTGCCGCCGTGGGCAAAGTAGGCCGCCCATCAGGGTGGAACCCTATCTTTCAACGCAAATCATCAATAATCTTCGGCGACCAAAGATACTTCCAAAACCTCCACCCCAAATACATCCCAAGCAGCAGCGCCACCGCGGGCACGCCGGGAAAAATAATTAACTGGGTGAGGGGGGAGACGTCTTTGCTCTCCCAATTCTGTATCCGGACCCAAAGGGCCACGATCAGAAAGACAACCGCAATCACCGGCGGCAGAAACCGCCAAAACCGGCGCCGGGGCAGGCGGCAGCATAGATACTCCGCCAAAGCGCCGAAAAACAGGGGCAGCAGAAAGAAAATTCCAATGACAATGGGCATCCCGCCGCCTCCTTTACACCAAGCGCTGGGAGAGAACGCTCCCTCCCTGGATCTGAAAGCTTTTGCCCCGCTCCAGGCCGTCCAGTTTTTCCGGCTCGCAGCAGGTGATGAACACCTGACCGCCCTGGATGCGGTTCAATACAAAGGATTGCCGTTTTCCGTCCAATTCAGACAGCACGTCGTCCAGCAGCAGCACCGGCCACTCGCCGGTCTCCTGCTGAAAAATCTCCCGCTGAGCCAGTTTCAGGGACAAGGCCGCCGTCCGGGTCTGGCCCTGGGAGCCAAACTGTTTGGCGCTCTGGCCGTCCAGCTCCACCACCAAGTCATCCTTATGGGGACCGCTGAGACACTGGCGGCTGTCCAATTCCGCCCGGCGGTGGCTCTCCTGGTGGCGCATCAGGCTTTCAAAAATGTCCTGCACACTACCTAGCGGGTCCTGAACGGTGGAAACCGTCTCATACCGCAGACCAAGCTGCTCCCGCCTGCCGGAAAAATCGGCGTGGATGGCGGGGGCTTGTTCCCCCAGCCGCCGGACAAAGTGGGCCCGGTAGTGAATGATCCGGGCACCAAACTGGGCCATGCGGAGATTAAAGTCGTCCAACGTATCCAGCAGGGAGGGATTTTCCTGCCAGTCCCGCAAAATCCGGGTCTTGTGCTCGTAGAGGCGGTTATATTCCGCCAGCGCCTGAGCATACCTGGGCCGCAGCTGACAGATTGCCCCATCTAAGAAGCGCCGCCGGGCGGCGGCCCCCTCCCGAATGAGGTAGAGGTCCTCGGGACAGAAGAGGACGGTGGTCAAAATCCCCGCCAGCTCTCCAGCGGTTTTCAGCCGCAGGCCGTTGGACCAGAGCTGCCGGGTTTTGCCCCGGCAGAGCTTGGCCTCCAAAATAAAGGTGCGCTCCCGGCTGTCTACTTCTCCCTTGATGTAGCCCTGGGGCTGATCCAACATGATGAGCTCCCGGTCATACCGGGCCCGGTGGGACCGGGCAGAGGAGAGGTAGGCGATGGCCTCCAGCAGATTGGTCTTTCCCTGGGCGTTGTCCCCGTAGATGAGATTCACCCGGGGGTGAAAGGTGGCCTCCACGTGGGCATAGTTGCGGAAAAAGTCCAGCTCCAGCCGGTTTAACTTCATTGGACGGTCAGCTCCAGCTGGTCGTCGATGCAGGCCACGTCCCCGGGGCGCATTTTCTTGCCCCGCATGGTGCAGGTCTCCCCGTTCACCTTGACCCGGCCCTCCTGAATGATCAGTTTCGCGTCGCCGCCGGTCTCCACGGCTCCGGCAAATTTCAGCAGATCCTGGAGCTTAATAAACTCCGTGCGGATCTGGACAGTCTCTTTTTCCATAGTCACTCCTTATTTTCAAAAACGAAATATCGTCTCAAACTTTTTCACGGATGGACGCCGCCCCGCAGGGCGGCAGCCCCAGAAGCAAAGCGAAGCTTTGCAGAAAGTTCTTTGCTAAGCTTTCTTTCAAGAAAGCGTGGACTACTTTTCTTGAAAGAAAAGTAGTTTAATTCGCCTTCAGACGGACAGGCAGCACCATGTAGACAAAGGTCTCCTCCCCCTCGGCGGGCAGTATGACGCAGGGAGCCACACTGGAGGAGAACTCCAGACGCAGCTTATCCGCCGGAGCAGCCTTCAGCGCATCCATCAAATACTTATTATTAAATCCAATCTCCAGGCCCTGGCCGTCTCCATCGATGGGACACTGGTCGGCAGCGTCGCCGATGGCGGTCTTTGTGGTAATATCTACCATTCCGTCCCCAAACACGCAGCGCAGCGGGCTCTTGAGCTTTTCACTGATAATCAAGGAGACGCGCTCAATGGAGGAGAGAAGGGCGCGAGTGTCGCACTGAATCTGAATGGGGTTGTTGCGGGGGATGGCGTTGCGGTAGGGGAGGAACTCGCCCTCCAGCCGGCGGCAGACCAACACGGTGTCTCCGGCCTGGAACAGAATGTGGCGGGCACCCTGGTTTACCGTAACAGGCCCCTCTCCGGAGCAGATCTTCTCTACTTCACTCAGGGCAGAACCGGGCACCACGAAAGAAAACTGTTCCGATCCTTCAATTTTATCAGCCTTCTCCCGGCGCAGCGCCAGGCGGTAGCCGTCCACGGACACCACAGTCAAATCGTTGTGGTCCACCTCAAAGAGGGAACCGGTGTGGACGGGGCGGCTCTCATTGTCGCTGACAGCAAACAGGGTCTGTGCAATCATGGAGCGCAGAGCGGACTGCTCCAGCGTGATGGAGTTCTGCTGATCCACGGTGGGCAGCTCGGGGAACTCCTCGGGATCGGTACCTAAAATATTGAATTCGCTCATGCCGCACTTGATGTTGACCATGTAATCTTTTGAGGTGAAAACCACCATATCATCGGGCATTTTGCGGATAATTTCACCAAAAAGGCGTGCAGAAAGCACCAAAGAGCCGGGCTGTTTAATCTCAGCGGGAACGGTGGCCTGGATTCCGGTTTCCAAATTATAACCGGTGAGGCGGAGTCGGGTATCGGCTTCAATCAGGATTCCCTCCATGGCAGGGATGGAGCTTTTCGCTGCAACCGCTCTTGATGCAATGGATACAGCCGCTGTGAGCAGTGCCTTTTCACAGGAAAATTTCATGGGTTTGCCTCCTTCGCGTCGCTCCTCCCCGCTCTCTCTAAAGAGAGGAGAGGATTAAATTTCGTAATAGTAGCCCGTAGGGGGAAAAAATGTGGAAAAACGCCGTCCGCCTTACTCTCGCAATGGAAAGCGCGTCCACAGGGGGTGGGGAAGAATTTTGGTTCCTTTCCACAGGTAGTGGTGCCCACGGAAGTTTTCCACAACATACACCAAGTTATCCACATTTAAGTGTGGATAACCGGGATGTACTGGGACCTGGGAATTTTTTAAATATGCTATATAAAATGAATACTTATGCAGTTAATATTCAATTATACTGGAAATAGGTGGTTCTACTAAGAGTATTCCGCCCTGCGGGGCGGGGAAAGGCGGATGTTACTTTCTGAACGATCAGAAAGTAACCAAAGAATCGCTGGGGGCCGCTTCCGGTGAGCACCTTGCCTGCGGCGGTGCTCACAGTCATTGCCCCCAGACCCCCATTTTACGGGGGGCGCCCTCCTGGAAGATGGGCACTTGCGTCCGGCGGCTCCGAACACAAGATCTTGCATCCTTCTTGCCTCAGGGACACAGGCCCCTATTTGGTCAGAAATTTAAACGTGTCCGCGTTGTACGGACACCGCCTACTCTGGCAAAGCCGTGGCAGCTGGTCCGTGGCCGGACGTGAACTGTCCGCTCGATCACTACCGCACCAAACAGGTAGGCAGGCACCAGGCGGTGTGCGTTAGAATATAAGAACTCTCAAATTTGAATGGCATCAGGCCCCAGTGGGCCGAGAATCGAACGAGAACAGATCTTGATTTTGCCCGCCGGAACTAACTGCCTAACCAAAGGGACACTCGTTTTGGACAAAGCTCTTTTGCCCGCTTTTCTCTCAAGAAAAGTAGGTTATTCGTAGCGGATATTGATATTCGAAGTAATATCCTTAATGATCTCCGCCTTCTCCGGGTCAGTCTTAACCAAATCCTCAATCCGCTCAATGGAGTGCAGCACCGTAGTGTGGTCCCGGTTATCAAACTCCTTGCCGATCTCCTTCAAAGAGAGGTTGGTCATGCGGCGGATCTGATACATGGCGATCTGGCGGGCCAGGGAAATGTCCTTGGCACGGCCCTGGCCACGGAGGGTGGCAGGCTCGATGTTATAGAACTTACACACCTCGTCAATGATGACGTCGGCTGTGGGTACGATGTCCGACTTCTCCTTAAACATGTCCTTGACGGCCCGGACCACGGTGTCCTTGTCCACCGAGTCGCCCATGAGCTGCTGATAGGCCATGATCTTGTTGACGGTACCCTCGATCTGCCGCACGTTGGCGGTGATGTTCTCGGCAATCAGCTGGAGCAGGAACTCGGGCAGCTCCACCCCCATGCGCACGGCCTTGTTTTTGATGATGGCCATACGGGTTTCGTAGTCGGGGGGCTGGATGTCAGCCAACAGGCCCCACTCGAAGCGGGTCTTCAGTCGGTCCTCCAGACGCAGCATCTCCTTGGGAGGACGGTCGGAGGTGAAGACGATCTGCTTTTTCAGCTCATAGAGGGTGTTGAAGGTATGGAACATCTCTTCCTGGGTGGAGTCACGGCCGGCAATAAACTGCACGTCGTCCATGAGGAACACGTCGGCGCCGCGGTACTTCTCCCGGAACTCCGCGTTGCGGCCCTCACGGATGGCCTGGATGAGCTCATTGGTGAAGGTGTCTCCTTTGATGTAGACCACCTTGTACTCCGGGTGGTTCTTATGAATGGTATGAGCGATGGCGTAAAGCAGGTGGGTTTTGCCCAGACCGGATTCGCCATAGATAAACAGGGGGTTGTAGCTCTGACCGGGGTTGTCGGCCACCGCGCGGGCGGCGGCGTGGGCAAACTTGTTGGAGGAGCCCACCACGAAGCGCTCGAAGGTGTACTCCTCTGTCCCGGGGAAGAAATCATTTTTTTGAGCGGGCTGCTGGTATTGGTCCAGTTCCCCTTCCGTAAGGACCACCACGTCCATCTCGGCGGAGAACAGCTCCCGCAGGGCGTTTTGGATCTTGGAGACGTACCGGGTGGCGATGATGTCCCGCTTGAACCGGGTGGGGGAGTAGAGGACAAAACGGTCGTCCTCCAGCGCCACGGCGGTGGCGTCGTCAAACCAGGTGTTGATGGTGGTGGCGGTCATCTCCGGCTGCATGAGGGTCAAAACCTTTGCCCAGACGTCAGCGGCAGGATTCATGGAAAAACCTCCTTGAACAAGAGCGCCGGGGGCGTGAAAGCGGCAGCTCCGAAATACAGGGCCTGGCCCTGAGAAAGAAAGCGGGGAAAAAGAAAATGGGGTCCCTGCCGGCCCAAACTGGGCAGGGGACCCATTTGGTGTTTGTTTTCCGGACGCAATCAAAAAATGGGCGCAATTCGTCATCGTCATTATAGCAAAAAAACCACCCTGCCGCAAGGCGTTCCCCCTGGTTTTCCGGGGTATTTTTTATTTTAATAGTATGGGTGATTTTTTCCAGCAATGGGGCAGGTAGCAATATGAACACAAGATGTTGTGTTTTTTCGGGAGGAACGGAAAAAAGATGGAAAAAGGAAAAGAAAATAGTTGACAAGGAGAAAAACTTTCGTCTATAATAATCCGTACTGGATATGCCCAGGGATGGTTTTGTGCCCCCCGCAGGCCCAGCTTTTGACGCAGACCGCAGCCGGAAACGGCTGTTGTTGGGCCGGTGATGCCGGCTTGAATTCAAGTGAGGAGGTGTCCCCCATGCTTCGTACCTATCAGCCCAAGAAGCGCCAGCGTTCCAAGGAGCACGGCTTCCGTAAGCGTATGGCCACCCGCAATGGCCGCAAGGTTCTGGCTCGCCGTCGTGCGAAGGGCCGCGCTCGTCTGACCCACTGATCCGTGGGCTGGACAGATCCCGTTTTTGCCTGAGCTGTATGGCCTGGGCACACCGGATCTTCCTATGCGATATGGCAGAAGGACACAATTCAGAAACGCATATTTAGGGGCGTGGGAATGATTCCCCCGCCCCTGCGGTGCATACAGCGAAATGCGGAGGCGTGCGGAGCAGCGCGGATGGACCGGAGCGAGGGCAAAAAACCGAAGGGCCGCGAAAGCGGCACTGTTTTGCGCCCGAGACGGAGGGCCGATTCCCCCTGTCAGGGGGAAATGGCCGAAGGCCAAAAGGGGTAGGGAAGCCGCGCGTTGCGCAGCCGCTGAAGCATGACAAGGAGAAGTGTGTAGGACAGGCCCTCTCTCCATTTTTGAGGGACAAGCCTACCCGGTTTCATGCTCTCTTACACCCATATGCGGGACTTTTTGTGCTTTTTTGTCCTATTGAAGCTATCATTTTGGATTTACAGCAGAAGCGAAGCGGAGCTTCGCAGAAAGCTCTTTTGCCTACTTTTCTCTCGAGAAAAGTAGGAGCTTTCGTTCAAGAAAGCGGGAAAGCGGAGGAGTTTATGAAGCACACCATTGCCTTAAAACAAAATCATGAATTCCGCCGCCTGTACAACAAGGGCCGCAGCGCGGTGTCGCCCTATTTTGCCATCTACTGCCGCAAGACCAACCGGCCAATCAGCCGGCTTGGCATCACGACAGGAGTGAAGCTGGGCAACGCCGTCAAGCGCAACCGTGCCCGCCGGAGAATCCGGGAGCTGTACCGTACCAATGAAGCTCGGCTTGCGCCGGGCTATGACATTGTGGTGGTGGCCCGCACCCGGGTGATCTACGGCCGTTACCGGGATCTGGAGCGCAGCTTTCTTCAGCTGATGCGTAAGCTGGAGCTGGTGTGTCCCCAAGAGGGAGCCAAGTCCGAACCAAAATGAAAAAGCTGTTTTTGTGGTTGATCCGATTTTATCAGCGGGAAATTTCGCCTCTGCGCCCCCCATGCTGCCGCTTTATTCCCACCTGCTCGGCCTATGCTCTGGAGGCAGTGGAAAAGTATGGAGCGTGGAAGGGGGGCTGGCTGGCATTGCGCCGTATTCTGCGGTGCAATCCCTTTCACCGGCAAAAATCCATTGAGTACGACCCCGTACCCTGAGGATAAGCCGGAACCAACTAAATATGTGGAGGTACCATTGTGGGTATTATTCTGAAACCCTTTGCCATGCTGTTAATGTTTTTCTACAACTTCTTCTCCAGCTATGGCATTGCTCTGATCCTCTTTGCCTTGGTGGTAAAGCTGATCCTGTTCCCTCTGTCCCTGAAGGGCAAGAAGAGCATGATCAAGATGAACCTGCTCTCCGGCAAGATGCAGCAGCTGCAAAAGCAGTACGGCAAGGACCGGGAGCGCTATCAGATGGAGGTCCAGAAGCTCTATGAGCGGGAGAAGGTCAACCCCATGGGCGGCTGCCTGTGGTCCTTCCTGCCCCTGTTCATTTTGATCCCCCTGTACTATATCATCCGTGAGCCCCTGACTTACCTGATGGATGTGCCTAAGGACGCAATTGCCAAGATCGCAGAGATCACCGGCATTGCCAACACCGGCGCGTATCCTCAGATCGCTATGGCTGAGGCCCTGAATAAGGATGGTATGCTGGCTCAGGTCCAGGCTGCGCTGGGTGATGCCGGAAATGGATTGTTTAATCTGGACTTCCACTTCCTGGGCATCAATCTGGCCGATATTCCCAACTGGAAGTTCTGGGAGGGCGGACTGAGCTGGGGTTCTGTGGGCCTGTTCCTGCTGCCCCTGGTGTCTGTGGTCATGTCTCTGCTGTCCATGCAGATCAGCCTGAAGACCAACCAGATGAGCCGCAATCAGGCTCAGGACGAGGCTACCGCCAAGACCAACCGCACCATGATGATCATGATGCCCCTGATGTCTCTGTGGATCGGCTTTACCGTTCCCGCCGGTCTGTCCATCTACTGGATCGCCCAGTATTTCTTCTCCATCTTCCAGGAGATCATCTGCGGCAAGCTGCTGAAGAAGGACTATGAGGCCGCTCAGGCCGCCGCCGCTCAGCGCGAGCTGGAGGAGAAGGAAGAGGAGAAGCGGCGCAAGGAGGAAGCTCGTCTGGAGCGCCAGCGCCGTCTGGAGGAAGAGAAGAAGAACCGCGGCAAGAAGAAGGCCGCCAAGAAGGACGAGGATGCCGGCCCCGCCATCAACAAGGATGACAGCCGCATCGGTATCCGGGCCTATGCCCGGGGCCGTGCCTACGACCCCAACCGCTTCGGCGGGGTGACTCCCTATGTGGACCCCAGCGACCTGATCGCCGCTCAGAAGGCGGCGGAGGACGAGAAGATCCGAAGCAAGAATAAGAAGAACAAGAAGAAGGAGCAGCCCGAGGACAAGCAGGCAGCCACTGAGACCGCCCAGAATGTCCAGCAGCCCGCCCCCGAGATCCCCGCCCCGGAGCAGGAGCAGCCCCAGAGCGAGGTCGCCCCTGAGACCGCTGAGGTCACCGAAGCCGTTGAGACGGTGGAGAAAGTCCAGGAGCAGCCCCAGGACGAGGATGACAAGAAGGAGGGTGTCTGATTATGCGTAAGTGGATCGAGACCACCGGCCGGTCCGAAGAGGACGCCATCGCCGCCGCCCTGTTCCAGCTGGGTCTGGACCGGGACGACGTGTCCGTGGAGGTCATCGAGCGGGCCAAGTCCGGTTTTCTGGGTTTCGGCGGCAACCCCGCCAAGGTCCGTGTAAGCTATGAGGTGCCCGGCGAGGAGGAGACTCCCGCCGCCGAGGAGGTAAAGGCCCCTGTTGAGGAGCCTAAGCCTGTGGTTGAGGCCCCCAAGGCCGCTCCCGCCCCTAAGGCGGAGCCCGCGCCTGCTGCCGCTGAGAGCGCCCCCAAGCAGGAGGAGGAAAACACCCTGCAGCCTGGGGACGAGGTGATCATCGGCAAGGAGGAGAAGCCCGCCCCTGCCCCTGTGGCTGAGCTGGAGCCCGCCGCTGAGGATGATCCCAAGGCCATGAAGATCCGGGAGTTCCTGGAGGGCCTGATGGAGCACCTGAACGTGCAGGCTACCCCTGACATCTACCGCAGCGAGACCGGCTATAAGGTCATTCTCCAGGGCCACGGCCTGGGCGCCATCATCGGCCGCCGGGGTGAGACTCTGGATGCTATCCAGCAGCTGACCAACTACTCTGTGAACCGTGGCCAGTCCAAGCGGGTGCGTATCCACATCGACGCCGAGGGCTACCGGGCCAAGCGGGAGGAGTCCCTCCAGCGTCTGGCCGTGAAGGTAGCGGGCAAGGTGGTCAAGTATCGTAAGAACATGACCCTGGAGCCCATGAACGCCTACGAGCGCCACGTGATCCACGCCGCTCTGCAGGACTATCCCAATGTAACAACTTACTCCACTGGTGTGGAGCCCAACCGCCGCACTGTGGTGGCTTACGCCCCCAACGGCCGGTAAAAACCATCCATAAGCACATCCGGGACCTTGTTTTCACAAGGCCCCGGATTTTTTATCCACATTTTCTGCGGAGAATGTGGATAAGTTTTATTTTGAAAGAAACGGGTGTTCCTTTTTGCTTGTCCAAAAAGGAACCAAAAAGACACCAGGGAGTGTGGATCCGACGAACACCTCGCCAAGGGCGGGTGTTCCTAGTCGCCACCCCTGGACCCCGATTACGGGAGTGGGCCACTTTGGCCAGGCAGTTAATTCCGGCGGGCAAAATCAAGACCTGTTTCCGTTCTACTCTCAGGCCTTAGGCCCTTTTGCCATCGAAATTTAAAGCTACTTCATTCTAACGCACACCGCCTGGTGCCTGCCTACCTGTTTGGTGCGGTGGTGACCGTATAAATGCGCCCAACAACTGCCCAGCTGCCACGGTTATGCCGGAGTAGGCGGTGTCATTTCAACGTATTTGTCCACCAACATTTTGCACACATAGGGCCTAAGGCCCGAGGCAAGCGGTACCACAGAACTTGTTTTTGCCCGCCGAGAGGGTATAAAAGTCTTTCTGGAGGGCGTTCCCCGTAAACGGGGGTCCAGGGGGCAATGACTGTGAGCACCGCCGCAGGCGTGGTGCTCACCGGAAGCAGCCCCTTGGCGCATCTTTGGTTCCTTTCTGTGCGAGCAGAAAGGAACCTTCGTCCTCTGCGTCTCCCAAGGCGGAACCAATAAAAAACCACCTCACCGGGTTCCCGGTAAGATGGTTTTATTAGCAGAATCAATTGCCCAGCAGGCCCAAATCATACTTCCACTGCAGAACCCGTGTCACCGACTGATCGATCTGTGCCTCGTCGATCTCACCGCTTTTGACGGCCTGTACCACCTCAGGAATCTGGGTCTGGAAGTCGGTGGTGATAATCATATCATTGCCGGCCTTTACCGCCATCACAGCGGGAGATTGGTCGCCGGCATAGGCAGCTACCGCATCCATGGCCAAATCGTCGGTCATGATCACGCCCTGGAAGCCCAAAGTGCTGCGCAGTTCGTTATGCACAGCGGGGGAGAGGGAGGCAGGCAGCTGATTGTCCACACAGGACATCACATTGTGGCTGACCAGAACGGCATCGGCTCCCGCCTGGATACCGGCGGTGAAGGGGAGATAATCGCTGGTCTGGAAGGTCTCATAGGGACGCTCGTCAATGGCCACACCGGTGTGGGTATCCACATTATTCCCATAGCCGGGGAAATGCTTGAGGACGGAACCAATGCCCTCTGTGTCCATGGTTTTCACCACGTTGGACACATATTCCGCGGTGGCCTGGGCGTCCTGGCCAAAGGAGCGGTCATAGATAAAGTCGTTGGGGTCGGTGGATACATCAGCCACCGGAGCCAGATTGACATTCACACCCAGTCCCAGGAGGGTCACACTCTTCTGACGGGCATCCTGAATGATGCTGTCCATGCCGCCCTCGGCAAAGAGGGCCTGGGGAGAGAGGCCGCGGTGGGAGAAAAGATTGGGGTTAGAGCTGGCACGGACCACGGTGCCGCCCTCTTCATCGGTTCCGATGAGCAGAGGCACGCCGGATGCGCTCTGATAGGAGCTGATGTCATTGCGGACCTGCTCGGCGGTTTTGTCTTTAAAATCACGACCAAAGAGAATGTATCCGCCCAGTTTATACTGGGACACCGCCTCGACCGCACCTGTGTCAGGGCAGCGGACAAAGAACATCTGGCCCACCTTTTCCTCCACAGTCATAGTGGAGAGCAGTTCCTCAATGATCTGGTCCTGATTTTCTGTGGAACCGGAAGTGACGCTGGGATCAGGCTGTGAGGGGGGCTCCTCCGAATCCTGGGATGCGTCCGGTGCGCCAGAAGAACTGTCCTGGCTGGAGCTGTCGGAGGACTGGACGCTGGAATCCTGGGGCGTGCTTTGAGAGACGGTGGATTGGGCGCTTGTGCCAGAAGTCGGGGCACAGCCGGTCAAAAGCACGCACAGAAAAACGATCAGTGCTTTTTTCATAGCTTCCTCCTAAAAAACAGCGCGGAGGCAAACGCGTCCGGAAATCGGGGCGGTTCTCTCCACACTTTCTTACAGTCTCTTTACTGATATCTTACGTACTATACCACTAAGTTGTGATATTGTCAATTTTTTGAGGCAAATTAAGTCGATTTTAAAAAATAAAGGCAGGAGCGGCAAACTATGTCGCTCCTGCCAAATATCTGTGTGAAAGGGTGGAGGGAAGCGGAGCTTCCCAGAGAGTTCTTTGCCAAGCTTTCTTTCAAGAAAGCGGTTACTCCTCGTCAGAAGTCTCTTCCCGGCGGGTGACGGCCAGAGAGAGGTCATCCAATTGTTTATCATCCACGAAGTCGGGGCAGTTGGTCATGGGCTCGCTGGCGTTCTGCACCTTGGGGAAGGCGATGACGTCGCGGATGGACTCGGCGCCCGCCATCAGCATGCACAGACGATCCAGGCCGTAGGCCAGGCCGCCGTGAGGAGGCGCGCCGAACTTAAAGGCGTTAATCAGGTGGCCAAAGCGCTCCTGGGCGTCCTCATCGCTGAAGCCCAGAGCACGGAACATGGCCTGCTGGGTCTCGGGCACGGAGATACGGATGGAGCCGCCGCCCAGCTCGGTGCCGTTGAGTACGATGTCGTAGGCCTTGGCGCGGCAGTTCTTCTTGTCGGTCTCCAGCTTGTCCAGGTCCTCGTCCATGGGAGCGGTGAAGGGGTGGTGCATGGCCACGTAGCGGCCCTCTTCCTCACTGTACTCGAACATGGGGAACTCAGTGACCCACAGGAACTTGAAGTCCTTGGGATCCAGCAGACCCAGCTGCTTGGCGCACTCGCAGCGCAGAGCGCCAAGCGCGGCAAAGACGACCTCGTCCTTCACGTCGCCCACGATGAGGATCAGGTCCCCGTCCTTGGCGCCGGCGCGCTCCAGAATGGCCTTGTTCTCCTCCTCGGTGAGGAACTTCTGGTAGGAGGAGGTCACCTGGCCGTCGTGCATACGGGTCCAGGCCAGACCCTTGGCCTTGTAAGTCTTGACGAACTCGCCCAGCTTGTCGATCTTCTTGCGGGGGAAGTCAGCGGCGTGGCCGTTGACATTGATGAGGCGTACAGAGCCGCCGCCCTGAACCGCGCCGGAGAACACACCGAAGCCGCAGTCCTTCACGATGTCGCTGATGTCCTTGAGCTCAAAGCCGAAGCGCAGGTCGGGCTTGTCGGAGCCAAAGCGGTCCATAGCCTCACGCCAGGGCATACGCAGGAAGGGGGTCTGCACGTCCACATCCAGAACCTCCTTGAAGACCCGCTTCAGGAAGCCCTCCTGGATGCCCATCACGTCGTCCTCGTTGACGAAGGACATCTCCAGGTCGATCTGGGTGAACTCGGGCTGACGGTCTGCGCGTAAATCCTCGTCACGGAAGCAGCGGGCGATCTGCATATAGCGGTCAAAGCCGGACAGCATCAGCAGCTGCTTGTACTGCTGGGGGGACTGGGGCAGGGCATAGAACTTCCCGGGGTGGACCCGGGAGGGCACCAGGTAGTCCCGGGCCCCTTCGGGGGTGGACTTGGTGAGGATGGGGGTTTCAATCTCCAAAAAGCCCTGCTCGTCGAAGTAGTCCCGGCAGATCTTCACGATCTTGTGGCGCAGGGCGATCATCCGCTGCATATCCGGCCGGCGGAGGTCCAGGTAGCGGTACTTCAGCCGGACGGCGTCCTTCACGTCGGAGTTCTCCACGATCTCGAAGGGCGGGGTGGCGGCCTTGGCCAGCAGGCGCAGCTCGGTGACCTTCACCTCGATGTCGCCGGTGGGCAGGTCGGGGTTCTTGGACTCCCGCTCCCGCACCAGGCCCTTGGCGGCGATGACATACTCCCCTCGGAGGGAGGCCGCCTTCTCAAAAAGATCCCGGGGGGTGCTGTCGTCAAAGGACAGCTGGAGCAGGCCGGTGCGGTCCCGCAGGTCCACGAAGATCAGGCCGCCCAGGTTGCGCTGGCGCTGGACCCAGCCGCAGACGGCAATCTCCTGGCCGATGTTGGCCGCGGTGAAGGTGCCGCAGTAGCCGGTGCGGCGAAAGTTTTGCAGATTGTCCATGGTTTTCGTTCACTCCATTGTAGATTTGTTCTCTGAAAGGGCTCAGCCAGCGGTGCACTGGCGGAAGATCAGCAAAAGCGCCCCCAGGATGAGAATGTAAATGAGCATTTTGATTTTGGGATTCATAGCAATACCTCGGAGAAATTGGGTGTCGTTTCGGCGGGGTGGTGCCCGTTGTGGGGCAGATTATGGCGTTTCCTCCTTAGTGTACTCCTGTTCCAGGAGAAAGTCCAGAACGGATTGCTGAAAGGCGTCGCTGTCGGTCACCTGGTAGGTTTTCGTCCCGCCATCGCCTCCCATGACGATGGCCCGGTCTCCCGTCAGGGAGAGGGTGTAGGACGCCTCCCCCTGGGAAAAGGTCAGGTCCACACGGTAGCCCAGGGTGACGCTCCGCTGGGCATCCTGGTCCAGGTAGTAGGGGATGTACCGCTTGGACTGGAGCAGGTCCATGAGCTGGGAAAAGGCCGGCTCTCCCTGGGAGAAGGTGAGCGTCCGGCCTTCGCCCCCCTGGAAGGCGGTGAGGTCTGCTTGGATCTGGGTGACGGCAGCGGGGTCAAAGCCGTCCCCCGCCATGGCCCGGGTCAGGGGCCGGGGGGCGATGAACCAGACCACCAAAAGGACCAGCACCACCAGTTCCACCAGGGCGATCTTATGTTTTCGGGAAAGGTGTTTCATTGCGGCAAGGCTTGCCTCCTTTGGCATCGGGCCACCGGGCCCGGGGGATGGGGGGCGACCTCAGGTCGCCGGGATTGTTTCATAGGGCTGGGCCAACAGCAGGTCCATGATCGCCTTCTGCACGGCGGGATCTGCCCGGTATGTTTGGTAACCCGGCTGGTAAGGGCCGGAGATCTGCAGCTGGGGCTCCCCGGACAGGGTGATGGAAGCCCAGGAATAGCCCGTTCCCTTCTCTGGCAGCCGGATCGCCAGGTTGGCCAAGTATCCATAGGGCGCACTGTACCCTCCGGACACTGTGCCAAAGGAATAGACCACATCATACATCTGGCTGCCCAGTAAGGTCAACAGTTCCTGGGCCGCCGGGTCCGTGGGAGAGAGGGTCACCCGACGGGATTGGGCGTCATCTGGCGCATAGAGCGCTACATGGATTGCCTGGACCTGTCCAGGGTCATAGTCTTGCCCCATGGCCTGGGCAAAGGTGCGGGACTGGTTGAAAATCGCCAGCAACGCTGCCACGACAACCACCACCACCCCTATGGCCAGCGCGCCGCTGGTTCGTTTTTTCATGGTGGGTCTCCTTTCTCTTGGTGCCTCTCAGCGGAGGCAAAGGGTGCGTTGCAGTCAGGGATGAAGCGTTCCGCCTAAAGGATTTCCTCATAGGGTTGGGCCAACAGTAGGTCCAGGATTTCCTGCTGGAAGGCCAGGTCCACCCGGTAGTGGGTGCGGACCCAGCCGTTGCTGCCCGCCGCCTTGTCCAGCCCGTCCATGGTGGCTTCGTCGGACCCATCAAAGTAGAGGAAGGGCGCAGAGGCCCCCTCCTCCTCCGGCTCCATGGTCAGGATGAGGGTGATGGTGTAGTCCAAGGGGACTGCATGGCCTTCAATGGCCCCCACCTCATACCCCACGTCATAGGTCTGGCTGCCCAGCAGGGCCAGCAGTTCCTGGGCGGCGGGGTCCTCCCCGGAAAGGACCACCTCCCGGGAGGGGGCGTCATGGCCCATGGCCTGTAAGTAGACGTGGATGGAGTCCACCTTTTCCGGGGCATAGTCCTGGCCCATGATCTGGGTGAAGGTGCGGCTCTGGTGGAAGATGGCCACCAGAGCCGCCGCCACCACGATCACCAGGGCCAAACCTAGGGCACGGTTCTGCTTCGTCATGGCAAGTGCCTCCTTTCTCGTCACGGTTCGGTTGCTCGGATGGGGTAGGGGGCAAGCTTAGGGAACCTCTTGGTAGGGCTGGGCCAGGAGCAGGTCCAAGATCTCTTGCTGGAGGGCAGGGTCGGCTCGGTAGTAGGTCTGGATCCAGCGGGGCCAGACGCTGTCCACCCCGTGGATCTCTGCTTCCGGACATCCCCGGAACCGGAGATCCGCGTAGGGGTACCCACCGTCCTCTGGGTCCATGACGATGGTCATGGAAATGATATAGTCAAGACGGACAGACCGGTCTGTGTTTGCCCAGACGGGGGCATACTGCACCTCGCAGAGGGAGCCATTCAGAAGGTCCAGCAGCGCCTGGGTCGCCGGATCCTCTGGAGTGAGGACCACCTCCCGGGAGGGGGTGTCGTGGTCCATGGCGTTGAGAAACACCTGGACGTGGTCAATCCTCTCCGGGGCATAGTCCTGTCCCATGATCTGGGTGAAGGTGCGGCTCTGGTGAAAGATGGCCACCAGGGCCGCCGCCACCACGATCACCAGGGCCAAACCTAGGGCACAGTGCTGGTTCCTCATGGCGGATGCCTCCTCTCTGGTCGCGGTCGGGTACTCCGTGGGACAGGGGACGGGTGGGCCTCAGCCCTTCTCCCGGATGGGCTTGCCCTGGGCCCGGTGGGCCATGGCGGCGGCGATGGTCTCCACCGCCTGGGCAGGGGAGAGGGCCTGCTGGTCCCCTGTGACCATGTCCTTGATCTTCACCAGGCCCTGGGAGATCTCCTCCTCCCCCAGGAAGGCCACATAGGGGATGTGGAGCTTGTCGGCGTAGCTCATCTTGCCTTTGAACTTCTTCTGCTCGCTGTAAACCTGGGCCCGGACGCCCCCCTGCCGCAGCTGGGTGGCAAAGGCGATGGCGGGGGAGAGGTCCTCGGTCATGGGGAGGATGAGGACATCGGCAGGGGCGGTGACCAGCTGGTCGTTGAGGTACCCCTGCTCCCCCAGGACGTAGAACAGCCGGGTCAGGCCGATGGAGATCCCCACCCCGGGGAGCTTCTTGTCGGTGTAGTACTCGGCCAGGTTGTCGTACCGGCCGCCGGAGCAGATGGAGCCGATCTCCGGGTGGTCCAGCATGACGGTCTCGTAGACGGTGCCGGTGTAGTAGTCCAGCCCCCGGGCAATGGTGAGGTCCACGGCGAAGTGGTCCTCGGGGACGCCGAAGGCGGCCAGGTACTTCACCACGGTGGCCAGCTCCTCCAGGCCTTGGTCGAAGATCTCGTTCCGGCCACGATAGCCCTCCAGGGCGGCCAGGACGGCGGCGTTGTCCCCGGTGATGGCGATGAAGTCCAAAATCTCTCCGGCGGCTTGCTCCGACACCCCCTGCTCTAAGAGGAGGGCCTTGACCTTTTCGGGGCCGATCTTGTCCAGCTTGTCCACAGTGCGCATGATGTCCCCGGCCTGGGCCTCCAGGCCCTCCATGGCGTAGAAGCCGGTGAGGATTTTCCGGTTGTTCACCCGGATGCGGAAGCGCTCCAGCCCCAGGGCGGTGAAGGCCTGGTAGATGATGGCGGGGATCTCCGCCTCGTTGGCGATGTCCAGTTTGCCGTCGCCGATGACGTCGATGTCGCACTGGTAGAACTCCCGGAACCGGCCCCGCTGGGCCCGCTCCCCCCGGTAGACCTTGCCGATCTGGTACCGGCGGAAGGGGAAGGCCAGGTCGGCGTAGTGGAGGGCCACGTACTTGGCCAGAGGGACGGTGAGGTCAAAGCGGAGGGCCAGGTCGCTGTCCCCCTTGGTGAAGCGGTAGATCTGCTTCTCAGTCTCCCCCCCGCCCTTGGCCAGCAAGATCTCTGCCGACTCGATGACGGGGGTGTCCAGAGGGGTGAAGCCGTAGAGGCTGTAGGTGTGACGGAGGATCTCCAGCATCCGCTCAAACTGGGTCTGGGGGGCGGGGAGAAGCTCCATGAAACCGGAGAGGGTCCGGGGTTTGATGCGTTCCATTTTCATGTCTCCTTAAAGATAGAATTTTGGGAGGGGCAAGAGGGGTTTGTGCTTCGTTCGGGAGGGCAGAGTACGGGGGCGGTGGGGGTTCTGCTTGGCTTGGGGCCCCTCCCAAAATTGGGGGTTGCAGCCGCTGCGCGCGCCCTGCGGGCACACTGGCGGCTGAGAAG
>OHAD01001911.1_pt1 | contig 17637 bp, 15 predicted proteins | sample 1577011 | NCBI WGS metagenome assembly OHAD01 (sample SAMEA3541510, study PRJEB24748) | human gut metagenome | biome: human gut; feature: human-associated habitat; material: faeces | place: China | collected 2012
GTCGCCGCCGCGGCTGCCGCCGTGCGCAGCCAGTGGGACGACGGGCGCGCCGTGCTGGAGTTTCGCTGCGAGACGCCGGAGGTCTACGCCGGCATGCAGTCCCTGCTCTTCGAACGCGACCGGCTCTGGGATGTCTACCGCGCGCTCGGCAGCTACGTGTCCTCGTCCGGCTACCAGTGCGCGGACGACCAGCAGATCATCCGCCTTATCCCCGCGCGATGAGCCTGCCGCCTGCGGGCGGCAAACGCTGCGAGGCTTTTTGATGCACAAAGCGCCGCAGCCTGTCCGGCTGCGGCGCTGTTACGTCGATAGATTATTTGTTCTCCTTGTCGGCGTTCATGCTCAGGTAGGCGTTGATGAAGCCGTCAATGTCGCCGTCCATGACGGCCTGAATGTTGCCGTTTTCATAGCCAGTGCGGTGGTCCTTGGCCAGCGTGTACGGCATGAACACGTACGAGCGGATTTGGCTGCCCCACTCGATCTTGAGCTGCACGCCCTTGATGTCGGAGATTTTCTCGAGGTGCTCGCGCTCCTTGATCTCGGCCAGGCGCGCGCGGAGCATGTTCTTGCAGTTTTCGAGGTTCTGGAAGTGGCTGCGCTCGACCTGGCTGGACACGACGATACCGGTCGGGATGTGCGTCAGACGCACGGCGGACGAGGTCTTGTTGACCTTCTGGCCGCCCGCGCCGGACGAGCGGTACACGTCCATCTTGATGTCCTCGTCGCGCAGCTCGATCTCGCTGTCCTCGGTGATCTCGGGCATGACCTCCACGGCGGCGAACGACGTGTGCCGGCGGCCGGAGGCGTCAAACGGGCTGATGCGCACGAGGCGGTGGATGCCGTTTTCGCTCTTGAGGAAGCCGTAGGCGTTCTCGCCTTCGATCATGATCGTCGCGCTCTTGATGCCGGCCTCGTCGCCGTCGAGATAGTCCATGAGCTTGACGGTGTAGCCGTGGCGCTCGGCCCACATGTTGTACATGCGGTAGAGCATGCTCGTCCAGTCCTGCGCCTCGGTGCCGCCCGCGCCGGCGTGGAAGGTGAGGATGGCGTTGTTCGCGTCATACTCGCCGGTCAGCAGCGTCTCGAGCCGCATGGATTCGAGCGTCTCCTCGAAGCTGTGAAATTCGCTCTCAAGGTCGGGCAGCATCGAGTCGTCGTCCTCTTCGATGGCCATCTCGCACATGGTCAGCATATCCTCCCACGCGCCGGAGAGCTTGGCGTAGCGATCGAGCTTGTGCTGGAGCGTCTTGATGCGCTTTTGCACGCGCTGGCTGTTTTCGGTGTCGTTCCAGAAGCCGTCCTGCGCGCTCTCTTCCTCGAGCTTTTCGACCTCGTTGCGCGCCTCGTCGAGATGCAGCGCGCCGCCCAGATCGTCCAGCGCCGGGCGGAGGTTGTTGAGCTTGTTTTTATACTCTTCAAATGCAATGGATGCCATACGTTGAATCCTGCCTTTTTTCAGTCTAACTTACTTATTATAATCAAAATCGCCGCGCTTGTAAAGCAAAACCGCGCTCATTCGGCCTCAGCCTTCGGCTGGATGGACTCGTCGTTGACGATCCAGTTCTGCACGTCGATGATCTCAATGCCGTCGTCGCCGATGCGGTTGACGACGCGCGTGATGCCGGAGTTGATGATCATGCGCCGGCACATGGCGCACGAGGTCGTGTCGTGCAGCAGCTCGCCGCTGGCGGCGTCGCGCCCGACGAGGTAGAGCGTGCCGCCGATCATGTCGCGCCGGGCGGCGGAGATGATGGCGTTGGCCTCAGCGTGCACGCTGCGGCACAGCTCGTACCGCTGGCCGCTGGGAATGCGCAGCTGCTCGCGGTTGCAGTAGCCGAGCTCGGAGCAGTTGACGCGCCCGCGCGGCGCGCCGTTGTAGCCGGTGGAGAGGATCTCGTCGTTCTTGACGATGATCGCGCCGTATTTGCGCCGCAGGCAGGTCGAGCGGTCGAGCACCGCGTCGGCGATGTTGAGATAATATTTGTCCTTACTCATGCGCTGGTCCATGACGGACGCGCCTCCTTTGCATAATTTCCTACTTTATATCATATCGGAAATGCCCCGCCGCGTCAAGGCCCGCACTGGTATTCTGCGCGCGGGTGTGCTATACTGTCCGGCAGGTGACGCTTATGAAAGAAAACTATCAAAAACAGCTCGATGCGCTGCTCGCTGCCCTCCCGCCGGAGGGCAAGCCGCGCCTGCTGCTGCAGAGCTGCTGCGGCCCGTGCAGCAGCTACGTGCTCGAGTACCTCACGCGGTATTTTCGCGTGACCGTGCTGTATTATAACCCGAACATCCAGCCGCGGGACGAATATGACCGCCGCCTCTACTGGCAGCGGGAGCTCATCCGTCAGCTCCCGACGCCGGAGCCGGTGGACCTGCTCGCGTGCGATTATGACGGGCAGCGCTACATCGACGCCGTCCGCGGCCTCGAGCGCGAGCCGGAGGGCGGCGCGCGCTGCACGGTGTGCTTCCGCCTGCGTCTGGAGGAGACGGCGCGGCAGGCGCGCGCGCACGGGTTCGACTTTTTCGGCACGACGCTCACCGTCTCGCCGCACAAGGACGCGCAGCGGCTCAACGCCATCGGCGCGGAGCTGGCGCAGCAATACGGCGTGCGCTGGCTGCCGTCGGACTTCAAAAAGCGCGAGGGCTATAAGCGCAGCATCGAGCTGTCCAAACAGTACGGCCTCTACCGGCAGGAATACTGCGGCTGTCTGTACAGCAAACCGGTTGACAACGCGGCGGCGGGGGAGTAAAATAGCCGCCGTCACAATTCATCATGCGCAGGTGCCATACCCCTGCGCGCACAACGTGTGCAACGAAAAAAATGGGAGGAATTGAATTATGCACATCACCACGAGAAAGCTGACCGCCGCGGCGGTCACGGGCGCGGCCTATGCCGCATTGACGATGCTTCTGGCGCCGATCAGTTACGGAGCGATCCAGTGCCGGGTCTCGGAGGTGCTGTGCATTTTGCCGTTTTTCATCCCCTGCACGGCGTGGGGGCTGTTCGTCGGCTGCGCGATCGCCAATCTGCTGAGCGCGGCGGGCATTTTTGACGTGGTTTTCGGCTCGCTCGCAACGCTGCTGGCGGCGCTGTGCACGGCGTGGCTCGGCCGCGGCCGCGGTGCGCAGTCGTGGGTGCGGTGCATCCTCGCCGCGCTCATGCCGGTCGTGTTCAATTTCCTGCTGGTCGGCGCGGTGCTCACGTGGTCGCTCACGGACGCCGTGTTTCCGCACCTGAATGCATCGTTCTGGGTCTTCGGCGGCCAGGTCGCGCTCGGTGAGGTCATCGTGCTCGGCGTGCTGGGCCTGCCGCTCATGCGCCTGCTGCCGCGCAATCCGAAGTTCCGCGAGATCATCCGCAGCTATCAAAAGGAGTGACGGAGCATGGACCGTTCCAGCGGTATCCTGCTGCCGGTGTCGGCCCTGCCGGGGCCGTGCGGCATCGGCGACCTGGGTGCAGACGCCCGGGATTTTATCGACTTTCTCGCTGCCGCCGGGCAGCGCTATTGGCAGATCCTGCCCCTCAACCCGCCGGACGGTGCGCACTCGCCGTACCTGTCGGCCTCGACGTTTGCCGGCAGCACCGACCTGCGCATTCTGGCCGAGAGCGACGCCGCCGGGCCCTTCCTCATGAGCACCGAGAACGGGCGGCAGATCTTTGTTACCGGTCACCCGGAGTACGATAAGTACACGCTGGATGCCGAGTATAAGCGGGACGTAGCCAAGGGGTTGCCCATCCATGTGCCCGTCAACTACTACCCGGACGACGACCCCGCAAAGCCGCCGCTGTTCCGCTGGCGCGCCCATGCCCACCTGCTGTACGAAAACTGGCTCAACTACTACGTTTACCAGAACACCCCCTACAACTTGGGAGAGATCCAGCGGGTCAAGCACGAAGAAACATAAGAAAGTTCAAAAGCCGCCGCGCAGAAAAAACTGCCCGGCGGCTTTTCTATACAGGCAGGTATTGTATGAAAAAAGTACAGGTGGTACAATAAAATACATAAATCGTCTGAAAAAGGCGAAAACAGAAAGGGTGAGGTCATGGAACAAAAAGCTTTTGCGGACAAAAGCAGAATGCGGGATTCCGGTGTTGAGCTTTTGAAGATCATTGCGGTCATTCTGATCGTAATCAGCCATGTGGTGCTGACACTGACAACGGAAAATGAATATATCCCGTATAACAACTATCTTTTGGATTGTACCCATGCAACGACCAGTGGAACAATTCTGCTTTTAGCGGTCATGCGGCATTTTGGTGCGCTGGGGAACTGGATCTTCTTCGTTGCTTCTGCATGGTTTTTGCTGGACAGCACAAAAGCGTCCGGGAAGAAAATAATGGGGATGCTGCTGGATATCTGGGTGATCTCTGTCCTATTCCTTGGAATAACGCTTTTGATCCGGGGCGAGGTAAGCGGGAAGCTTTTCCTTTTCTCGCTTTTCCCAACGCTCTTTGCAAATAACTGGTACTTGACCTGTTATCTGCTATTCTATCCCATCCATCCGTATTTGAACCGTTTGATTTCCGCGATGACGCAAAAAGAACATCTGAAGATGATCTCTGTGCTGACGGTACTGTATATCGGCTTTAACTTTATAGAAAGCAGATTTTTCTTTCCGAATATGCTGCTTCTCTGGATCAGCGTATATCTGATCGTTGCCTACATCGGGCGCTATTGTATGGAACTGTATTCCAGCGCAAAAGTGAACGGCATCCTGCTGCTGTGCGGTGCGGCAGGTGCGGTGGGCGTCGTGGTTTTGACCGACCTGCTTGGATTGAAGATCGCTGTGCTGTCGGATCAGCTTTTGCGGTGGGTGAGCAATTTTAATCCTTTTTGATCCTGATCGCCATTGCGGCGTTTGGGCTTGCCAGAAAGAACCGCTTTAAAAATAAGATGGTAAATCACATTGCAAAATGTGCCATGCTGATCTATATCATCCATGAAAATATTTTGCTGCGAACTTATACAAGACCCTATCTCTGGCACTGCATTTTTAACCGGTATGGGTATGCCCATCTGTTTTTGTGGGTCTTTTTGTACGCGGCAGGCTGGCTGCTTGCGGCACTTGCGCTCAGCTTGCTTTACGAAAAGAGCATTCAAAAGATAACAGCAAAGGTAAGTGAAAAAATACTGAAATGGATGGGCAGCTGGTATCAAAAATATGAGGATGCCATGCTGAAACTGCATTGATAAGACCGCAGCCTGCCCGGACCTGATTCCGTAAAAAAGGAACCCTCTCAAAGTAAAACTTTGCAGAGGGTTCCTTTTTGTGTGTTAGATTATTTTTTGCGCTTTGCGGGCTTTTTCTTGCGCACGCTGTAACCAAAAGTGCCCAGCTTTTTGCCAAGGGCCAGATACTCCCCGTGGCTGTACACGATGAGGTTTGCCTTATCCAGACAAAGCTTGCCTTTTTCGTCCAGCAGACTTTCGTCCACATCGCAGGCCACCACCTCGGCTAAAAACAGGTCGTGGCTGCCCAGAGGGATGCGCTGGGTGATGCGGCACTCCAAGTTGACCGGGCTTTCCTCCAGCACCGGGCAGTCGGTCAGTACGCTGCCGGGGGCGGCGTGCAGGCCGCAGGCGGCAAACTTGTCCACCTCGCGGCCGCTTTTCACGCCGCACCAGTCAATGGCGCGCACCAGCTTTTCGGTGGGCAGATTGATAGCGAACTGCCCGCTCTCGCACAGCAGCTGATGGCTGTACCGCTCCGGGCGCACGCTGATGGATACCATGCTGGGCTGGGTGCAGATGGTGCCTGTCCAGCCGATGGTGATAAGGTTGGGCTTTTCCAGCCCGCCGCAGGATACCAGTACCGGCGGTTCCGGGTTCAGAAGGGTGCTGCCCTTCCAGCTTTGCTTGCTCATCCGTGATATTTCCTTTCGTAGGGAGCCCATGTGCGCTCCGAGATGATATAGCGCGGGCGGGCTTTCGTTTCCATATAGATCTTGCCGATATACTCGCCGATCACGCCCAGACACACCAGCTGCACACCGCCCATAAAGCAGACGATGCAGACGGTGGAAGCCCAGCCAGCCACACTGCTGCCCATGGCGGCGCATACGATGGCCCAGATGACCCCGATAAAGCTGATAAGGCTTACCGCGATGCCCGCCCCGGTAATGATGCGGATGGGCTTGTTGGAAAGGCTGGTAATGCCGTCAAAAGCCAGCGCCAGCATCTTGCTCAGGGGATAGTGGCTCTCACCGGCCAGGCGCTCGTGGCGCTCGTAGGTGACCACATCATGGGCAAAGCCCACCAGCGGCACCATGCCCCGCAAAAAGATGTTGACCTCCTTGTAATCCGCAAAGCTTTCCAGCACGCGGGTGCTGATCAGGCGGTAGTCTGCGTGGTTGAACACGATATCCGCGCCCAGAGCATTCATCACATGATAAAAGCCCTCGGCGGTGAACCGCTTGAAGAAGGTGTCGGTGTCCCGGCGGCTGCGCACGCCGTACACCACCTCGGCACCGTCCAGATACTTTTTCACCATCTCATCCATGGCGTTGATGTCGTCCTGACCATCGCAGTCGATGGAGATGGTAATATCGCAGCTGTCGCTGTGCAGCGCCTCCATCAGCCCCGCCAGCACGGCGTTCTGGTGGCCGCGGTTGCGGCTCTGGGAAATGCCGATATAGTGCTCGTCCTGCGCGGCAAAGCCTTGGATCAGCTCCCACGTTTTGTCGCGGGAACCATCGTTGACAAAGAGCACCCGGCTTTTATCGCTGACCAGCCCCTGTGCGGTCAGACTGTGGATCTTTTCCAGAAACATGGGTGCTGTAATGGGCAGCACCTGCTCCTCGTTGTAGCAGGGGATCACGATCCAAAGAACAGGTTTGGACATTGCTTGATTGCTCCTTAAATATAAGATAGTTGGCAAAAGGCTACTGCACCATCTGCTGCAAGGCGTCCGGCTCCAACAGTTTGAAACTGCTGCGGTAGGTGTCGATGAGCCCTTCCTTCTGCATGGTGCTCAGCTCCCGGGAAAGGGCGCTGCGGTCGCAGTTGAGGTAATCCGACAGCTGGATGCGGGAGAAGGGGATGCTGAAGGTCAGGCTGTGGGCACGGGCGGCCTCGCTGAGCAGATAGGCCGCTACCTTGGCGCGCAGGCTTTTCATCACCAGCAGGTCGATGCGGCGGGAGAGGGAAAAATATTTATCGCTGATGGTGCGCACAAGGTTCTGCACCACCCGCTGGTGGGCGGGGCTGCCGTCCGAGAGCAGCAGCCCCTCGTAGGGCAGCAGCAGTACCTCGCAAGGGGCAGCAGCCAGCACGGTGACCGGGCTGGACAGGCTGGAACCTCCCAATACGTCCCCGAACACACCGCCCGGCTCTACCCGGGCAATGGGGATGCGTGCCCCGCCCGGTGCCGGACGGTAGGCCTCCAGCTCGCCGGACAGCACGATGCCTACCCGGTGGCTGGGCTCCCCCGCCAGCACAAGGGCTTCGCCCTTGCCGTAGCTGCGCACGCTTGCCCCAAGCCGGGACAGCAGCGTGCTGAGCTCCGCAGCGGAAAGACCCGTGAACAGCGTGGTGGTTTGTAACAGCGGCAGATAATTATTCATCGCAACTCCGCAGAGAAAATAGTGTTCTCCGCAGCCTCCTGCAATTACGTTGCGCACGCAACGGTATTTTTACCCCTATTATAGTAAACTGGAACGCGCAAAGCAAATGATTTTGCAAAATTTTCAAAAAAAGACCGGTTTCCGTCCCCGCAGCGGGGCGTGCCGGGTGTGAAAAGGAGTATTTCATGAAAAAGATCCTGTCCTTACTGCTGGCGTTCAGCCTTGCACTGAGCCTTGCAGCCTGCGGCGGCAGCGCAAGCTCTGCCGCTTCCAGCACGGCGGTGTCCGAGACTGCTTCCTCTGCGGCTGCTTCTGAGGAAGAGTCCGCAGCGCCGCTGTCCGCTACCGAGCCGCTGCGCATTGCGGGCCTGAAGGGCCCCACCACCATGGGGCTTGTCAACCTGCTCTCGATGGAGCAGGCCGACACCGCCGCCATGGACTATGATTTGCAGCTTTACGGCGCTGCGGATGAGATCGTGCCGCTGCTCATCAAGGGCGAGCTGGACATGGCCGCCATCCCGGCTAATCTGGCGGCGACCCTGTACCAGAAAACGAACGGCGGCATTCAGGCCGTGGCAGTGAACACCTTGGGCGTTTTGTATGTGGTGGAGCAGGGCGATACCGTCCACAGCATGGCCGACCTCAAGGGCCGCACCATCCTGTCCACCGGCAAGGGTACGACCCCGGAGTATGTGCTGCGCTATCTGCTTACCGCCAACGGCCTTGACCCGGACAAGGATGTGGACATCCAGTATTACAGCGAAGCCACCGAGGTGACCGCCCAGATGGCCGCTGCGCAGGACGCCATTGCCGTGCTGCCCCAGCCCTATGTGACCGCTGCCGGGCTGAAGGACGACACCCTGCGGGTAGCCCTTGACCTGACCGCCGAGTGGGACAAGGTGGCAGACACCCAGCTGATCACCGGCGTGACCGTGGTGCGCAAGGCCTACGCCGAGGAGCACCCGGACGTGGTTGCTGCCTTTCTGGCAGACTACGCCCAGAGCGTGAACGCCGCCAACACCGATCTGGACGGCACCGCCGCTCTGTGTGAGGAGCAGGGCGTGGTGGCGAAAGCCGCCATCGCCAAAAAGGCACTGCCCAACTGTAACATCGTCTGCCTGACCGGCGAGGAACTGAAGGCAGACGCCGCCGGTTACCTGCAGGTGCTCTACGATGCCGACCCCGCCGCCGTGGGCGGCACGCTGCCCGGCGAGGACTTCTACTGGGCAGCCCAGTAACAACCTGAAAAAAGCATTCCATCTCCCGCCGCTCTGCCGTGGTACGCAGTGCGGCGGTTTTTGTTGGAAAACGATTTTGAATGGCTTCCGCTGCGCTCTAGCCATTTTCAGCGGAAAAAATATTTTTTAATTCGCAATTCTGGAAAATCTGCGGATTTTCCAGAATTGCCTTTTCACAGGGGGCTGTAACGATAAAATGGTGGTTTAGAATGCATCTGCTGCTCACCGCTACGACCCCACCCGTGAAAATAGCGTTTGGAGCGCTCCGCAGAGCGCGACAAACGCGAAACTATAAATAATAATACCTTGATTTATGGCCAGAGCGCCAGCGGAGGCCATTTTAAATCGTCCCGGTTGCAATTCCGCCGCAAAAGTTCTACAATAGAGTCACATTATAGAATATGGAGGGAAAAACTATGGCTTGCACTACCATTCTGGTCGGCAAAGCAGCATCGTACGATGGCTCTACCATGATCGCCCGCAACGATGACTCCGGCTCCGGCCATTTCACCGCGAAAAAATTTACCGTGATCCACCCGGAGGAGCTGCCCAAGACCTACCGCAGCGTCCTTTCTCATGTGGAGATCCCTCTGCCGGAGGGCGCACTGCGGTTTACCGCCATGCCCAACGCCGTAGAGGGCAAGGGCATCTGGGCAGCCTCCGGCGTCAACGCCGCTAACGTGGGAATGACCGCCACCGAGACCATCACCTCCAACCCCCGCGTACTGGGCGCAGACCCGCTGGTGGAGTACCAGCCCGCCAAGGGCGAAAAGCCCGAGGTGCCCGGCGGCATCGGCGAGGAAGATATCGTCTATCTGGTGCTGCCCTACATCCATTCTGCCCGCGAGGGCGTGCTGCGTCTGGGCAGCCTGCTGGAGCAGTACGGTACTTACGAGATGAACGGCATCGCCTTTCAGGATGTAAACGAGATCTGGTGGCTGGAGACCATCGGCGGTCACCACTGGATCGCCCGCCGCGTGCCGGACGATGTGTATGTGGTCATGCCCAACCAGCTGGGCATCGATACTTTTGATCTGGAAGATGCCTTCGGCGCACAGAAAAATTACCTCTGCTCTGCCGACCTGCGGGAGTTTATTGCCAAAAACCACCTCGACCTCTCTTTGGACGGCGCGCTGAACCCCCGGGATGCTTTTGGCAGCCACGATGATGCCGACCATGTCTACAACACCCCCCGCGCATGGTATATGCTGCGCTACCTCAACCCCCGCACATGGGTGTGGGAGGGCACCGACGCCGACTACACTCCCATGTCCGATGACCTGCCGTGGTGCATGGTGCCGGAGCGCAAGGTGACCCCGGAGGACATCAAGTATATGCTGTCCAGCCACTATCAGGGCACCCCCTACGACCCCTACCTGAGCTACGGCGACAAGTCCGCAAAGGGCGCGTACCGTTCCATCGGCATCAACCGCAACGACTTTATGGCGCTGTTGCAGATGCGTCCCGACCAGCCGGAGGAATCCCGCGCAGTGGAGTGGGTGGCCTATGCTTCCAACGCCTTCAACACCATGGTGCCCTTCTACGCCAACGTGGAGCGCACCCCGGAGTATCTGGCCAACACCACCGGCACCGTGTCCACCGATAACTTCTACTGGACCAGCCGCCTCATCGCCGCCATGGCAGATGCTTCCTATAACAAGTCCCTGTTCCATCTTGAGCGCTACGAGGAGGCTGTGCTCTCTGCCGGCCGCGCACTGGTGAACCAGTACGACGCAAAGCTTGCCGCCGAGCCGGACGCCGCAAGCCGCGCCGCCCTGCGGGAGGAAGCCAACACCGCCATCGCCGCCATGCTGCAGGAGAAGGCCGCTGACACGCTGGACAAGGTGCTGTTTGAGCTGAGCAGCCAGATGAAGAATGCCTACTCCCGCTCGGATGCCTGATTGAAACCAGCCTGAGCATCAAAACCGGTCACAACCGGTCATATAAACGCAGAAAAGACCACCGCATACACAAGTGCGGTGGTCTTTTTTGGTGGAAAAACACTCTTGTATCCCACATATTAGCAACGGTGCACAAAAATCGAGGATATTTTTTGGTGGACGAAAATGACTGAAACTGATTGATTTTGACGGAACTTTTGCTATAATAAAGATGCAAACAACCAAAACACGCCAAGACCGTGCAGAAACGGTCAGGTGTGGGAAGGAAAGAAGGGGAAAGACACCATGCTGGCAGAGGAACGTTTTGCACTGATCCTAGAACAGCTGAACGAGAAGCGCACCGTGACGGTGCAGCAGCTGTGTGAGGCGCTGCACACCAGCGAATCCACCATCCGGCGTGACCTGACTGAGCTGGACCGGCAGGGCAGGCTGACCAAGGTGCACGGGGGAGCCACCCTGCCGGACAGCCGCTTTCTGGCAGATGAGCCCACCATGGAAGCTAAGGAAACGCTGGCGGTGGCCGAAAAGCGCAGCATTGCCGCAGCTGCCGCAGCACTCATCACCGCCGAGGATTTTGTGTTCATTGATGCAGGCACCACCACGCTGGAGCTGGTGCGGGCGCTGACGGGTGCGGCGCTCAAAGCGACTTATGTGACCAACGGTGTGGCGCACGCCCGGCTGCTGGCGCAAAAGGGCTGCCGGGTGTATCTGCCCGGCGGGCTGCTGCGCCCCCAGACCGAAGCCATCGTGGGCGCACCGGCAGTCAGCAGCATCCAGCAGTATAACTTCACCAAAGCGTTTATGGGTGCCAATGGCGTGGCGCTGGAGGCGGGCTTTACCACCCCGGACCCCGAGGAAGCCGCCGTAAAGGCCGCAGCCGTCCACCGCGCAAGGGAAAGCTGGTTCCTTGTGGACGACGCCAAGTTTGCAAAGATCTACCCGGCGGTCATCACGGACCTGCACGGCGGTGCGATCCTGACCAACCGCTGCCCGAACCCGAAATATAAGCAGTATACGTTCGTAAAGGAGGCAGAAGCATGATCTATACCGTTACTTTTAACCCTGCCATCGACTATGTTGTGCGTCTGGACGCACCGCTGGAGGTGGGTGAAGTGAACCGCGCCCAAGGCGAGGACTGCGTGCTGGGCGGCAAGGGCATCAACGTGTCCGGCGTGTTGGCGCAGCTGGGCTGCGAGAGCGTGGCGCTGGGCTTTGTGGCCGGTGAGACCGGCGCATGGCTGGAGCGCGGTCTGGCCGCACAAGGGCTGAAAACCGACTTTGTGCATCTGGAAAACGGCATGACCCGCATCAACGTCAAGATCAAGGCAGGGCAGGAGACCGAGCTGAACGGCGCAGGCCCGGCCATCCCGGAAAGTGCCTTGCAGCAGCTGGAAGCCCAGCTGGACAAGCTGACTGAGGGGGATATCCTCATTCTGGCGGGCAGCATCCCGGCAAGCCTGCCGCAGAGCGTCTACGAGCGGCTGCTGGCACGGCTGCAGGGCAAAGGCGTGCGCGCGGTGGTGGACGCCACCCGCGACCTGCTGGTGAACGTGCTGCCCTACCACCCCTTCCTCATCAAGCCCAACAACCATGAGCTGGGCGAGATCGTAGGCAAGGTGCTGACCAGTGACGCCGAGATCGTGGCCGCTGCCCGCACCCTGCAGGAAAAAGGTGCCCGCAACGTGCTGGTGAGCATGGCAGGGGACGGTGCGCTGCTGCTGGACGAGCAGGGACAGGTGCACCGCATCGGCTGCCCCAAGGGCAAGGTGGTCAACAGCGTGGGCGCAGGCGACAGCATGGTGGCCGGTTTTGTGGCCGGGTATCTGCGAAGCCGCAGCTACGCGCAGGCGCTGCGTCTGGGCACCGCCTGCGGCAGCGCCACGGCTTTCAGCCTTGGGCTTGCCACAAAGAAGAAGATCGACGAGCTGCTGGCGCAGCTTTAATGGGATAAAAGGAATAAGGAGGAACGTTTATGCGCATCACCGAGTTATTTACCGCACAGTCCATTGCGCTGGACGAGGCGCTGCAAACGCAGGAGGAGATCCTGAGCCGTCTGGTGGAATTGCAGGCTACCCATGGCAACATCACTGATAAGGAGGCCTACAAAAAGGCACTCTACGCCCGCGAGGCCGAGGGCTCTACCTATGTGGACAACGGCATCACTGTGCCCCACGCCAAGACCAATGTAGTTACCCGCCCCAGTCTGGCCGCTCTGCGGCTGAGCACCCCGGTGCAGTACAACGCCGAGGATGACGGCACCACCGACCTGCTGTTTGCCATTGCCGCACCGGAAAACGGCAGCTTGCACGTTGATATGCTGGCCCGCATGATGCAGATGCTGATGAACGAGGACTTTGTGGAAAAGCTCAAAGCCGCCAAGACCCCCAAGGAGTTTTTGGAGTGCATCGACGCACAGGAGGAAGCACAGTTCGGCGCAGAAAGCTTTACCCAGCAGGCCATCCCGCAGGACGGCTACCGCATTCTGGCTGTGACCGCCTGCGTCAACGGCATCGCCCACACCTACATGGCCGCTGAGGCGCTGACCAAGGCCGGTGACAAGCTGGGTCTGCCCACCAAGGTGGAGACCAATGGCTCGGACGGCGCAAAGAACATTCTGACCCGCGCCGAGATCGCCGCTTGTGACGGCATCATCGTGGCAGCGGAGAAAAAGGTGGACACCGCCCGCTTTGACGGCAAGCCGGTGCTGTTCACCCGCGTGGATGACGGCATCCACAAGCCGGAGGAGCTCATCAAGAAGATCGCTCACGGCGAGGTGCCTGTGTACCACGCCGAGGGCGGCACAGCAGCCGAGGACGACAGCTCTACCAAGGACAGCTTCGGCCGCAGCCTGTACAAGAACCTGATGAACGGCGTTTCCCACATGCTGCCCTTCGTGGTGGGCGGCGGCATCATGATCGCGCTGGCCTTCCTGCTGGATGATTACAGCATCAACCCCGCAAACTTTGGCATGAACACCCCCGTTGCCGCCTTCTTCAAGACGGTGGGCGGTGCAGCCTTCGGCTATATGCTGCCCATTCTGGCAGGCTTCATTGCCATGTCCATCGCCGACCGTCCGGGTCTGGCCGTAGGCTTTGCCGGCGGCGTGCTGGCCATGAACGGCACCAACTTCACCGACCTTGCCGCAGGCAGCACCACCGGCATCTCTGGCGGCTTCCTTGCAGCGCTGCTGGCCGGTTTTGCAGCGGGCTACATCGTGCAGTTCCTCAAAAAGATCACCGAAAAGCTGCCCGCCAGTCTGAACGGTATCCGCCCCATGCTCATCTACCCGCTGGGCGGCATCCTGATCGTGGGTGCGATGATGTGCGCCGTGAACCCGGTCATGGGCATGATCAACACCGCCATGACCGACTGGCTGAATGCACTGGGCGGCAGCTCCAAGGTGCTGCTGGGTGCCATCGTGGCCGGTATGATGAGCGTGGATATGGGCGGCCCGGTCAACAAGGCTGCCTACGTCTTTGGCACTGCCGCCCTTGCCTCCGGCAACTACGAGGTGATGGCCGCCGTCATGGTGGGCGGCATGGTTCCTCCCATCGCCATCGCCCTGTCCACCACCTTCTGCCCCCGCAAGTGGACGCCGGACGAGCGCCGCAACGGCATCGTGAACTACGTCATGGGCCTGTGCTTCGTGTCTGAGGGCGCTATCCCCTACGCAGCAGCCGACCCGCTGCGTGTCCTGCCCAGCTGCGTGATCGGCTCTGCGGTCGCCGGTGCGCTCTCCATGACCTTCGGCTGCGCACTGCGCGCACCCCACGGCGGCATCTTCGTGTTCCCGGTGGTGGACCACGCCGTGCTGTACTGCGTGGCGCTGGCTGTGGGCAGTGTGCTGGGCGCAGTGATCCTGAGCCTTGTCAAAAAGACCCAGCCCGCCGAGGCAAAGTAACAAGCCATTTTCTTTCTCCATACGGATAGTTCTTCATAAGAGCAAAGGGGACTGCCGCACACTGCGGCGGTCCTTTTTGCGTTTTCCGACCGTCTGCGATAAAAAGATGTTTTTTGCGCCGGACAGTTCCCCGGCAGTGGAAAATGTGTTATCATAGAAATGATAGGAATGTGTAAGACCCCGCACTTGCGGGGAGAAAGGAAACGATCCGTTCCATGCGCAGACAAAGCTTCTGGAACCACCGGTTCACCCGCACCCGGATCAAAAGCGAGAAGGTCCAGCTGCCGGAGATGCTCTTCGGCTATATTCTGGGCCCCATGGGTGCTTCCATCTCAGGCAGTATTTTCGGCAGCATCCTGCAAAGCTACTTTACCGATGTGCTCCGGCTGGATCTGCGGTTCCTCAGCCGGCTGCAGCTGGTGTCCACGGTGCTCATCGTGGCGGCAAACCTTCTGGTAGGGCAGCTGATCGAGCGCACCCGCGCCACAGCGGGTAAGGCAAGGCCGTGGCTGCTGCTTTCGGTGTTTACCTTTTCCTCTGCCAGTGTGCTCATGTTCATCGTGCCCTTTCAGGGCATCGCGCGCATGGTGTGGATCGCCGTGGCGTACAACCTGTACTACTCGTTTGCGTCCCCCATTTACAGCACAGCCAGCAGCATTATGCTCTCGGTGTCCACCCGGGACAGCCGTCAGCGCGGGCTGCTGGCCTCCATCAACAGCATGGTGGGTCTGGGCGTGATGGGCACTTGCAGCATGGTGTTCCCCATGCTGGTGTCCTTTTTCCTCCGGGAAAATATCCACCGCTGGTTCTTCACCATGCTGGGGGTGGCGGTGTTCACCGGGCTTACCATCTACTTGCAGTTCGCCTTTACCCGGGAGCGTGTCACCGAGGAGCGCCGCATTCTGGAAGGCCTGTACGGGCCGGAGGATGAATTTGAAGCCGCCCGGCAGGCAGAAGCACCCTCGCCGGAGCCTGTACCAGTGCAGCGGGTCTCACTGCGCCGCCAGCTGCGGGCGGTGGCTGCCGACCCCATGTGGTGGCTCATACTGTGCGTATGCGTGCTGTTCCAGTGGAGCGGGTCTTTAAAAAACAGCACCATGACCTACTATTGTAAATGGGTGGTGGACAACACCTTTTTGGGCAGTGCCGGTGCATGGGGCGCGTCTCAATCGCTGCTGACCATGATGGGTGCGCTGCCCATGGCGCTGGCCTCGGTGCTGCTGGTGCCGCTGACCGACCGGTTCGGCAAGCGCAAGGTGTGCGGGTGGTTTTTGCTGCTGGGCGCTGCGGGCGGCGTCCTCGCGGGGCTGGGGCAGGGCAGACTGGTCCCTGTTGCCATTGGTGTTGCGCTCAAGTGCTTCGGCTCTGCACCTACCTGCTGCCTGCTCCTTGCCATGGTGACCGATGTGGTGGACCATGTGGAGGGGCGCAGCGGCATCCGCACCGACGGACTTACCATGTCGGTGTACAGCTCCCTGTCCGTGGCGGGAGGATCGGTGATGAGCGCACTGTTCAACGGGGTGCTGGCGCACACCGGCTATGACCAGTGCGCCAGCACGGCGCTGGGCACTGCCGCCCAGAACGCCGCCGTGCGCCATGTGATCGCAGGCGGGTATATCTGGGTGGAAACGCTCAGCTATGTGGCGGCGGGGCTTCTGCTTCTGGCCTTCTGGAAGGTGGAAAAAGACCTTGCCGCCCGGCAAAAGACCTGACCCAAAACGGCATCTGCAACAAAAAACAGAACTTTGTACCGCCCAAAACGGCCTATCCTGCCGGAATTGCAATTTGCGCGTTGTTTTGCATTGCGCCCCACCCCGGGCTGTGGTATACTTGTATTTGTGATTTTTTAGCCCGGGTATGGTGTGCCGGGCCACCAGAGAGGAAACGAACGATGAAAATAGGATTTGACAACGACAAATATCTTGCGATGCAGTCCGAGCATATCCGCGAGCGCATCCAGAAGTTTGACAACAAGCTGTATCTGGAGTTCGGCGGCAAGCTGTTCGACGACTATCATGCCTCCCGCGTGCTGCCGGGCTTCCAGCCGGACAGCAAGCTGCAGATGCTGCTGCAGCTGAAGGATCAGGCGGAGATCGTCATCGTCATCAGCGCCGAGGACATTGTGAGCAGCAAGATCCGCGGCGATTACGGCATCACCTACGATCTGGATGTGCTGCGCCTGATCGACGCCTTCCAGGGTGTGGGCCTGTATGTGGGCAGCGTGTGCGTGACCAAGTACACCGCCGCCCCGGAGGTGGAGGCCTTTGAAAAGCGCCTCAACGATCTGGGCATCCGCACCTTCCGCCACTATAAGATCGCCGGTTACCCCAACGACGTGGCCCACATCGTGAGCGACGAGGGCTATGGCCGCAACGACTACATTGAGACCGAGCGCCCGCTGGTGGTCATCACGGCCCCTGGCCCCGGCAGCGGTAAGATGGCCACCTGCCTGTCCCAGCTGTACCACGAGTACAAGCGGGGCGTGAAGGCCGGTTACGCCAAGTTCGAGACCTTCCCCATCTGGAACATTCCCCTCAAGCACCCGGTGAACCTGGCCTACGAGGCCGCCACCGCCGACCTGAACGACGTGAACATGATCGACCCGTTCCATCTGGAAGCCTATGGGGTCACCACCGTCAACTACAACCGAGACATCGAGATCTTCCCGGTGGTGAACGCCATGTTTGAGCTGATCGCCGGGAAGAGCCCCTACAAGAGCCCCACGGACATGGGTGTGAACATGGCAGGCAACTGCATCGTGGACGATGAGGTCTGCCGTGAGGCCTCCCGCAAGGAGATCGTGCGCCGCTACTTCAAGTGCCTGTGCCAGCAGAAGATCACCGGCACTGTGCATGAGAGCGAGCGCTACAAGCTGGAACTGCTGATGAATCAGGCGGGCCTGAACGTGGGCAGCCGTGCCGTGGAGCAGCAGGCCCATGCCCGCAGCGAGGCCACCGGCGGCGCGCCTGCAACTGCCATTGAGCTGAGCGACGGCACCGTCATCACCGGCAAGACCGGCCCCCTGCT
>OHAD01001931.1_pt1 | contig 17441 bp, 17 predicted proteins | sample 1577011 | NCBI WGS metagenome assembly OHAD01 (sample SAMEA3541510, study PRJEB24748) | human gut metagenome | biome: human gut; feature: human-associated habitat; material: faeces | place: China | collected 2012
CCTGCCGGCAGCTGATCTCCATCCCCCGATCCAAAAAGATCCCCGCCGCTTTTGCCGCTTCTTCCCCATCATCTTCACCGCCAAAGGTGTCATGATCTGTGAGAATAATGCCGGAAAGACCTTTTTCCCAGGCCATCCTCACCAGCTGACTGGCAGAACAATCCCCATCGGACCAATGGGAGTGAACATGCATATCGATCATGGCTTTTCTCCCTGGGTCAATTTGCCGTCTCGTCCAAAAACTCTTCCCCGTAGTGGGCCGCATAATCCACCGGCACCAGCCGCTTTTCCTTCATCTCAAAGCGCTGATCCGCCAAGGTCCGGATGGCGATCTCATCATGGAACACCCCCACCATGGCGGCCCCTTCCTTTTTCAGCTCCAGAATCAGATTCATCACCCACTGTTTGCTCCGGGCATCCAGAGAGGCGGTGGGTTCATCCAGAAGAAGGAGCCGGGGTTTTGTAATCAGGGCGTTGGCAATGTTGAGACGCTGCTTTTCCCCGCCGCTGAAAGTGGCCGGATACATATCCCACAGCTGGGGAGCGATGCCCACCGCTTCCAGATACCGCTGGGCTTTCCGGCGGGCCTGCTGACGATCCGCCCCCCGTCCGGTTTGGGTGCTGGTGAGAATATCCAGTGCCGACACCCGAGGAATGACACTGAAAAACTGAGACACATACCCGATCTCCCGGTTGCGCAGCCGAATGATCTCCCAGGGTTCTGCGCTGGCCAGGTCGATCTTCTCCCCCTGTGCATCCTGATAGATCACCTTTCCACCAGTGGGAGTGTATGTGCGGTAAATGCACTTGAGCAGGGAGGATTTCCCCGATCCGCTGGGGCCGGTGATGGCCACCAGTTTGCCCGGCTCCACGGAAAAAGAGATGTCCTCAAACCCCTGGATCTGGGCATCGTTGCGAATGTGCATGACGAACTTTTTGGACAAATGTTCAATCTTTAACACAGAAAATACCTCCTCTGTCTTGTTCCATCTCTTCCAGCAGCCGCGGCGGCAGCCATACCTGACACTGCTCCCACAAAGCCCGCGTGGGATAGGCCGCTACAAAATAGCTTTCTTCCCCCATGGGAAACACCGTAGCTCCCCAGCCCCGGCTGTGAAGTACCGGCACAGCCGCAGCAAAATCCCAGGGCTTCAAATGGGTGTGAAGATAAAGAGCGCTTTCTTCTTCCGGCAAAGAACACATTTCCAGAGAAGCGCACCCAAAATACCGCACACCCCGAAACTGACGGGGAAGGGCCAGGGGATCGCTGCCCATCGCCGCCAGATGTTCCATGGTCTTATACCCCAAATGAAGCAGGCTCCGGCGGCATTGGCCCGCTTCACCCCTGGGCAAGGATACCGGTTTTTCCAGGCCCTCATAGACCCGGCCCTGCTCCACATCCAGCACCAGGCCTCCATAGGGCTTCCCGCCATAGTAAAGGCCCAGAGAGATGGCGTACAGTTTGCCCAAGTGAATAAAATTGGTCGTTCCGTCGATGGGGTCCAGCACCCATAGCCAGGGACTTTCCCCCTTTTTCTGCGCCCCTTCTTCCCCCAGGATACCGTGGGACGGAAAGCGCTCCAGCAAGCGCCCGCAAATAAAATCCTGGGCCCATCGATCATTGGGCGTGACCACATCGTCATACCCGGTTTTTTCTTCCACCTCTCCCAGGCTTTCCAACCGGCGGCGCATCAGTTCCCGCCCACACTCCAGCAAAATCCCCCGGGCAAACAGCAAAGCTTTTCGCCCATCAGTCATAACGGGTGCCATCCTCCCGGATGAAATCATTGCGGTAACACAGATTGGATACCATCTGGCCGTTGATGAACACCTGCAAAATCACCGGCAGGCCGTCCTTTTTCCCCACCACCAACAGATCACCGCATTTGCCTTCTTCGATGCTGCCGGTCCACTGGCCGATGCCCACGGCCCGGGCCGGATTGCGGGAAGTCATGTTCACCGCCTGGGGAAGGGTGAGCATCCCTTCTTCCCACAGGCGGAACACTGCATGCAGCAGCGCCGGCGGGAAATAATCGGAAACCAGGATATCGGCACAGCCCTCCCGGATGGCCTCCCGGGCCGAGAGGTTATTGGAATGGGAGCGGCCCATGAGCACATTGGTGGCCCCCACCACCACCTGCATCCCCTTTTCTCTGGCGGCCCGGGCCACATCCAGCTCCACAGGGAACTCGCAGATCCCGGCATGCAGGGAAGAAGTGACATATTCCAGTTTTTCCAGGCTGTCGTCGTCATGGGAAGCAATGGCAATTCCCTTTTCTGCCGCCAGATCGGCAGCTTCTTCCAGCTGCTGGGCTGTGAGCTTGGCCCGCTCCATTCTCTGGCGAAGAATCCGCTCCTTTTCCTCATCGCTTTGATCCTGGGCCATCACCCGCTGCTTGAAAAATTCCAGATCCCGGTACTGGCCCTGGCCCGGGGTGTGATCGGTAAAGGAGAGCAGCTGCATATCCCCTCGGCGGATAAACTCCAGCAGCAAGGGGTAGCAGTCCAGATTGGTGATGTCATACCGGCAATGGAACCGGTGCCGGATCAGATGATCCCCTTCGTGGAAACGACGAATCAGTCCGGCCAGCTTGGTGAGATTTTCCGGTGTACGCAGACTGGAACGGTTGGCCCGCACATTGCCGTTTGTCATGCTGAGAGAATGAAACATGGTGGTAATACCCTGATTCACCAGTTGTTTTTCCTGTTCCCGCATGGCCAGTTCAAAATCAATCATGCTCTGGGGCCGGGGCTGGATCACCGTTTCGATGTTGTCCGAGTGGATATCAATGAAGCCGGGGAAAATATAATTTCCCTGAACATCCAGCGTTCTGACTCCGGGATACCGGTCCTCCCACTGCCCTTTGGGACAGATCTCCCGGATCAGGTTTCCCTCCAGCACAACAGCGCCCTGGGAAAGCACTTTGTCCGGCAAAACCACTTCCCCATTGTGTATGATAAAAATCTCTTCCATGGTTCCTCCTTGGCCCGTTAAAGCAGCGAGCTGACCAATGTCTGTGTATATTCGTGAATGGGATCTTCCAGAATCTGATCGGTGAGGCCTTCTTCCACCACCCGGCCGCCCAGCATAACCATGGTCCGGTCGGCCATCATGCGGATCACCGCCAGATCGTGGCTGACCACCATCATGGCAATGCCCAGTTCTTTTTGAATGGAGCGAATCAGGTCCAGCACCTTGGCCTGTACGCTGAGATCCAGCCCGGTGGTCACTTCATCCAGAAAGAGAATGGGTGGATTGTTGGCCGTGGCCTTGGAGATCTGCACTCTTTGCTGCATTCCGCCGGAAAAAACGGCAGGAGCCTCCTTCATCCGCTCCACCGGGATCTCCACATGACGCAGCAGCTGCTGACTGCGGCCGATCATCTCTCCTGCATTGCGGTTTCCGGCGGCAATGAGCTTTTCGGCCACATTGGCTCCGGAGGACAGCCCCATGCGCAATCCCAGCATGGGGTTCTGGTAGACCATGCCCATCAGATGGTTGCGCAAATACCGTTTCTGCTGGCTGCTGGCCTGGAAAATATTGGTCTTTCCCTGGTGATACAGGGAGATGTGGGCCTCGCCGCTTGTGGCCGGGCGATCAAAATAAAGGGCCCGCAAAAGGGTGCTTTTGCCGCTTCCCGATTCTCCCACGATCCCCAGGATCTCTCCGGGGAAGAGCTGAAAGCTCACATCCCGCACCGCCCAAATGGTATGGCATTTGGGGCACCGGCCCCGCTCAATCTCCGGATGACTGCGGCAGTAATCACAACCCTCTCCAAAACGCACTGTGATGTGTTTTCCTTCCAATACCGGCGTCCTGTTATCCATGGTTCGGCCCCTTTCCCTGGCGTTCCTCCTGCTCCTGTTGCTGCTGCCGGCGCTTCTGACAATAGCCGGTGTCAGAGCACTGATAATATGTCTCCCCCGTTTTTTCGTCCACCAGTTCGTCAAAATACACATTCTCCGCCCCGCACAACCGGCATTTCCGGCCGCTCATATCCTCCTGGCGGAAGGGATGATCCTCAAAGGCCAGAGATACCACATCGGTATAGGGAGGCACGGCGTAAATCTTCTTTTCCCGCCCGGCCCCAAACAAATAGAGACACTGGGCCTGATGGAGCTTGGGGTTGTCGTACCGGGGAATGGGACTGGGGCTCATCACATACCGCCCATCCACCAGCACTGGATGGGAAGCGCCCAGAAAGGGGGACCCACGGGTCAGAAGAGCTTCAAACAGATTCACCCAGATACCGGTATATTCTCCATCGGCATGAAGCTGGCGGGTCACCTCTTCGTGAGGGTCCACCCGGCGCAAAGGCTCCGGCTGGGGCACCTGCAGCACCAGCACCTGGTCTTCCCGCAAAGGCTCTTCGGGGATTCGATGGCGGGACTGGATGATATCGGCTTTCTGGGTGTCGGTGGTGGTTTCCACTCCGGTGGTATGGCAGATCAGCCGCTTGATGCTGACGGCGTTGACACTGTCGTCATTGCCCTGGTCGATGACCTTCAGCGTGTCCTCCGGGCCGATGAGGGACATGGTCAACTGGATGCCGCCGGTGCCCCACCCCCGGCCGATGGGCAATTCCCGGGAACCAAAGGGCACCTGATACCCAGGAATGCCAATAGCATGCAGGATGGACCGGCGGATCTCCCTCTTGGAGCCTTCATCCAAAAAGGCGAAGTTATAATCTTCCCTGTCATTTTTGCTCGTCATGACCCATGCTCCTTTTTTGATTTCTCAGGCCGTGCAGCTTGGACTGGAAGGTGACATAATGGGGCAGCTTCAAATGGGAAATAAATCCGTTCATCTCCAGACAATCCCCATGGAGCAGCACAAATTCCATATCGCTGGTAGGTCCGGTATCTTTCAATATGAGCGCATGATCCAGCACGGCCATGGCAATAGCCTTGGTATCATTGCGCCCCATGACGCAGCCATACCCCACTCCGATGCCGCTGCTTCCGGGACGGCTTCCCATAAGCCCTTCCACCTCGGTGATATCCACTGCCCCCACATAGATCCGTTCTCCTTCTTCCACCGGAGAATCCACCTCAATATCCAGCCAGCCATACCGCAGCTCTCCAATGGTGGGATGGGACATACCGAATCCCCGGATATCGCTGTATGCCAGGCCGCTGACAAAACCGGTGTCGGCCCGGGTGAGCGTCTGTAAAATGGCGCTGCGGGGAGCGGGAAGGGGCAGTTTTTCCATGGTGATATCGCAGGGCTCGCTGGTGTCTTCCTCCACCTGTTCCAAAAGCCCTTCCTGCCGGAGAAGATCCAGCACCCGGGGCGCTTGATCGGAAAGAGTCCGGGGTGCTTCTTTTTCTTCCCGGAACTGTTTCTTCCAGCTTTGCAGATCCTCTTCCTTCTCCTGTCCCAGTCCGAAATCCAGCAGACGATGGACATAATCATAGGTGGCCCCCAGCTGCTGCCCTCCTGGAATGTCCTTAAAGGCCGAACTGATCCGGCGGCGGATGTGCATCTGGCTTCCATCCACAGTGCGGGAAGTGTAATTGCGCTGCAAGGTGCTCCGATACGCCCGCAGAAGGAAAACCGCCTCTTCCGGGCTTCCCTCACACTGCTTCAGTGCCAAAGCGGCGTAATCCGGCGCATACAGTCCCGCTTCCGACATGATCCGATCGATCAGAAGCCCCATCCGGTCCCGCAGGGCCGCCAGATCCACTGGTGCATCGCCCTGGGAGCGGTAATCCCGAAGCAGCTCAATGGAGGCGTCAATGGCCTCCTGGCCGCCTGTCACTGCAACATATCCCATGATTTTTCCTCCCATTTCACTTTCCGGGGCACGGCCATCAGCTCCCCTTCCGGTGTGAGAAAACAGATTTCCACGCCGCAAGGAAACTCGATCTCCATTTCCTGACGGATTTTCAGCCACCGGCTTCCTGTCTGGGGCAGATGGATGGAGATGCTCCCCTTTACCCCAGGGCCGGTGAGCATACTCTCTTCCCCGCCCCTCAAAGAGGGAATGCCTACAAACAATGTGGCGCTTTTGTGAGGTTCCGGCAAAGTCCCTTTCTTGGCCTTTTCCAGCATTTCCTCCACCTGATCGTTTTCCATGTCCTGGCTGTCCGGCAAAAAGATATAGTCGGCTTCTTCCAAGGCCGCCGGCCGGCCATAGGTCATCTGGCGAAGTTCTTCTTCCAAGGCGCTGTCTTGCATGACGGCAAAGGTGCAGCTGTTATCCACAAGAGTCAACGCAGCGGCCGCCATAACCCCCTGGGGATGCTCCAGATTCTGTCCTTCCCGGGCAATGGAGCGGATCTTTCCCGGCATGGCCAGGGCATCCATCAACTGTTTAAAGACCTTCTGGCAATCAAACACCAGGTCAAATCGGTCCGATGTGATCATAAGTCCTTCCTCCTGTCAATAGGAAACATCCAGGGTCTCAAACTGGACTTTCGAGCGGGCATGACGGGCAATTTCCCGCTGCTGCTCTCTTTCCAGCTCCTGCTGCCGCTGCTCCAGCGCCTGCAGCACCGGCTCTTTTTCCGGCAGATCGGTTTTCCGCAGCGCATCCACCACAGCGGCCGCCATGACCTTCTGGGTATCGTCGCCCATCATCAGGGCAAATCCCTTTTTCCCTTCCAGCTCCACCATGGCTTCACAGGCCAGCATTTCCCCCAGATAGAACTGGGCTTTGGCTACCGTCTCCCGCATTTTGATCATCACCAAGGTTTTGGCCGGTTTGCGCAGCACCCGCACCGGGTATTTATCCATCACCGGCCTGATCAAATCCACCACCCACTGGCCGGAGCTTTGGCAAAGGACCTTGGAATAATTGCAAGTTTCCATCGTTCTCCTCTTTTCCGCTATCCGATTCTGGCTTTCTTCTCTTTGACAAAGGTAAAGAGCATCTCCATGGCGTAAGTGAACAGCAGCACCATGCCGATGGCCACAATGGCCTGACCGTAGGCATAGCGGCCAAAACTGTTGGAGATCACATAACCGATGCCCCCGGCTCCCACTGTTCCCAGCACCGAAGAAGCTTCAAAATTGCTTTCAAAACTGATGGAGGTCCAGGCGATCAGTCCGGTGAGAGCCGATGGCAGCACCGCACTGAAAAAGATCTTCACACGGCCTGCGCCCATGGCCTGAAGGGCCTCCAGCGTTTCCTGGGGCACTTCCTCGAAACACTGGGCAAAGGAACGGGCAAAAAAGGATGTACTGAAAATACAGATGCCGATGATGCCGGCGTCCGGGCCAAACCCAACGCAGACCAGCACCAAAAGCACCCAGATGATGGAGGGAATGGCCCGCAGGAATGTCATGGCCGCAGAAAGCAATGTGGAAAGCCACCGGAAGGGCGTCAGATTTTTGGCCAGAAACACCGCCAGCACCATTCCTCCCAGCATGCTGTACACCGTGGAGAGAACAGCCACGGCCACCGATTCCAGCAGAGAAGTGAAGGTGATGTCCACCTGGCTGAAATCCAGTTCCGCCAGTTTGCCGATGGCCGTGGGGATCTCTCCCACTCCCTGAACAAGCTGCTCCATATCCAGCTTCATGCCCACAAGAGCCAGCACGCCCAAAATCGCAAAGGCCAGCAAAAACAAATGCAGTGTCCGATCCCGGCTGGGATCTTTGGTGCGGATCCGTCCCCGGCTGTCCCGCAGCAGATCTTCCTGCCTGGTTTTCCCTTGGCCGCTTCCCGGTGCCAGCATCTTGGCGGGAGCAGTTGTAGCTATGCTGTTCATCAGGCCAGTACCTTCTTTCTCAGAAAATTGGTGAGCATATCCACCAAAATGACAATGGCGGCAATGAGCAAAATCACGCCGATGGCAGAATGATAGCGAAATTGTTTGATATATCCCATCATCACAAGACCGATGCCTCCTCCTCCCACTGCGCCCACCAAAGTGGACGAGCGAATGTTGACTTCCAAAGAATAAAGCAGCCAGGACAGAAATCCGGGCAGACAAGCCGGCACGATCACCTGGGTGATGGTGGTCAGCCGTCCGGCCCCCACCGCTTCCATGGCCTCCAGGCTTTCTCCTCCCACTTCATCGATGGTCTCGATAAAGGAGCGGATGAGAAAACCGCAGGTGGAGATCAGCAGGGCCAGCACGCCCACCAGATTGCCGATGCCAAAAGACATGATGAGCAGAAATGTCCAGATCATGCTGGGGATATTCCGCTGCACCGAAGCCACCAGGCGAATGATCTTTTTCAGCGGCGGCCAGGGCGCTGTGGTATTGGAGCCCAGAAATGCCAGAACCAGGGAACACACCGATGCCACCAGGCTGGCTCCCACCGCCATGCAGATGGTTTGCAGCACTCCTTCGCCAATGGTCTTCCAGTCGGCGATCTTGGGCGGAAGGAGATCCTGGAAAATAAAATCCCAGAAGTTTTCCATATTCAGCAGAAAATCAAGGGGGTTATACCCTGTGGACAGGGTGGATATCACAAAAAGCAGTCCCACTCCCAACGCCACCAGAAGAGTCATGATCTTTTCTCGCCGGGGAATCAGCGGAATGGTTGTGTGCCTATTCATTGACCGCTTTTCCCCCTTCCATGTTCACTGTCAACTGGCTGAGCGGCGCATCATAAATGGTCTCGATCATCTGGTCGGTGAGTTTTTCCGGCACATCATCGAACACCACCCGTCCTTGATGGATTCCAACGATCCGGTCTGCATAGGTGCGGGCCACATCCACCTGATGAAGATTGACAATGCAGGCGATCTGCTTTTTGTGGGCCATCTGCTGGATCTGATCCATGATTACCTTGGAGGAATTGGGGTCCAAGGATGCGATGGGCTCGTCGCACAGCAGCAAAGTGGGGTCCTGCATCAGGGCTCGGGCAATGCCCACCCTCTGCTTCTGGCCGCCGGAAAGCTCCCCGGCCCGCTTGTAGATCATGCCCCGCAGTCCCACCATTTCCAGAATTTCCAAAGCCTTCTTCTTATCCTCTTCGCTGTAACGCCCCAGCACCGCATCGGGGGTGGATAGATATCCCAGCCTCCCATGAAGCACATTCTGAAACACCGAAAGGCGATAAACCAGATTGAAGCTCTGAAAGATCATACCGATCTGCCGCCGCAAAGGCTTGAGCTGGCTCTCTCTGCGAAGGGCGGCCATATCCTGCCCCTGAAACAGGATCTCTCCCTCCGTGGGCTGGATCATCCGGTTGATGCAGCGAAGGACGGTGGATTTCCCTGCCCCGGAGGGGCCGATGATCACCACCAGCTCCCCCTGGGCCACATCAAAGCTCACATCCTCCACCGCGCGGGTGGGACCATAGTATTTTTTCAGGCCGCGTATACTCAGCACCTGTTCCATTTGCCCGTTCCTTTCTGCCTGGTTCATCAGTCGCTCAGCCCGTACTCTTCCTTCAGCTCGGCCAGGTAATCGTAGGTGCTGTCTTCCACTTCCACATAGCGCTTATCCGGCTCGCCCAGAGCAGTGAAGTACTCTTCGCTGTAATCCAGCAGGAAATCCCGGATCTTGTCTTTCAGCTCCTGGGGCAGATCTTTCTGCACAGCAATGGGGCTGCCGGGGATCAAGGGGGATGTATGGATGATCTTCACATCTTTCTCATTGAAGTTCCCCTCATCCAGCTGATTCTGATAGGTGCTGGAGGATACTGCGGCCGCATCCACATTTCCCTGTACCACAGCCTGAAGAGAGGCGGCGTGGTTGCCGGCATACATAGCCGATTTGAAGAACTTTCCGTCGGTGTGCAGATCGTCAACGGACAGCTTGTCATCGCCCACCTCATTCAGAATCTCATCGGAAGGCACTACATTGCCGCTGGCGGACTCCGGGTCCACAAAGGCAAAGGTCTTTCCCTCCAGGTCTTTTACGCTGTCGATATCGCTGTCCGCCGCTGCGATGATATGGGAATAGTAGCCAATTTCACCATTGGTGGCTGTGGTCACCAGGCATTCAGCGCCAGACCGTTCCCGGGCCGTCACATAGGAGAAGGGCCCCAGCAAGGCCAGCTGCGCATGGCCGGTGCGCATGGCTTCCACCGCGGCACTGTAATCGGTGGCCCGGTAAGTTGTCACCGGTATGCCGATGGCTTTGCTCATCTCTTCCGCCATATCATCCCGCAGCTGCACGGATTTTTCCGTGTCTTCACCAGGAATGAGCACCATCACCACTTCTTCCACACCGTAGTCGGCGGTCTGTTCCGCACCGTTGCCGCCGGAAACAGTTTTTTGCTCCCCTTCCTTGCTGTCCTGGCTGCATCCAGTGAGCACGCCACAGGTCATGGCCGCCATGAGCAGAGCTGCTGTCATTCGTTTCACTTTCATTCCGTGAATCCTCCTTCGATTCCGTTGCTTGTCTGCCGTGGTCTTGCTTACGGGGCCATCCTACGGCCCTTTTGTAAAGGCGCCAAGTGGATTTGGTCAAAGTTCGCCCCAGCCCATTGCACTCCCCTCAGCGCCCCTCTATAATGGGTTCGTACCGAAAAGGGAGGAGCCTTTATGAAAGAAAAACCTTGGGAAAGCATTGCAGAAAAGCTGATGCAGGACATCAAAAGCGGAAAACTCCCTCCAGGGGAAAAAATGCCCAGCCAAAACCAACTGGCCGGACATTATGGCGTACCTCGCACCCACATCCGCAAGGCCTACGAACAGCTGGAAGAACTGGGGTATCTTTTTTCCCACCAGGGAAAAGGCACCTTTGCCTCCCTTCCTCCCCGCATGATCCCCCTGGCCATGGAGCTGTCCGGTTTTGCCAAAAAAATGGCCCAGCAGGGTCTATCATGCGAAAACCGGGTGGTGCAGCGAAAATGGATCAATTACAAACCCCAGCTGTTTCAAATTCTGGGAGCCTCCCCTCAGGACAAAGTCCTGAAAATAAGCCGTCTGCGGGTGGTGGACGGCATACCGGCCGCCCTGCACACCAGCTACCTTTCTGCCGCCCGATTCCCTCAGCTGGAAACAGCGGGAGACGGCATCCAATCGGTCAGCCAATATCTTCGCGCTCAGGGCTATGAACACTGCCAGGTATCCCAGCGGTGCCTGGCCATGATGGTACCTACCAAAAAAGAACGGAAGCTTCTGGAGCTTCCCGGATGCTGTCCTGCACTGATTCTCACCTCCAAAACCCTTTCTTCCCCAGACGGCGAAGTTTTGGAAGTGCTGCGCATCGTGTATCGCGGCGACCGTTTTGTCTTACAGCTTTGATTGATCTATTTTGTTGAGAGGAGAACCTTGCATGATTACCCAACAGGCCGGTGGCCTTTCTTTTTGTTTGCATCAGCCCTTTGATTTTTCCTTCCTCCGTTGTTACGGTCAGCCCTTCCAGGTCTTTGATCAGCAGGATTCCGGCTGCATGGGCTTTGGTCTGGAGCACAGAGGCCGCCGCTATTTTCTCAAATTGGCCGGGGCCATGCCCTGCCGCAGCAAAATCCCGCCACAGCAAGCCATCGCCCGTCTGGAGCAGGCCGCGGAACTTTACCGGAACCTGGCTCATCCCAACCTGATCCCTCTTTTGGATGCCCGGCCAGTACCCCAAGGCTTTGCACTGCTTTTCCCCTGGGTGGAGGGGCTGTGCATGGGCAAACAATATCCCACCCGGGAAGCATTTTTATCCCTGCCTCTTCCCGTGCGAGAAAAAATCTTTGAAGAGATCCTGGATTTTCACAATCTTGTGGGAATGCTGGGGTATCTGGCTGTGGATTTCTATGATGGCTCCATTCTCTACGATCCGAAAAAAGGCAAAACCCTGATCTGCGACATCGATGAATACCAACAGGAACCCTACTGTAACCCCGTGGGCCGGATGCCCGGCTCCACCCGTTTCATGGCCCCGGAGGAATTTCTCACCGGCGAGCACATCGATCAGCGCACCAATGTATACCGCATGGGCGCCACCGCCTTTGCTCTCTTTGGAAAAAACGGCTCCCGGCAACACCGGGACTGGCCTCTGTCTCCCAACCGTTTTCAAGTGGCCCGGCAAGCCACCCTGGAAGAGCCCGATTTGCGCCAACCCTCCCTTTCGGAATTTCTCCGGCAGTGGCGGCAAGGATAAAAAAGCTCCGAAAACCTTTGATCGGTTTTCGGAGCTTTTCTCTTTTCTTTACAAAACCAGTTCCACCCGGCTGCCGCCGGACCGGTCCTTTTTCACCAGGACCTGCTTTTCGATTTTTTCTTTCAGGGAGGCCACATGAGAGATGATACCCACCAGCTTTTTCCCTTCGGTGAGACTGTTCAGCGCCTGGATGGCCTGGGCCAGGGATTCTTCGTCCAGTGAACCAAAACCCTCATCCACAAACATGGTGTCCAGCCGCACGCCGCCGGAAATTGACTGAATTTCATCGGACAGTCCCAGAGCCAGGGACAGCGCCGCCTGGAAAGACTCGCCGCCGGACAGACTGCGCACGCTGCGGCAGGATCCGTTATAGTGATCGATCACTTCCAGCTCCAGGCCGGTCTGACTCCGGTTATTTTCTCCGCCAGCCTTGCGCCGCAGCTCATATTGATTGCCGGACATCACCAAAAACCGGCGGTTGGACCGCCTGATAATCCGGTCAAAAAAGGTCATCTGCACATAGGTCTCCAGCATCACCTTTTCCTGGCCTCTCAAAGAGCCGTTGACGGTATCAGAAAGAGCCGCCATCCAGCGGTACCGCTCTTCCCGCCGGGCCAGATCCCGGGATTTATCCACAACCTGCTCCCGTATGGTTTCATTGGTCTGCATCCGGGTGCGGATCTGCTGCTGCCGCTCCAGTTTTTCCTGCCGCTGCTGGGTCAATGCCTGATTTCTTTCTTCCAGGGTCTTTCGATCGGCATCGCTTCCCTGACGCAGCAGCTCTGTCAGCTGCCGAAGGGCCGCTTCCAGCTGTGTCAGGCGGGTTTGCTGCTGGCGATTATCCTGCTCGGCCTGCAGCAGGGCCTGTTCCATCTCTTCCCGCTGCCGGCTCAAATCAGCATGATGGGCTTGGGCCTGGCGCACATCGGGGAAGCGCAGCTGTCCGGCCAATGCAGACACCTGCCCGGCCACTCCCTGCCGCTCGGCCTGGGCCTGGGCCAACTGCGTGCCTGCTTCTTCCCTTTCCCGGATCAGCTGATCCCGCTGCTGGATGCTGTCCTGTATTTTTCCTTCCAGGACTTCCTTCTGCCGCACCTCTTCTTCCCGCTGCTTCACCACTTGCTCCAGCTGACAAAGAGCCTCTTTTTCCTCCTGCAAACGCCGCAGGATCACCTCTTCGGCATCCAGTAAGGGACAAGCCTCTCCCTGTTCTTCCAAACGCCGTTTCAGATCCCGTTCCAGCTGCTGCTTTTGTCCTTCCAGGCTCCGGCGCTCCAGCTGGAGCCGGTGCAAGGCCTCTTCCCGCTCCTTTTCCCGGATCAGACCGGCCTGATGCTGCTCTTCCAGCTCTTTCAGCTGCTGCTTCATCTCCTGGCGCTCTTGCTGCCGCCGGAGAAGTTCCTGCTCTTGCTGTTTGAGAGCTTCCCGTTGCCTTTGAACCTCTTCTTTCCAGCCTTTCAGCTTTTCCCGTGCTTGAGCAGACGAAGCTTTTTCATCCCGCTGATGAAGGGCCGCTTCCAGCCGCTGCTGCCGCTCCTGAACCAGACTCTTCCACTGTCCCGCTTCCAAGCTTCTTTTCGATGCCTGCTCCTGGGCTTTTTCCAGCGCAGCTTTGGCCTGCTCCACCTCTTCCTTGGTGGGAGCCTGAGGGGACAAACGGGCCGGAGCCGGATGCTGGAGAGCGCCGCATACCGGGCAGGGTTTTCCTTCTTCCAGCTCCTGAGCCAGAAGCCCGGCCTGCTCGGCCAGAAAAGCCCGGTTTTTCTCCTGGTATTGGGCATCCCGCTGGGCCTGCACATTCCAGGCCTCCTGGTATGCCTGTTGGGCCTTTTTCAAGGCGCTTTCCGCCTGTTCCCAGTCCTGAGCCAACCCTTCCAACTGCCCCAGGCTCTCTTCCTCCTGCCGGGCCTGGGTTTGCTGAGCCAGCAGCCGCTCCTGCAAGCTTTCCAGTACGGCCTCTTCCTGATAACGCCGGGAAAGTTCCTGCTGCTTTTGTTCCAGTTCTTCCCGCTTCTTGCCATCCGCCTGGCGTTGCTCTTCCAGCTTTTCTTCCTGGGCTTTGCCCTTGCCGATCTGCCGGGCATAGCCCTCCCAGGTTTTGCGGTCCTGCTGAATCGCCTGCCAGAGCGCCTGACGGGCCTGCGCCTCCCGCTGCTCTCCCAGCGCCTTTTCCCGCAAAGCAGCCGCCTCCTGCAAGGCCGCTGCCTTGTATTTCAGCTCTTCGGCCTCGCGGCTCACAGCCTCTTGCCGCTTCTGAAGCTCCCCTTGATGCGCTTTGAGCGCCTGGGCCTTTTCCTCCAAGGCTTTCAGCTGATTTTTCCCTTTTTCCAGCTGTTGATAGGCCGGAAGTTCCCCTTCCAGAGCTTTCAACTGGCCGATGATCTCCTGCCGCTGGGGCGCCAGATTCTGCTGTTCTTCCAGGCACTTCTGGGCCTGCTCCGCCTGGGGCCGCTGCTCCTCCAGCTGCTTTTTGGTTTCTTCCAGCTGCTTTTGGGCCTTTTCCCGCTCTTCCGCCTTGCCCAGCTGAGCGTTGACCTGGGCCAGCTGCTCTTCCAGCTCTTTCAGCTGACTGCTCAGCTGTTCTTCCCGCCGCCGGTCCTGAGAAGAAAGCCGCTCTAGCACATCCACTGTCTCTTCCAAAGGCAGCTGATTCTGCCGGGCCTGCTGGGCCTGGTCCGCCAGGGGATCTCCTTCTTCCCACTGGATGCCCTCCACATACTGGCGCATGCTTTGCCGGGCCTGCTCACATTCCTTGCCCTCCTGGAGAGTCAGAGCCTTGATTCTGTCCTGGAACACCATATAATACCGGGTCTGGAATATTTCCCGGAAAATTTCCTGCCGGCTTTTGGTGTCGGCCAAAAGGAGCTTGAGGAAATCCCCTTGGGCGATCATGGCGATCTGAGAAAATTGGTTTCTGTCCAGGCCAATGATCTGGGTAATGGCGGCCGTGATTTCCCGTGGGCGGGTGATGATGCGCCCATCGGGCAAATGCAGCTCCCCTTCCGCCTTTTGGGTGGTCATCCCTTCGCCGCGCTTGGCCGGGCGCTGGTATTCCGGATTGCGGCGCAAAGTGTACTTCTGGCCTCGATAAGCAAATTCCAGCTCCACAAAAGTGGGAGTCTCCGGACTTGCATACTGGGAGCGGAACATGGAAGCATCCCGGTTTTGCCCACTGGGTTCCCCGTACAATGCGTAGGCAATGGCATCAAACAAGGTGGTTTTCCCGGCCCCTGTGTCTCCGGTGATCAGGTAGAGCCCTTCTTCTCCCAGCTTTTCCAGTTCTACCACCGTTTCCCCTGCATAGGGTCCAAAGGCCGACATGGTCAATTTCAGCGGTCGCATGGCTCATCCTCCCAAATTTCTTCCATCAGCCCCAAGGCAAAAGACCGCTGGGTCTCCTGCATGGGCTGGCCATTTTGTTTTTCGTAAAATTCTTCCAGCATGGCCAGAGGGCTTTTCTCCTCTGTTGGCCCCATCTCTTCCCACTGGGCCTGGTTCTGGGTGCGCCGGTTGTCATAGCTGAGCTTCATCAAATTGGGATAGATCAGCCGCAGTTTGGCCGCCCCATCGGGCACATCCTCCTCGTCGGTGAGGATGATGTGGAGATAATCTTCCCGAAAATCCTTTCCCTTGTAAAAATCCCGCAGGGTCACTTCTTCATAACTTCCCCGGATCTCCCGCAAATCCCGCAAGGGCGTCAAAGGAATGGTGCGGATGGATACATTCCCCTTTTCCTCCATCTCCACCACAGTCACCGACTTTTCATGGTTTGCTTCCGAAAAGGAGTACTTCAGGGGCGTGCCGCAATAGCGAATGGTAGGATTTCCCACCTGCTGAGGGCTATGGATATGCCCCAGGGCTACATAGTCAAAGGGGGCAAAGACAGAGGCGTCCACATTGTCGCTGCCTCCCACGGAAAGTTCTTCCGATTCGCAGCGGGCGGCGCCGGTGACAAACTGATGGGTCACCAGCACATTCCGCCTTCCTTCCTCCACTCCCAGATGATCGATGGCCACCCGGAGTGCATCGGTATAGCTTTCGATGGTTTCCTCCGGAAAAAACCGGCGCACATGAACCGGCTTCAAGAAAGGCAGCAGGAAAACATCCACCGGCCCGTGGGCATCCTGGAGAGTAAAACGGCAGGGATTTCCATCATACACCGGCGCCAGATGAACGCCGCTCTGCTCCATCAGCCGGCCGCCAAAAGCCAATCGCTCGGGGGAATCGTGATTGCCGCTGATGAGGAAAACCTGAGGACCCAGCCGGGATAGGGACACCAGAAAATCGTCCAGCATCCCCACCGCTTCGGCCGAGGGCACTGTTTTGTCATACACATCCCCGGCGATGAGCACCCCCTGGGGTTCTTCCCGACGGACAATCTCCAGAATCTCCTTCAAAATATAGGCTTGATCCTCCACCATGGAAAAGCCGTTGACCCGCTTTCCCAGATGCAGATCGGACAAATGGATCCATTTCATCTGTTTTCCTCCCTCTTTTGGATGAAATCTTGCTATTTTTTTATTATACCGGGGGCGAAAAAAAGCTGCAACCCTGTTTGTCTTGCTTTTTTGCACTGATATGATATCATAATATCACAAGAGGAGGTGGAACCATGAAGCAGCGCAAGAAAACAATTATCCTTTTGATTTTATCGCTTTGTGCGGCCCTGGCCCTGTTTTACCGGCGCAGCCTTCCCCTCCAGCAGCTTCTCCCCGGCCTGGATCTGTCTCAGTGCGCCAGCATCACCCTGCAAGGGGATTACTATAAAGAAAGCCCTCGGGAAAGTGTGGCCTATAACCGAACCTTCACACCAGAAAATAAAGAATTTGAACAGATCCTGGCCCTTTTAAAACAGGCCGAGTTCCGCCGCAGCCTATGGGGCCTGATCCCCAACAAAGGCACCCGTACCCATCCACTCCAGACCGGCGATATCCGGTGGGAAATCCACTGTGTTTTCCCCGACAGCAGCTTGCGGGTGCATAACTTTTTCGGTGATTTCACCCTCAGCTTCCAGGAAACTTCTTCTCTCCCGGTCACTCCTGTTTCTTCCCAATGGGTGGATGCCGTGACAGCCATCATAAGCGAATTGTCAAACTAAGTGCAACAGGAGTTAAGCTCGAGTTGCCATAATTCCTGAGCAGAATGAAAGTTAAGAACCTTGCGAGGCCTGGCGTTAATCAACGCCAGGTTTCGTTTTAGTGTGGCAGGAGCCACACGAGAAAGATTTCTTCCCTTGGGATAGAACTCTCTGAGCAGACCATTGAGATTTTCATTTGTACCCTTCTGCCAGGCACAATAGGGATCGGCAAAATAGACATCACAATGCAGCCGCTCTTCGATTTTGCGCCAGTTGGCAAACTCTGCTCCGCGGTCACAGGTGATCGTCTTGACTAATTGAGAAGGAAAAGAGGATAACATCGAAACAATGGCGTTTTCCA
>OHAD01001937.1_pt1 | contig 17385 bp, 17 predicted proteins | sample 1577011 | NCBI WGS metagenome assembly OHAD01 (sample SAMEA3541510, study PRJEB24748) | human gut metagenome | biome: human gut; feature: human-associated habitat; material: faeces | place: China | collected 2012
TTTTGGCATATTTATGCCAAAACACCTCGCGGGATAGTGGTGTGTGAACAGTAACCCGGTAATAATTAATTTTAACTATTGAGTAAAAAAAACATTTACAAGTAGTATTTAAAACTATATAATAAGGAACAGAGGTGATTAAAAGATGACAATTGATGAAAAAGATATGATAAACAGTATTCTGGCAAGTGTGTCCAGAATTGATTATATTAAACTGGAAGATATTCCAAATATCGAATTATACATGGATCAGGTGACAACCTTTATGGAAGAACAGCTTGCCTCCACCAAGCGTTACGAAGATGATAAGATCCTTACCAAAACCATGATCAACAATTACGCTAAGAATAAACTCCTCCCTCCACCGGAGAAGAAACGTTATTCCCGCGAGCATATCCTGATGCTGATTTTTATTTATTATTTCAAGAATATTTTATCGATCAATGATATTCAGACTCTGCTCACACCGATCGCGCAGAAATATTTCAAGTCCATGACTGAGAAAGATATGACTTATATTTATAATGAAGTTTTCAGCATGGAAAAAGAGCAGATTGAATCTCTGAAGAAAGATCTGCTGCGTAAATACAAATCCGCCCAGGATACATTCTCTGATGCAGACGAAGAAGATCAGGATAACCTTAAGAGATTTTCCTTTATCTGCCTGCTGAGCTTCGATGTTTATGTAAAAAAGATGATGATCGAGCACCTGATAGACGGAATGAACCCAACACCTGAACAAAAAGATAAAAAGAAGAAATAAATCAACTTACAATGGTGAATTCAACGGTTCTATATACTCAAAAGGAGACTGCATATTTTGCCGTCTCCTTTGATTCTTATATTATTTTTGATGGTTATTCCACCTGAAATAGTTCCTTCATCCACACAAGCATTTCTCCATTTTCACGATTTCCCCAATAACAATATGGAACCAATGTTAACTTGATATCTTCCAATTCTATTTTCCTGTTCTGATACAATGTTTCTTCATCCCAACCTTTATCAGAAATTTTTTTGCCAGTTATATGAAGCACACTGCATCCTTCCAAAAGTTCATTATCATATGTTTCTTCAATATTCTGATTTACATTAACCATAATAGAAGAAAGATTCTCCCCATTATCTATTTCCTCCATACAATATACCAAAGGTCCCTTTACAACTGCTGCTTTTGCATTGTCTGCTCTTACCTGTGGATTTGCATGAACAAATACCGGCTCTGCATCAAAGCTTATTTCAACAACACAAGATATTTTATCTCTATTAAATGATATTTCTTATTTCTCCACTGCCTTAAATGTAAATTTAATCGGTTGGTAATCGCCTGTTGTCAGCGGTAATGGCAGGCCGGCTTTCATAAGGGCTGCGCCTGTGTATACTTTTCCTGTTGCTGTGTCTTCGTATTTCATATCCGCATCCAGTCCCTGTGGGTAGAAAAGATAAATATAAGGATTTGCTTCACTGTGAAGTCTTACTCCGCACACCACTGTTTCTTTCTTATCTTTTGATACGAACTGCCAGAGTACATGGTTGTTGTTTTCAAATGGATTTATCAGACGATAGTAATCTCCGGACTGTACCAGATGCTCGATTTCTTTGTATTTCAGAATCTGCTCTCTGGCTGTCTTTTTGTCTTCTTCGGACATCTTCATCAGATCCAGTTCATAGCCAAATGTACCGGATGATGCAACCGTTCCTCTTGTCTCGAATGGTGTGATCCTGCCGGACTGGTGGTTCGGGCATACGCTGACGTGTGCACCCATTGAGCAGAGCGGGTAAATGAGGGCTGTTCCCTCCTGGATTTCCAGACGCTCAATCGCATCGGTGTCGTCGGAGCACCAGATCTGCGGACTGTAGTAAAGCATTCCAGGATCGAAACGTGCACCGCCGCCGGAGCAGTTCTCCAGAAGCAGATCCGGGAACTCCTGTATCAGACGCTCCTGCATCGCATACATACCGAGCACGTAGCGGTGGAACAGCTCCTGCTGGGAATCTTTGTCCAGGTAGGTGCTTCCCAGGTCGCTTAACTGACGGTTCATATCCCATTTCACGTATTTGATGTTTGCACTGCGCAGGATTTTTGCCACACATTCATACGCATAATCCTGCACTTCCGGGCGGGAGAGATCCAGCACGTACTGGCAGCGGATCTCAGTCGCTTCTCTTCCCGGAATCTGAATCGCCCATTCCGGGTGCTCTCTGTAGAGATCAGAGTCCGGGGAGATCATCTCCGGCTCGAACCAGATACCGAATTCAAGACCGATTTCATTCACTTTGTCAACCAGATTTTTCAGGCCGCCTTTGATCTTCTCTTCGTTGACAACCCAGTCACCGAGGGAAGAATCGTCTTTATTTCGTTTTCCGAACCAGCCGTCATCCATAACAAGCATCTCGATGCCGTCTTTTTTTGCCTCTCTTGCGATATCGAGGAGTTTATCGGTATCAAAATCAAAGTAAGTTGCTTCCCAGTTGTTAATCAGAATCGGGCGTTTTTTGTGGTTGTACGGGCTGCGGATCATATGTCTGCGATAAAATGCATGGTAGGAACGCGTCATTTTGCCAAGTCCCTCGGCAGAGTAGACCATAACAACCTCCGGCGCCTGGAATTCATCGCCGGCTTTTAAATTCCAGCAGAACTCCTCCTGGTTGATACCCATGACCATACGAACGGTATCAAACTGGCATCTTTCCACCTGTCCGATAAAGTTGCCGGAATATACGAAGTGCATTGCGTAAACCTCGCCGCGCTCCTGATCCGTTCCCGGTGTCACCAGGGCCACAAACGGGTGCTCCTGATGGCTGGACTCTCCTTTTCCGGAGGAAACGAGCTGTTTTCCGTAACGGAGCGCACCCTGCTGGATGTGGCGTTCTCTTCCCCAGGATCCATGAAGAGAAAGCATCTCAAAGTCTTCGTTGTCCATATCGAGGCAGGCACTGTAGATTTTCTCTACCTTCAGCGCTTCACTGCCTTCATTTTTCACGCGGACACTTCGGGTGATAACGTTTTCTTTTGTAAAAACAGAGTAGGAAAGGACAACAACAAGATCAAGAACAGGATCTTTGCAGGTGATTTCCAGAGTTTCTACTTCGTCCTCGGTTCCAAAAGAAGCTGGAAGACCGGTCAGCGGGCGTTTTCCTTTGAAAATTTCATAGGAATCAAAGAAAATCTCACATCCCATACGGCCCTGTGCATTTCTTATATTCAGACAGCTCTCACGGTAATCGCCGACTCCTCCGGTCGGGTATTCCATTGGAAAACGGTCGAGGAACGAAGATTTCTCTCTCTTATTGACGGACGGGGTGAACGGCGGCTCATCCATGCGGAGCGGATACAGATCCGGCTCTCCGTGCAGAAGGGGTCCATAGTAAACATGTCCGACGTAGCCTTCCGGGCTCAGGCCGATCACATACGTCGTATTCTCTGTATTTAACTGAAAAAGCTTTTTCTCATCATAATATAAAATCGCCATTTTCTTCTCCTTATTTCAGGTAAGCTTGATCCGCCGGGCCGATTTTTGTACAAAAAGACCTCACCCGCCGGGCTGAGGCCTTTTTTTGTTTCTATATCACACAGCGTTTAAGCAGTTACCATTGCATTTTTTAATTTTTCCAGTTTCTCGGCTGCATCTTCAAGGGATGTGCCTTTTACGCCGAAATAGAATTTGATCTTCGGCTCAGTACCGGATGGGCGCACACAGCACCATGCGTTGTTTTCCAGCTCATAGTAAAGAACGTTGGAGGACGGAAGTCCGGTCGCGCTCTTCTCTCCGCTTACGAGATCCTGGCGTACATCTGCTTTGTAATCGCGTACGGCAAGAACCTGGAAACCGCCCAGCTCTTTTGGCGGGTTCTCACGGAAGTTGGTCATCATGGTCTGGATCTCTTTTGCACCGTCGATACCTTTTAAGGTCATCGTTGCAAGACCCTCTTTGTAGTAGCCGTACTCCTCGTACATATCCACCATGGCATCCCACAGTGTTTTGCCCTGCTGTTTGTAGTATGCAGCAACCTCGCAGAGCATCATAACTGCCACGCAGGCATCTTTATCTCTTGCATATGTTCCGGCCAGGCAGCCATAGCTCTCTTCCAGACCAAATACATAATTGTGTGCACCGCTCTGCTCAAAAAATTTGATCTGCTCGCCGATGTATTTGAATCCGGTCAGAACCTCGATCAGTGCCACGTTATAAGCTTTTGCGATTGCTTTTGCCATATCGGTCGTAACAATCGTCTCAACGAGTGCCGGGTTCTCCGGCATGGTTCCGTTCTTGGTGCGCTCACGCAGAATATACTCTGCGATCAGCATACCGGACATGTTTCCGGTGAAGCTTACGTACTCGCCGGTCTTGCTGTCTTTTGCATAAACGCCGAGACGATCTGCATCAGGGTCGGTTGCAAGGATGATGTCAGCGTCTACTTCTTTTGCCAGTTTCAGCGCCAGTGTCCATGCTTTCTCGTCTTCCGGGTTCGGGTAAGCCACCGTCGGGAAGTTTCCGTCCGGCACTTTCTGCTCTTTTACAACGTAAACCTGATTAAAGCCAAGCTCGCGCAGAACGCGGCGTACCGGCACATTTCCGGTTCCGTGAAGCGGTGTGTAGACGATCTTCATATCTTTTGCCGCATCTTTGATGATTTCCGGATGAATGCTCTGCTCTTTTAATTTTGCAACGTAACGGTCATCAAAATCGGTTCCGATGACCTGGAACAGGCCTTCTGCTCTTGCATCATCTTCTTCCATCGTTTTAACGGCAGAAAACTCGGTTACTTTTGCTACCTCTGCGAGAATGTTTTTGTCGTGCGGCGGTGTAATCTGTGCGCCGTCCTCCCAGTATACTTTGTATCCGTTGTACTCTCTCGGGTTGTGGCTTGCGGTAATGACGATACCGGAAATACAGCCGAATTCACGGACAGCAAAAGAAAGCTCCGGTGTCGGACGCAGGGACTCGAACAGATACGTTTTGATTCCGTTTGCATTCAGGCAGAGTGCTGCTTCGCGTGCGAATTCCGGAGACATTCTTCTGGAATCGTGTGCGATGGCTACGCCTTTTTCCTGTCCGTTCTGGGAAATAATGTAGTTGGCAAGGCCCTGGGTTGCCTGGCGTACGGTGTAGATGTTCATGCGGTTGGTACCCGCTCCGATGACACCGCGGAGTCCGCCGGTACCGAACTCAAGCTGACGGTAGAAACGGTCTTCGATTTCTGCCTCATTTCCTTCGAGTGCTTTCAGCTCTTCTCTGGATGCCTCATCAAAATATGGATCATTGCACCATTTTTCATATACTTCTCTGTAACTCATGTTTGTTATCCTCCCTGTCTGTTGTACTTTATTTAACTTAAGACAGCAGACTTTTTCTGGATTTAAGCTCGTTTCATCACAGCTTAAAGTTACTATTTGTTTAGTCTGCTGTCAACTTAAAAATTAATTTATTTTTTCTAATTCTCTTGGTTCCTGATAAAGCTCTTTTAGATCACTGAGAACCTGTACTTTTCCTTTGCGGTCTGCGGTGCTCCAGGCTTTTCGTCAGTTCCATGACAGCCTTCATATAGCAGGCATGATCCTCTCTTAACCGGCCATACCTTCCGCAGCGTTCCGCGCAGACGGTACATCATATTTTTCAGTGCTCCGTACGGATTTTCACTCTTCTCATCCGTCCAGAGTGCTTCGGTTAACTGTTCCAGTGTTACGATATGGTTTTTGTTGCAGATCATATAAACCAGCAGCTTTGTGATCATCGGGGAATGAATCGCTTCCTCGTTGAGGCAGCGTGTTTCATCGTACATGCGGAATCTTCCAGGCAGCTGTACGCGAATCATAAAACATCGTCTCCTTCTAAGAACTCAAGCTCTTTTTCGGTCTGAATTGCCGGCAGTGCACTGTATTTCAGATTCTTTGCCCAGCCTTTTTTCTCCTCGGAGAAGCGCTCGCTGATTCTCTTGTAGACGAGTTCGCATCCTCTCTGGCTGCCGCCCTGCAGCAGAATCACATACTGGGACGGGCTGTATTTTGCAAAGAAATCGGAATGACGCAGGCTGCGTTTCATTACCTCAAGCAGCTTTTCGGACATACGGTCAAGGCGCGGACCGCCTTTTGCCGGGTAACCTTTTCCGTCTGTAATGGTGCACAGCATCAGCCACGGCATCTGTCCGTTCAGCTCGGACATACGGTAAACAAGTCGGTAGCAGTCACGGAATCCGGCGAGGGAACAGAAGAATGCTCCGCCCTTTTCTCCCGGGCTCTCCTGAAGATCTGCCTGTACCTCTTCGATCACGCGGTGTCTGCTGCCCATGCGGCTTCCCAGATAGCGGTACTGCTCCACCAGTTTCTCGCTCGGTGTAACGCCAAGCTCTTCAAAGTAATGTTTCGAGGTCTGCTCGTACAGTTTCATGGCCTCTTTGTATCTCTCCAGGCCGATCAGCGCCTGCATCTGGACTGCCTGCCACTCGTCGAACGGATACAGTTCGGAAGCAACAGAAGTCAGTTTCTGCAGCTCATCGAACTCCTCGTTTTTCAGAAGATACTCACTTACTTCTTTCAGTGCATCGGAATATACTTTTTTCAGCTGCGCGCGCTCCGCCTGTACCCACTCTTCCTCGCCGAAATCTGCAAGGAACTCTCCGGTGTACAGCTCCAGTGCTTCGATCATCTGATCCATGCGCGCTTTCTCGTCCGTCTCTTTTCCTGCTTCCAGGATCTTATTTTTGATATCAATCGCATCTACCTCGACCGGCATCGGGCTGGTCCAGTGGTAAACGCCTTTCTGTGTATAAATGTACTCAAACTGCGGAAGTCCTGCCTCGACAAGGCTTCTTTTCAGGCGATGTACGCCGACACGCAGGCTGTTTGCCGCGTCCGCCACATCTTCTCTTCCGTATGTGCTCTCCAACAGTCTTCCTCTGGAAATTCCATTGTCCTTGTTATAGAGGAAAATCTGCAGAAGTCTCATCGATTTTGTTGCCATTGTTTTCCGGAAGGAAATCGGCTGGTCGCCGTACTCCAGGAAAAAACTTCCCATCATGTGTACTTTTAAAAGCGGTAACTGTTCTGTTTGGTTTTTCATTTCTTCGTTCATACTAACTCCTGTATTGCCTGTTGTGCTCTAATCTCTGTGGTCGGTTGCGCTGCGCTCCGCAATCGGCTGCGGTAACGGGCCGGCGGTTCCCTGTTCGTTCATTTCAAAAACAATTACGGACGCCGGATTTCTGTTTTCTATTTTACATCATTTTAATCAAAAATCCTACTATAAAATGTATAAAATATTAACTTTAACACCGAAAAATTCCTGCTTTTTCTTCTTTTGTCTTGTTATCTTTTTGTCAATCCCATCTCATCCGTAAATTGCCCGCATGATTTTAGCCATCAGCCGCCCTGCAGGCGCCGAGAGCACCAGTACTACAGCAAGAGATACCATGCCGCACCCGAGCAGTGCGCGGTTCACAAGTCCCCGTGCTGAGCAGAATCCGAGGCAGAATCCCTTCTTCCAGGGCCAGAACAGCTTTTCCGGTTTCCGGTTGAAAAAATCGAGCACCAGATGGGACAGAAAGCCCACGGCAAAATAAGCGGACGCATCCGGGTAGATGATGTCCACGCACGCCGTCAGCAATGCCAGCGCCGCAAATGAATGCATGAAGGAGCGGTGCGGCTGCTGTTTCCCATAGGCGCAGATCAGCAAAAATGCTGCCGTTCCGGTGAGGAGACGCAGCACGCTGCTGTCGCTTGTGAGGCGGCGGTAAATTCCAAGATTCAGTTTATACTCCGCAAGAATTGTGAGCACCGCAACTGCAACTGTTGCCGTAATAATCTTATCGGCATCGCGGTGCGCCTGTGAAGTGCCGACATCAATGTCACTGATCAAACCGCCGATCGCGGCAGCCCCGGCACCGGCCACAAGCGCGGGAACCGTCTGCGGCTGTAAAACAGCAAGTGCCGCTGCTGTTCCAATAAAAAAATGTGTTCTTCCAAGCATTTGTCTGTTTTTTCCTTTCGTAAAATTTCCTTTATCATAGCACATTCCCGCCCTTTTATGCAACCATTTGTTCGATTCTTTTACGACCGTATGGTCCTATCAGGATCAAAAAAGAACCTCCTGCGACCGTTTATCGCCGCAGGAGGTTCTCCTCTGTTTCTGCCTTTATTCCATACTATTTCCAGGTTATCTTATTTCACGTTTTTCCCTTCATTGTATGAATTTTCATTTGACATTTATCGCTCATTTGAGTTATATCTTTATGCTTCATATACCAGTTCACCAGCAAGATACGTCCGGCACACCGGAATGTCTTTGATCGTGCTCTCATCCACCTCAAACGGATTCTGACCCAGTACGACGAAGTCTGCCATCATGCCTTCTGCGATCTGGCCTTTCACGTTCTCCTCGAAACTTGCCTCGGCACTGCGGATCGTGTAACTGTCGAGTGCTTCCTGTACGGTGAATTTCTGATCCGGCAGGTACGGGCCGACATGGTCGCGCAGCGTTGTTCTTGTGACAGCGCACTGCATGCAGGCGAGGGCATCCGGCAGCTCTACCGGGCAGTCAGTTCCGTTGCTGACGGAGACGCCGTTATTCATCAGCGTCTTCCAGCTGTAGCTTGTGCTCGCAAGCTCTTTGCCGACGCGCTCCTCTACGATATGGTTATCGTAATCGAGGAAGATGCTCTGTGCGTAAACGTGAAGATGCATTTTCGCGATTTTTTCAAGCTGATCGGCTCTTGTGATCTGGCAGTGCACGATGCCGTGGCGGTGATCTTCTCTCGGGTTTTCAGCAAGGGCTTTTTCATAGGCACTTAACACGCGGTCGAGGCACGCATCACCGATCGTGTGAACTGCAGCCTGCATGCCGTGTGCATTGGCGTAGCCGATCATCTCATCCATGGTTTCCTGGGTGAATACCGGGATTCCGCAGGTGGACGGGTCGTCTGCGTATGGGCGACTGAGGAATGCTGTTCTCGCACCGAGTGCGCCGTCGCCGAGCATTTTCAGCGGTCCGATTTTAAAGCGGTCTGTGCCGATGCCGGTCACATTTCCAGCCTCAACGAAACCTTTTAAGGATTCCAGATCGGTAAAGTTGCTCTGCTCGTAAACGCGGACGGTCAGCTCGCCGGAATCCTCGAGTTCTTTGTATGCTTCGTTGACGGTCTGCCACGGAACGGCGCGGTAAACGCAGTAATCATCACTCTGGCTGCTGGTGACGCCGTAGCTGTTCAGGGCTTTGCAGGCGCTGCGGATCATATCTTTGATTTCCTCTTTGCTCGGCACCGGAATGCTGTCGTAAACCGGTTCCATTGCATTGTCGAAGAATCTTCCGTCCGGCTCACCGTTTTCCATACCGATCTCTCCGCCCTCCGGCTGCGGGGTATCTGCGGTGACGCCGAGGAGTTCCAGCGCTTTGCTGTTGACTACGAGGCAGTGGCCGCACGCTCTCGTCGCGCAGATCGGAACTTCAGTTGATACGCGGTCAAGATCGTAGCGGTTCGGCATGCGGTCCACGTCCGTGAAGTAATCCTGATTCCAGCCATGCGCCGTCTTTTCGCGGATGCTCTTTCTGGAAGGTGTCGAGGCAGGCGAGCATATCTTCCAGGCTTTCGGTATGTGCGGCAAGCTGCGCTTTCAGCAGGGAGCTTCCGTAATTTAAAAGGTGCATATGGCTGTCGTTAAAACCGCTGCAGACGAATTTTCCGCCGAGGTCTACAACTTTGTCGCCGGCTGCTGCAAGGGCATCTGCCTCTGCGCTGCTTCCGGCGAAAACAAATTTGCCGTCTTCTACTGCAAACGCTTCGACAAGCGGCAGTTTTCCGGTGTAGACAGCTCCGTTTTTGTAAATTGTTTTCATATCATTATCCTCCTACTGTCATCTAAATTTGATTCTATTCTTTTCTGCCCATTTGCGCAATATACAAATTCAGACACGCTATTCTCTTGCGTGTCTGGATTCGCTTTTGAATATTTTTTATTTCGTTTTCTCTTCATAGAACAGGCAGGCGTTCTTGTCTACCGTGCCCTGGCCGAAGTTTCTTGCTTTGTAGTCTTTCAGCAGTTTGAAATACTGGTTCGAGAGAATCAGGATCACTGCTACGTTGACGAAGGTCGGGATCGCAGATGTGATATCAACGACAGTCCAGATAAAGCCCTGGTTGTTTGTCTTTACCAGATAGATCGTCCACAGTACGCCCGGCAGAGCGCGGACTGCGTAGAAGATTTTCATGACGATATCTTTCATCTTGCCTTCTTTTTTATACAGATGCTCCAGAATTGCCAGATAGTAGGTGAACCATCCGCCGGAAGTCGTTACAGTAAAAATGACCATGATGACTGCCAGAAGGATGCTTCCAAATTTGCCGAATCCGCTTGCAAATGCACTTAAAGCAAGTGTTCCGCCGTTCGTTCCGTCGGTCCAGTTTCCGCTTAAGATAACGGAAAGTGCGGTGATCGTACAGATAACCATGGTATCAAAGAATACCTCGAAAGATCCCCACAGACCCTGCTCTACCGGATGCGGTGTTTTTGCGGAAGCATGGATCATTGGAGAAGTACCCCATCCAGCCTCATTGGAGTATACGGAACGCGCCATACCCACACGGATAATCTCGCTGACTGCGCAGCCGGCAAAACCGCCGATCGCTGCTGTTCCGGTAAATGCGTTTGTTACGATGGCTGCAAATACGCCAGGAACGCGGTTGATGTTGATGATGATCATGCCAATTCCCATCAAGATATAAAGAACGCTCATAAATGGAACGAGCTTGCTGAACAGACTTGCGATTTTCTTCGTACCGCCGCTTGTAACGACATAGGTCAGAATGCAGAGCAGAACGCCCATCACGATAACGCCTTCTACTTTGAAGCTTCCAAGATTGATATTCTCAATACCGAACGCACCGGCTACGACCTGAGATGCGGTCAGGTTGGAAGAGGTTACGAAGAAGGTGGAGAAAATACCGATGCCGAAGATGAGCGCCGGGATCAGCCACAGCTTGCCCCAGTGGCGCTCCTCGCCAAGTCCGCACTCCATGTAGTAAGTCGGACCGCCGTAGTACTCACCTTTTTCGTTGGTGTGACGGTAGTAGCAGCCGAGGGTAACCTCAACCTGTTTTAATATCATACCAAGCAGAGACGAAAGCCACATCCACATAATGGCTCCCGGGCCGCCTGCTGCAACTGCAGTTGCAACACCGGCGATATTACCGAATCCTACGGTACCGCCGATAGCGGTCGAAATCGCCTCAAACGAGGAAAGCATACCCTTTCCTTCACTTGCTTTGTCTTCTTTCTGGAACAGTTTTCCGCCGGTTCTCTTCATAATCCAGCCAAAGTGACGGAACTGGAAAAATCCAGAACGAACGGTAAAGTACAGACCGGTCAGAATCATCAGCGCGATCAGCGGCACGCCCCAAAGGACACCGTCCAGCCAGTTAAGAAATGCTATCATGTCAAAATCCTCCCTTTTTTCTTTTCCGGCAACAGTTTTCTTCAGACGTATCCTGTAACACCCGTTTCGTCTTTCGTTCTCCAACCAAACAGATTTCCACCCCTGGAACCTTTTGTCACGGTTCCAACTGCAGTACAATAAAAAGAGCAGCGGTCTTCACCACTGCTCCATTAAATCTACGTTCATGAAGCAATAGCTCCTCCACCAGTACGGTGAGAGTGCACAGCCTGTTCGACTGTACCCCAACGCAGACAGTTTTTCGGGAACTGCCCCGTTTCGGCGAATGCTCCTTTCCCTGCCCGTCCCAGACCCCGTTGTCTCAGGACAGCTACTCTTAGCCTTCGCGCCTCTATTGCCGAATATGTATATTGACAGGTATTATCATATGTTTCTTTTCGCTACTTGTCAATCGTTTTTTCGACATTATTTTACAAAAATTTTATATTTTCGAAATTTGTCCTGATTTATTTGACTTTCTTGTCTCCCTCTGACGGCTTCAGCTGGTTGAACTTCCACAGACGCTCCATATAGCCGGACTGCTCTTTGGCCAGCTCTTCCACATTCGGGTTGTAAATGATTCCTTTTACCATTCATTCTCTGTCTGTCATACTGTCCTCCTGTCTGCTGTAGGATCTAAATAAGTATCCCTTCCAGATGATCCATCTCATGCTGGCAGATCTGGGCTGGCCAGCCGGTGAATTTCTGGCGTTGTTTTTTCCAGTTCCAGTCGTAGTATTCGATTTCGATGTTCTGGTACCGCTTTGTTTTCCGCACGCCTGGCAGGGAAAGGCAGCCTTCTTCTGTTTCGTAGGGGCCGCTTTTGCGGACGATCACCGGGTTGAACATGATGATGTCGCGGAATCCGGCGTTTACGATGATGATGCGTTTTTTCACGCCGATCATATTTGCCGCCATGCCGACGCATGCCTCGCGGTTTGCTGCCAGTGTGTCCTGCAGATCTCTTCCCACCTGCAGATCTTCCTCTGTCGCCGGGACGGATTTCTGTCCGAGGAAGAGAACGTCTCTCATAATTGGTTTTACCATTTGTGTTTCCTTTCTCTTTCGGCCTTAAAGGCCAAAATCGTTTAATTTTCTATTTGAATCCACATATCGCACGATGTGCATCCGATTACGTTTTTTCCGCCTTTCTGCTCCAATCGTTCTACTGTTCCGCTGCAGAACGGACAGATCCAGTCAATCTGTTTTCCGGCTTTGACGGCCTGCATCATGTTGACGAATTTTGTCGTATCTACATTTTTCGAATTGCAATTCTGCGTCCAATCACCGGAGAGTACTTTTCGCAATTCGCCGTTTTCATTCAGAATAACGGTGTCGCCCTCCTCGATGTTCCAGTCATACAGCATCTGATCCTCCTGGCGGATGCGCGATTCTGTTCCGTTTTCATCTTTCAAAACAACAACTGCCATGACAGGCTCGTCGGCACCGCGCTCCTCACAGCCGAAATCAAGGTCTTCCTCAATTCGCATTACCTGATATTTCATAAAAACGCCCTTTCTTCAAATATAATTCATGCTTTTTTGTATTCCACACGGTTTTTGCTGTTACAAAACTTTTTATTCCTGAATCGTAAAAATCACAACCCGCTCCCGGCTATCCCCGCCCGGAAACAGATCCATACAGTCGATCTCATCGAGAAATTCCAGTTCCGGCACCGTCATCAGATACGAGATATAAGCATCCGACGGGTAATAGAAAAACAGCTGGATCTCCCGCGGATTTTCGTAGTACGATTCCAGCAGTCTTGCCATCGCTTTTCTTAAGATTTCAAGCGAAAACGGGTTAAAAAAATACACCCGGTCCACTTCCGCAGGAACGGGAAAATTTTCGGCGCTCTCCAGCACAAACTCCGTCCGCGCACCAGAGGCCGCCGCCTTTTTGTTTTCCATTGCCTTCGCATAAATCCGCTCATCATACTCCACACCGATGGACTGGCACCGGGTCTGCGCCGATAAGAAGAAATCTACGCGGCCCTTTCCGCATCCGTAATCGAGCAGCGTATTTCCCTTTCGGATCATCCCCGTGTTTGCCATCCGCTCCAGCACGCAGTACGGGGTCGGCTCATACGGATACCGGTACAGATCCGACCGGCTGTCGTCCCGCCCCATTGTGTGGATCTGAAGCAGCTTGTCCCAGCGGTTTTCGTTTTTATCCTCTCTCATCGCCCGTCTCCCGATACTGTTCGAATAATTCCAGATACTCCTGTTCCACCGCATCAAACGGCCGCACCGCGTAGTCCAGCGTGATGTGAAGCTTCGGTGCATCCCCCTCCTGCGGCTCCTCCAGCAGATTCGTCAAATCGTACCACAGCAGATCATTGTCGATCTGTTTCATCATCCGCTGCTCCTCCGCCGTCAGATCACTGCCAAGATATTTCTCATAAATCACCGAAAGCAGATGGTCCTCGATCTCGCGGTACCGCGGCATTTCCTGTTTTAATGGCCGCGGCACGTCCGACATGTAACACTCGCTCGCGTCATGCAGAAGGCACGCCAGCACCAGCCGCCGGGAATAGCCGCGCGCGGCCGCCTCTTTCGCACAGCAGATGCAGTGCTCTCCCACTGACCAGAACGTCGTCACATGGCCGTTTCCGCGGCAGATCATCGGCAGCGCATGCGCAAAATCCTCCACACAGAGCAGTTCCGGAGCGGGATGCACAGGGTCAAAATGTTTTCTTGTATACGTTGTTATTGTGCTCATTCTTTTATCTCACTATATGATTTTACTGCCGGCTGTCCCGCGTGCGGCTCGCCGATGATTTTTTCCATCCAGACCATATCGTACCAGCGGTCGAATTTGTAGCCGCAGTTGTGGAAGGTTCCCACGAGTTCGAATCCGAGATGCGCATGGAACTCGGCGCTGTTTTTCGTCAGATATTCATCCTCGACCTGCGGATAGCCGATGCAGGCGTAGAGGTTCAGAATGCCCATTTTTTTCAGGCGGTCCGCCAGCTCTTCATACAGTCTCCGGCCAAGGCCTCCTTTTCTTGCATTGTGATCGAGATAAATGGTCAGCTCGCTCGACCAGTCGTATGCGGCGCGGCCGACAAAGGCATGTGCGTATGCATAACCTTCGATTTTTCCATCCTGCTCGATGACGAGGTATGGATATTTTTTCATGATATCACGCATGCGGTTCTCAAATTCTTCCAGAGACGGCACGTCCCACTCGAAAGAAATGACGGTGTATTCTACATAGTAAGCATAAATCTCCAGAATGCGTGCGGCATCCTCTATTTTTGCATCTCTGACAGTAATTGTACTCATAATAAACTCCTCCTCTGACCGTACTGCTTGCGTTTTCTGAACTTTATCTTATCACTCCGCTGAAAAATGGACAACATGATTTCCAGATTTCCTTTTTTTCTAAATTTTTCTGTGCTCTTTGCTTTCTTTCCTGTATAATAAAAGAAACAAGACGGATCACTATTTTTCTTCTTAATGAAAGAAAGGAACGTGCCTATGAAAATTTTAAATCTCGAAAACGAAAACCGGAAATTCACCAAGTCCATCGAAAATTTCCACGTCATGGAATATCTCCAGGATTCCAGCGTCTCGCCGATGACTGCCATGGAGGAGTATTACATGAGCAAAATGAATGTGCGCCGCCGCCAGGTTGTCATTGAACTGGACAAGGAGCACTCCGCGATTATCCAGTCCGGTGCGATGCAGTGGATGGGCGGCCATGTACAGGCGACCGCCGGAATCAAAGGGATCGGCGACCTGTTCGGAAAGGCCATCAAAGGCGCCATGACAAAGGAATCTGCCGTAAAACCGGAGTACGTCGGCGACGGATATCTCGTGCTGGAACCGACCTACAAATACATCATTCTTGTGGATGTCGAGAAATGGGGCTCCTCCGGAATGACGATTGAGGACGGCATGTTCCTCGCCTGCGACGGCAGAGTCAAAACCAAACTGACCGCCCGCAAGAGCATTTCCTCCGCTGTCCTCGGCGGCGAAGGCTTCTTCAATCTGAGCCTCGTCGGCAGAGGCGCCGTTGCCCTCGAAAGCAACGTACCTGAGGACGAGCTGATCGAAGTCGAACTCGAAAACGACGAACTGAAAATCGATGGAAACCTCGCCGTCTGCTGGTCCTCCAACCTTGATTTCACCGTAGAGCGCTCCACCGGAACCCTCGTCGGATCCGCCGTCAGCGGTGAAGGCCTCGTCAACGTCTACCGCGGAACCGGCCGCGTCCTCATGAGCCCGGTCGCCCCGACAGATTCCCTGCCGACTGCAACCAACACGACCCAGGCGAACCCCGCTGTGAAGAACAACCTTCCGCCGGAAAATTAAATTCGAATCCTCTCCGCCCCTATGCCTAATACGCATAGAAAAAAGTCAAATTAAACCTCGTTTTTGATTGACACTTTCTTCAAAACATGTTAGCGTAAAATACGCATTTATCTTTACATTCTTAAGAAAAACCATACGATAAAATACATGTTCTGGAGAAAATGATGAATAGAATAAACTGGACTGAACTGAAACCGCAGATTCAGCAGGTCGGGCGATTAAGTCTGCCTGCGATTCTTACACAGATTACTACGATTGCGATGCAATACATTGATTCCGCGATGGTCGGCGCGCTTGGGGCGAATGCTTCGGCGGCGATCGGACTGGTTTCGTCGACGACGTGGCTCCTCAGCGGTACGATTTATGCGGTTTCAGCCGGTTTTTCTGTTCAGGTAGCGCATCAGATCGGGGGAAATCATGACAAGAAGGCAAGGGATGTTGTGCGGCATGGCATCGCGTCCGCGCTTGTTGTGTCGGCTGTTTTGTGCCTGATCGGGCTTCTGATCAGTCATCCGCTGCCGGGGTGGCTCGGCGGTGCGCAGGAGATCCGGCGGAATGCCACGCTCTATTTTATGATGTTTGCCATCATGCTTCCGTTTTCCCAGCTCAACTCGCTGATGTCGTCCTTCCTGCAGTGCAGCGGTGATATGGTGACGCCCAGTATTTTAAATGCCGTCATGTGCGTGCTCGATATCATTTTCAATGCTCTTTTGATTCCGGTTTTCGGTGTCATGGGTGCCGGTATGGGAACGATGCTGGCCTGCGCCGTCATCAGCCTCACGGGTGCCTGGTTCTGTTGTGTCCGCAATCCGCGGCTGCGTCTCCGCCGGAAGGAAAAAACGGTTTTTGATACGAAAATTCTGAAAACTGCATTCAAAATCGGTGTGCCGGTTGCCGTACAGGAAATCGCGATGAACAGCGCCATGGTTGCTGCCACCATGCTGATTGCCCCGCTCGGCTCCATTGCGATTGCGGCCAATTCGTTCGCCGTCACCGCCGAAGGCCTCTGCTACATGCCAGGCTACGGCATCGGTTCCGCCGCGACAACGCTCGTCGGCAGAAGCTACGGCGCCGGAAATTACAAGCTGGCGAAACGCTACGGAAATATCTGCATTGCCATGGGCGCAGTCCTGATGGCCATCACTGGAGGTCTGATGATGATCTTCTGTCCGTTCGTCTTTAGCATTCTGACTCCTGACCCGCAGGTGCGCTCGTTTGCCGCCGAGGTACTCCGCATCGAACTGCTCGCCGAGCCGTTTTTCGGCGCTTCCATCGTTGCCGCCGGAGCCCTCCGCGGAACAGGCGATACGTTTGTGCCAAGCCTTCTGAACCTTGGCAGCATCTGGGTCATCCGCCTCGGTCTCGCGGTGCTTCTCATCACCCCGCTCGGCCTGCGCGGCATGTGGATCGCCATGGCTATCGAGCTCTGCATCCGCGGATTGCTGCTGCTCTACCGCCAGCATACATCGAAATATTATAAACTGCCCGCAGCCTGACTTGGCGGCAGCGTATAGAAAAAGCGCTTATTTGAGATTTCATTCCCGCCTCAAATAAGCGCTTTCTATTTTACCTTATCCCTTGTTTCAATTCACAGTCGGTATTTTCACGGAGTCTGACATGTCGAAAATAGTTCGACTGTGACT
>OHAD01001939.1_pt1 | contig 17376 bp, 17 predicted proteins | sample 1577011 | NCBI WGS metagenome assembly OHAD01 (sample SAMEA3541510, study PRJEB24748) | human gut metagenome | biome: human gut; feature: human-associated habitat; material: faeces | place: China | collected 2012
AGCATGATTTCTGTGCATCGCGAAGCGTGTTACTGTGAACGGAGTGAACAGTAACCGTAATAGAAACTATACTGCTGCAGCAGTCAGATATTTGTCTCTTGGATTTATAGTCAAACTATATGCGTCATAATCATTATCCAGATCAAAACATGGAATTCAGGAAAAAGAGAAATTCAGTTTCGTCACAGTCAAAATAATCCGGTTCTACCCATATCATGCTTTATACTGCCTGAAGAAAAGGGTCAGACTGTCCAGGGCCTTGGCAAGGACAAGCGCTTCCTTCTCGTCCAGTACATCAAGCACTGCATCTGTCATTTTGCGGTGAAATTCCGCATGGTGATGATATGCCTTTCTTCCTTTCAGGGTGAGATGGATAAATACCACACGGCGATCCTGCTCACTTCGCTCCCTTGTGGCGTATCCCTTTTTTACAAGGCTGTTCATGGAAGTAGTCAGGGAACCTACGGTGATATTCAGTTTGGCCGCAATGTCGGACATTTTGTTCCCACCAAGGCCTACAGCTTCAATAATATGCATATCATTATTCGTGATATCCTTATATTCTTCCGTAATGATTGCCTGCTCTTCCAGCTCCATAATCTCGTTAAACAGATGTACCAGTACATCATTAATAACTTCCCTGTTCTCCACTCTTTTCTCTCCTATAATGTGACAACATTATTTTCTATAAAACATTCAAGCAAATATTTACGGTAAGTATATCACAATTTGATATGTTTTTCTACAATTTTACAAATTTCGAAAACGCTTATAGCGCTTATTCAGTAATTTTTCCGGATCAAGCAACTGATAAGTTTCCAGGAATTCTTCTATTCTGTTTTTCAACTCTTCCATGGTATCTGCCATATTTTCTCTGGTAAGAGGCTGATTCTCAGGGATTACCTGCTCAATAATTCCAAGGTCCTTCAGATCTACGGCTGTCAGCTTCATTACTTCTGCGGCTTCCTTTGCCCGTGTGCTGTCTTTCCACAAAATAGATGCAAAGCCTTCTGGGGAAAGAATTGAATAAATGGAATTCTCCATCATCCAGACCTGATCACCTGCGGCAAGAGCAAGGGCCCCACCGCTGCCACCTTCTCCAATTACAATAGAAAGCACCGGAACTTTAAGGCTGGAGAGCTCATACAGATTTCGGGCAATTGCCTCTCCCTGGCCCCGTTCTTCCGCCTCCAGTCCACAAAACGCCCCGGGTGTATCCACAAGGCAGATCACTGGTCTGTGGAATTTTTCTGCCTGCTTCATAAGACGCAGGGATTTTCGGTAGCCTTCCGGAGAAACCATGCCAAAATTATGGGCAATATTCTCTTTTGTACCATTTCCTTTTTCCTGGGCGATCACAGTTACAGGCTTTCCTGCAAGGTATGCAATACCGCCAATCAGAGCCGGATCATCGCCAAAAAGTCTATCTCCATGAAGCTCTATAAAGTAATCAAACAGCCAGGGAAGATAATCTTTTCCTGTTGGGCGTTCTTTGCTTCGTGCAAGAGAAACATGCTCCCAGGCAGATTTTTTTGCTGTGATTTTCGTCGTAAAATCCACATTTAATTTGTTGTTTACAGACATGCCGTCAGCTGAATCAGATTTTTTTTCTGAAATCTTCTCTGCATTTTCCTGTCCTTCCAGACTTTCCGCACAATCATTTTTACAATGCATTTTCAAGAGTCTGGCCAGTGTTTCTTTCATGTTCTTTCGTTCTGCAATCTGATCAATAAATCCATGTTCCAACAGAAATTCTGAACTCTGAAATCCTTTAGGAAGCTTCTGCCGGATCGTTTGTTCTATCACTCTGGGACCTGCAAAACCAATTAATGCACCTGGTTCTGCCAGGATAATATCTCCCAACATGGCAAAGCTTGCTGTCACACCACCGGTAGTTGGATTCGTAAGGACACTGATATAAAGAAGCCCGGAATCGCTGTGTCTTTTTAAAGCTGCGGAAGTCTTTGCCATCTGCATCAGGGATACAATTCCTTCCTGCATTCTGGCACCTCCTGAGCAGGCAAAAAGCACTACAGGCAGACGTTCCTGTGTTGCCCTTTCTACTGCTCTGGCAATTTTTTCTCCCACATTTTCTCCCATACTAGCCATGAGAAAACGGCTGTCACACACTCCAAGCACTACAGATATTCCGCCTATTTTTGCCTTTCCTGTGACAATTGCTTCGTCCAGGTTTGTCTTTTCCTGAAGCTTTTTTACCTTCTCTTCGTACCCTTTATAGGACAAAGGATTACTTATTGGCATTACCTTATCCCACTCTTCAAAGGTTCCTTCATCTGCCAGCATTTCGATTCTTCTCCTTGCATGAACACGGAAATAATTGCCGCAATGCGGACAGATATAGGCATTCTTTTTCACCTCATCTACAAATACAGCGGCCTTGCAGGCATTGCATTTCTTCAGCATACCATCCGGCACTTCTGGTTTCAGTTCTTTATCTGCACCTGCAGATTTGTTCGCAATTGTACGTTTAAAGGCATATCTAAGCTTCATTTACCTTCACTCCTCCGATCTGATGACTCTCCAGAAAGCCGATATCAAATACACCTTTCTGATAGTCCGGATCGTTCATAATTTCAAACTGATAGTCTACATTTGTATCAACACCCTGAATGATCATTTCTCCCAGAGCGCTTTTCATTTTTGCAATTGCTTCCTCACGGTTATTGCCGTGTACGATCAGCTTTGCAAGCATGGAATCATAATACGGTGGAATCTGATAACCATTGTAAATTCCTGTATCTACCCGGATTCCCTGGCCTCCGGGAAGATGAAGATCCGTGATTGTTCCAGGTGACGGGCGAAAATTTTTCCATGGATTTTCGGCATTAATACGACATTCTATAGCATGTCCCTGAATATGAATATCTTCCTGGGAAAAAGGCAGAGCTTCCCCGGAAGCAATCCTTAACTGCTCCTTAACCAGATCCAGACCGGTAACCCATTCTGTCACAGGATGCTCAACCTGAATACGGGTATTCATCTCCATAAAATAAAATTTCCCTGTCTTTTCAAGGAGAAATTCAATAGTTCCGGCATTTACATAATGTGCTGCTTTCGCCGCTTTTACTGCTGCAATTCCCATCTCTTTCCGCAGCTCTTCTGACACTGCCATAGAAGGAGATTCTTCAATCATTTTCTGATGATTTCGCTGAATCGAACAGTCCCTTTCTCCAAGGTGTACTACATTTCCATGACTGTCTGCAAGGATCTGAAATTCAATATGTCTGGGATGTTCCACAAAATGCTCGATATACATGGTTCCATCTCCAAATGCGATCTGAGATTCCTTCTGGGCTGTAAGAAATGCCAGTTCAAAGTCCTCCGGAGAGAAGGCAGTTCTCATACCTTTTCCACCGCCTCCAAGAGCTGCTTTTATGATGACCGGATAGCCAATCTGACTGGCCTCTCTTGCTCCTGTTTCCACATCTAGAATAGCTTTTGTAGTGCCGGGGATTACTGGAACTCCTGCTGCTTCCATGGTATTTCTGGCAATCTGTTTGTTTCCCAGATTCTGGATTACCTGTGATGGAGGTCCCACAAAAGTGATGCCGCACTGCTCACAAATCTGGGCAAATCTGGCATTTTCAGATAAGAAGCCAAATCCAGGATGTATTGCATCTGCACCGGATACTATGGCGGCACTGATAATACTTTCCATATTCAGATAACTTTTAACAGAAGGTCCCGGTCCAATACAGATGGCTTCGTCTGCAAGCTGCGTATGCAGGCTTTCTTTGTCTGCCTCAGAATACACTGCAACTGCTTCTATTCCCATTTCCCGACAGGCGCGGATGATCCTTACGGCAATTTCTCCGCGATTGGCAATTAATAACTTTCTGATCATAATTTCACCCTTCCGAGTATCGTAATATATATCTATCTAGCCCACCATAAAAGTAAGTTCCGCTTTCACTACAACCTTTCCATCCACAGTTGCCACAGCCTCTCCAACACCCATAGGCCCTTTCTGTTTCATGACTTTCATTTCCAGTTTTAGCTTATCTCCAGGCTGAACTTTCCCTTTAAACCGGCACTTATCAATGCCGCCAAAGTAAGCAATCCTGCCTTTATTTTCCGGCTTGGAAAGAATCGCGACCGCACCTGTCTGTGCCAGTGCCTCCACGATCAGAACGCCTGGCATTACCGGCTCCTGGGGAAAATGTCCTTTAAAAAAATCCTCCCGGAATGTGACACATTTATAGCCAACAGCAAATTCTCCCGGTTCATAATCTTCGATGTAGTCAACCAAAAGGAACGGGTGACGATGAGGAAGGATTTCCTCAATTTGTTTTATATTTAAGTGATTCATATCTGCTCCTATTTCATTGAAAAACAAATGTATTTATCCTATTTTTGATAAAATGGTCTGCGCGTCAAAAGGAACTCTGACCCTTTAACATGGATATTATAAAAATTAGCTTCTGTCTATATCAGCGGATTACAAATAATGGCTGTCCATACTCTACAGGCTGACCATTTTCAACCAGAATTTCTGCAACTTCTCCATCGAAATCGCTTTCAATATCGTTCATCAGTTTCATAGCTTCTACAATAGCAAGAATCTGTCCTTTTTTTACTATATCTCCCACTTTTACAAAGGCAGGAGCATCCTCAGATGGAGCTGCATAGAATGTTCCTACCAGAGGAGATTTCACAGTATTTCCTGTTGGTTCTCCGTTGGAAATCACTGTATCTGAAGCCTGTTTTTTCTCACTTGCAGAAAGTTCTTTATCCGCCATTTTTCTATCTGGAGCCTGTTCTGAAATGCTATACTTTTCTCCATATACGAAACCTTTTTCTCCTGTTTCAGCACCAGATAATATGTTATTTTGCATGGTTCCAGGTATGATCACAGGTGCAATTTTATTATTTAAAGTCAGTTTCACTCCATCACTTTCATAGCAGAAAGACTCCAGATGAGAAGCTGATACATGGTCAACCAACTTTAATATCTGTTCAAATTCCATGATTTTTTCTCCTTATTTACAGCAATTTCTGCAGCAATTCATACTTTAAATGTAGCTGTTCAGTACCTTCAAAGTTACAGGCTTCGCAAACTGATATTACTCACTTTTACCTGTATTTTTTCATTAAAAGTACTGCGTTATGTCCACCAAATCCAAGAGAATTACTCATAGCATAATTTACTTCCTGCCGTGTTGGTCCGCCGATACAATAATCGAGATCCAACTCTTCTTCTGTCTCCTTTGTGCCTACAGTCTGATGAATAAAACCTTCCTCAATGGACTTCACACAGACAACAGCTTCCACACCTCCGGCGGCTCCTAAAAGATGTCCGATCATAGATTTGGTAGAATTAATTTTTACCTTCTTAGCCGCATCTCCAAGGGCTGCTTTAATGGCTCTTGTTTCAAAAAGATCGTTGTGGTGTGTACCTGTTCCGTGCGCATTAATGTAGTCGATTTCTTCTGGCTGTATACCAGCTTCTTTCATGGCATCCATCATAGCACGTGCCGCTCCGCTGCCGTCTTCAATCGGAGACGTAATGTGGTAGGCATCGGCAGTTGCGCCATATCCCACTACCTCAGCATAGATCTTCGCACCACGTGCTTTTGCATGCTCAAGTTCCTCCAGAACAACAACTCCGGCTCCTTCTCCAATTACGAAACCGCCTCTTTCTTTATCGAATGGAATGGACGCACGATATGGATCCTGACTGGTGCTAAGGGCAGTCAGATTCGTGAATCCAGCCACACCAACCGGGCTGATCGCACCTTCCGTTCCCCCTGCGATCATAACCTCTGCATCACTATACTGGATTGCACGAAATGCATCTCCGATACAATGTGTTCCAGACGCACAGGCAGTCACTACGTTGGTGCATTTTCCCCTTGCACCAAGAGCAATGGATACGTTTCCAGCGGCCATATTGCTGATCATTTTGGGAACAAGAAGAGGGTCAACCTTGGATGGTCCGCGCTGGATCAGTCTCTGATCTGCAGATTCCATTGCCTGAAGGCTTCCAATTCCGGATCCCACGATCACTCCGACACGGAAAGGATCTTCTTTTCCCATTTCAATTCCTGCATCTGCCATAGCCTCCTTTGCTGCAGCCACTGCATATTGGGAAAACAGTTCCATTCGTTTGGCAGATTTGAAATCCATATAATCTTTTGCATTAAAATCTTTTACTTCTGCCGCAAGCTTCACCTTAAAATCTGCAGTATCAAATCTGGTAATTTCTCCAATTCCTACCTTACCTGTTTTTACACTTTCCCAGAAGGCCTGCACATTATTTCCCACAGGTGTTACTGCTCCAAGTCCAGTCACCACTACACGTCTTTTACTCATAACATTCCTCCGTCTACGCACAAAACCTGCCCTGTAATATATCTGGCTTCCGGTGATGCCAGGAATGCTACTGCCTTGGCTACATCCTCCGGTTCACCATAAGTTCCCATAGGAATATTCTTCAAGGTTTCTTCTTTTACCTTATCAGAAAGTACATCTGTCATGTCCGTTCTGATAAAGCCAGGAGCAACGGCATTTACGGTAATTCCTCTTGATGCAAGTTCCTTTGCTGCAGTCTTTGTGAGACCGATCACACCTGCTTTTGAGGCTGCATAATTAGCCTGTCCGGGGTTTCCGCCGATGCCAACAATGGATGCCATATTTACAATGCGTCCGCTTTTCTGCTTCAACATCTGTCTGGCCACATGACGAATGCAGTTAAAAGTTCCTTTAAGATTTGTATCTATAACCCTGCAGAAATCATCCTCACTCATTGCCATCAGAAGCCCGTCTTTTGTAATTCCTGCGTTATTCACCAAGATATCTATCTGTCCATATTTTTTTACTGTTTCTTTAATAAAAGCACCACAGGCATCAAAGTCAGATACGTTGCACTGACTGGTTTCAGCCGCACCTCCGGCAGCAATAATCTCAGCTTTCACTGCCTCCGCTTTTTCTTTTGAACCATTATAATTTATAACTACAAATGCTCCCTTAGCAGCAAGCTCAAGAGCAATCGCTCTTCCGATTCCACGGGAAGCACCTGTTACAACTGCAATCTTTTTTTCTGCATTCATTCCTTGTTTTACTCCTGTAAAGTCAGGTGAATATCATATTTTTCCAGCACGACAAACACTAACTTTTCCTTTGTTAACCACTTCTGAATTGCTCCGTATCGGCTGCTTCTGATAATACCTGTATTGTTTTAATTAACTGTTTTTGATCTTATTTTCTACTGTGTATAAGATCTGAAATCTGCTCAAGATCTTCCACATTCTGAATATTATAGGTCTTCATTTCCGGCGCTATTTTCTTCATAAAACCAGCCAGAGTCTTTCCAGGGCCAATCTCTACGAAGGTATCCACACCCTCCTGAATCATCTTTTCCACACTCTGCTGCCAGAGAACAGAGGAAGAAATCTGCCTTGCAAGAAGATCTTTTGTCTCTCTGATGTCTGTCACATACTGGGCAGTCACATTGGTCACATAAGGAATCTTCAGACCGGAAAATTCCACTTTTGACAGTTCTTTTTCCAGTTCTTTTCCTGCATTTTGAAGCAAAGAGGAATGAAAAGGGCCACTTACTGCAAGGGAAAGTACACGTCTTGCACCGGCTTCTTTCAGCTTCACAGAAGCTTCTTCTACAGCAGGTTTTGGTCCTGTGATAACAATCTGTCCAGGACAGTTGTAATTGGCAATTTCAGCCTTTGTTCCTGCAATTGCTGTCTGGATCTTATCTGCATCAAGACCTATAACAGCTGCCATAGAGCCTTCTCCTGCCGGCACTGCATGTTCCATAAGGATTCCTCTTTTTCGCACAGTTACTATGGCATCTTTCACACTCATTCCACCTGAAACAGCAATGGCACAGTACTCTCCAAGGCTTAATCCGGCAGTTATATCCGGATGAAGCCCACACTCCTCCACCACTTTTTCCATTGCAAGACAGGTGGTTACCAGTGCTGCCTGCGTATATTCTGTAAGGTTTAATCTGTCATTTTTTTCAAAGCAAAGAGCTTTCATATCCAGAGAAAGCCATTGACTTGCCTGGTCAAAAACCTGTCTGGCAGAAGGATACTTTTCATAAAAATCCTGTCCCATTCCAGCCTTCTGTGCTCCCTGTCCAGGGAAAAGAAATGCGATCTTACTCATAAATTCCAGTTCCTTTCAACAACGCATCCGTCTCTTTTACCAGCTTTCTGATCAGTTCCTGACAGCTCATCTGCTCCTTCACAAGTCCTGCACTCTGACCAGCCATAACGCTTCCCATTTTCACATCTCCGTCTACAACAGCACGGCGCAGGCTGCCAAGCGTCATCTGCTCCAGTTCCTCAAACGGAACTCCTTCTGCCTCTTTTTTCAAGTATTCTTTTGTCATCTGATTGCGGAGAGCACGTACCGGATGACCGGTGGAGCGACCGGTTACTTTTGTGTCAATATCCTTTGCTTTCAGTATCATATCTTTGTAATTCTGATGTGCCCAGCACTCTGTGGTTGCCACAAAATGAGTTCCCATCTGAACGGCTTTTGCACCAAGCATGAAGGCTGCTGCAATCCCTCTTCCGTCTGCAATTCCACCAGCTGCAATAACTGGAATGTTCACTGCATCTACGACCTGAGGCACCAACACCATTGTGGTTGTCTCACCGATATGACCGCCGGATTCACATCCTTCTGCCACTACAGCATCCGCTCCGCATCGCTCCATTCTCTTTGCGTGAGCCACAGAAGCAATAACCGGAATGATCTTTACTCCTGCTTCTTTCCACATTTTCATGTATTTCTCAGGGTTTCCTGCACCAGTTGTAACCACTGGAACTTTTTCTTCCACAATTACCTGTGCAATCTCATCTGCATATGGACTCATCAGCATAATATTCACACCAAAAGGTTTATCGGTGAGTTTTTTCACCTCCCGTACCTGCTGTCGAACCCAGTCTGCAGGAGCGCTTGCGGCTCCAATCAGCCCAAGCCCGCCAGCTGCTGAAACAGCTGCTGCCAGATGATATTCTGCCACCCAGGCCATGCCGCCCTGAATGATCGGGTATTCAATTCCAAGTAATTCCGTAACTTCTGTTTTCATGAAATTCTCCATTCTGTAATTCCGTTATACCATGCCCACCTATGGCAAATACATGCCGGAATCATCCTGTAAACAACTTATATTTCTTGACATTCCGGCTTATTATTTATGTATACTGCCAAAGCCTGAATACAAAATTTCCAAATTACTGGCGACTCTGAAGATAGCTTTCCACATCACCGATGGTCTTAATATTCTCAAGATCTTCAGTAGGAATCTCTACCTCAAACTCTTCCTCCAGTGCCATTACCATCTCAAAAAGATCAAGGGAATCTGCTCCGAGATCTTCTTTGAAAGATGTTTCTGCTGTCATTGTACTTACGTCTGCTCCTAATGAATCTGCTGCTATTTCTTTGATTTTTTCTAACATTTTTTTGTTCTCCTTATTTTGTTTTTTAGATTTTCAAATCCATTTTCAACTTTTTATGATTCAAAGCTTTACTTGGTTGCTGTTCACTTTATATGACCCGAGTGTGTTGAAAAAGACATTCTGCAAAATATACTGCAAAATAGGCGCGCAAATTGCGGAAATGATTTTCAAAGCGCTCTCTAACAACCTATATTTATCAGCCTGAATTACCTGATTTCCATGGCAAAGCAGCCTTTTTTATCTGCTATAGTTTTATTTTTCAAAGCCCTGATACACATTTTTACCACTGAAGCAGGCTGGCTCCATAGGTAAGTCCACCGCCAAATCCTGAAAGGATAATCCAGTCTCCTAAATTTAATCTGCCTTTTTTATTCCACTCATCCAGGAGAAGCGGAATGCTTGCGGAGGATGTATTTCCCAGATTTTCTATATTCATCGGGTACTTTTCCAAAGGTTCGTTCATGTGTTTTGCCACTGAAGCAACAATCCTTTTATTCGCCTGATGAAGCATGTAAAAGCGGATTTCTTCTTTTGTTTTTCCTGCCTTTTCCAGAACCTCCATAATCACTTCCGGAACTTTGGAAACTGCAAATTTGAATACTTCTTTTCCATCCATCAGCATGTAAGTTGAAGAAATATCTGCGTCTTTTTCTATAAATTGCTGCTGATTGCGGCTGACACAGGTAAGGGCTTCGCCTCTGCTTCCAATAGAATGAACAGCCTGGGTATAGACTGCATTTTCTTCCGCTTCCAGCACCACCGCACCGGCACCATCGCCAAACAATACGCAGGTACTTCTGTCCTCCCAGTTTGTAAGATGGGAAAGAGTTTCAGAACCAATTACCAATGCCCTGCGATAAATCTGCTGTCCCAGATAGGCCTGGGCTGTATTCAACGCCAACAGAAATCCTGTGCATGCACCGTTCAGATCAAAACAGGCTGCGTTCACTGCACCGATCAGTTTCTGCACTTCACAGGCAGCACATGGCATAATCCTTTCAGATGACATGGTAGACACCAGGAGAAAGTCAATCTCTTCCGGTCGCATTCCTGCATCTGAAAGAGCTTCCTCAGCCGCACGAGCTGCCATATAAGCAACGGTCTCTCCACCGCTTGCAATGTGTCTCTGACCGATTCCGGTTCGCCCACGAATCCACTCATCACTTGTATCCATCATGTGGGACAGTTTGTCATTGTCCCACACCTGAACCGGCCTGTAGGAACCGGTTCCCTTTATTTTTCCAACCATAATACCCTCCAGGTATGTTGTGTAGTTCTTATTTTTAATTTAAAATAGTTTGATTATCAAAGTATATCACATTTTTGGACTTTGTCAATAAAAAAATACTGTCAAAACCAAAACTTTATTTTGTTTCGGTTCTGACAGTATTTTGGGGTTATTTCTTTACTTTGACTTTGCAGGTAATTTTTTTGTTTCCTGACTTCACTGTAATTGTAGCTGTTCCTTTCTTTTTCGCAACTATTTTTCCTTTTGAATTTACTGCTGCTACTTTGGAATTGGAACTTTTATAAGTTACTTTTTGCTGGCTGGTGACTGGTGTGAGAGTGACTCTCAGCTGAAAGCTTTTTCCTTTTTTGGCAAGGATTATATTCCGTTTATTCACGGAAACAGCAATTGTTTTTACAATACCTTTCTGCACTTTTACCTGGTAAATCCTACGGCTTCCGTTGGTATAAGTGATGGTTACCGTTGCTTTTCCGGCTTTTTTACCAGTGATTTTGCCCTTCTTATCCACTTTGACAATTTTCTTATTGGTGGTGCGGACTGACTTTATTTTACCACCGGACTTGTAGGTTTGTTTTACCCGTAAGGTAAGTGTGGTGGTAGTTTGCACGGGTGTCGCAGTCGGCACTGGGGTTGCAGTCGGGATTGGAGTGACGCTTACAGTGGGTATCGGTGCTACGCTCGCGGTTGGGGTCGGTTCCGCATTTACCGTCGGGGTCGGAGCCACGCTTACGGTTGGCGTCGGTTTCACGCTTACGGTCGGAGTCGGTTCCGCACTTGCAGTCGGAGTCGGTTCTACGCTTACGGTCGGAGTCGGTTCTGCATTTACGGTTGGAGTTGGTATCACGCTTACGGTTGGTGTCGGTTCCGCACTTACAGTTGGGGTCGGTTCCGCACTTACAGTCGCAGTTGGTGTCACTGTAGGCACAACTGTAACTGCGGGCTCATTTTTCCCCTTATTATCTGCATAACTCTCTTCTGCCAGAACCGGCAAAATAAACACAGGACCAGCCGTTTCTGCTGAAGTAGTAGAAAAACTGGTATACTCCACACGCTCCTCACCAATGGTAATATATTGTCCCTTTGTAGAGCGTCCCACCAGCAAATATCGTGAAGATGGAGGGGTTCCCACATCATCCCATGTGGCATCCACCAGATACCAGTTTCCATCATCCATCTGTACATAATTCCACATGTGCGCTCCAGGAGTTCCTGAAGAAGTTCCCCTGGCTGTTCCGCTGACACAGGCACAATTTATTCCCATATAATAGCAGAAAATTTTCATGGATTTCGCATAGCCCTCGCAGACAAATGCAGGATCTGCATCCAGAAACAACGAGGCGGCAGAATGCACCCACAAAGTATTATCGTTCCTGTAAGTAACTCTCTGACAGATATAATCATGAATCCGCTTTATTTTCTGCTCCATATCCATGCCCAAAGTCTGCTCATTCAGCTCTGCAACAGCACTCTGAACACCATCCATAAAATCCCCCATTCGAGTATGGGCATTCTCACTGATTTCCCTGTTCGCGGGTTTAAAGGTGAAATTCTTAAATGTTCCCCTGTATCCGGTAGAAGAGGACCCATCCCGAACACAGCTGACCCGGTATCCATAGTTGCTGCCCCTGAACCAGAAAGCTTGTGGATAATCATAGGAAAAAGCATCTGAAGCTGCCTGAATTGCTGTTTTCACATCATCGGTAGCCTGTACATAGCTTTCTCCTTTTCTCTGAAAACTGCCATCCTCAACAACTGCTTCAAATGTAATGGTATCAGGAAATTCAAAAGGAAAATCAACGCTGTCCAGATACTGGCTGTAATCCACCACATAATTCTGCACCAGAAGATTGTACAAGGCCTTTGCATTTCCATCCAGCTGGGCACCATAGCTGTCCGTGTAATAGTCCAGAGAAAAAAGGCTGATGCCGCTGTCAACGGAATCTCCTGCAATAGCACCGGAGATGATCTCACCAGATTCTTCTGCCTCAATCCTGTCATTTTCCTCTGCGAAAATTTCAGCCTGAAAGCCATTTAAATCCTCATTTTCCCATTCAGGAGCAGCTGAAAATTCCTCCTCGTTCTCCTCGTCAGCCCATATTTCTTCTACTGCCCCAAAGCCTTCTGCATCCTGCATTTCTGCGGCAACGCACATGGGCTGAGCAGCCATGACAAATGTTGAAAGTATAACCAGTAAGCGCTTCCGTTTCTTCATTTATCCCTCTCTTTTCTTATAAATCATTGCATATTTATTTCCGATTCGTTATAATATTTTAACATGAAATTTTATTTTTGTGTGAATAGCAGAGCATATTTCACAAATATTTTTTACACAGGAGATTCTATATATGAATAAAGAAAAGAAAATACCAGGACATATCCTCTCGCTTTTTATCATTCTTCTCTCTATCAGTGGTGTATGTCTTCTTATGTATAAAGCCCAGTTTCGTTTTAACCTTCATCAGCCCATTGAGTACGTTATGATGACAACTCATAAACCTACAGGTACCATAACATACCATAACCTTGTCCTCGGATTCCCCCATTCTTACAGAGACGTTTACCTGTACAGTTCCTGAGTTAAAGATGTTTACAATCATATACAGGGCATTCAAGAACGTTATTTTCCTCCTCTTGCTCCCTGTTCTCAACTTAGATGGTGTCAGTAGATCACAAAAACAGCTGCAAAATATGGGAAACCATGATGGTGATTGAAATTCTTCTTATTATACAGACTACAACAATAATCATATAACGTAAAAAGTGGAAGCTCATTTTCGCGCTTCCACTTTTTTCATTTTATCTTTCTAAATTATTATACTGCTCCTGTATTCTCTGCAGTTCCATTTCAAAATCCTGCCGGTTCTTCTGGACCATTGTCTGCAGGACCAGTCCGGAAAACAATGACTGAATTGCTCCCAAAACAGCAAAACCACATACGATCAGAGTAGGAATTTTTCCCACACGTCCGGTTTCAAGGAAGGTTACAAATACCGGGATAAAGAATCCAATTCCAAGGATCAAAAGCACTGCTGCCACCAGTCCGAAGAATGCCATTGGCTTATAATTACGATATAATTTGGCTATGGTTTTCAGTACCCGGAAGCCATCTGAATATGTATTCAGTTTGGATTCACTGCCTTCGGGACGGTCTCTGTACTCGATCACTTCATTTTCGATATACATGTTCTTATCAACTGCGTGAATGCTCATTTCAGTCTCAATCTCAAACCCCTTGGATAATACAGGGAAGGACTTTACAAACTGATAGCTGAATGCTCTGTAGCCTGTCATGATGTCGTTTATCTGGGTTTTAAACATAATGTTAATGCATTTTCGCACCAGACTGTTTCCAAAATTATGGAATGGCCGCTTATTCTCTGTAAAATAAGTAGATGACAGACGATCTCCCACTACCATATCAACCTTTTTATTCAATACCTTCTCAACCATTGAAGGGGCAAATTCTGCGGGATAAGTATCATCTCCGTCTGCCATGATATAACACTGTGCATCAATTTCACGAAACATCCTAAAGACGGATGGGGCCGTTTTGTGGAAGCAAAAGCTTCTCTGCGTCAGGGGATTGAAAGCTTGTTCCTTCTGCTTCTTTCCTTTGCCCTGCTGATATTCGTATCTGACTACAGCACCTGCTCTGCGGGCAATTTCATCTGTATGGTCAGTGGAATTATTATCGTATACATATATTACCGCTTCCGGCAATACTTTCTTGAAATCTGTTACAACCTTTTCTATGGTTTTGCTCTCGTTGTAACAGGGGATTAGTACTGCTATTTTATCCATTTTAAATGCTTTCCTTTCCGGCGATTTTTAAGTAAGTTTTCTTTACGCAAAAAATCCGTCGATTGTCTTGTAGCTTTATTTTACTACATAGACAATCGGCGGGCAAGGGGATTGTTCCCCAAACTATCCGATCAATACTTTTTTCCCCTCAAAAGCAAGTCCATAATGGAAAATATTCTCTTTCTGAATTCCCCGGCTTAAAAGCTCACAGTCATAATCTTTTTCGTTTATCTGCTGTAATGCATTTGCTACAGTATCTTCCAATGTCTTTTCTTTACGTGGATTAAATACTTTAAATTCCAGGACAAAGGCATCTTTCGTTTTCTCCAGGGGTTCCAGCATAACGTCATATCGGCCAAATCCACTTTCCCGATTAGAGGTAACCCGATACTTTCCTGCAAGTTTAACAATCAGCCCAAGTACAAATCCATGATAAAATCTTTCAGGATTGGTATCATCAGACGGATTTCTACCAGTATCAAAGGTACTGAATGTCGCTTCTGCCACACGGTTCATATATTCATTCATATAATCCAGATCTTTTGCCAGAAAAGCTTTCAGAAAATCATTATATGGGACTGTTTCATCAGAAAACCATCCCTCCACCATATCTTCAAAAAGCATTTTAACTTCCTGATTTGTCAAAGCCAATTCATAGCTGTATCTACCACTGGATACATCAAACTCACTCTTTACAACTTTCAAATAACCGCCAGCAAGAAACAGACTCCAGATTGCCCCTTTCTTCCGCTGCAGCTGCTCAAAAATAATTTCCTCGTCAATTTCCGTCTGAAAGCTTTTCCCTGCCAACAGATCTTCCATGACCATTTTTATCTGAGCAGAGCCTTCTCTTACCAGTTTTCCCACAAGCTGATTGGAACTGGTATTTGCCCAGTAGGGTCTTAGCTTCTTCTCTTTCAAAAAACATGTGATTGACCATGGATTATAAATATCCTTTTTGTTTCCAAAGGAAAATCCGTCATACCATGTCTGTACTTCGCCTTGCCGATCTGACATTCCATACTTTTCCAGGGCGTCAAATACTTCTGTTTCTGTAAATCCAAAGCAATCAGCATATTGCTCCGAAGTAGTAGTTATAACTGTTAAATTGTTTAGATCAGAAAAAATAGACTCTTTACTAACCCTCGTTATTCCTGTCAACAGAGCTCGTTCCAGATAAGGATTTGTCTTAAATGTGGAATTAAATAATCCACGCATAAAACCTGTCAATTCGTCCCAAAATCCATACATGTAAGCTTCCTGCAATGGCGTATCATACTCGTCAAGAAAAATCAAAACCTTTTTTCCGTAATAACTGTGTAAGCACATAGAAAGACGCTTCAGTGACATTGCAGCAACCGCATCGGACATCGTTGGCGCAACCAGAGAAAAATAATCTTTTTCTTCCTGACTTAAGCGTTCACTTTCCTTTAAAAATCCAAATTCGGCATATAAATCCTGAATTACCTGACAGATTGCCTCCCGGGCGTAGGTAAAAGTCTGCCCTTTTATGTCTGCGAAACTGAAAAAAATCACAGGGTATGTTCCCTGAATTTCTCTATATTTCTCATGATTCCAGATTGATAATCCCCGAAACAGTTCTCCTTCTCCCCTGTATTTTTCTGAGAAAAAGCATTCAAGCATATTTAAATTTAAAGATTTTCCGAATCGCCTTGGCCGCGTTATCAACGTAGCAACATCCTGGCTTTCCCACCATTGACAGATAAAATCTGTTTTGTCAATGTAGAAGCTATTGGCTTCCCGAATGGATGCGAAGGCGGTATTGCCGAGGGAAATTGTCTGGTGGGAGGTATTTTTTATTTTCATTTTACTGCTGCTTTGCTGTTCTGATACTGATAACTGGTTGTTTATCTGTTCCGATTTGAAGTTTTCACCAATCTTCATTTAAGCGTCCTCCCATTTCATAATAATATATTTTTAAAGAAATAAAAATCCGCCGATTGCTTATGCAGTTACATTGTACTACATGAGGAATCGGCGGACAAGGGGATTATCTAGTCTTCTACAAGTTCAAATCTATATCGTTGCTTCACTTCCGGGTACTTATCACGATCCACTTCTGAGGCAAACATTTCTAAAGGCCTAATATACACTTTAAAGTCACCATACAAAGCCCGATACACAACAAACTGTTCTCCAGTTTCAGAATGCTCTGCTATATATAAAACTTTATATTCATTTCCTTTAAAATGCTTATACTTTCTGTTCGTCTCAATTTGTCTCATCGTTATGCTCCTTTTTATTAACTTGACAAGTTCAGCTAAATATCTATTTTTCTTTGTGTCTTAACTCTCCTCTAACTCTTTGAGCAAGTATGGAAAAAGAGCACTAATCGGTAACAGGCAAATGAAAGATAATCCATAACGTGGCCAGTAAGTAATTGGTGTAGCTACTAATAGTGTGGCTATATTTCCCAAACAAGGAATAAAAAATAGTAGATAACGCCATTTTCCTTCTACTAGTGCATACAGAATCATAAATAATGAAATCCATAAGCACAATGCAACAGATGGCATTTGCGTCACAACTGAAAAATACTTTTTTACAGTTAAATCAATACTCGAATTTTCCCCAAGAAGACTACCACTTGTAATATCATACACTTTTTAAGCTCACTAGTCTCTCTTGGTGCTCCCATACATTTAATTCCCAATAGCTCAGCCTCCAGAAGCCACAAGTTTCCATAGCCCATGCTTCTATGAATAATATAGGATTTTTTATTAGTAGTGACATCCATACCTTTAGAAACTCCTTCTTATGTTCCTTAAAAACTCTGTATTAAAATCTTCACTCCACTTCATATGATCAACTAATCCTGGCCTATAATTATCTATATATTTCTCCAGCGGCATAATTTCA
>OHAD01001950.1_pt1 | contig 17265 bp, 14 predicted proteins | sample 1577011 | NCBI WGS metagenome assembly OHAD01 (sample SAMEA3541510, study PRJEB24748) | human gut metagenome | biome: human gut; feature: human-associated habitat; material: faeces | place: China | collected 2012
ATAATACCAGTTTTTATCAAAAGCAGCCCATCCTGTTTTCATCCAGCCGGAAGCATCAAATCCATACCATGTATTGCCGATTTTATATAATCCATTCTCAGGATAAGAACCATCCTCATAGCGATACCACCATTTAGAACCTGATTTCATCCAGCGTCCTGTGATTTTCGCATTACATCTGACGCAGACTCCATTTTTAAAGCTATGACCAAGCGCAGGTTCCTCAACCACTTCTTCCTGTGCTTCAAATGCCGGATTTTCAAACACCGCACGCCAAAGAACACTGCCTTTTTCTGTGCAGGTCGGTTCTTTTATAACCGTTTGTTCTGCTTCTGCTGTTTCCTGCTCAATATGACTTGAATCATTCTGGCAGATACGTGCTGCGGTAATCGATTTGTGGTCATTCGCCCATACATACATTGGCTGTCCATAATTATGTTCTTTTTCAAGTGGCTCTTGATTTCCTGATTCAGAATAAGATTTCTCTGCCATCGGATAAGCGGACGTAAAATCGGATGTCTGATATTCTTCATATCTCGTATGGTTAGAAAAATCATTCATGCTCTTTAAGAAATAATAGTAGCTTGATGAACCAGCATCCCATGTACTGTCAAGATTATAATATTTTCCATTCAGCTTCACAATGTTCCATGCATGTGGACCTCCGGAATCTCCGGTAATGACTCTCGTATCTACCCCTGCCTCCAAAGACAGACGATAAAATAATGTTGCATATCCCTGACAAACTGCTGTTTTATTAATCAATGCAGCATATGCGGTGTGCTTCAAGAGATAGGTATCATCATTTAAGTTTACATAATCATACGTGATATTGGAACATATATAATCATAAATCGCTTTGATTTTCTGATAATCTGTTTTATTTGAAAGATTTAAAGACTTCAACACATTGGAAACCGCCTGATCCATCTGACTTTCCTGTGATGCGTCTGATAAATAATACATATTATAAGTAATATTCAAATTGTATCCACCATTGCGGTCCGTTTTATAATTTGCATTGACACGCCATCCCTGGTAGTGCCATCTGATATAATCTCCCTCTTTTCCTACACCCGTATGTGCCACTGCCCCATTAAACAGTTCAGCAGAGAACTCGTCAAAAAAATCCTGTGTAATCTTCTGATCACAGTGATAATACAAATCAATTGTTTCTGCACGATTGACTAACTGCTGTCTGAATGTCTTTATCAGACTCTGCTTGTCACTCGTATACTGAACACTCCTCGAATCATAAGTGTCAATTCCATCCTCTTCATCTGATTCCTCACTATCAGACTCAGAATACAGCTCAAAATCAGACTCAAAATCAAAATTCCCCTCAAGGTCTTCATACATTGGATTGACATAAGTGTATCCTTCCAATGTTTCATCTGCTTTTACATTCACACTGCCTAATACAACAAAAAGCATGGCAAGGAAAAATGACAGCAAAAACGATTTTTTCTTCATATAGTTCTCTCCTTTTTGACATTTTCTGACTACAGAATATCATGATATCCAGATTTTCTCAATGAATCCTTCAAATTTTCTTTCTTTTTTCTCGTTGCTTTTCTTCATAAAATAAGATAACATAGATATACAGAATAATTTGGAGGTTACACAAATACGTTGGATGGAAATTTAACAAAAGGTCCTATTTTAAAAACGCTGACGAAACTTGCGGTTCCGATCATGGCGTCATCGTTTCTGGGAACTTTGTACAACATCACGGACATGGCCTGGATTGGTCTGCTTGGTTCGAAGGCAGTTGCAGGTGTAGGTGTTGGAGGTATGTTTACCTGGCTTTCGCAGGGACTTGCAGCTATGGCTAGAATGGGTGGACAGGTGCATGTGGCACAGTGTATCGGACGTGGAGACAGAGAAAAGGCACACGGATTTGCACAGGCGGCAGTACAGCTTGCTGCATTTATGGGAATGGCATATGGAATTCTTTCGCTGCTTTTTACCAGACAGATGGTAGGATTTTTTCAGCTTGCAGATGCACAGGCTCATGCGGCGGCAATGTCATATACGAAGATTGCCTGTGGGCTGATCGTATTTTCTTTTATGACGCTGACACTGACTGGACTTTATACGGCACAGGGAGATTCAAAGACACCTTTTATAGCGAATCTTGTCGGCCTGGCCACAAATATGGTTCTGGATCCTGTGTTGATTCTTGGAGTGGGGATGTTTCCGAAGCTTGGTGTTGTCGGAGCTGCAATTGCGACAGTGACAGCACAGGCGATCGTTATGAGTATCATGATAGTCGGAATTGTCATACAAAAGAAAGAAAATGTACTAAAAGGAACTAGGCTTTTGGCAAAAATCCCGCGGAAATATCTGCAGGGAATCTGTAAGATCGGAATTCCGACAGCAATACAGGGAATGGCATATTGTGCAATCTCCATGGTGCTGACACGTATGATCTCCGGGTATGGTGCAGAAGCTGTTGCAACGCAGAGAGTCGGAGGTCAGATTGAATCGATATCATGGAATACTGCAGACGGTTTTGCAGCGGCATTAAATGCCTTTATCGCACAGAACTATGGTGCGGGCAAAAATGACCGTGTCAAAAAAGGATATAAGGCTTCTTTGTGGACGGTTGGTATCTGGGGACTGTTGATCTCAGCTGTATTTATATGTATGCCGGAACCGATTGCCAGAATCTTTTTTCATGAACCCAAAGCAATCGCAACATCAGTTGAATATCTGATCATCATAGGTTTCAGTGAAGCTTTTATGTGTGTGGAACTGACGACAGTCGGTGCATTATCAGGGCTCGGCAGAACCCGACTTTGCAGTATCATCAGTATAGCTTTTACCAGTGCAAGAATTCCGCTGTCGATCATTCTTGGAGGTATTATGGGTCTGGATGGAATATGGTGGGCTATTTCTTCAACCTCAATTGTAAAGGGAATTATTTTTACCTGTACATTTTTATGGATCACAAGAAAACGACGGTAAACTTTCAAAAACAATGTGTGTAATACAGAACAGCAGAAAGAAAAGATTGCGGAATGGATGTTTCAGGCAATCAGAGAGGATTTATGTATCAAGATAAGATACTGGCACAGCTGAATGCTAAGGAACACATGATTCATCCACAAGTATATTTTCATGGATAGGAGAGAGCAGGTGTTTTGTAATGACAGCTAAAGTGTATGTAGATGTCCTGGCGGTATTCAGCCGGGAAGGAGAATTGATCCCTACAGCGTTTGTCTGGGAAGATGGACGTAAGTATAGTTCCGCTTAAGAGACGACGGTCAAACCAGGAGCTTTTGGCAATGTGCAAACGAACGGTATCTTTTTTTGCAGTATTGATGCCGTCGTTAAATCCATCGGCAACACCAGACTCATATTCTGCTTTTCTGAGTTTTCGTTCTTCCTCTTCTTTGTCGTATTCGAATATACTCATCGAGATCACCTCCGATTTATTTGCACGAAGAAATTCAGAAAGATATGCTTGAAAATAATATTAACGCATAACTCTCATTATTTTAATATATTTTTAAAATACAATTAAAGTCAACATAAACAATAAGAATCTGGACAGATCTTCCAAATGGTACATTGTATCCGGCTCCGCTTCGTGGTAGACTGTTTTCATAGTGATTTTTATGAAAAAAGGGAAGGAGTGTTTTTATGGGAAGTAAGATAAAAGCAATACAGATTCTTCAGGCAGCAGGCTATATCCTTCTGGGACTGTTTCTGGTGCTGAAGCCTGATACCAGTGTGCGGGCGATCTGTTATGGCTGCGGCGTGATTGCGGCGGCATACGGACTTCTGCATGTGCTCCAGTGCCGGAAAGGTAAGGCAAAGGGCGAACTGATCCTCGGTGTGATCTTTATTGCACTTGGCGTGTTCTGTCTGATCACGCCGCAGACGGTGGTATCGTTTTTGCCGTTTCTGCTTGGCGTGGTACTGATGCTGGATGGTATCAGCAAAATCCAGAGAGCACTGGATCTGCGTGTGTTGGATGCAATCGGCTGGGGCAAGCTTCTGACGATCGGGATTCTTTTGATGATCGTTGGTGTGGCTTTGCTTTTCAACCCATTCGGGGCTGTGAAGATGACGATGGTATTCTTCGGAGCCTGCCTGCTGATCGACGGGGCACTGGATTTGTTATTTTTGCTTATCGTTTTGTAAGATGTCAGGGTAAAAAGGTTCAAAAGTCGGTTTTTTCTTGTAAGAAAAGACATTTAACTTTGACATTTTTGAAATTCCAGGAGTGTGATCTATGAAACCGGAACTTGACAATCAGTCTGTTCACCGCTATATGCGGGTATATAATTATTACAAACAGCTTATTCTGTCGCAACAGCTTGCACCTGGAAGCAGGCTGCCGTCGATCCGGCGGTGTGCGGCAGAATTGCAGATGAGCCGGACAACGGTGGAGACGGCATACATGGTGCTTGCGGCAGAGGGCTATATTATTTCCAGGCCGCAGAGCGGATTTTATGTGACGGACATCGGCAGGACGCGAAAAACGGCAGAATTTCAGAAAAGTGCCGCTCAAAAAGAAAAGAAGCCGGTGCTTTACAATTTTGCGTCTGCAAGTGTTGACAGAGAAACCTTCCGGTTTGAACTGTGGAGGCGGTATATCAAAAGTGCACTGCGGCAGGATGAGCGTCTGCTCTCTTATGGAGAACCGCAGGGAGAATACGATCTGCGGGAGGTTCTGTGCAGATATTTGCAAAACAACCGAAATGTGGTTTGTACGCCGGAACATATTGTGATCGGAGCGGGTGTTCAGAGCCTGCTTCACATTCTGTGTCCGTTGATTGAGGGACGTAAAAAAATTGCGTTTTATAATCCGGGATTTCGGCAGGGGCGTGCCGTTTTTGAGGATCATGGTTTTGAACTGTGCGATCGAAAACAGGAGCAGCCGGATGTCTGCTATGTGTCACCTTCGCAGGCGACTGCCTGGGGCGATGTTCTTTCGGTCGGAGAGCGGATGAAGATACTGCGTGAAGCATCTGAAAAAAATATTTTGCTGATCGAGGATGACTACAACAGTGAATTCTGTTATTATCATCATCCATCGCCGTCCATTCAGGGTCTGGCGGGCGGAAACGGAGTCATTTATCTCGGAACATTTTCCAGGCTTTTGCTGCCGTCGATCCGCTTAAGTTTTATGGTGCTTCCGCCGGATCTTCTGGAAAAATATCAGAGACGCAGAGATTTTTATAATCAGACGGCATCCAAAACGGAACAGATCGCATTGTGTCAGTTTATCCGGGATGGTCATCTGGAAAGTCAGATTCGCAAATCCAGGAAACACTATTTGGCGAAAACAAAAATTTTGTGCAGTGAAGCGAAAAGGATTTTTGTAGAAGAGGCAAAAGTTACGGCCGGGGAGACCGGATTTGTAAGCCTTCTGGAAATTTTCGGAGCAGGAAATCTGCGGGAAGTTCTGTACAGAGCAGAAGAAAAAGGTTTTGCTTTTTTATCTGCGGATGAAAGTGAGCAAGGGATCCGTCTTGCTCTTTCCTGTGCAGCAGTTCCGGTGGAGAAGTTTTCAGAGGCGTTACAGCTGCTGAAGCAGTGTTTCTGAATTTTGCAATGAGATTTAAAAATGCTTTCGATGGAAATATCGTTTCGCATGCAGATGTGGTGATGCGAAAACATTATGAAAGGAAAAGAAAATGGCGAGACAAAAGAATAAAATATTGATGTTTTTGTTTTCTCTGATCCCGGGAGCAGGACAGATGTATATGGGATTTATGAAGCAGGGATTGTCTTTAATGACAATCTTTGCAACGTTATGTGCAGTGGGTATCTGGCTGGATATCAAGCCGCTGCTTTTCTTTGCACCGATCATTCTGCTGTACAGCTTTTTCGATGCAACCAACAAGAATTCGATGGACGCAGAAGCGTTTAAAAAATTGGAGGATCATTATCTCTGGGGCGATGACTGGATGGACTGGAGCGAAGGCTTAAAGGACAGCATCAGCAGACGGGATGGTAAAAAGGCCATGGGAACGGTTCTGTATATCGTGGCGGCGTGCATGATCTGGAGTGTTGTCAAATATTTTGCGGACATCATCTACGGGCCGACCAGTCTGCCGGGTGCTGTGATCGCAAAGATTCCGGTTGCCGTTGTTGCTGTATTTGTTTTATGGGCAGGCCGCAAACTGATGAAGGGTGCTTCTGATGAAGAAAAAAGATTCTATCGTGGAATGCCGTATCCGTATGCACAGAGCATGGGGATCCATATGAACGGTGAGCGTATGCCAAATCCATGGGAGCGTGTGTGGAGTGATCCGCAGAGAATGCAGCATCCGGAGCAGGAGCCGGTCAGAGAAACGGTTGTGGAAGAAGCTGCAGCTGCACAGGAAACCGCAGAAAAAGCAAAAGTAGAACTTCGCAAAGAAAACGAAACAAAAGAGGTTGTGAAACCACAGGAAGAAAAAGCGGAGACTGCACAGGAAAATGAGACACAGACAGGCACAGAGGAAACCGATGTGGTCGAAGAAGTGGCAGAAGCTGAAAAAGAAAGAGAAATCAAAGAAACGCTTGAAACCATGGAAGCGGAAGCTGCTGTGGAAAAATCCTGAAGCATGTTTTTGTGTTTCTGGCAGCAGAGATGAGCAAGTAGCGAAGCGGATTGTGAATGTCCGCTTTACCTGAATAGTTACAAAAATCCCTTCATAAGATACAGTAAACGGACGGACTTATGGAGGGATTTTTCTGTCATTTCTACTCTTTTTGTCGATGTATATGATACCGTTTGTTCTGCTTTACGTTGTCGGTTATGCCTTTCTGAAAAAGAGAGATGCATACGGTGATTTTGTGCGTGGTGCCGGGGAAGGAATCCACACGGCATTTGCGATCCTGCCGACACTTGTCGGGCTGATGACAGCCGTAGGGATCCTGCGGGCATCGGGTTTCCTTAAATGGCTCTCGGATATCCTTGGCAGGCTTTTTGCCGGAATCGGATTTCCGGTGCAGCTTGTGCCGCTTGCAGTGGTGCGTCTGTTTTCCGCCAGTGCGGCGACCGGATTTCTTCTGGATATTTTTAAAGAATTCGGGCCGGATTCCAAGATCGGAATCATCGCATCACTGATGCTCAGCTGCACGGAAACGGTATTTTATACGATGAGCGTTTATTTTATGGCAGCAAAAGTGACAAAAACACGGTATACGCTGGCAGGTGCACTGCTTTCTGTTTTTGCCGGGATTGCCGCCAGCTTTTTCCTTGGAAATTTTCTACAGCTTTAAGGACCATTCCTGGCAGTTCCAGACGGTTGTCACGATATCCTGATAGAATTCCGGCTCATGGCAGATCAGCAGAATACTTCCCTTATATTCCTGAAGAGCTTTTTTTAGTTCTGCTTTTGCGTCAACATCGAGGTGGTTGGTCGGCTCGTCCAGCAGCAGAATATTGCTCTCACGGTTCAAAATCTTGCAGAGACGTACTTTTGCCTGCTCGCCGCCGCTCAGTACACGCACCTGACTCTCGATGTGTTTGGTGGTCAGACCGCATTTTGCCAGCATGGAACGGATCTCGTACTGTGTCATTGCCGGAAATTCGCTCCAGATCTCTTCGATACAGGTCGAAGTGTTCTGCGTATCGGACTCCTGCTCAAAATAACCGATATGCTGATAATCGCCAAGATGCACTTCGCCGGAATACGGTTTGATCAGCTGCAGAATGCTTTTCAGAAGCGTGGTCTTACCGATACCGTTTGCACCGGTCAGGGCAATGCGTTCGCCGCGTTCCATGCGGATATTTAACGGTTTTGTCAGCGGTTCGTCGTAACCGATCACCAGATCGTTTGTCTCGAAGATCATCTTTCCGGAAGTACGGGCCGTTTTAAAGTGAAACTCCGGCTTTGGTTTTTCACGATCCAGTTCGATGATGTCCATTTTGTCCAGTTTTTTCTGGCGTGCCATCGCCATATTCCTTGTAGCGACGCGGGCTTTGTTGCGGGCAACGAAATCCTTGAGGTCGCTGATCTCCTGCTGCTGGCGGTTGTAGGCAGCCTCAAGCTGGGCTTTCTTCATGGCGTAGACTTCCTGGAATTTATCGTAATCGCCCGGATAGCGGTCAAGTCTGCAGTTTTCCATATGATAGATCAGGTTGATGACGCTGTTCAGGAACGGAATATCATGGGAGATCAGAATAAAGGCATTTTCATAATCCTGGAGATAGCGTTTCAGCCATTCAATGTGCTGCTCATCCAGATAGTTGGTCGGCTCGTCCAGAAGCAGGATGTCTGGTTTTTCCAGCAGAAGCTTTGCCATCAGTACACGGGTACGCTGTCCGCCGGAGAGGTCGGTTACATCACGGTCAAGCCCAAGCTCTTCCAGGCCGAGTGCACGGGCAATTTCGTCTACTTTTGTGTCGATCATATAGAAATCGTGCTGCTCTAAAAGCTCCTGATATGTGCCGGTCTCGGCGAGCAGACGTTCCATTTCTTCCGGTGTGGCATCGCCCATCTGTTCATACATACGGTTCATTTCCGCTTCCATTGCAAATAAAAACTGAAAAGCAGAACGCAGGACATCACCGATCGTCATGCCCTTTTCCAGGACAGAATGCTGATCCAGATAGCCGACACGGACATTTTTTGCCCATTCGACCGTTCCCTCATCCGGTGTCAGTTTTCCGGTGATGATATTCATAAACGTGGACTTGCCTTCTCCGTTTGCACCGATCAGGCCGATATGTTCGCCTTTGAGGAGACGAAAAGAAACATTGTCGAAAATCGCACGGTCACCAAAACCATGCGTCAGATTTTTTACATTTAAGATCATAATTACTCCTGTCAAATTTTGTGAAGTTATGAAAGTTATGAGATGCCATATGAATTGTTTCGTACTTCGTACTTTCACAATTCTTTCTACGCTCCGCTTCGGTCGGGGCGGGTTCCAAGGTCTTTCATCCACTTATGAGCAAGCTCATGTGGATTTAGATCTTTTGATTCTGGCATCTTATTATCTTACCATAAAAGAAAGGGGTTGCACAATCGAAAAAAAAGGAATATCCTTACTGCGATTCTTGTGATAAAATAACGGGTACAAAAAGATTTTTGGAAATATATAAGGAGGAGCATATGACAAAAAAACAGCTTGCACTGGAAGTGATCGAGCGTTTAAAGAAGGAATATCCTCTGGCAGACTGTACGCTTGATTATGATGCGGCATGGAAACTGCTGGTCAGTGTCCGGCTTGCGGCACAGTGTACGGATGCCAGGGTAAATGTTGTGGTTCAGGATCTCTATGCGAAATATCCGGATGTAGATGCTCTTGCGGAAGCGACACCGGAAGAGATCGAGGCGATCGTAAGGCCATGCGGTCTTGGAAAAAGCAAGGCACGTGATATCAGTGCATGCATGAAAATGCTGCGTGATGAGTACGACGGCAAAGTGCCGTGTGATTTTGATGCGATTTTAAAGCTTCCGGGCGTGGGAAGAAAGAGTGCAAACCTGATCATGGGCGATGTTTTCAAAAAGCCTGCGATCGTCACGGATACGCACTGCATTCGTCTGACAAACCGTATCGGTCTGGTAGATGGGATCAAAGATCCGAAAAAAGTCGAAATGGCACTTTGGAAGATCATTCCACCGGAAGAAGGTAGTGATTTCTGCCACAGACTCGTTTATCATGGCAGAGAGGTCTGTACAGCGAGAACAAAGCCTTACTGTGACAGATGCTGCCTGGCGGATATCTGTGCAAAAAATGGAATTTAAAATATGGAGGTAATTAAGGAAATGAGAAACGCGGAAACAGATCTGACAGAAGGTACACCTTGGAAGATTATCATGCGATTTTCGATTCCATTGTTTTTTACGTTTTTACTACAGCAGTTTTATAACATGGTAGATACGATCGTTGTAGGCCAGTTCCTTGGAAAAGATGCGCTGGCGGGCGTTGGTTCTACCGGGGCGATCAATTTTATGATCATCGGATTCTGTATGGGACTTGCCAATGGTTTTGTCATTCCGGTCGCACAGCGTTACGGGGCAAAAGATTATAAAGATATGAGAAGGTTTGTGGCAAACAGCATCTGGCTGACTGTTTTTTTTGCGGCGATCATGAGCATCACAGTCTGTATTTTATGCCGCAGCGTGCTGATCGCCATGAAAACACCGGCAGATATCCTGGATCTTGCATATGATTATATTTTTATTATTTTTGCAGGGATACCGATCACACTTGCCTACAATCTCCTGACCGGGATCATCCGTTCTCTTGGGGATTCCAAATCGCCGCTGATCTTTCTGCTGATGGCAGCAGTGGCAAATATCGGATTTGATATCCTGTCAGTAACGGTTTTGAAACTCGGCGTTCGTGGACCAGCTTTTGCGACACTGCTTGCACAGGCATTTTCCGTGGTACTGTCTCTGTGGTGTATAAAGACAAAGTTCCCGATCCTGAAAATGGAGCCGGGAGAATGGAAATTGCATGGCAAACACATCGGTATCCTCTGCAAAATGGGTATTCCGATGGGACTTCAGTATTCGATCACAGCGATCGGCAGTGTCGTGCTTCAGACCGGTATCAATACACTTGGTTCGGCAGCCGTTGCCTCGGTTTCGGCGGCATCGAAGCTTTCGATGTTCCTGGCGTGTCCGTTTGATGCGATCGGTTCGGCCATGGCAACTTACACCGGACAGAATGTCGGGGCAGGCAAGATCGAGCGTATCGGTCAGGGATTAAAGGCATCCGTTCTGATCGGTATCACATATTCGATCCTGATTTTCCTGGTCATGCTTTTTTCTGCAAAATACTGGATGCTTCTGTTCATAAATGCATCCGAAACGGAGATCATACATAATGCAGTGCTGTTTATTCTTGCAAACAGCGGATTTTACATTGCACTTGTTTTTGTCAATGCGGTTCGCTTTACCATTCAGGGAGCAGGATTCAGCGGTTTGGCAATCCTTGCAGGTGTCATGGAAATGATCGCAAGAGCCATTATCGGCGTGATCATGGTTCCGTATCTGGGATTCGCAAGCGTATGTTTTGCCAGTCCTCTGGCATGGATCATGGCAGACTGTTTCCTGATTCCGGCGTACTGTCATGTGATCCGAAAGCTGAAACAGAGAAGGGCACAGGGTGTGCCAAATATGTAGATTTTGTTAAGAAGTGTTAAGAAAAGTTGACATTAACCGCATCTTCATTGTACAATGAAAAAGGGAGTGGACTTGAAACACACTGAAAATCAGAGAGAAAAGGGGGATTTTTCATGTATAATAAAAAGAAAATTGCGACATTACTGGTAATCGGAATGGCCGCAATGTTTATGATGAACGGCTGCCAGAAAAAGGCATCTGAGACGGAGACGACGAAACAGACGACAGCTCAGAGCGAAAGTACTGCACAGACCGAAGCAGCTACAACATATACCTCAGAGAGCAATTCATTTTCTTTTGATCTTCCGGATTCTGCATGGGTAGCGACAAAGGAAGGCATTGAGAATAAATGGGCATTTATGAAAGAAGGCGTCGGCACGATCCGGATCACGCACAAAAAGTCAAAGATCAAGGAGAAGAATCTGCCGAAGTCTCAGGAAGATGCGATTGCTCTTTTAAACGATATCCAGGAGAATGCATTTTCTCAGGTAGAATATAAAAAAGACAGCACCAATGGTACAGAGCTTTATTATTATGCTGCATCCACGCAGGACGCAGATCTTGGTTACGTTTATCTAATCAAGTATCTGATCAATACGGACACCGAGAGTTATACGATCACGGCAAAACTGACATCCAGTGACAGTACGGTGCAGCAGGCAGTGAAAAGTGCCGTTACCAGCTTCAAAGTTTTAAATGATGACAGTAAAAAGACAGATTCTGGTGCAAACTCCGGATCTTCGGCAGACGGCAGTACATCTTCGGATAATGCCGGTAACAGTTCTGATCCGGAAAATACAGGTGATACTGCTTCAGACAATACTTCCGGTGAAAGTACAGGCGATTCTTCCGGTGCATCGACCGATGAGGAATACCGCTATTTCTTTGATGCAAACGGAAATACGATCTACGCTTATCCGTCTGAGGACGGCAGCTGGCGTGATGATAACGGAACTTCTTATATTTTCCTGGAAAACGGCGTAGAAGATTCCAACGGCACACAGTATTATTATGATCCGCCTCAGGGAACAACAGGTTCCGGATCAGAGTCGGATTCTTTGACAGGTTCCGGCAATTCTTCAGATAATGGCATGGTCATTGGTTTCTATGATATCAATGGAAACTATCAGACAGCGACACAGGATGCAAACGGAAACTGGATCGGCAGTGATGGAAAAACCTACACTTTCGATGAAAAAGGGGCAACAGACAGCGACGGCAATTTCAGCAAATGGTAAAACAGGATAAAAATGGGATATAAAGGAGTGTAAATATTATTATGAAAAATAAGGCATTACATTTTATGGCAGCAGCAGTCCTCTCATCGGCTCTTCTGATGACAGGATGCGGCAGCCACAGTGGGGATACGAACAGCAGCACAAAACAGACCCAGGCTCAGACACAGCGGGGAGCAGGTCAGGATTCTGCCCAGACTTCAGCCGCAGAGGATCAGAATCAGGCATCGGATGACCAGAATCAGAGCCAGGATACGCAGACACCGGAAACACATCCGGATCTGGAGACAAGAGTGGAAACAGAAGTAGTGCAGCAGCCGGAAACACAGGCACCGGATACCGAGAATAACATCGATAATCCGGCAGCCGATAATGGTGAAGGCGATACCAATGGCTTCTATGATGATGGCGGAACCTGGATCACCGTTCACAAAAACAGCCAGGGACAGTGGGTTGATGAAAGCGGTATGACCTACCAGTTTGGCGATGATGGCGTAACCGATCAGAATGGCGTTTTCTATCCATATTAAACCGGTTTTTGATTGACATTATATCTGCGAAAGCGTAGAATATGGAAGTCAAAGAAGGTAACAACCAGAATGGAGGAGTATAGATGAAAATGAGATCAAAAATCGTAACTTGTCTGGTACTCGCTCTGTCCATTTCCTGTCTGGCTACCGGCTGTAAAAAGAAAGCACAGGAAACTGAGACGAGCAGCGAAACGATTCGTGTTACAGAGAAACAGACAGAGAGCGAAACAGCAAAGAAAGCTACAAATACATCCACAACATTTAAATCAAAAGATGGCAGTATTTCTATCAAACTTCCGGATGACACCTGGACAATGAAAAAAGAAGGCACAAAAGAATGGACCTTTGAGTCACCGAACCAGGGAACGATCACGATCGTACATTATTCCGGAGATGAGACGAACGGACTTGTTTTTCCGTCCTCTGAAGAAGAAGTACTGAATAATCTGGAGAAAGCCGGAAAATCCAAAACCGATTATGCAGTTGTAGAATACAAGAAAAATACCATGGGTTCTTACGAGGCATATCACACAACCATCAAATGTAAGAGTACAAACAGTAAGTATGCGTACTCGGTAGCATATAACCTGGTAGGAGATGAGGATATTTATTCGGTCAATGGTCAGGTTATGCAGGATGATGCAACGGCAATGGAAGCGATCCGTACTTCTGTGGAGAGTCTGAAACTGCTGAAAACATCGAGCACAACAACATCTGAGACTAAAAAGAATAATACAACATCTTCCGAGTCGAACAGTACAACACAGTCCGAGTCCGGAAGCACAGCTTCTACCGATGGCAATTCTGATTCCAACCAGAACGGTCAGTATGTTTATGACAGCAACGGCAACGCAGTTTATATCTATCAGGACAGCGACGGAAACTGGGTAGACAGCAGCGGAGCGATTTATTATTTTAATGCAAACGGTATCACAAACAGCAACGGTGCAAGCTTTACCTACAATCCGCAGGGTGGAAACAGCGACAATAATAACAACAACGGCGGAAATAACAATAACGGCGGTGATAACAACAATAACAACGGCGGAGCTACTCAGACCAGCAGTTTCTATGACAATCAGGGAAATCTGATCACAGTTTATAAAAACAGCAACGGAAACTGGGTAGATGGAAACGGCATTGTTTACACCTTTGGTCAGTATGGTGTAACCGATAATTACGGCAATTATTATCCATATGACAACAGCGGAAATAATAACGGCAACAACGGAAATAATAACGGCAACAACGGAAATAATGGCAACAATGGAAACAATGGCAATACCGGTGGAAACACAGGTGGAAACACAGGAGGTAATACCGGCGGCAGCACCAACGGTTTTTATGATGACCAGGGCAATTATATTTCCGTGACACAGGATGCAAACGGAAACTGGGTAGACAGCGGCGGAATGCAGTATACATTCGGTAACGATGGCGTAACCGATGCAAACGGAAACTTCTATCCATACTAAAAACAGAAAAGTGCAGAGACGCACATCATGTAATCATGCAGAATATACAAAGGACAGCAGAGAAAATCTGTTGTCCTTTTTACGTTAATTGGAAAAGATTCAAACTTTTATAAGTGGTGGGCAACAGATTTGTCTGAGTGGGGTTTCATTTTCGAATAGTAAGATTCTTTACATGGATTTTACATGGCATTGCAGAGGATTTGATCTTGTGGCAGTAAAATAAATTTATGGTTAAAAGTAAAATGCCATTTTTATGGGATTTAGCCCAGGTCTCACGTGTGTCTGGCTTAAATGCACGCAACGAAAAAGCTGTTAAGGGCATCACATTTTATTGAGGAGGAGAGAATAATAAATGAGAAAATATATGAACCGGGAACTGTCGTGGCTGAAATTTAATGAACGTGTTTTGGAAGAGGCGGAAAATAAAAAAGTGCCGCTCTGTGAAAGACTGAATTTTGCAGCAATCTATCAGAGCAATCTTGATGAATTTTTTATGGTGCGTGTGGGATCACTCGTAGATCAGATGCTTTTGAAGAAAGATATCCGTGATAATAAAACAAATCTTACACCGGAGGAGCAGATCAAAAAGATCCTTGCGGAAGTCGGAAAACTGAACCGTCGCAGAAATGTCGTTTACGATGAAATCATGGAAGAACTGGAAGAATATGATATCTGCATCACGGATTTCAAGAAGATGAATGAAAAAGAAAGCGAATACGTTAAACGCTATTTTCAGGGTGAAATCGCACCGATCATTTTCCCGACGATCGTGGCAAAAAGACAGCCATTTCCATTTCTGCGAAATAAAGAAATCTATGCAGTCGTAGTGCTGGAGACAAAGAGCGGAAAAGAGAAGCTGGGTATCATTCCATGCAGCAGTGGTATGTTCAAACGTCTGATAGAACTTCCCGGCAAACGCGGCACTTATATTCTGGCAGAAGAAGTGATTCTCCATTATATGCCGGAAATTTTTAAGGGTTATCGTGTAAAAGCAAAATCACTGATCCGCATCACCAGAAATGCAGATATTGACGCAGACGCACTGTATGACGAAGATCTGGATTATCGTGATTTTATGGTGGAAGTGATCAAACAGAGGAAAAAACTGGCTCCGATCCGTCTGGAATTGTCACGGGAAATGGATGGTGAAGTGATCAGTACTCTGTGTCATTATCTGGATCTTGACCGTGACTATGTTTTCTATAATGAGGGACCGCTGGATCTGTCATTTGTCTATGAAATCCAGGATAAACTGCGTTACGTGCCGGAACTGTTCTATCAAAAACGGATTCCGCAGAAATCTGTGCAGTTTGAAGAAGGCAGACCGATTCTGGATCAGATTCTGGAGGGGGACAAATTTTTATCTTATCCGTATGACAGCATGAAACCGTTTCTTACGATGCTGCATGAAGCTGCAAACGACAAAGATGTCCTTTCCGTAAAAATGACGCTCTACCGTGTGGCAAAACAGAGTAAAGTGGTGGAAGCTCTGATCGAGGCAGCGGAAAATGGCAAGGAAGTGCTGGCACTTGTAGAATTAAAGGCAAGATTTGACGAGGAAAATAATATCGAGTGGTCAAGAAGGCTGGAGCGTGCCGGATGTCATGTGATCTATGGGCTGGATGGATTTAAAGTACATTCCAAACTGTGCCAGATCACCAGAAAAGCCGGCGATGAAGTGCAGTATATCACGCAGATCGGAACAGGAAATTATAACGAAAAAACGGCGTGTCTTTACACAGACCTTTCCCTGATGACAGCCGATACAGAGATCGCAAAAGAGGCGAGAAGAGTTTTCCAGGCACTGGCGATGGGAGAAATCGTAGAACACACAGACAAATTGCTGGTAGCACCGCTCTGTCTGCAAAATAAAGTGCTGGCGATGATCGATGATGAGATTGCAGCTGCACTTGCCGGAAAAGATGCTTATATCGGGCTGAAAATGAACGCACTTACTGACAAAAAGATCATAGACAGGCTGATCGAAGCTTCCTGCACCGGAGTAAAGATTGATCTGATCATCCGCGGCATCTGCTGTCTGATCCCGGGCGTAAAAGATGCAACGGAAAATATTCGTGTGATCAGCATTGTAGGAAGATTTCTGGAACATTCGAGAATTTATATTTTCGGAAGTAAGGGAAGAGAGAAAGTTTATATTGCGTCAGCCGATTATATGACGCGAAATACCTTAAGACGTGTGGAAGTCGCAGCTCCTGTCTGCGATCCGGCAATCAGAGAACGTCTGCTTGAGATGTTCCGGATCATGTTAAATGATAATCAGAAGGCCCGTCATGAGGATTCAGAAGGAAATTACAGAATCCCGATGACGATCGAGCGTCCGGTGGATGCTCAGAAAACCTTCTATCAGCAGGCGTATGAAGCAGCAGCGTCAAAAAACGTGTGACGGCGACTGTTTTGCGTTTATAATAGTCTTATTTTCAGGTATGATAAATGTAAAATGTATCTGCTCACGACAAATTTCCCGCCGCAGGGCAATGACGCAATGTGCTCCATCTGGACTGCCATGCGGAGGCATTTCGGCATAAAAAAAGGACACCGCAATTTTGCGGTGTCCTTTTGTATAAGCTTTTGAAAAGTTTGATTTCGGCAGTCTTATTCTTATTTCTGAGGACCAGCGGAAACCAGAGCTTTACCGGCAGCATTTCCTTCGTATTTAGCAAAGTTCTTGATGAATCTGTCAGCCAGATCTTTTGCTTTTGTTTCCCATTCGGAAGCATCAGCGTATGTGTCACGTGGGTCCAGGATAGCTGGATCAACGCCTGGCAGTTCTGTAGGAACTTCGAAGTTGAAGTATGGAATGGTCTTTGTAGGAGCATTCTTGATAGCTCCGTTCAGGATAGCATCGATGATACCACGAGTATCTTTGATGGAGATACGTTTGCCTGTTCCGTTCCATCCTGTATTTACGAGGTAAGCT
>OHAD01001963.1_pt1 | contig 17194 bp, 16 predicted proteins | sample 1577011 | NCBI WGS metagenome assembly OHAD01 (sample SAMEA3541510, study PRJEB24748) | human gut metagenome | biome: human gut; feature: human-associated habitat; material: faeces | place: China | collected 2012
CAAGATAGCAACAGACATAACATTTGAAGTAGTAAGAAATGCACAAACAAAGGCATTAGAAATTAAGAATGTTATGATAGGAGAAGGAAATAAAAAGCTAGAAGATGGAACTCTTGTAATGGTAGATGCCTATAAAAAGGAAACGGAACCAGGAATAAAGAAGACAACAACAGTGAAGTTTTCCAAGCAAGATATTGACGGAAAAGAACTAAAAGATGCTGAAATTACATTGAAGAGTGATAATGGAGATCTTCAAAGATGGAAGTCAGATGGAAGTGCACATGAATTTACAGTAAAAGAAGGTAAGTACACATTCCACGAAGAAAAGACACCAGATGATTCAAAGTACAAGATAGCAACAGACATAACATTTGAAGTAGTAAGAAATGCACAAACAAAGGCACTAGAAATTACTAATGTTGTGATAGGAGAAGGAAATAAAAAGCTAGAAGATGGAACACTAGTAATGGTAGATGCCTATAAAAAGGCACCAGAACCAGGAACTAAAACTACAAAAGTTAACTTCTCTAAGAGAGCTTTGACAAAAGATGGTAAAGAACTATCAGGAGCAAAAATAAGCCTAACAAAGAAAGATGGAACAGTAGTAGACACTTGGGTAACAGATGGAACTACAAGAAGCTTTGATTTAGAAGACGGTGAGTACACATTTACAGAACTATCAGCTCCAGACAAGTACAAGCTAGCAACATCTATAACATTTACAGTAGCTAATGGCAAGGTAAGTGTAGGAACGACAGAAGTAAGTGGAAACACAATAGTAATGGTAGATGCGCTAAAAGATAAGGAAACAGATGGTTCGAATGGAGGAAATAGAAGCAACAATAGCTCTGGTAACAGCAACTCCGGAAATTCAAGCCAGGGTAAACAAACACAGCAAGGATACAACAACACACAGAGCTCAAGAGGGCCAGCCAAGACTAATGATATAAGCAACTTTATGCTTTATGTAGGCATGCTTATACTTTCAGGATTGGTACTTGTGCTATTGAGCATCAAGAGGAGAACAACAAGATAGTTCAAAAAAAGTGAATAACGAACAGAAATAAATGTTCAGTCTGAAAAGAGGTTAGATTTATCTAACCTCTTTTGGATAAATAGATTTTCGTGTATTTTAAATAATAGGAGGTGAGGTTTATGAAATCAGGCAAGAAAAATACTATAATAAGGTTTGTTCAAATTGTATTAATTGCTTTTATTGTATTTTCTAGCTACAAAATTATAGATATTAAATTGACAGAGCGTAGAGAAAATAAAAACTTTGAAGACTTGAGACACAAAATAAAGATAGCCAAAGATAAGAATACCACTACAGGAGGAAGGGTATCAAACAAGGATAAATCCAAGGCAAATGATAGACTAGGCCAAATTTTAAAATCCGAAAATAAGGATTGTGTGGGATGGCTTACAATACCAAACACTCCGATCGATTACCCTGTTATGACTACACCCAGTGCTCCAGACTACTATTTGAGAAGAAATTTTCAAAAAAAGTATTCTATTAGTGGGACACCATATATAGGAGAAGGGCTTAGTCCTGACAAGAGGATATTAACAATATATGCCCATCATATGAAGAATAGTTCTTTGTTTGGGACCTTGGAAAATTACAAAAATAAAAATTACAAAAATGAGCATAAATTTGTTTATTTTAATACGATGGGTGAGAATAGAAAATATCAGGTGGTAGGTGCCTTTTATGTTGATTTGGACAAACCGCACTTCAGATATTATGAATACAACGGAGATATTACAATGGAATCTTTTGTAGATTTTCTAGCTGGACTCTCTAACGTATCAATGTATGACGAGGTAAAAGACATCAACTACAGCGATCAAATCATCATGCTATCGACTTGCAGCTATTTTGTTGAAGAGGGTAGATTTGTTGTAGTAGCAAAAAAATTATAATTTATATATCAAAAACCAATATAATGGTGAAAAGACCTGCATCTTGCCTAATAAACAATCAGAGAAAAATTAAGTAGAATCACTGCAAAGACAGGCGTAAAAATATCCGAGTGCTTGCACATTCGGAATTTTAGCCTGGCAAGCAGATGATACTACAAATTTTTACTCGGGTTTATAGGCAAGTATGCAAGGTCTCAAGCCATCATTTTGCTTCAATATGTAGTGTTTAAAAAAACGGTTTTATTTGGTATAATATACACATAGGAAGATTTATTTTTTTTGGGAGGAAGTCATGAGTTTACAGGAGTTCGAATTTATCGAATCAGCTATAGATATACTGAGAAATCAGCACCAAACACTAGAGGCAATCGAATACGAGCTAGTCAAGTTCTTTGGTTCAATACCACTCAAGGAAAATGAACTGATGTCTGTCAGCTCTAGAATAAAGTCCGAGAGTAGTTTAAAGGAGAAAATTATCAGAAATAGGTACCTTATGGACTACGATGACCCAGAGCTTTTATTTTCTGAAATACCGGATATTATAGGGGTAAGGATAGAGTGCAAATTTATCAAAGATGAGAAGGAAATTTTTATGCAGATTAAAAATTACTTCAAGCAGACTGATGATAGAAAGTACTTTTATGCCAAGTCCAACAAGAATATTAGGCTATACATGTTTGAAAAACAGCCACTCAAACAAAAAAATGGCTTTGAAATCTATAAAATAGACGGTGAGTACAAGTTTTTGAATAGAAAGATAAAGTTTGAACTACAGATCAAGTCTCTGGTAAATGTCTTTTGGAGTGAGATAGAGCACAAGATTATCTATAAAAATACGACATATCTACTTGAAGACCAGTTTATCAAGGATATGATGATATCTATCAAGAACAATCTGACTATGATAGATGACCAATTGCTCAGCATATACAAGAACTTCAAGCCGGATTCAAAGTTAAATTCCAAGTTTGGTAGGGATGAGATCAAGACTGTATTTTCAAAGCTTTTATATGATACTATCACCTACAAGATGGACGAGCAGTTGGCCTTTGCCATAGATTTTAAGAAGCCTTGTGAGACTATCTTGGATTATTCGCTCAATAAGTATGAGGACAGTATAGATGGCCTGAGCGCCTTTATGACAGAAGAATACAAGAAGATAAATGAATTTTTGACTAAGGATATTAACTTCAATGATGTGCTGATCCTAGAACATGAGCCAAGATTTGACGATGGATTTTCTAGAGATATTGCTAATATATTTATGGATAAGATGAATATAGAAGTTCCTTGGAATCTCTTCTTTAGGATATTATTTGAGTTGGAGCCTGACAATAATGTTGATGATTTTTCTAATTTTATCAGATACTACAAGAGGTCCCTTCTTACAAAGGACAGTCTTTATAATCTTATGGATTCTTTTGGTGAGTACAGTATCAAGATTATAGATGATATGTATGATTGTATTTATAAGGTTATTAGTCAGGTTGGTAGGATAGATATATTCTTTGAGAGCAACTTGTCCAAGATGAGAAAAATTGCTTCAGAGGGCTTGGACTATGTCTGTTACGAGTTTGAAAACTACTATGAGTATATGGAGCAAAAGAGGATTATATCAAAGATTATGGTAGACAGCTTGATGAAGATTTTCAAGTAGTCTTTGGTTGGAAATTTGAAATATAGAATTTTAGCTAGATATTTCATATATTTTAATTCAAATATCATTTAAGGGTATTATATATGTATATGAAATGAAATTTCAATGTTAAGAGGTGGTTTGATTGAACGATTTAACATATTTAAGGTTGATACTTACCGAGGAAAATAATTACCCGGTTATGTATTCAAAGCAGGAGGAAGAAGTTAATATTATTGGTCAAGATGACCAGGCTATGACTCCAGATGATTTTAAGGCGATTATAAAATTTTTCGCAGATAGGGGTCTAAAGAAGATTAAATTTGTTGGTGGTGAACCTTTTTTGTATAGGCATTTGGAAGACTTGGTTGCCTATGCGCATGACTGTGGTGTGGCCGATATAGGTATTACTACTAATGGCATAGGTCTGGGTACAAGGATACTCAATTTGAAAAATCTGGGGCTCAATAGCGTCAATATTTCTTTGGATTCTTTGAAGGAGTATAGGTATCAGGCCCTGACTAATGGTGGAAATTTAAAAGAGGTATACCTATCTATAGATGCTTGCCAGGCTGCTAATGTAGATGTTAGGATAAATTGTGTGGCTATTAAGGACTTTAATGATGATGAATTGGTTGACTTTATGAGGTTGACTATAAATAGCAAGTTGGATGTCAGACTGATAGAACTATTGCCTTACAATATATCGAGGAGTGTCTATGAGAGGGGATATATGGACCTTCAGCACTATATAGAAAATACAGAGGCTATCAATAGGTCTGCAGATGAAGATCTAAGTGTTGCCCAGTACTTCCAAATAGACGGAGCTCAAGGAAGGGTTGGTATTATTAGGGCAGGTTCTAGAGAGTATGAAGAAGATCTTCGTAGGATAAATATTAGCAACAGGGGTTATATGAATGTAGGCCCTCTACAGAAGAATACATATTTTATCAAGCCAAAACTAAGGGATGAGGAAGCTTTGGATAATATCTTTTACAAGATTAAGACCAAGTTATAATATTTATATGTATGTTAATAGAATGTTAAATTTAACATTCTATTAACATTTTTTTTGCCTTTCATGGTATTATTATAAGGGAAGAAAAATAAATGTGTCATAGGGCATAATTTTATGAGAGTACGAGGTGTAAATAATATGAATGTTGCAATTTCCCTAATCGGTGGATTGGGTATGTTCCTTTATGGAATGAATGTAATGGGGGATGGTCTGCAGAAAGCTGCAGGCGATAAACTAAAGAAGATTATTGAGATGTTGACAACTAATAGGATTATGGGTGTCTTGATTGGTACTTTGGTTACAGCCATTATACAGAGTTCAAGTGCTACTACTGTTATGACAATTGGTTTCGTAAATGCCGGTATTATGTCATTGCAACAGGCGGTTGGTGTTATCATGGGGGCTAATATAGGTACTACTGTGACTGCCCAGTTGGTGTCATTTAGTATTGAAAAGTATGCTCCTATTTCCATTGGTATTGGTATGATGTTTTGGTTCTTTACAAAGAAGAAAAATATTAAGAATATCAGTGAGATATTGATAGGTTTTGGTATTTTATTTGTAGGTATGAACTTTATGAAGGCTGCAGCAGCTCCAGTTTCTGAGATGCAAGAGGTACATGATGCCATGTTATACTTGAGTAAGAATCCTGTACTAGGTATTTTGGCAGGTTTTTTAATTACAGGTACAATCCAGAGTTCAAGTGCATCTATAGGTATATTGATTGTTCTGGCTTCACAGGGTTTGTTGCCTATTACTGCCGCTTTGCCAGTTTTATACGGTGATAATATAGGTACTTGTGTTACTTCGCTACTATCTACAATAGGAGCTAGTAGGAATGCTAGAAGAGCAGCTATTATGCATATGTGTTTTAATGTTATAGGTACCATATTATTTATACTTGTATTGAGCAAGCCTATAATTTCAATAGTAACTAGGATTGATCCTACAAATGTTCCTAGGCAGATTGCCAATGCACATACCCTATTTAACCTAGTAAATGTTATAGTTTTATTGCCATTTAGTTCATATTTGGTCAAGCTAGCTACAAAGTTGGTTCCTTATACAAAGGAAGATGAAGAGGAAAATATCCACACTACAAAGTTCTTGGACGAGAGAATCTTGGAGACACCATCAATTGCCCTTTCAAATACTGTTGATGAAGTAATTAGAATGGCCAGTCGTTCAACTAGATCTCTGAATTCTGCCTATGATGCTGTAAAGACTTTTAGTCAGGAGAAGAGGGAAAAGACTTTTGGATACGAGAGGATTATAAATACATTGCAATTAGACATTACTAACTTCTTGTTTGCCCTTTCTAACAGAAATATTAGTGATGTAGAGAGAATCAAGGCGGACGTTTTGTTCCATATAGTTAATGATATAGAGAGAGTTGGTGACCACGCTGATAATATAGCTGAAATATCACAGTTTATGGAAGACAAGAAGGTTGTATTTACAGAGGATGCTTCTAAGGAGTTGGATGTTATATTTGAGTTGGCATCAAATAACTTCTATGATTCAATAACAGCTCTTAAGACAAGCGATTTTGAACTAGCAGCCACTATAGCTGAGAGGGAAAAGGAAATCAATATACTAGAACAAAATGCTAGAAATTCCCATATGGCTAGACTACATAGCGGTTCTTGTTCTGTAGAAGCAGGTATATACTTCCTTGATATTATTAGTAATTTGGAGAGAATATCTGACCATTCTATTAATATTACTGAGGAACTAGGTAGGATGAGCGGTCACGTTAGTCTTTAGCCATTAGTAAATAATATATGAATATAATTTAAGTGAATAGAATAAATAGAATATACTGGTATGTGGTTCGCATATCAGTATATTTGTATATCAACAAAAATATATGCTTAAAGTAGTCTTGATTATAAAGGGAGGTTCTTTTATGAAAAAGACAAAGGGAGGTGAAGGCCAATGAATTTTTTTGATATACCAAAAATAGAGCTTCATTGCCACCTAGATGGGTCTTTGAGACCGAGTTCAGTCTTGGACCTGTTGAGAAAAAAGGGACTAGATGGTGGTATAAATGAAGATAATATAGGAGAGCTTTTAAAGGTGGAGGGCGATTGTGATTCGCTTGTGACATACCTGGAAAAATTTGACCTGCCACTTAAAGTTATGCAGGATGCTGAATCTCTAGAGAGGCTTAGCTATGAAGTGTTTGAGGACGCCTACAGGGAAAATGTTGCCTACCTGGAGCTTAGGTTTGCCCCGGTTTTACATACGAGAGAGGGACTAGGACAAGATGAGATAATAGCCAGTGTAATATCTGGTATGAATAGGGCAAAGAGCACTTACAATATTGAAGGTAATATTATAGTTTGCTGTATGAAGAATTTGAGTGAGCAGGCTGCTATTGATACTATTAATGCTGGTTATAAATATTTGAGCAAGGGGCTTGTCGGAGTGGATTTAGCAGGCCCAGAAGATGAAGGTTTTGCTCAGAAATTCATAAATGCCATGAGTCTTGCTAGGGATATGGGGTATAATATCACTATCCATGCTGGTGAGGCAGGATCTGGTCAGAATGTATTGGATTCTATTCAAGTCCTTGGGGCTCAAAGGATTGGGCATGGTGTAAACCTTTACCAATCTGAAAAAGCCTATAAGCTAGTCAAGGAAAAAAATATAAATCTAGAAGTTTGCCCAACTAGCAATTTGCAGACAAAGGCAGTTAAGGCACTTGAAAAACATCCTGCTATATACTATTATATAAATGGTATTAGTATTTCTATCAATACGGATAATAGGACAGTATCCAATACCAGCCTCACAGATGAGTTGGATATGGTTGGTAAGGTCTTGAGTATTGATAGGACTAGCTACAAAAAATTATACGAGTCTGCAGTGGAGGCTTCCTTCGCTGATAAAGAAACAAAAGATAAATTAATCAACAGAATCAGGAGGATTATATAATGACAAATGGTGAAAATTCTAATCCAGAGTTTAAGGCTGCTGGAAACAAGAATAAGATTAGACACATAGTTGGTGTAATGAGTGGTAAGGGTGGAGTAGGTAAGTCTACAATGACAACTCTAATAGCTAAGAAATTAAATTCAGAAGGATATAGGGTTGGTATATTAGATGCTGATATCACAGGTCCAAGTATACCTAGGTTGATGCATATAGACAATCAAACAGCCTATTCAGATGGTGATAATATCATACCAGTTACAGCTCCAAATGGTATTAAGGTAATTTCCCTAAACCTTATAATGGATGATGAGAGCAAGCCGGTAATATGGAGAGGACCTATGATAGGTTCAGTAGTTCAGCAGTTTTATTCAGACGTATTGTGGGGAGACTTGGACTACCTATTGATAGATATGCCTCCAGGAACAGGTGATGTAGCCCTAACTGTAATGAAGTCAATTCCTATCAAGGGTGTCGTGATGGTGTCTATGCCTCAAAACCTAGTTTCTATGATTGTTTCTAAGGCTGTTAATATGGCAAAGCAGATGAACGTACCAGTTATAGGTATCATAGAAAACATGAGCTATATTCAATGTCCAAATTGTTCTGAAAAGATCAAGATGTTTGACGATGAGGGTTGGGACGAATTTATCAAGGAACACTCACTTGATATGCTAGCTGAATTGCCAATGTCGCCAGAAGTAGTCAAGCTATCGACTGAGGGCATTGGTGAAGTTAGTCAAGAATTAGATGAAATTTTAGCTGGAATAGTAGAAAAGGTTTCAACATTCTGTAAGAGGAGAATAATCCTATAATTAGGGATTGGTCGACAATTTTTGGGTGAGGCCAGTTTCTAGATATGCATTTTAGGCATGGTGTAGAAAAGTTTATATTAGATGAAAAAAATACCGAGATAAAATTTATCTCGGTATTTGTAAACTACAATATTTTAATAGACTTAATTGAGTTCAATGGAACGTACAAAACCTTTTGGTTATTGTAGTGTGGGTTTTTCTCGTCCATATCAGTTCGAGAAAGGGTTAATGATAAATCATCGTATTCAGATACTATACCATAGAGTTTTGACCTGCTTAGGTAAGAATCGATTTCGACAAAATCATTGAGGTGTTTTTCAACAAAATCGAAGAATTTTTTGTTTTTACATGACATATTGTCAGATCTGTTTTTATTTAGCATAAAATCACCCCTTTACTATGTTTATATTATACAATATTTTACTTAAAAAGTAAATAGAAAGGCTAAAAAATGGATAATAATATTAAACTTCCTAAAATAAAAAAGATAATTAGTGTTTATAAATCAAAGTTTTTAAATGTTTTTGAAGTAGATTATAAAGATAAGATGGAAAATGATAAAAAATGGATAGTTGCATCTAGGTTGTCTGAAAAAGACTACACAGATAAAATTTTGAATAATAGAAAATCTGATGGAGTGGATGCTGTTATAATAGTAGGATATAAAACTATTGATGGTGTGCAGGATGCTATAGTAGTAATAAAGGAGTTTAGGATACCGATCAACGACTATATATATTCCTTGCCAGCGGGTCTTGTAGATCCAGGTGATGATATTTATGATACTGCTATTAGGGAGATGAGGGAAGAAACGGGTTTGATTCTTTCTAAGATTTATAAAGGTAGGACTTGTAACAAGGCATATGCCTCTGTAGGTATGTCTGATGAGTCTTTGGCAATTGTGTACGGTAATGTAGAGGGAAACCTATCTAAGGCCTATATGGAAGATACAGAGCTGATAGAGCCCATGTATATGACTAGGAAAGACGTTAGAGACTTGCTCAATAGGAAGGATGTAAATATAGATATAAAGGCTTGGTTGATACTAAGGGAATTTGCGGGCTGTTAGGTATGTATTTTACTTATTTATTGAGGTGTAAGGATGATAGCCTATACTGCGGCTATACTAATGACATAGTTCATAGGATGGAGCTTCACAAGGCTGGAAAAGGAGCCAAGTATGTAAGGGCTAAGGGATTTCATAAGCTGGAATTTTATATCGTGTCAAATACCAAGTCTGATGCTATGAAGTTTGAGGTATATATAAAGAAATTATCAAAGCTTGAAAAAGAAAAGCTAGTAAGGGGAGAATGTAATAGTCTGGATAGGTTGGGTATTTACTATCAACTTGTTTTGAGTACTCGTATATAGCCTGGTGAGGGCAGATACAAAATACAAGTAAAAATATATGTTTTATAAATATATATAATATGAATCACAGATTTTATTATATAAAAGGACTCATACTCGTTTGTTTAAAACTAGGTTGAGTCCTTTTATATAATTATGTGAATCTATTCACCTAGGAGAGGGCTCTACATTATTCCTTGTAGACGATTTTGCCGGCAACTATAGTGTATTTGACCTTACCATATAGGTTGCGGCCTATAAACGGCGAATTTGATGACTTTGATTTAAAGCCTTCTACTTTGTATTCTTGATTAGGATCAAAGATACATATATCTGCAACCTTACCGACCTGGATATCACCCTTGTCTAATTTGTAGTATTTGGCTGGGTTTGATGTAAACTTGCTCAACATATGAATCATGGATAGACGGTTTTTTCTCACTAATTCTGTGACTGCAAGTGGAAGAGCAGTTTCCAAACCTATTATTCCACTTGGTGCCCTAGTAAATTCTACATTTTTTTCATGTTCAGCGTGGGGAGCATGGTCCGTAGCTATTATTTCTATTGTATCATCAATTAGGCCAGCAATTATTTTTTCCCTATCTTCACTAGACCTAAGTGGTGGGTTCATCTTGGCCATTACACCGTGTTCAAAAACATCTCTTTCTGTTAGGGTAAAATGGTGGGGAGTAGCCTCTGCAAATACCTTGACGCCAATTGACTTGGCATACCTAATAAAGTCAACGGCATTGCCAGAGCTAATATGCTGGATATCTATACAGGCACCTGTTTCAAGGGCTAGCATACAGTCTCTGGCTACCATAATATCTTCGGAAACTCTAGGAGCGCCCTTCAGACCTAGCATTTGGGCTGCTGGTCCAGCATTTACACCGTGATTATCAATTAAGCTATTATCTTCTTCATGAAGGGCAATAACCGTATCTAATTCGGCAGCCTTTAGCATGGCATTTCTTAGCGTTTTTGTGTTCATTACAGGGACGCCATCATTGGTAAATCCTGTAGCTCCTGCCTGGTGGAGACTATCCATGTCCACTAGCTGGTCTTTGAAGTCAATTGTAAGGGCTGCTTCTTGAAGTATATTGATAGGACAGTCTTTTGCCTTATTGAGTACATAGTTAAGATTTTTTACTGAATCTATTTTAGGATTAGTATTGGCCATTAGTATGACAGTAGTATATCCTCCAGCAGCCGCAGATTCAGCTCCAGACATCAGGTCTTCCTTATGGGTGAATCCAGGGTCCCTGAAATGTGAGTGTATATCAATAAGACCAGGTGATACTATCATATTTTTAGCATCTATTACATTATCATAGTTAGAATAGTCAGAGGATATTTTTGGTGATATCTCCCTTACGATGCCGTCCTCAATCAGTATATCAACTATTCCATTAAAATTAGTCGCTGGATTTATTAAGTTTCCGTTTTTTATTAAAATTTTGCTCATAAATACCTCCTTGTATAATATACTTGTAGTTAAATACTTATTTGCTGAATCCCTATGACTAGCTAATGCTGCCATTTGGATCTGTTTAAATAATATCTACCTAGATGGCTGTGTATAAGAAAAGAGATTAATCACTTGATCAATCTCTTTGCATATTTACTTATAAATAATTTTTATTGGGTCGACTTTAGAAGCCTTGTGGGCTGGAACTAGTCCAAATATTATACCGGTAATCACTATGGCCAAGAAGGAGTATACAAAGCTATTAAAGCTCGGCATAGGTCTAAATGGCATTACGTTTTTAGAATATATAGTAACGGCATATCCTATAATTATACCTAGGACACCACCACATGATGTGATGAAGACCGATTCAACTAGGAATTGGTACATAATTGTGGAAGGCTTGGCTCCCAAGGCTCTTCTGATACCTATTTCCTTGCTTCTCTCCATTACTGATACATACATGATGTTCATGATACCAACTCCACCAACAAACATTGCAACAGCAGTTATAACTAGGACGAATTTATCGATACCCTTTGTCATGGCTTCTGTAGATTTCTGTATAGTAGACTGATCTCTAACCTTGTATTCACCTTCTAGCTTTGGATGAAGTTCTGTCATTTTATATGCAACATTTTTGGCGATTTTTGGTATATCAAATCCATCCTTTACAGTAACGCTGATGTGGTTGATAGCACCTGTTTTCACATTCTTGCCAGTTATGAAGTTGTAGACATCATTTGGTATTACTGAATAAGCAGGTATATTATCAAAAGCACCTTTTTTTCTAAATTTGTGGTCTACTGGGTCATATACCTTATCAGCATCGCATACGCCGACCACTTCAAATGTAAGATTACCTACTGTGATACCCTTACCAATTGGATCTAGCTTTCCGAACAAGTCTTCTTTTGTCTGACTGTCTATAACGACAACCCTTTTTCCAGTATCAGATGTAGACAGTGGTCTACCCTTTATCATCTTGTATTTGTGGGTTAGGGCAGATGCAAAACCTATATGTGTCTGCTTGTCATAGTATAATGCATTGGTTGAGTAGATGTTTTCATCGCCAAAGGATATCATTTCTGTCAGAGGCTTATTCGATGGTTTTACCTTATCGACACCTTCTATTGTCTGAAGTTCTTGTACATCCGATGATAGGAATGGTGTCAAGAGGTTTTCGCTTGTTTTTGCCTCAGATGAATCGAAGTAGACTATTGCAGTCTTGGGATCGATGGTCTGGAAGGCCTGTTTAAAAACATGACTCATTGCATTACCAACCGAACTGACAAATACTACTGACGTAATACCTGTTATTATCCATATAAAAGCAACTATTAAACGTAATTTATGTCCCTTGAGGTTTTCTATTGAATTTTTTAACAGTGTTAACATCCTAAACCTCCTCTACAAAAGCACCGTCCTTTAGGGTAACAACCCTAGTGGCGTACTTGGTCATATCTTGGTCATGAGTAACCATAATAATTGTAGTGCCTTTTTTGTTCAGGTCAGATAGTAATTCCATTATGTCTCTACCAGTATCACTATCCAATGCACCAGTAGGTTCATCTGCAAATATTATCTTTGGACTGTTAACCAAGGCTCTAGCAATTGCGATTCTTTGTTTCTGACCGCCAGATAGGTGGTTAGGTGAGCTTAATGCCTTATCTGTCAAACCTACCTGGTTTAATTTTTCGTATATTAATTCTTTTCTTTTATTCTTGTCCTTTACACCACCATAGATTAGTGGAACCTCAATATTTTGATAGACATTTATAGTGTCTATGAGGTTAAATTGCTGAAATACGAAACCAGCATATCTTGCCCTGTATTCAGATCTTTTATTTTCGCTTAGGGTACTGACATCAATATTATTGAATATGTACTGCCCCTCATCAATCTTATCTAAGAATCCTAACACATTTAATAGAGTAGTCTTACCACTACCAGACTTACCCATAATCATTACGAATTCGCCTTCTTCTATCTCTAAGTTTAGGTTTTTTAGTATGTGAAGTTTTTCTTTCCCTACTTTGTAATACTTCTGTACATTTTCTAATTTTATTTGCATTTTATTCAACCTCAGTTCTGACTACTTATGGGCATGGTCAGAAGGGACAGGATCTCCATCCTTCATTGTCTTAGTAGGGTTTTTAACAACAACATCATTTTCGTTTAGATCTCCTGAAACCATTGAGTAATCTTCACTATCTGATAAGATTTCCACATTTACTTTTCTTAAATAGCCATCTACCTGTGTAAAGACGTAGATTTCACTACCATCATTTACAATAGCCTTTGTAGGAACCTTGTGCTTGTCAGTATTTACTTCAATAGTTGCCTGAGTATGGTAGCCATTTACTATACCTTCCTGTGTGTCAAAAGTCATGACTACATTATATAGTGACAGAGAAGATGCAGCATCTCCCTGACCTGCAGAACTAGAAATCTGAGGTCTTTCAGAAATGTAGTTAATACGTCCCTTAACTGTATCCCCTGAAGATAGTATTGTTACATCAGCTGTCATATCTTTTTTGATCTTGCTAAGATCCTGTTCACTAATCTGACCATTCATTACATAGTCTGTAGACTGAATAGTCATCAAGGCTGCATTTGCTGCAGCGTCGGATGAACCAGAATGCTTTTGATTATTTAGGTAAACCTTGCCGTCAAAAGGAGCCTTTACCTTAGTATAGGCCTTGGCGTTAGCACTTGAAAGACTAGTATTTAAGGTTGCTATTTGGTTATTGATCGTAATCAAACCAGGATCATCAGACTGTAGAGCTCTTTTTTCGTTGATTAAATTACTAATTTGAGTTTTGATAGACGCTATTTCCTGTATTGCAACTTCGTCCTTTACTATGTATAGAACATCTCCACTCTTTACACTCTGGGCATTACTAACTCTAATATCTGGTGTAGAACCATTAGCTGGTCCCATTATTTCCTTGCTTTGTTTAGGAACTATGATTCCGTTTATAAATATTTTTTCATTTTCTGGTATTGTGTATGTTTGGACAACTGGAGTAGAGTCCTTTCTGGTATTGTTATATATTATAACACCTCCAACTGCCACTATAACGACAACTGCCGCTACACCCAAGTAGATTTGCATTTTTTTATTGGACTTCAGTTTTGCAAATCCATCTCCAATTTTATTTTTAAATGACATTTTTACCTCCCTATTAGTGCTTTTATCTATAGCATAATGATTTTTTTTTATAAAACATAATTGCACAACATATACTTATATTTTACATGAAAATTGCTATTAATGCAATGCATATTGTGGTCAAGGTTAATATTTTTATTAAAAATACAGAGCTTTTTAGAAAGAAAGCAGGCATGAAAAAATTTTTTTGTGTGCAAGGCTAGAAGAGAAAGGGTCTAGAAAAAGTATCCGCCTTCATATATAATACTAGGTGAATGCAAAAAATTTAAAAATAATTTATAAAAATTTAAGGAGGCAAAAGATGAGATTTTTTATTGACACAGCTAATATTGATGAAATAAAGGAAGCTAATGACCTAGGAGTTGTTTGTGGTGTAACAACTAACCCTTCATTGATAGCCAAAGAAGGAAGAGACTTTACTGAGGTGGTTAACGAAATCACTACTATAGTAGATGGTCCGATAAGTGCGGAAGTCTTGAGCATGGAACACGAAAAGATGATAGAAGAGGCTGAAAAGCTAGCTGCTATCCATGAAAATATAGTTATAAAGATACCAATGTGTGCTGAAGGTTTGAAGGCAGTTAAGTACCTTAGTGAAAAAGGTATACGTACAAATGTTACTTTGATATTCTCAGCTTCACAGGCCCTACTAGCTGCTAGAGCTGGTGCAAGTTATGTGAGCCCTTTCGTAGGTAGACTAGACGATATATCTTTTGATGGTCTAAGACTGATTCAGGAAATAACTGAAATATTTGAAGTAAACTACATAGCTACTGAAATAATCGTTGCAAGTGTTAGAAATCCACTACACGTTATCGAAGCAGCAAAGATGGGTGCAGATATTGCTACAGTTCCATACAAGGTAATCATGCAGATGATAAACCACCCTTTAACTGATAGAGGTATTGAGGCCTTTATTAAGGATGCTGAAAAAGCTTCATTAAACATTAAGTAGTCATCGGGGGTGTATAGATTGGATAAATTATATTCATTGCAAAACGGAACTGATATTAGGGGTGTTGCCTACAAGGATGACGAGTCTGACCTTGATATTACCCTTACAAGAGAAGATGTCAAGACCTTAGTTCGTGGGTTTGCTACATGGATTATAGACAAGGACAAGAAAGACCATATAAGTATTTCTATCGGTACCGATTCAAGGTTGACAGGTCCTGACTTTAGGGAGGCCTGTGTTGAGGCTCTGACAGAAATAGGTGTGGATGTAGTAGATTGCGGTATGGCGACTACTCCAGCTATGTTTATGTCTACAATAATAGATGGATACAAGTGTGATGGTGCCATTATGTTCACTGCTAGTCATATGCCATATGTCTACAACGGTCTAAAGATGTTTACAAACAAGGGATGCCTAGAAAAATCAGACCTAAAAGATGTAATAGATATTTGCGTGTCTGGTAATTTTGTAGAATCAAGGTCTAAGTCTAGCCTTGTGAAAAAAAATTTAATAGATGACTATGCTGATATTTTAGTTGAAAAGATAAGGGCAGGCGTAAGTAGTAGCGATGACTACGATAGACCACTTGCCGGTATGAAGGTTATAGTTGATGCGGGTAATGGTGCTGGCGGATTTTTTGCTGACAAGGTATTGGCTAGACTGGGCGCAGATACTGAAGGTAGTCAATTCTTAAATCCTGATGGAATGTTCCCTAACCACATACCTAACCCAGAAAATAAGGAAGCTATGGCAAGTATATGTCAGGCAACCCTAGATAATAAAGCAGATTTAGGTATAATATTTGATACTGATGTGGATAGGGCTGCTATTGTAGGTTCTGATGGAAAGTCTATAAATAAAAATGCCTTAATAGCAGTAATATCAAGTATTATATTAGAAGAACATCCATCAACTACAATAGTTACAGATTCAGTTACTTCAAATGGCCTAGCAGACTTTATTAGGTCAAGAGGAGGTATTCACCATAGGTTCAAGAGGGGATATAAGAATGTAATTAATGAGGCTATTAGGCTTAATGAAGAGGGCAGAGAAAGTCACCTCGCTATAGAAACGTCTGGCCATGCAGCTATAAAGGAAAATTACTTCCTAGATGATGGTGCATATCTTATATCCAAAATCCTGGTAAAGGCAGCAAAATTATTTAGAGAATCTAAGGATATAGGACAGCTTATAGAGGACCTTCACGAGTCTCTTGAAGACAAGGAAATAAGAATCAAAATTCAAGAACCTGATTTCAAAACTTATGCCAATAATACTATCAAGTCGCTTTCTGAAAAGGTTAAAGCCATAGAAGGATGGGATGAGGTAAGTGAAAATTATGAAGGCATTAGGGTAAATTGTAAGGATGAAAAGGGTTGGTTCTTGATGAGATCATCACTTCATGAACCACTTTTGGTTATTAATTTTGAATCGGATATCCAGGGTGGATGTGACATGATACACAATAAATTATCTGAATTAATTGGGTAAAAATATTATCGTATATACTAAATACTTGTTTAAAGTTTTTTAGTAAGAAAATTTTGGAAGTACTTGGAAGTACATTATACAAATTGATATTGCAATTTTGGATTAAATATTGGATAAAGACGAGCAGATAGAAAAATATTAAGAAAAATCTATCTGCTTTTCTTATGCCTAAATGCAAAAAAAATAAAAGGAAAGATGATATTGTTACAAGGTCAAGCGGTGAAAAAGTCGTGGCAAAAGCTGCATATAATGCAAGAGATAGATTAAGAGACGAGAGATATGGAAAGCTAGAAGATTATACAAAAAAACACGACCTTATCTTTTCAAAAATATTCTTACCGGAACATATCCCCAAAAAATTTTCTAACAGGGAATATTTATGGAATGAAGTAGAAAAAATAGAGAAAAGCAAAAACTCAC
>OHAD01001974.1_pt1 | contig 17094 bp, 21 predicted proteins | sample 1577011 | NCBI WGS metagenome assembly OHAD01 (sample SAMEA3541510, study PRJEB24748) | human gut metagenome | biome: human gut; feature: human-associated habitat; material: faeces | place: China | collected 2012
TGGGTATCACTTATGACGTAGATGTGCTCCGTCTGATCCAGGAATTCCAGGGAAAAGGCCTTTATGTAGGAAGCGTAGTCATCACCCAGTACAGCGGCCAGAGTGGCGCTGACCAGTTTAAGGTGAAGCTGGAGCACATGGGCATCCGTGTATACCGCCACTACTGCATCGAGGGCTATCCCAGCAATATCCCGCTCATTGTCAGTGATGAGGGCTACGGAAAAAATGATTATATAGAAACAACCCGCCCTCTGGTCATCATCACCGCACCAGGTCCGGGAAGCGGAAAAATGGCAACCTGCCTTTCACAGCTATATCACGAAAACAAGCGTGGGATCAAAGCAGGTTACGCAAAATTTGAAACCTTCCCTATCTGGAATCTTCCTTTAAAGCACCCGGTAAACCTAGCCTATGAGGCAGCTACCGCTGATTTAAATGACGTAAACATGATTGACCCCTTCCATCTGGAAGCCTATGGAAAAACGACTGTAAACTACAATCGTGATGTTGATATCTTCCCTGTGCTCAACGCTATTTTTGAAGGTATTTACGGAGAAAGCCCCTACAAATCTCCCACCGATATGGGCGTCAATATGGCCGGTTTCTGCGTAACCGATGATGAAGCGGTACGGGAAGCGGCTAAAATGGAGATCGTTCGCCGGTACTATAAGGTGATGTGCGATTATCGTGTGGGCCGGGTGAGCGAGGAAGCGGTACACAAGGTGGAAAGCGTGATGACCCAGGCGGGCGTCGATCCTTCCATGCGCCTGGTGATCCAGCCGGCCATTGACAAAGCCGAGGAGACCGGAGAGCCTGCGGCGGCCATGGAACTGCCGGATGGCACCATCGTCACCGGCAAGACATCCGCCTTGCTGGGCGCCTCTTCCGCTATGCTGATCAATGCGCTGAAGCATTTGGGCGGCATCAATTCTGATATCCATTTGCTGTCCCCCACCATTATCGAGCCCATTCAGCGATTGAAGACCGGGTATCTGGGCAATAAAAACCCCCGTCTGCACACCGATGAAGTGCTGATTGCCCTGACCATCAGTGCTGCCACCAACCCGGTGGCCGAGCTGGCCATCAAGCAGTTGGGCAAGCTCAGAGGTTGTGAGGCTCACTCTACAGTGATCCTGGCGCAGGTGGATGACAATGTGTTCCGCAATCTGGGCGTCAACCTCACTTGCGAGCCCAATTATCAGACCAAAAAACTGTTTCATAAATAAGACATTCCAATCCCCCATTTTTATATGCCGCGGAAGAGATTCCGCGGCATATTTTTGCATATTTCCCCTGGGTTTGTTTACACTAGACGGTACTGGGGGAGAAAGAATGAGAATTGCAGTGATCGGAGAAGGAAAAGGGAAAGCAGCGCGATATTTGCAGGAGCTGGCAGCCCAGCAAGGCATTTGCTTGGAACAGGTGCCTTTGGAAAAAGGCGGGGTATATGATGTGGTTTTGGCCGGGCCGATGGCAGCGAAGGCAGAAGTGCCTGACTGCCGCACATACGCTCTGGTGGCTTATGGAAAGGATGCTGCCCGTCTGTCTCATTGTTTGCAAGCCCAGACCGTGATAACCTATGGCACCGAAAAAAGCACACTCTCCCTGTCCTCCACAGAAGGGGGAGGGATGGTATCTCAACAAAGGGAAATTATGGATGTTTTCGGCGGCGCGCAGCCCATCGGGGAAATCCGCTTGCCGGAAGGTCTGCCCTCTCAGTGGGTCTGCGGAGCGGCCGGTGCGCTTCTGGCCTGCGGCTGGAAGGGGATGTAGAGGTCTAAACTGCTTTGGGTATCTGCTCCTGTTTTTGAAATAAGAAAAGTGCCCCCGTGCAGAAACGGGGGCACTTTTTGTCAAACAGCTAAGAAAGCTTTACAACGGTGAGATTCAGATTGGTATAGTTGGTAGGATAGATGTTGGTCGTATCGTTGACCAACTGCAGGGGAGTGGGGCTAGTGGCATTGACCAGGAAAGTAGAGGACAAAGGCATAATGTCTCCCCGTTCCTGCAGGGCCACAGACTGAGAAGTGGGGATCGTGGTTCCATTGGTTTGGGCTGCCAATGTGGTAGTTGCAGTGGAACCGGAACCAGTTCCTCCGGACTCAGAATTCACGGAGTAATTTACTAGATAGGTGCCCACCGGCAGGGTTACAGTAGTACCGCTGACGGTGATACCACTGCTGGGGGAGTTGTAGCTCACAGTCAGGGGGACGGCCTGTTTGGCGTTCAGCGTCACCGAGGGATTTGTGGCCCACAGAGCGCTGGAAGTAGCTGGTACACCGTTGGCACCTTGGGGAATCGTAAAGTCTAAAATGGCTTTTTGCGGAGATCCCACATTGGTCACGACAGCCTGTGTACCGGGATTGCCGGTGGTGACATTGCCCACAGACAGTGTGGCAGCGGTTCCGGTTTCTCCGCTGGGGCCAGTAGGTCCAGTGGGACCGGTCGGTCCAGTAGGGCCAGTCGCACCGGTAAGACCTGTAGGTCCGGTGGGGCCGGTAGGCCCAGTGGGACCGGTAGATCCGATAGGCCCGATAGGCCCAGTAGGCCCGGTCGGGGCGATCATATTAGGAAAGCGGCTGGAACCCTTGGAAATCAAGGAAAATGCAAAAATAATATCTATCACATTACGCAAATCGCCGTCCGAAGAGAAATCTCCGGGCGGTATTTTTATGAGGAAGTATGCTTATGGAAGATACCAAAACATCGAACCCTTTATCCTTTCCCTATTATCACGGTTATGAGGGAGAGCAGTTTTCTTTTTATCGCATCCCCAAACTGCTGATGATTTCGGAACACTTCAGAAAGCTTTCCACCGATGCCAAAGTGCTGTACGGCCTGATGCTGGACCGAATGAGCTTGTCCATGAAAAACCACTGGTTGGACGATCAAGGGCGGGTGTATATCTTCTTTCCAGTGGAAGAGGTCATGCAGATGCTGCATTGCAAAAGCGAAAAGGCTACAAAACTCCTGGCGGAACTGGACAGCAAAAAGGGCATCGGACTGATCGAAAGGGTGCGGCAGGGCCAGGGGAAGCCATCCATCATCTATATCAAAAATTTCGCAGGGAAAGAACTGGGGTAATCCGAAAGGCCGTATTTTCGAAAATCGAAAGGGTAGGGACCGGTATGTCCCTTTTTGACTTTCGAAAAATGAAGAACAACAGTTTCGGAAACCGAAAGGAAATAAGACGGATAGAGTAAGACAAGTATACCAGCTGAAAGAGAAAGAAGGCGTTTTATGAAAACCATTGCGTTGGCAAATCAGAAGGGAGGGGTGGGAAAAACCACCACGGCGGCCAGTCTGGGTATTGGTCTTGCACGGAAGGGCAAAAGGGTGCTGCTGATCGATGCCGATGCCCAGGGGAATCTGACCCAGATGCTGGGATGGTCCCAGCCAGACGAGCTTTCCCCCACATTGGCAGATCTGATAGAGAAAATCATCACCGATCAACCAGTGGTGCTGGGAGAAGGCATTCTACAGCACCGGGACGGCGTTCATCTGCTTCCGGCCAACATCGAGCTTTCTGCCACGGAGGTGACACTGGTCAATACCATGAGCCGGGAAACGGTGCTGCGGCAATATCTTTCCACGGTGAAGGGAAAGTACGACTATGCCATCATCGACTGCATGCCTTCTCTGGGGATGTTGACCATCAACGCTCTGACAGCAGCAGACAGCGTGATCATCCCGGTACAGGCCCATTATCTCCCGGCCAAAGGGCTGGAGCAGCTGCTGAAAACCGTAGCCCGTGTCAAGCGGCAGCTCAATCCCAGGCTGGAGGTAGAGGGTATTCTGCTGACCATGGTGGACAGCCGCACCACTCTGGCCAAGGGCATTGGAGAACTGCTCCGGAATACCTACGGCAGCCGGGTTTTTGCCAGTGAGATCCCGCGCTCCATCCGGGCAGCGGAGATCAGCGTGGAAAACAAAAGCATCTTTGAGCACGATCCGGGAGGAAAGGCGGCGCAGGCTTATGCAAATCTGACGAAAGAGGTGCTGAACCGTGGCAAGCAGCGTGAAAAACATTCAGTTGACCAAGTTCGATGACTTGTTCAAATCCCAGGAAGAGCGGCAGGCGGACCAGGGGGAACAGGTAAAGATCCTTCCGGCCGACCAGGTTTTTCCCTATCAGCGTCAGCCCTACACCATTGACCGTCCTACAGCTGATTTGGTGCGGCTGATGGACAGCGTAGAGCAGTTCGGCATTATGGAGCCAATGATCGTCCGGCCCCGCAAGGCAGGAGGATATGAGATCATAGCCGGACATCGGCGGGACTACTGTGCACGGGCCGTAGGGCTGGATACCCGTCCGGCTATTGTCCGATCCTATTCGGACGAGGAAGCAGATATTCTGGTGGTGGACTTCAATATCAATCGGGAGGATCTGCTGCCCAGTGAAAAGGCTAGGGCATATAAGCTGAAGTTGGATGCCATGAAACGGCAGGGGGAGCGAAGCGATTTAACTTCTCTCCAATTTGGAGAGAAGTTGAAAAGGATGACTTCTGTGCAGATTTTGAGCGAGCAAGTGAATGATAATGTGACGGCGATCCAGCGCTATATTCGGCTGAATAAGCTCATTCCAGCCTTGATGGATCATGTGGACAACGGCACATTGAAACTTGTGGCTGCTGCGGATTTTCTCTCCCACCTGACAGAGAAGGAACAATCCTGCCTGCTCCTGGTGATGGAGCAGGATGAAGCAATTCCATCTATGGCACAGGTCCGGCAGATGAAAGAGCTGAGTCAGGAAGGGAAGCTGGAACAGGATCAGATCGAACGGATCATGAGGGAGGAGAAGCCGCTGGAGCACAAGATCACCTTGGATGGGAAGTGGGTTCAAAAGCGCTTTCCCAAACATATGACGCCCCGGCAGATCAAAGAACGGATCAACAAGGCGCTGGACCTTCTGGAGAGAATGGAACATCAAAAACAAGGACCCCAGAGGTGAGCAGTGATGTTTTATCAGATGGTCAGAGAACTTCTGCGGAAGACTGCTATGAGTTCTGAGAGGAGCAATAAAATACTGGTTTGTGTATACCACTTTGCTGTCGGCTAAGGTATAATATGGATTTAAAGGAGGAATGCTCATGGACAAAGAAAAGCTGTTATGTCAAATCGATCAGCTTCAAAAGAAAATCCAAAAGCGCCGTCCTTTGACTGTGCAGGAGAGCAGGGCATTGGACCAATATTTCAAAATCCAGTTGACTTATACATCCAATGCGCTGGAAGGTAATTCTGTCACACTGACAGAAACAAAAATTCTCTTAGAGGATGGGATATCTCCGGCCGGCAAACAAATTCGGGATTGTTATGAGGCCACCGGCCATGGCAAGGCATATGATTTGATGCGCCACATGGCTCGCTCAGCAGAACCGATTTTTACACAGCAAACGATCAGCCGCCTGCACCAATTGTTTTACAGCGGTATTGATATGGATCAAGCGGGAAAATTCCGGGAAGAGCAAGTAATTATAACGGGAACGAACTATGTGCCACCATCTCCGAAAGATGTGCCGGAACAGATGGATTTGTTTCTGAAAGAGTTTGCACAAAAAGAAATGCGTATCCATCCGATAGAGTTAGCCGCCCAAGCTCATTGTAAACTGGTAGACATTCATCCTTTTGTGGATGGTAATGGCCGGATAGCACGATTGCTGATGAACCTGATTTTGGTGAGGAATGGATATTGTATTGTCTCGATTCCTCCGGTTCTGCGGAATGATTACATTGCAGCACTGCAAAAAATGCAGAAGGGAGAAGACCAGGGTGAATCTTTCCTGCAGCTGATTTGTGAGTGTGAGATGGAATCCCAGCGGGACTGTTGTCGTTTGTTTCACATCCAGGTAGGCTGAAAAATCAGAAAAATAGAAATGAGCCTGTTTCCAAAAAGGAGACAGGCTTTTTCTATGCCATCAAGAAAGGAGAGAGCAAGTTTGAAACAAGAAGAGATAGAAAGAGCCCGACAGATGGACCTGCTGACTTATCTGCGCCGGTATGAGCCGGAAGAGCTGGTCCATTTCAGCGGCAGAACATATTGCACCCGTACCCATGACAGCCTGAAAATTTCCAATGGAATGTGGTATTGGTGGAGCAGAGGGATCGGTGGACGCAGTGCTCTGGACTATTTGATCAAGGTGAAGGGGTTGGAGTTTCGCCAGGTGGTGGAGATTCTGGCCGGAGCACCCCAGCCATCTGTTGCTGAGAGAATGGAAAGGCAGAAAAAAGAGACGGTCCAATGGATACAGCTTCCCCCAAGGCACGCCGATAACCGGCGTGTCTTTGCTTATCTCAGCAGAAGGGGTATTGATCCGGAGATTATCCGATGCTGCATCAAGGCAGGGCTGCTGTACGAAGAGGCCAGACACCATAATTGTGTGTTCCTGGGGTTCGATGGCCAAACACCGAAGTATGCCATGCTCCGTGGAACACATAGTGGCAGTACCTTTGTAGGAGAAGTGCCGGGAAGTGATAAGCGTTTTTCCTTTGCTTTTCCCCGTTTGCAGAAACAGTCTTCTGCCCTCTGGGTTTTTGAATCGGCCGTGGATGCGCTGTCCTTTCTGACCATGGAAAAGGAGAAGGGGAAAGAGTGGGAAACGATCTCTTGCCTGTCTCTGGGCGGCATAGCCAGGATGACAGAAGGAAAACTGCCTGGGGCGTTGGAATGGTATTTAAAGGAGCACCGGCAAACAAAAGAAATTCATCTTTGTCTGGATAATGATCCTCCTGGGCGCAAGGCCGCCCGATGGCTCCGGGAACAACTGGCGGATTATAGGGTGATGGATGCGCCGCCAGTCCGGGGAAAGGATTACAACGATTTTCTGCAAATGCAGAAAGGAATCTGGGGACAGGTAAAAATGCGAGGGGAGGCCCGGGGATAATTTTCTTTTCAGCTGGATGGAGAAGGACACGGTTTCCGTGTCCTTGCAAGCATAGCATTTGGCTAGCCAAATGCGAACTTGTTAAGGGGATACCCCCTAATACCCCCGATTTTGATGGGCCTTGAGAGGAGATGATTGAACTACGCGCAAGCGGGGAAAAGCTGTTTTAGTGCGCTTAAATGAACAGGAGTATGCCCACCTCAAACGGCTGTCAGAGACTACTGGCCTAAAGATGGAGCCGCTAGTTCGGCAGCTCATCCTGGGGCGGGATGTAAAGCTCCGTCCGCCGGAAAATCTGGCGGCGCTGCTGCGGCAGATGTCTGCCATGGGCAACAACATCAACCAGATCGCCAAGGTGGCCAACAGTGCCCATTTTGTCCGATCAGAAGATATGGAAGCGATCCAAAAAATGCAGGACAAGTTGTGGCAGGCTATCAAAGAACTTTAGGAAAAATCAACTGGAAGGAGGGATGCTGTGGGATATACAAAGATCTTTGCCATCCGGCAACGGCTGGATAAGACAGTGGCTTATGCGGCCAATGAGGAAAAGACCTGTTTGGGTAAATTGGTGGACTATGCAACTGATCCGGAAAAGACCGAAATGCGGCTGTATGAAAGCTGCATCAACTGCAAAAATGTGGATAGTTCTTATGATGAGATGATATCCACAAAAAGGAAATGGGGGAAAGAAGATGGGGTGCAGGGTTACCACATCATCCAATCTTATAAGCCAGGAGAAGTGACCCCTGAACAGGCCCATGCCATCGGCATGGAATTTGCTCAAAAAATGTTTGGAGATCGGTATGAGGTAGTGGTGGCTACCCACCTGAACAGGCATCATTTACATAATCACATCGTTATCAATTCTGTGTCTTTTGTGGATGGGAAAAAGTATCACTCCAATCGTAAAAGCTACTACCACGAACTGAGAGAAACATCCAACGAGATTTGCCAGGAACATGGCTTATCGGTTATCAAGCCCAAGGCGAAAGGCAAACAGTATCCTGAGTGGGAAGCCGAGCAAAAGGGAACCGGCACATTACGCAGTGCTATTCGAGAGGATATTGATGCTGCGATCCGATATTCCTATACCATGGAAGATTTCTGGACGCTGCTGCAAAAGCAGGGATATCGCATCAAGCGGAGTGAGCAGCGAAAGTACATTGTGCTTCTGTCTCCAGGGGCCAAGCGGGGCGTTCGGCTCACCAGCTTGTGAAAGGGATATGGGGAAGAAGAAATCGCCGCCCGTATTCGCCGTCAGAGGGACAAAGGCCCACCGGTGAAACCGCTGGTGAAACCACCCCGCCGCATCCGAATGCGCGGCAGCACCAAATACATACCGAAAAAGAAAGTCAAAGGTTTTATGGCCTTGTACTTCAAGTACTTATATCTGCTGCGGGGAGCGCAGCAACCGAGAGTACGCCGTCCCAGCTGTATCATGCGGGAAGAGCTGATCCGGCTGAAGCGTTACCAGCAGCAGTTTAGATATATTCAGTCAAACCATATTGAGACGGCAGGCGATCTTACGGGCCGGGCGGAGCAGATAGAGCAAGAGCTTCTTCGACTGGAGAATGAACGCAGGCCGCTGTATGGATTGCGTAAGAATGGAAAGGAGGAAGAACTGGAAGAAATCAATAAGAAGATTGCTCAGTTCAATGCCGCCATGAAAAAGCTGCGGCTGGAGCGGAACCTGTGCAAACGAATCCAGGAGGATATTCCTCGGGTGACGGCTGCATGGGAAAAAGCCCAGGCCGGTCTGGTACAAAAGCTGCAGCGAGAGCAGGAGCGGAACAGGCAGAAAGAACAGAGAAGGAGGTTTTGATTATGAGTGAAGAATCCCAGGCCGTACAGACGATGGTCAGTGCTGCTGAGAAAGGAGCAGAAGCTACGGCCCGTATCGCTTTGGAAACCGGTAAGGGTGTCCTTCACACAGCAAAATCCATCGTTGCACTGGTAGCAGCCCTAATTAAGAGCCATCCCAAAAGCAAAGGGAAGATCAAGCTGACTAAGATGGTCAGCCAGGGCAAAGAACTGGTACCCTTTCAGATTCTGGAGCGGGACAAACGAACCTTTCACAAGTTGGCTAAAGACTATGGCATCACCTATGTGATGGTGAAAAACTCCAAGACCCAGGATGGCCGGGTGGAGGTTATCGCCAAAGCAGAGGACGCCGGGCGGATCAATCGGATCATCGAGCGCCTGGGGTACCCGGCCCCCACCAGGGAGGGTGAGGGAAAAAACGCTGTGACCCGTACTCTGTCAAAGGAAGAATCCAAAGAGTACGGGAGTTTCAACGAGCGCAGCATGAGTACTATGAATACGAGGACGAATGAAGAGAGAAAGCGTCCTTCGGTGCGCGATCGGGTGGAAGCCCTGAAAAAATCATCAGAGCGTAAGTGGGAAAAAGGCCCCACAAAAGCACATGAGGTGATGAAAGGGATAAAGACCCCCACACGCTCCCGATGAGGAGGTGGACATATGGCAGAGCCGAAAGAGATATGGCCGACAGATGAAATATCCGCCGCAGTGGTGGATATGACCCAGAAGGTAAGTGAAGAGCCAGATGCCTATCTACATTTTTTGCAGCTGCAGGCCCATCATCCTCAATATACCGCTGATACTCTACTGTGGTTGATGGCGAAAGAGCCAGATGGTCAAGTGTTTCGGACATTGCCTGAGTGGAATGAGCATGGCCGCTTTGTGAAGCCCGGCGAAAAAGGAATCCCACTGGAGCGAGGTATGGTCAGGCTGCTGGATCACGATGGATGGACAAATCCCAATATGGAATGGGTCTTTGCCGCAAAGCAGACTTGGGCAAAAGAAAGCATTCCTCCAGAACCAGAACAGCGGTTGAGCGGTCAGCGCCTGGAAATGGGGTTGCGCACATTACTGGAACTGTCGCCAGTAGAGGTAAAGATCGATGCTGGAACTGCCCCTTCGGAGATTCGATATGATCCAGAGAGGAAGGAGATTCTTCTCCCCCAGGGTATTGGTGCGGAAGAAGCCTTTCGCGGCTTAGTCCGGGAGATTCTTCAAGCGAGGATGGATATGGAGATGGATGAAGGGTATCGGCGCGAGATCTTTCAGCAAGATGCAGAATGTCTAAGTTGGATGATGTGCCAGCGGTACGGTTTACCTTGTCCGGAGCCGGATCTGAGCCGTTTGGCTCAGAACAACGCCCCTTGGAATACAGAGGAACGAAATTCCTGCTTAACATCGATTAGTTGGTTGTACAGTGGCATGGAAAAGAATGTGAGCAGAGAAGTGAACATTCAAAAATCGGTACGCCAAAAGATCGGGCAGGCCGTGGGAACCAACGAGCCTGGGCAGGGGAAATCAAAGGCTCTGGTGCAGACACGATAACAAAAGAAGGAGATGAGAAACGATGAAACACAGACAGGGGCTTGCAGCAGCTCTGTTGTTTTGCGTCATGTGTACGCCGGTGTTGATGGGAGCAGCTGAGCCGGAACCGGAAACACAGGACGGAGAGACAGCTCAAGTAGAGACTCCGCCCCAGCCTGCGCTGTATCCTATTGACATCGTATATAGCGAGGATGATACAGCCTGGCGGATGGAAAAGGTTTATCAGCTGGATGCCAGTGCCGATCCGTCGGTGATCCCCACAGAAAACTTTGAGCAGGAAGGGCGGGAATATGTGTTCCTGGAGCTTCTGGCCGAAGATCAACGGGAAAGCGATACCAAGGAGCATATTGAGCAGATCACCCAGGAATCCTCCACCAAGGATACGGAGACGGTGCTGAAGAATCTGGCTCCTACTCTGGAGTATGCTGGGGAAGATGGATACACTGGTATTCTTACCCTGGATATAGCCAGTGTCAAAGTGGAAGCTTCGGGTTACGGCAGCCGGAGCCAGAATGTAACGACCACTCGCACCTACCCCAATCTGGCCGACGCCGATACATCCTATATTCCCAAGACGATTGAAGAGGATGGCTGCACTATGGAGCTGGTGGATGTGTCCTGGCAAACGGCAGCAGCTGATGAAGTCAGCGGCCAGAGTGTGGCGACCCGCTATACTGCGGTGGCCAGTTACGCTGGAACAAAAACCAGCCAGTATGTGAAAGGCTATGTGGTGACGGCGGATTATGTAGGGGATGTCAGTCGCACCACAAACAACAGCATCCTTTACACCGCGATCTTCTCCGCCATGAAGGAGCAGGAGCCGGAGAAAGAAGATATTCCCTATGGAGTGTCAATCGGTATCCCTGTTGCAGCTTTGGTCGGAGGAGCTGGTACGGCAGTCGGCATCACAGGCTGGCGGAAATATAAGAAAAAGAAAGGGATTAAATGATGAAACGACAGATTGCGGCAGCTTGCGCATTGGCTGCGGTGCTGAGCCAATCGGCCTGGGCGGCAGATTACACATTCTCTGGCCCGGAACAAGGGCTTTTTGCCCGGCCCACATCGGATGATACGATTTATGTGGACAAACCAAAAATCAATGTGGATCGGAGTAAAAACACCGCTCTGATTCCTCCTGCCTTTGGCAGCGCCACATCGTATCTGCCCGGCAGCGGAACGGCCCTGACCCCGAACCTGACCCCTGGGGGCAGCGGGATCGTTTCTGGTGGAGGTACATCCAATGTGGTGACACCGCCTACCATATCGGGCAACACCAATACCGGAAATACAGGCAATCCTGGAAGCAGCTTCACTTTGGTTACGCCTGATCTGTATTATGCGGGGGGTTATATCGGCTCTTTGAAGATCCCGTCCATTGGTGTGGATGTGAAGATTTATCAGGGTACCGATGATGCCGCCTTGCGTTACGGTGTAGGGCATTTTGAAAACACCAGCATTTGGGAAGGTAATGTGGCCATTGCCGGACATAACCGGGGTGTCAACAGTTACTTTGGCGAGATTCATACTCTGAAACCGGGGGCAACGATCCAGCTGACTACCAAGATTGGTACCCGGCAGTATCAGGTGGATGGGGTGGCCAAGATCGCTGCCACCGATGTATCGGTGCTCTCGGCCCGGGAAAACGACATTATCACTCTGATCACCTGCGTACGAGATCAGCCGGAGTATCGCTGGTGTGTCCAGGCCAAGCTGGTGAGATAAAAAAAGGAATACTTGTAGGCCATGCTTGTATTGACATTGTAAATAAAAAAGAATACAATGTAGTAAAATAAACAAGCAAATAGAAAGGAGTTGTAATCATGGCCAATACAAGTATTAGTATTCGCATGGATGCAGAGTTGAAGCGTCAGTTTGAGGCATTCTGTGCAGATATGGGAATGACAATGACCACAGCGTTCAACATCTTTGCGAAAAAAGCAGTTCGAGAAAATCGGATACCTTTTGAAATTAGCGGAGATATGCCCAATGCAGAAACCGTTAGAGCAATCGAAGAAGTGAAAAGGTTAAAAGCAGACCCCAATAAAAAAACATATGGTTCCTTTGCCGAATTATTGGAGGATCTGGACGAGGAACTGGATAATGAGTAAGTATCAAATTGTTCAAACCGGAAAATTCAAAAGAGATTTGAAGTCGGCGATTAAGCGTGGATACAATGTGCAGTTGCTTCAAGTTGTCGTAGATACTTTGGCTTCAGGCGAAAACCTTCCACCAAAGTATCGTGACCATGCTTTGGCAGGAAATTTCATCGGTTGTCGTGAGTGCCATATCACTCCAGACTGGCTGCTGATCTATGAGATTGATGGAAACGAACTTATTTTGTATCTTACTCGAACAGGTTCGCACAGTGATTTATTTAAGTAACCACTACGATAGGGAGGAATAAATGATGAAACTGAGACGGGATGTTGCTGGGTTTGCCGTGGGCCTGCTTTGCGGCGGTGTGATTTTCGGCGGCGTAGGAATCGCTTCCGGTGTGATTGCCACCCCCTTGACGGAAAGCAGCCAGAAGGTGACCCTGGACGGCCAGGCGGTGAGCCTGGAAGGGTACAACATCAATGGCAACAACTACTTCAAGCTGCGGGATCTGGGCAAGGCCATGGACTTCGGTGTGACCTGGAACAATGACAGCCGCACCGTGGAGATCGACAGCAGCACCGGCTATGTGGAAGAGCAGAAGCCCACTATCCCGGGAGCGGTGAGCATCCCCACTGGGGACGCCAGCTGGTGTCCGCCGGTGGGCACTGTGATTGACCTGGGCAACGGCCAGACTATGACCGTGACCAAGGCCAAAGATCCGGAGCCGGAACTGACCGTCCCGGCTAACGCATCTTCTTTCTGGCAGGATGAGCTGCCCGAAATGAGAGTGGTCACACATGAGAATGGGACTGTGATGATTCGAAATATGCATGAGATCCGGCGGCAGCAGTATGCTTTGTTTGAAGTGGCCGAACCGGGTACCAAGATTTATCTGGGACTGGAAGGTGCCCGACCGGGAGATCCCAATGTTCAGTGGCCCTGGCACGAAGGGATGCTGCAAGCAATGTACCTCTCTGGCCCGAGAAGCAAAGTCTGGGTAGATGCCTATGATGTGTATTTCAATGGAAGATATGCCTATACCGAATATGATGTGAAATGATTCACAGTAAGAAAGGGACGCTAAAAAGCGTCTCTTTTTTTGTGCCAAAATTCAAAAAGAAAAGGAGAAGGTTATGAAAGCAAAAAGACTGACGGCGCTTTTGCTGCTTGTGGTTACCCTGATCGGGATGCTTCCAGGGTCTATGCTGGCAGCCAGTACGCCGGAGGAAGCGCTGGGAGAAATAAGCATTTACAATGGCGGCGAGCAGCTGGCTTACCTGGCTGTCAATGGTCGAGTGCAGAAATTAAATTATGTGTATTTTGAATACGGGTCGCCTACAAGTGGTTTAAAGCAAATTCCTGCCTACTGTGTCAATCCCACCACAGATGGTGTTCCCCAGGTGGTTGGGAAGGGAGAATCCATTAAGTACCTGGCAGAAAATCAGGCCACAGACCCCAAGATTGTGGGCATTGTGGGCAATGGATATCCTCACCGCAGTCTGGAAGAGCTGGGCCTGGATAATGTACAGCAAGCCTACTATGCCACCAAGATTGCATTGTGGTGCTATCTGGTGCCTACCTGGAGTATCGACAAAGTAACCATCGCCCCGGGCCTGTCGGAGCACGAACAGCAGATCGCCCAGCGGCTTCTGACAGCGGCCAAGGACATTTATAACCGGGGCAGCGGATGGACAGATGTGCTTATCCCTGGCCTGACGGTTTCCCCGGATCAGCAGGAAGCCTACGAGGTGCAGATCAATGGTGAGACTTACTTGCAGCAAGTTTATACTGTTAAAAGTGGCACCTGGGTGGACGGCCTGGAGATCAGCATCTGGTTTGATTCTGAAGATGTGCCTGACGGCATGAAGATCGTCAACATGAACAACCAGGAGATCGAAAAGATCCCGGTGGAGAGTTCTGGATACCAAGGACAGTTCAAAGTCATTTGTCCCAAGGATTCTATCACCGGCAATACCAGCGTGAAATTCCTTTTGGAAGGCAATGTGAACCAGTATGCTGCCTTCTATGCTGTTTGCCAGGAGACCGGCACCTATGGCCAGCTGCAAAACTATATTGCGGATACTGACCCTATCCTGGTTCGGTGGTCTAATGCTCTGTTCAATTATTCCCCCGATGGCACACCGCCTACTCCTGGAGATGGTGAGTACAGCCTGAAGATCGTCAAGACCGAAACAGGCACCGGCACTCGCCTGGAAGGGGCCTTGTTTGAAGTGAAAGACCCGGACGGCGCGCCGGTGGGAACATTCTCCACCAACTCCCAGGGCGAGATCATTATTCCTCTGGAGCGGGGTGGTCTGTACACCATCACCGAGGTGCAGCCCCCCAAGGGCCACCTGATGGCCAAGAATCCGGTACAGCAGGTACAGGTGGAAAAGGACACCGTGGCTACGGTGAGCTATGAAAACGAACCGTATGGCAATCTGCGAGTGGAAAAGGTAGACGCTGACACCGGCGATACCCTCCCTGGAGCCAAGGTACAGATCAAGCACATCGAGACGGGAGCCACTTACACCCAGATCACCAACGAAGCCGGTGTGGCTATCTTCAATGAGCTGAAGCCTGGCGCATATGAAATCGTGGAGCTGGAAGCCCCCGATGGATGGATCAAGGACGGCCAGACTTACACCGTCAATGTGCCAGGGCAGGACACCGTTACCTTCACGCTGAAGAACAGTGCCAAGCCTGGTCTGCGGGTGATTAAGTATGACCGGCAGACCCATGAAACCTTGCCGGACATCACCTTTAAGATTTATAAAGACAATCAGCTGATCGGCACTTATGAGACCGACCGTTTGGGCGAAATCCTTCTCACTGACCTGGAGCCTGGCACTTATCGGGTAGAGGAAGTGGAGAGTGACGATGAACATGTGGTGGACACCATGCCCCAGGAGATCGAGCTGACCGAAGGCTGCGGCATCCTGGAGCTGGTATTCTTCAATGATCGCAAACCTGGATTGCACCTGGTGAAGATCGATTCTTCCGATCCCAGCAAGGTCATTCCCAATGTGGTCTTTGAGATCGAGGGCTATCGTTTGCCTGATCTGCCTTATGGAGAGGAAGATCTGGACTATATTGAGATCCTGGATGATCCCGATGATGAAGAGGATTTCTTCCAGGGAGAAAACAAGGAGGAAGAGTACGATGAAGAATGAAAAAGCAGTGTCCGCTGAGCGCCAGGAAGAGCTGGTTAAGTGGGGGAAAAGGTGCCGGAAGATCCAGCATGGGCTGCGGATCGCCATGATGGTGATGGTGCTGTTCACCGGTGTGATGACCGTGACTTTTGCTGCCGATCCTTTGGCGCCCATCCAGGGGCTGTCCACCTTTATTGGCAGCGCCATCAAGGCCATCGGTATGATCATCCTGTTGTTCGGTGTGGTGCAGGTGGGCCTGTCTGTCAAGAGCCATGATGCGACCCAGCGGTCTCAGGGTTTCCTGACTTTCCTGGGCGGCGTGATCATTGCCTTTGCGCAGGACATTCTGGCCATGGTGACCGGCGGTTGATCCCATGACACACAGGCAAAATAAGAGGGGGAGGGGCCAGAAGCCCTTCCCCCAGGGAAAGGAAGTGACGCTATGACTTGGACGGCAGAACTTTTGCAGGATTCCCTGAATCGGTGGAACACCACAATGGAAACCATCTGGGATCTTCTGCTGCAATCGCCGGAGACCTTTAAAGGGGGAGCTATATGGACAACCATTGTCCATATTAACGGAGCACTCAAGGCAGCTGGCTATGCCCTTTTGGTACTCTTCTTTTTGATCGGCGTGGCACAGAGTACCATTAACTTCCGGGACTTTCAGCGTCCGGAGTATGCCATCAAACATTTTCTCCACTTTTTATTGGCCAAGGTGGCCATCACCTATGGCCTTCAGCTGATGCAGACCATCTTTTCCGTAGGGGCCGGAATTGCCAGTACGGCCATGAGCAGTCTGGGCGGTGTGGAGAACACCAAGGTATCTCTTCCTGCGGAGATCATTGAAGCCACCGATAAGATGAAGTTTTTGGAGAGCATCCCCATGTGGGCGCTGGCGCTGCTGGGTAGCTTGGGGATTGTGTTGATTTCCTTCGGACTGATCCTGGTGATTTACGGGAGATTTTTCAAAATCTATATGTATACCGCTGTTGCGCCACTGGCCCTGGCTACTTTCGGAGGGACTGGAACCAGCTCCATGGGAAAATCTTTTCTCCGCTCTTATGCGGCCCTCTGTGTCCAAGGAGTGGTGATCGTGCTATGTTGTATTATCTTTTCAGCCTTTGCTTCATCCGGATCGCCAGCGATTGTGGATGGCAGCGCCATGATGAAGGTGTGGAATTACCTTCAGGAAACCTTCTTCAATATGGCGCTGCTGATCATTATGATTTTCGGGGCCAACAGCGTGGTGAAGGAAATGTTCGGCCTGTAAAGAAGGGGGAAAGTGCATGGCCATTGAGATTAAGATCAACAAAGAAATCAACAACTACAAAGAAAATATCTTTTTCGGCCTGACACTGCGTCAGTTTGTGTGTTCAGCCGCAGCAGTGGCAATCGCTGTGGGGGCTTATTTCGTATGCGTTCCTATTTTAGGGGAGGAAGCTGTAAGCTGGATCTGCATTCTGTGTGCAGTGCCCATGGGCGCTGCCGGTTTCATTGAGTATAACGGAATGCACCTGGAACAGCTCCTGTGGGCTATCTGTAAAACGCAGCTGCTGTGTGCCGGGAAACGGGTATGGCGGGGACAAAATTATTATTTT
>OHAD01001980.1_pt1 | contig 17074 bp, 15 predicted proteins | sample 1577011 | NCBI WGS metagenome assembly OHAD01 (sample SAMEA3541510, study PRJEB24748) | human gut metagenome | biome: human gut; feature: human-associated habitat; material: faeces | place: China | collected 2012
CCATCAAGACCATTGTGGAGGACCCCGAGATCGGTGCCATCTACAAGGGCAAGGTGACCCGCCTGATGAACTTTGGTGCCTTTGTGGAGATCGCCCCGGGCAAGGAAGGCCTTGTGCACATCTCCAAGCTGGACACCAAGCGCGTGGAGCGGGTAGAGGACGTGGTCGCCGTGGGCGATGCCATTGTGGTCAAGGTGACCGACATCGACCAGCAGGGCCGCATCAACCTGAGCCGCCGCGACGCCATTCTGGCACTGGAAGCCAAAAAGGCCGCCCAGCAGCAGTAAAAATCTAATACGGATTGCATAAAATGAGAGCCACTGTACATTCTGTACAGCGGCTCTTTTGCGTGGAGAACCCTCTCAGGCTCACTGCGTTCGCCAGCTCCCCCGAAAAGGGAAGCTTTTTGCACGCCTGCAAGCTTAGCGCGAAAGCTGGAAGGGGTGTTCCGCCGCAGCGCCGCGCTTCCGTAGGAAGCAGGCGCTGCAAATGCAGTTCCCGGCTACGACCCCTCCTGTGAAAAAAGCGTCTGTCGCGCTCCGCAGAGTGCGACAGACGCGAAAATTTAAAATAATCTTTCCGCTGAACATGGCCAGAGCGCAGCGGAGGCCATTCAAAATTGTGCCGTGCCCGGCAGGGGAGAGAACACAAAAAGCTCCCCCTTCGGGGAAGCTGGCATCGAGCAAAGCGAGATGCCTGAGAGGGTTCGTGCCAAAACCCCACCCGTGAAAAGGCAATTCTGGAAAATCCGCAGATTTTCCAGAATTGCAAATTTAAAAATATATTTTCCGCTGATTATGCGCAGAGCAACGCGGAGCGCATTCAAAATCGTGCTGTGCCCGGCAGGGGAGAGAACACAAAAAATGCTCCCCCTTGCGGGGGAGCAAATTCGGCACACAACGCCAAACTATGCCGAATAGAAAGAAGACGGGGTCAGTTTTCCTTTTTGCCCTGACGGTTCAGCACCCAGCCGATGGCAAACAGCAGCACACCGCTGCAAGCCAGCACCGGCACGGGCCAGTTCAGCTGGCCGGTCTGGGGCAGAACAGGCTTATCCGGGTTGGAAGGGGAGACCGGGTTATCCGGGTTCCCGGGGCTTACCGGGTTGTCCGGGTTACCGGGACTTACCGGGTTATCAGGGCTGTCCGGGCTTACCGGCGTGTCAGGCGTATCCGGCTGCTCCGGGGTGTCAGGCGTGTCGGGCGTATCCGGCGGTGTAACTGGCACATCCGGGGTGTCGGGGATGTCCGGCGTTTCCGGGATGGTGGCACCTACCTTGGGGGTGGCGTCCACATCGTAGATCCAGTTGTCGCCATCGGGCAGGGGGATGGACACAAGGAAGGGCTTGATGGCCTCGTAGCCGTGGGATGCCTCGGTCTGCACGACCAAGTACAGACCCTGCGGCAGCTTGGTAATGTCGGCGTAACCCTCTTCGTTCACGTCCTGCTGGGCGGCAATAGCGGGCACAGCGGGCAGATACTTTACCAGCTGGTCAGCCAGCGTGCTGTCGGAAAGGTCGCCCAGCACCACACCGCAGCCCGCAAAATCGCCGGTATAGTCAAAGTACAGGTTGCCGTTGGTGCGCTTGACGGAAGCCACCTGATACAGGGTCAGCTCGCCGCCGCGCAGGGGCACATCGTTGTGGGTGTCGTACAGGCGGACGTGCAGCGAGCCCAGCCGCCCCAGCACAATGTTGGCACTGGTGGCAAACGCCGGCAGGGCGCAGCATACCACAAGGCACACAGCCAGCAGCACAGCCGCCAGACGATGACGCAGATCAATGCTTTTCATGTTCTTCACCTCTCGTTTTCTTGGGTTTGCGTGTGGAAAGCAGCATACCGATCAGCAAGATCAGCAGCATGGGCAGCGCCATAATGGGCGCAACAATAATGGGTTCAATTTTAAGCGCTTCGGCGGTAACGCGGAGGTGCTTGTACTGATCCGGGGTCTCCACGCGGCGGCCGCGCACCAGCAGGCGATGGGTGTTGATGCCGTAGGGGGTGCAGGTCATCAGGGTGACGTAGTCCTTGCCTTCGGCGATCTTCAACTCATCGGTCTCGGTGGGCAGCACGATAGAGATTTTGTCCACCTCGTAGGTGAGCACCCGGTCCAGCACGGTGATGGTAAAGGTATCGCCCACTTCCAGCTGGTCCAGGTTGGTAAACAGCTTTGCGCTGGGCAGGCCGCGGTGCGCCGAGATGACCGCGTGGGTGGACGCACCGCCCACCGGCAGGCTGGTGCCCTCTAGGTGGCCTGCGGCGATCTGCAGCACGCTGTCGCCGGTGCCGTGGTAGATGGGCAGCTCCACGCCGATTTTGGAGATGGTGATGTAACCCATAATGCCCGTGCCGGTAATGTCCAGCGTTTCGTTGTAGCCGGAAAGCTGATCCGGGCGGTAAAGGGCGTTTTCGTTGGCAGCCACCTGTGCGTTAAAGGCATCGGCGGCGTCAAAGTAGGCGCTGTAATCCGCATCGGTCATGTTGTCCACGTCCTGCGCGTAGCTTGCCACCGCGCGGGACTGGTTGCGCTGGTTGACGTAATCGCTGATGGTGGGGTATAACATCACGGATAGACCCACGAAAAAGACGAGGATCAGTATAATGGTGCTTTTGTTCTTTTTCATGGGCTACTCCCTAACGTTATAGTTTCAGGATCAGAGCAGGGGGCTTTGCAGCCCCGCCCTGTGCAGGGGAAAAGGAGCGCTTAGCGGTTCTCCATGCGCTTTTTGGTAATGAGCAGAACAGCTGCTGCAACCATCAGGCCGCCGCCAACAACGTAGAAGATGGTGGTGCCGATGCCGCCGGTGCCGGGCAGGGTGGAACCCATGCGGTTCTGGATGTTGGCGGTCAGAGTGCCAGTGGATACCGCACCGGTAAACTTATCACCACCCGTCAGCTCAGTAAGCTTGGGGTCGGCAGCTTCGATTTCATGATCTGCTTCGACCTTGAACTTAATAGGCTCAATAGAGTTATAGCCAGCGGGAGTGATGATCTCCTTGATCATGTATTCGCCGTCATCAATGCCCTTCCACTCAAAGATGGTCTGAGTCTTGTCTGCAACCTCTTTGCGGTCTGCGCCAACGTTCAGTTCCTTGACCAGAGTATAAGCGTCAGTGCCCTCCATAAAGTAGGAAGTGCCATCTTCGGGGTTGGGGACAGCAGGCAGTTTTTTGTACAGAGCAAAAGCTGCGCCAGTCAAAGGTTGGTCGTGCTCATCGACCTTATTAGCAACTACTTTATAGGTGAAAACGATGTTCTTATCCGGGGCGGTTTTGCCCTTGCCATCGCCATTCGGGTTGTTGGAGAATACCAGATGAGCTTCGTTCGGGTTGCCGGTAGAACCAATAACAGCATCAGCATCCAGAATGGCAGTATATTCAACCGTGATCTTGGAGCCGTTGGTTGCACCATAGTGCTTCACGTCATCAATAGAAACAGTCAGCTTTTTAGTTGTAGCATCCCAATTGCTGGAGTATTCACCAGCGGACAAAGTTTTATCACCGACCTTGACGGAGGTGATACTATTGTAAGTCAGGTGCTCCATGGTATCGACAAACTCTACATAGTAAGTGTCGAAGTTGCTCACATTGCCCAGAGTAGCAGTCAGCTTATAAGGAATAATGTCGCCGATATCGTAGTCGGCAGAATCCTGCCAATCAGTAGTAGTGTCAGTGGAATCGTTTTTGTCCTTGACCTTCTTCTCAAGGGTGGGGATATCGGTTTTTACCTGGGGGGTAACAGTTTCGGCACCGCTCACCAGCAGAAGGGTCAGGTTCGAAGCATCATATTCGCCTTCCACTTCGGTAACGTCTTTGATCAGATAATAGCCAGCAAAGGGAAGATCAATGGTGCCAGTACCAGCGATTTTGGTAGTGGACAGATAGCCGTTAGCTACAAAGGCAGCAAACTTAGTGGCTTTTTCAGTAGTGAAAGTTGCTAGTTTCTCTGCAACATCAGAGGCGGTCTTGCAGGCGCTAAAATCGTCAAGGGTGGTATCGGCCTGTAAAGCGGCCAAAAGTTCAGTACCCTTAACACCGTTGCCCCATTCAACATCAGACAGTTTCTTGGTGGCGGAGTCCAGCTTTGCACTGAAAATCTGATAGGCTTCAAAGTCATGCTTTGTAACGTCAACCTTAGAGCCGATAACTTCCGTACCGGTAGCCGCAAACGCCGGGATGGCCATGGCGCAAACCATAGCAACTGCCAGCAGCGCAGCCATGAGTTTCTTCATTGCTTTCTTCATGGAGAAAAGCTCCTTTCTTTTCTCTGCCCCTTGCCGCCCCCTGCATTTTGCACAGGGGGAGGGGTGTGGTTTATGTTCGGACTATCGCGTAAACTTTGCGCTGGGCGGGCGGGGGTTAAGCTCCGGGCGTCCGGCAGGAAAGTGCAGTTTAATCATCTGCCCTCCCTTCATGTCTGCGCTTGCGGTGGATAAAACTATATGCCAGCGCAGACAGCATCATTGTGCCGCCCACGGCTGTATACGGGAGTGTACCGGTGCCACCGGTAGAGGGGAGCTCGTAGCCGGTGTTGTCTTTTTCCTTGTTGGTCAGCGTAAGCAGACCGCCGTTTTCCACACCGGTTGTGTTGCTGTCGCTGTAGGTCACTTCGTACTTACCGCCGGTAGAAGCTTCCTCAATGTAGTAGAGATAGCCCTCTTCCACGCTGTTGTAGGTGAATGTCCAGTTGTTGGTATTGTCCAAAGTGATAGTTTGTACAAATATGCCGTTATTGCGCGTACCGTTTGTGCCGTCCTTTGCATACTTGTACAGCTTGACAGTAACAGCGGTTTCCTTGGGTGCAGTTGCTTCGTTATACTGGTTCGTCCAGAATTTGCGAATGATCAGCTGACTGCGCTCGTTGGGAATATAAAGATCACTCTGCTCATTGAAAATGCAGATCATCAGGCTGCTGTCTGCCTGCAACGGCAACGCATTGCCATCGGCATCAACTGTTTTACCACCCAGTGCCTTGGCGTAGGCATCAGTATCCGTTTCACCTTCGGATGGGAAGATGAAGTAGAAGGTCTTGCTGGTTTTGCGGTAGCCATCGGGAGCCTCTTCCTCTACAAGCTTGTAAAGGGTATCGGCTTTTGCTTCCAGATCCTTATCACCAACGTAAATGGTAAACTTACCGGCGTTGTCACTTGTAAAGTGCTGCTTAGCGGTAGTTTCCCACTGGCTGGTTGCAGGATTGAACCAATGCAGGCTGAACTTTGCGTCCTTCAAACCATTGGCCTGATTGGCACTGTCTACCTTGTGCACAACCAACTTGCTCTGCGAAACGTGACCACCGCCTTTTATATCTTGCAGGGTCGTGCCATCTTTTGCTTCCCATTTTCCACCCAAAAGAGCATGGTTATCCAGCTTTACACTCTGGTTGATACCGGCACTGGTCTTGTAAGTGTACTTCAGCACCAGTGCACGCTGGTCGGGAACGGTAAGCTCCATGGTGTAGGTGTTGACGCTGGCTGCGTCAACATGGCTGGTATAACGGAAGGTGTATTCATCGCGGGACAGCGGATTACTGAAGGTAGTATCTGCGGCATCATACAACTGGACGGAATCCAGATCCAACTCGGCAGTAAAGCCCTGCTGAACAGTAAGAGTATCCGTCAGAGTTACAGTGTCGCTGTCAGGGATCAGGTCTTTTGCGCCGGGGTTGATCTTAATGGTGTATGCAGCGCTGCCGATTTTGTTGCCGTACTCGTCCTTCAGCTGCTCGGCATCCTTTTTCAGGTTTTCAGTCTTGCGCTTTAGGGTCACCTCGGCTTTGGCGTCAAGGTCTCCCCATTTTGCGGCATTGATGTAGGTGCGCTCGTCCTTAGAGTCGTTTTCTATTTCGGTACCATTCCAGTTTTTCCACAAATCGGTGTCAACTTCTACCTTGTACCGGATATAGAAACCGCTACTCTCCTTAAAATAATTATGCTCCGTATTATTGTTCAGGGACAACAGATTCTTGATTGTGAATGTAAGGGTCTGCCCCTCGGTACTGGAATAGGGGGTTGCGTTGACCTCAAAGAACTTATCAAGATGGGTTGCATCACTGAACGAAAACTGCGCTATGCCGTCTTTACTAAACCATGGATCGTGGTCACGATAAAAATTATAGTATGCGGCACCGTCAGACGGTCGGCGGAATGCGCCTTGGGCAGAGCCTTCCACATACTTCAGACCGGCAGGCAGCTTATCGGTAACGGTGTAGACATCATCTGTAAATTCAGTCAGGTCAGAGGTATCAAGGGTAAGCTGATAGTAGAAATACCGTCCGCTTTCCTTGTAGCTGACATCATCAAGTTTGCCAACAAAATTACCGGCGCTCCATTGTCCTGCACTATCCGTAGACACACCCTTTTCAAATTTGGTAGGTTCCTTGGGCTTGGTGTAGTAGTACTTTGCATCTACACTATTGGCTTTGTTTCTAATGGTGATCTTTTCGCTAGGCTTGACATTTGTTACATCCACATAGGTAGAGTAGCTGTCAATGGTCATCTTCTTGATGTTTTTACCCTTGTATGCGTCTGTTTTGGTCAGCCTGATGCAGAACGAGTAAACCTTGCTTTTGCTGTCAGTTGCTTTGATTTCTGTTGAACCTGGTCTGAGTGTACCATCATCATCGTTGAAAGCGTACGCATAAGTAGCATACTGAATATCGATCTTGACACCCGCATTAACGGCTTCCTGATAGGAAATTGTGGAATTATCTACCAGAGTGAATGTAAGGCTATTTTCAATTTCCTTCTGGAGATCTGTGGCGATGCCATAGTGGATTTCATCATAGTCTTTTGGAGAGTAAATTTTATCTATGATAAAGTACTTGTCCCACTTGTTCGGCACAACAACTTCGATCTTCCACGGTGCTTTGAGCAGATTAGGGGTAGAGGTTTCGATCAAAGAACCGGAAGTCGATTTGGATACACTCCAACTGCGGTCTGTTATGCCGGGCTCTGCACTTGCATCATACTTGCCGCCATCGTCTGTTTCAACGGTGGAGTCGTTCTTTACTGTTGTAGCGCCAGCAGGAACAGTGGTCTTATAGTAGAAGGTGTATTCCGTGTCGGTGGCGTCCTTTTTAAACGTATAGTCGAATTTGGACTGACCATTAACACCAGTAATGGTATCAAACGTAGAAACTTGACCGTTTTTGTCCTTTGCGGTAATGGTAACATCGCCCACAATGGTTGCGCCATTGGTTTTGAGAGCGTCCGTGACTTTATAGCCCTTCAGGTTGCCGCCATAATAGTTAGACAGGGTGACGGTCCAGTACATATAACCGTCCTCGTTATTATAGCTGCCTTGTTTATCAATGTAGTTACTGTGCCATATCCACGGGTCGGTCTTTTGATTGTTGTTTGTCCATGCAGAGTTATGGAAACTGCCGGAACCAGAGCCGTCATACGAACCGGACAACTCAACATCATAGGTCAGGATGTATTTGTCACCTGCATTCATTTTGGGAAGGTCTTTGATGGAAAAACTCTGCTCAGGAGCAGTACCCCACGTCAGATGACCAGCAAGGTCGATCTTTTTGCCGTTCTTGTCGGTAAGTTTGACGGAACTTTGCACATACTTACCGGTGACTTTACCGGTGTTATCCAGCTGGTCATCAATATGAATCAACTCATCCCAACCGTCAGAGGAACTTACAGTGACCGTATAATGAAGGATGCGTTTACCGTCTTTTTCATCATAGGTGCCTTGTTTATCAATGCCGATGCCACGGGGATTATTAACGGTAATAGAAGCAGAACTGCCGGGGAATTTGATCGTGCCGCCATCTCCGATTTTGTCGGTTTTCACTTTAGCGTTCAGATAAAACTTACCGGTAAAAGGCTTATGCGGCTCAAAGTTATCATTGAACGTCAGAATGATCGTGCCGTCTTTCTGAACGGTCATCGTTCCCTTATTATCTTCAAGAGCAAAGGTTTTAGTTTCAGTAGGTACGACACCATCAGGAAGATGGTAAGTCAGGATGTTATTTCCGGTTTCAAGGTTCAGCACATCAGCGGGAATATAGAAATCATAGTCCAGCTGAAGTTTATCGTTGTTATTCAAAGAGATGTTACCGGTGACAGCTTTGCCATTTACAGTAACGGTGGTTCCGGTAATACCGCCAGTGCCGTTTACCTTGGTTTCGTCGAAATAGTCAACGTAGTGAATGGCTGTAAGGGAATCACCCGCCGCCGCAAGCATCATAGGTGCCCGCAGTGCGCCGTCAACAGCAGAGGAGAGCATCTCGTCTGCGTACTGGGCATAGGCAACACTTACCACGCCCAGAACCTCGGCGGTGGAAAGGGTGACTTCGGCCACCTTGCCGTCCACATCGCCGGAGATAACAGTCAGGGTGTTCTCGTCTGCTTCGCTCACGATGCCCACGGTCTCCACGGGCTGAGCGTCAGTCACGGTAGTGGTCTGCGGCTCGGCAGCGGGGGATACTACGCTGGACACAGCGGTGCCGGTGCTGTCCACCGGCTTTTCGGCGGGCTGGTCCGTGTCAACGGTGTCGGGGGTATCAGGGAGATCAGGAGTATCGAGGGTGGTCATGTCCTCGGCGGCAGGGGCGGAATCCAGCGCAGCAGCGCCGGATTCCTCAGGCTCTGCGCCGTTCTCGCCCTCGGCGTCCATGCTGAACAGGTCGTCCAGACCGTCCGCTGCACCGTCGGCGCTGCTGTCCACAGCCACGGTGCGGGTGACGTACTTATTATAAATAACGATGTCGCCCACATCGGCAGAACTGCCGTCCTCGCCGTCCAGCAGCCAGTCCATGTCGCTCATAGAACTGCGCAGGGCAAGCACGCTGGCCTCCTGCGGGATGGCGCTCTGGGGGATACCGGCATACTTCAGGCAGTAAGAGAGGAACATCACGTCCCACTCGCCGTAGGGGTTGCCGTAGGACTGACCGTAGCGGGAGTAGTAGCGCAGGGTCACGCCGTCCGCGGGGTCGACCTCAAAGTTTTTCTCGCTCTGCTCGTAGCCCAGCTGGGTTTTTGCCACGCTGACCAGATCCTCGGCCCAGTTACCGGAGATCACGGCCTCGGCGTTGGCGGCCTGCCACTCCTCGGGGGTCTCAAGGTCGGCGGAGGTGTCGCTCAGGCAAGCTACGGTGTGCTGATGCTCCGGCAGGGGGCAGGTGAGCACTTCCTCGTAGCAGGCGTCGGTGTGGTGGTGGTAGATGGGCTCCACGGTGTCCACCATCGGTGCCAGCGCCACGGGCTCGGCCACAGCCATAGCTGCCAGCTCGGCGCTCTGGGTGGGCTCCACCACCTGCTCCACAAGCTCGCCGTCCTGCAGGCCGCAGGTCAGCTCGTACTCGGTGGTATAGCAGCTTTCGTCGTGGGTATGCTCAAATTTGTCGCAGATCAGGCTGCCGTCCTCGGGGTCAAAGCAGTCGTCACCGTGGACGTGCTCTTCCTCCATGCAGGTCAGGGTCTGCACTTCGGTGTAGCAGTCGTCGGTGTGCTCGTGGGGCACAAACTCGATCTGCGGCTCCAGCGACAGCGGCGCGGGCTCTTCCTCAATGGTGGGCTGGTTGGTCGCAGCAGCGGCGGTGGCCACCTCGTCCGCATTTTCAAGCTCGCCTTCCTCGTAACCGCAGGTGAGCACCTTGGTGTAGCAATCCGCCGTGTGAGTGTGCTCCTCCTCGCCGCACTGGTACTGCGCGGTCATCGAGATGCCCACGCCATGCAGCTGCCAGTTGACGAACAGGGTGGTGATCATGGCAAGAGCCAGCACGAATGCGGTGTAGCGCCGCAGGGTGTGCCGGTTCTCGCGGAACCGCTCCATGTACGTTTTAAGGATGTCGTTCATAACGGAATACCTCCTCCCGGGGTCAGTGGATCAACGAAAAGCTGGACAGGGGCCATACTCTCAAGAACACCCTGCCCACGATCTGGCTTTTTTCAACGCAGCCTATCACGCTGCTGCGGCTGTCGATAGAAGTGGCGCGGTGATCGCCCAGCACGAAGTAGCGGTTTTCCGGCACCTGATAGGGGAACCGGATGTCGCATTCGCCCACGGTCAGTGTGTCCACATAGGGTTCATCCAGCGCCACGCCGTTTACCGAGACAACGCCGTTCACGTCCATATCGATCACATCACCGGGCTGCCCGATGATGCGCTTGAGCAGCAGCTTGTTCTGCCAGTAAAACCCGCACAGCTCGCCGTTTTCAATGTGGTTGGATTTTACCAGCAGGATAATGTCCTTGTCATTCAACGTAGGGTTCATGCTGTCGCCGGAGACCTGAAGTACCGGCAGAAACAGCGTAGCCAGCAGCACGGCTGCTGCGGCCACCACCACCAGAATATAGATCGTACTGCGCAGCACCCGCTGGTAGCGGCTCTGGTACGCAAGACGCTCACGTTCTGCGGCCACTTCCTCGGTGGAAGGGATGGAAGCGAACCGGATATCGCGTTTTTTCATGTTTCCTCCGAAGGCAGGCCGTCGGTGCTGCGGTACTGATCCAGCAGCTCGTTGGCCTTGCGGTCAAATGCCTGCCAGCGCTGCTGCACCTCCTGCTCGGCGCGCTCCACCATGGCCTTGCAGTCGGCCTCGGTCTGGGTGCGCTTTTGCGCGGCGGCGGCGGTCATGGCGTCGCATTCCTGCTGCGCCTGCGCCTTCAGGCTGTCGGCGTCTGCCTGTGCCTGTTCCAGAATGCGTTTGGCCTCGCTGCGCGCCTGCGAAAGGGTGTTGGCGGCGGTGGCGTTGGTATCCGCAAGGCTGGCCTGTACCGAATGCAGATAGTCATCGGCGGCGGCCTGCGTTGTTCAGCTCCAGCGCGGCCTGCGCGATGGAACCGGCGCTTTCCAGCCGGAGCTGCCGGTCCTGCAGCTGCGCGGTGAGCGCGGCGTTCTGCGCCTTGAGCTGGTCCTCGCTCTGTTTCAGCGCATAGATGATCTCTATCAGTTCAGCGCGGTGCATCCGCCGCAGTTCACGATCTGCCATTTGTGTACAAACTCCCGAATGTAAAGATAACGAAATTTCTTTCGAAAATTCCGAAAAAACTTAAAGAAAATGCCTGAAAAACCGCTTGCCACCGCGCTATTTGCACGGCCGGAGGGATCTTTTATAAGCTATCTTATTGTAACACATCCCCCGTAACAACAATATAACAAATCAGACACAAAATCAAGAGGTAAAGCCCAAAAAAATATCGCAAATTATTTTGCTTTGTGTGCAAAACGCCCAAAATAAGGTAATATACCACAGAATTGTTAAAATTTTCCTTCATAATTCTGGAGCGTGAAGTTCTGCGCAGTAATGCACTGAATTGCTGTGCCTGCGAAAAACGGGAGCCGCACTTTTTCGAAAAAAGCACGGCTCCCGTATCCAGACTTTGGGGTGATCCTTTTACTTGCCGAAGCTGCCCAGCAGGCTGTTCAGCGATACAAAGGACTGGTAGATGACGTTGACGTTGTTGATGATGGAACTTGCACCGGAGAAGATGCGGGCGATGTAGTTGAACACCTTGCCAACGTCCAGAAAGGCCTGATAAGCGTTGTTGGCACCGCCGTCCAGATAGGTCATTTCTTCGGCTTCGATAGCGGAATAGCTGGCGGGCATTTTCATGGTAGAAGTAGTCATGGTAAGATCCCTTTCTTCAATGGTATCATTGCGTTTACAGCAGTGTTCAGAACATGGTGGCGACCAGCAGGGTGGTAAGCAGGGCACCGGCTACAAGTGCAGGCCCTACATACTTTTGCCACTGGGTGGTGGCGGGTGGGGTGGTAGGCTGCGGCACAGTGGTGCCGACCTTGGCAGTCCAGTGAGCGTAGATGGTAGCATCGGAGGTGAACACGGTGGAGGTGGTCACCTTGCTGCCGCCCACTGGCTCGGTGTACCAGCCGTCAAAGGTGTAGCCCGTCATGGTAGGCTGCTCGGGCGTGCTCTCCAGCTTGCCGGACAGGTTCGTGTAGGTGACCACAGTAGAGCAGATGCCGCCTTGGGCATCCATACCAATGGCGTACACGTTCTCTTCCTTTTTGCTCCCTGAAGTTTTGTCGGCAGCAAATGCAGCCGGCAGTGCGCAGCACAGCAGCGTGAACAGGCAAAGCCCGACCACCAGCGTTTTCAGGAATTTTTTCATGAGATCCCTCGCTTTCCTTCACAAAGATGGAGACACTGCCCCGCCCGGGCGCAGCCCGGACGCAGGAGAAGTTTCTTCAACTTATTTTTATCACATCCAGTGTACCAGAAGCGCAACAAAAAATACAGTCTTTTGAGAAAATAATAAGAAAAATCAAGAAAAAAATAAATTTCACCTTTGCAAGATGAATCTTGTGCCCCTGCAGGCTGTGTTTTTTGAAAAACGCATCCCGCAAAACTTACCTTTCGTAAAAACATGGCAGGATATGGAAAATGCAAAATCCCTGCCGCAAAGCCTGAAAAACGACAAAAAACGCTGCGAAGGCAGCGGGTGGCGCGCAAAAAAACGCGGCGCACCTCTTGTGGAAAAGCGGAAAATATGTTATACTGTTTTGCATGATGCGCCATCGCCAAGCGGTAAGGCAGGGGACTTTGACTCCCCCATCGTAGGTTCGACTCCTGCTGGCGCAACCAGAAAAAGGCCGCTGTACAGGAGAATGTGCAGCGGCCTTTTTATTATTTTCCCTCCGGCAGCTTGAAGAAGCTGCGGTATTCGTCCGAGTAGATCTTGCTGCCCATGCGGCTCACACCGCCGTACAGGTGGGTGCGCATCAGCGGCTCGATGGCGTCCAGATCCTTCTCCCGCAGAATGCGCAGCATCTCGGTGTGCTCGCTGACAACGCTGGACACGTTGCGCGCGCCCACGATGTCCAGACGGATAAAGCGGGAATAGTCTGCCTGCGGGCGGGTCATCTGTTCCCAAAGGTACTCCTTGCTGGTTTTGCGGAACCAGTACTCGTGCATGGCAAGGTCACAGCTGAGAAAGTGGTTGAAATCAAAGTTTTCCGGGTCGCTGCGCCCCGCAGCGGCTTCCAGCAGCATATTATAAAGGTGTTCCACCGCAAGGATCTCCATGGGCGAGCAGCTCTGCACAAAATCCCGGAACACCATGCCCTCCACCGCAACACGCTGGAAGATGAGCTGATCCACCACGCCGATGTCAATGGCGGTGACGATGGTGCCCTTGCAGGGGATGATCTGCACAAAGCGGTTCTGCTCCAGCCGCTGCAAAACGCTGCGGATGGGGGTGCGGGAAACACCGAACCGCTTGCACAGCTGGTTTTCGCTCAGCGCTTCTCCGGGCAGGATCTTCAACGCGCAGATCTCGTCCTCAAGAATATGATAGAGCTCATCCGTGTGCTGTAATGTTGCCATAGTCGTTCTCCATTTATTCGGTAAATTAAGTTTAATATCATTGTACCGTTCCGGCAGCGGAATGTCAATGCTGAAACGGAACTTTATTCAGATACTTGTATACAAGATTTTGCGCCTGCGCACGGAGCTGCGCAGGAAATGGAAAATTGATATACTACTTTATGGTGCGGGAAAAATATCGATGAAATGCCGCAATAAAACGGCTATTGTAGTAAATATACAAAGAAAAATGAAAATAATTGTCAAATTGCTATAATTGTAAAGCGCTGCGTTTGTTTCGCAGCAGCGCTGCAAGATAATATGCTGTATACAGGGTTTTGCTAAAAAGCTGAAAGGGCACATACCTCGCAGACACCGGATCATTCCGGCAAATGCGGCAGGGCATGTGCCTTTTTGCGTGTATGCTTGCTTTGCTGCCCGAAAGGCGGTAAACTGGAGGTAAACAAAAACGCCCGAAAAGGAGAAATGACATGGCATATACAAAGGCGGAGCTCAAGCGCGACCTTGCTGCGATGGGGCTGACAGGGAACGAGACCATCCTGATCCATTCCTCCATGAAGTCCATCGGCCCGGTGGAGGGCGGCGCAGACACAGTTCTGGACGCATTGATGGAGTTTTTGGCAGAGGGCTTGCTGCTGCTGCCCACCCACACATGGCGGTTCATCAACGAGGAGAACCGGGTGTTCGATGTGCGCCGCAGCCCGTGCTGTGTGGGTATTCTGCCGGAGCTGTTCCGGCAGCGCCCCGGGGTGGTGCGCTCGCTGCACCCCACCCACAGCATGGCGGCTTACGGCAAGGGGGCGGCTGCTTACATAGAAGGGGAGTTGAACGCCAACACTCCCTGCACCCCCGGCGGCTGCTACGACCGGCTGCGGGCAGCCCACGGCAAGGTGCTATTGCTGGGGGTGACCCACGCCCGCAATACCTTTATCCATAGCGTGGAGGAGGTGCTGAACGTGCCGAACCGCCTGACCGACAAGCCCCTGCAGCTTACTGTGGTGGACGAAGCCGGGGCGCAGCACAACGTCTATATGCGCCGCCACTACAATGCGCAGCAGCCGCATATCTCGGAGGATTTCGTCAAGCTGGAGCAGGCGTATCTGGACTGCGGCGCAGCCCGGAACACGAAATTTGGCGATGCAGCTTGCGTTTTGTGCGACGCCGAGGGAATTTTCAAGGTCACCCGCCACGTTCTTGCCCCGAACCCCGAAGCCTTTGTCATCGAGGCGGTCATCCCGCCGGAGCGCTGGCAAGGCCTTTGCATCGGTAAAACCGGCGGTTGAACCGGCGCGCCTTCTTCTGCGTTGGACGATTGGAAATGGCCTCCGCTTGCGCTTTGGCCATGATTCAAGGAATTGCATTAAAATCAGAGGGACAGAAATGCCTGCGGGCATTTCTGTCCCTCTTTTTCATGTTAGCAAAAACGGATACGGTACTCCCGGGGGGTGCAGTGCTTGATCTCCCGGAAGGTCTTGATAAAGTAGCTGGCGTCCGAAAAACCGCATTCCAGCCCCACCTCGCCGGTCTTGAGCCGGGTGGAGCGCAGCAGCTCGGCAGCCTTTTCCACCCGGAACTGCTTGACGTACTGGATGGGCGTGATGCCCAGAAATTGCCGGAAGCTGCGCAGACAGGCGCTTTCGCTCAGGGCAACGCACCCGGCCAGCTTTTTCACGGTCAGTTCCTCGGCGTAATGCTCCTCTACATAGCGGAGCATCTGCTTCATCCGCTCCGAGGCGATCTGTTCCTGCTCCGATACCTTCACCTTGCCGCTGACGCATTGGGTAATGAGCAGCCGCAGCGCGGCGGTAAGGTGATACCGCACCCGGTTCTCGTAGTCGAAAGGTTCGTCTGCCACGCCCTTCCACGCCTCCCGCAGGCAGAGCAGTACCTGCCGCTGCCATGGCACGGCTTCGTCCAGCAAAAAGAAGGGCGGCGTGCCGGGCTGCAAAAGCGGGCGGATGAGCTTTTGCCAGAATACGGTGTCCATGCCGCCGACAAGCCTGGGCTGGAATACGCCGGAGTGCAGCAGCGCCCTGCCCTCGGCAGGCTCTACCGCGTGCAGCGCCCCGGAGTTGATGAACACCCCCTGCCCGGTCTGCAAAGTCAGCCGGGTCTTGTTCACGTCCACATGGATGGGCCCCAACGCCGCCAGAATGAACTCAAATTCCTCATGCCAGTGCCACGCCACCGAGTAGCAGGAAAGATCCTCGGCATAGCAGGCGATAGGGAACAGCGGGCTGCCGTGCTGGGTCTGTTCCCGCCCGGCGGCATCGGCCACCACGGCGGTAGCGCTGGAAAGCCCCACCCGGCCGCTTGTATAGGATGCACAGCTTGTCTGATATGCCATATTTACCAAATCCTTTCCGCAATACTTTGAATGTTTTTTATCAATGCCGGTTTTGTTGCATATACTATGCGGTTCTGTTCTATAATTTGCGATTGTTTTGTGGTATTATCCTATCAGAGCTTCCAAGCTCAGTATAGCACCAAGGCGGCCGGGACGCAAGCTGTGCAAGCGTTTCCACTGCCGGGCAAAACCGCTATTCTCCCGCCGCCAGTCCAAAGAGGACCGGACGGCAAGTGTAACATAAACCATTTCATCAAGGAGGTATTCCTATGCTTCGTATCGAGTATTTTGATAAGGAACGTTTCATGCGCCAGCTTTCTGCCAGCCACGGCAGCGTGCTGCTGCATCTGGACAACGGCAAGACCTGCGACCTGAAAAAGGATGCTACCGCACGCTCCATGCTGCAGATGATGGACACTGCCCCCAAGAAGGGCTTTGACCTCACCGTGACCGACCCCGCCGACGTGACCGGCTTCCTGCGCTATATGCTGGAGGCAGGCCGCACCGAGCGCGTGGCCGGCTGAGTAATGCCAATCTCTTATCCCAATAAGTGTCACAGCAAAAGCAAAACGCCCGCCCCGGTCATGCCGGAGCGGGCGTTTTGCCTGTTTTACCGGAAAGCTTGCGCAGGCGGGCAGTCTGTGGTAAGCTGAAAGCAGAAAAAAGACGGAGGGAACGACTATGAACCTGAAGGAAGCATTCCGTTACCAGAACAAGCTCCAGTCCCTGCTGGACGAGGCACAGGGAATTCTGGACTGCGACGCCAACGTGACCAAGGTAGCCAACACCTACCTGCGCCATAAGGTGATGCCCGAGGCCGAGGACGAGACCGTTATGGACGCGGCACAGACCGAATATGCGGAGCAGATCACCGACATTGCCCGGTTCATGCTCTACCTGCTGGAGGAGAAGAGCCGCCTGTTTGCCGCCATCCGCAAGGCAAAGGATGCGCTGGACATGGATATGGACAGCGAGGTCAGCCTGAACGCCGCGCGCCAGAGCATTGCCCGCACCTTCAAGCGGATGAACGACCTGCGCAGCTCCGAGCAACTGCTTTCCGGCGGGGGTACGGGCTACCGCTTCAACGCCGAGGGCAACCAGATCTCCTACTGCTGCGATGTGAAGCGGGTGACCACCATCAACTACGACCGCAAGGTCATCCATGCGGCGCTGAGCAAACTGAACCGGCAGGCAGATGAGACTTCCAACCGGCTGGACCTCTGCCTTGTGACCTCCAAGGTGGACTACACCGTCCCCTTTGATGTGAACGCCAGCTTTGCCGAGGCCTTTGAGACCTATCTGGAAAACGCCAAAAACTAAATGAGCGCTCCACCGGCTATTTTGGGTGCGGCAAGCGCCGGGCGCACGGCTGCCGGTTCAGGTGCAGATGAACTATAAGGCTGCACATTTCCGCAAGGAAGTTTTGGAA
>OHAD01001996.1_pt1 | contig 16956 bp, 9 predicted proteins | sample 1577011 | NCBI WGS metagenome assembly OHAD01 (sample SAMEA3541510, study PRJEB24748) | human gut metagenome | biome: human gut; feature: human-associated habitat; material: faeces | place: China | collected 2012
TCCTGCAAGGGACGGAGGACCCGGAAAAACTGCGCCAGGCCACCGGGGATGCGGCGGAAAAAATGCTTCGCTCCCTCATCCAGGATGCCCAGGACGGCATTCTGGAAACAGACAGCCAGGATCTTTTGTCTCGTGCTGCCGTCTCCGGGATGGGAGATCCCTCAGAGCCCCAGCAGGAGGAATACATTCTGTACGCCCCCTGTGACGGCACGGTGATGGATGTATTTTTCGCAGAAGGGGAGACCGTTTCCCCGCTGCTTCCCTGCTTCACCCTGGCCGATTTAAGCCAGATGGTGGTAAAGGCCCAGGTGGGAGAGGAAAACCTCCAGCTAATCAAACAGGGGATGACGGCAGAAATGACCCTTACCGCCTTTCCCGATACCCGTCTTACCGGGAAAGTCCAATCGGTGGCTCCCTATGCCAAAGCCGCTTCTTTGCTGGATCAGAGCGGCGGCGTGAGCACCGATGTGATTTTTTCCATCTCCAACGATGTGGCAGATGTGAAGCCGGGCTACACCGTTTCGGTGAAAGTGCGCACCGAAAGCCGGGAGGACACCCTGCTTTTGCCCTATACCTGTGTGGCCCAGGACGAACAAAACAGGGAATATGTGATGGTGGTGCAGGGGGGAAGAGCCAGAAAAATGCTGGTGGAAACCGGTTTGGAAGTGGGGGAGCAAGTGGAGATCACCGCCGGACTTACAGGGGAGGAACGGGTGATCCGTGCTCCCGGGTCTTTGAAAGGCGGCCAGGCCGTGACAGAAGAGGAAAAAGCCTATGAATTGGGGTGATATGGGGCTTCTGGCGCTGAAAAACGCTCTGCGGTCCCGGCAGAAAACCTTTTTTTGCGCTCTGGCCGTGTGCGTGGGCATCGCATCGGTGTATATGATCTGCGAGATATCCCGCAACGCCCGGGATCAGATCACCCAGCAGGTAGAGCAAAGCGGCCTTTCCGGAATCATGGTATTCGGAAAGGAGGAGCAGGGGATGATGGCGGCAGAAGAGATCCGGGCTTTGCCCCAAAGCGTGCCGGGCCTCAAGGCCGCCATGCCTCTTTTTTCCCAGTATGGCTCCTGCAAGCTGCGGGAGGAAAAGCGCAATATGCTGCTGTGGGGCGTGGATGAGCAGTTTTCTTCCATTTTTCATGTCCAGGTAAAATACGGCCGTTTGCCCTCCCAGGAAGATGTGCGTCTTTGCCAGAAGGTGGCGGTGATCGAAGATACCATGGCCCTGGAGGCCTACGGCCGGGAGAATGTGGTGGGGAAAGAGATCTGGATTTCTACCGACCAGCTGACCGAAAGCTATCAGATCATCGGCGTGATCGCTTCCCAAAAAAGCGGTGTCAGCGCACTCATCGGCGAAAACACCCTGCCGGCCTTTGTTTATGTGCCCTATACCACAGCCAATCTTTTCTCCGGCGTTTCCTCCACCAATCAGCTGGCCCTGGCGGCCCAGGATGAAGCCGACGCCGAAACCGTCACCGCCTTTGCTCTGGATCAGCTCAGCCGCCAGACCGATGGCGCTTCCTTCAAAGCGGAAAATGTAAGTGGATACATTGATACTTTTTCATCTATTTTGCAAACGGTATCTTTGCTCATCACGGCCATCGGCGGCATTGGGCTGCTGGTGGGAGGCATTGGCGTGATGAACTCCATGACGGCGGCGGTGGAAAGCCGGAGAAAGGAAATCGGCATTTATCTGGCCATCGGCGCCCAAAAGAAGGACATCATCGGAAGTTATCTCATGGAGGCGGTGATCGTTTGCTTGCTGGGCGGTCTGGCCGGAGGGCTGCTGGGCTGGGGCTTGTTGTTTGCCGGTGAGAAATTCCTGGGAATCCCGGTGCAATTTCATTGGGAGTATTTATTGCTGGCCGAAGGCGCTGCCGGATTCTGCGGGATTCTGTTTGGGATTTTGCCTGCCCGCAAAGCCGCTGCCATGCATCCCATTGACGCCATCCGCCGGGAATGACCACCGGAGACAGAAAAACAAAACCATCTCACAAGCAAAAGTTTTCGAAAGGCCCCGGAATCCAGGCTGCAAAGCCGGGAAGAAGGGGCCGGAAATTTTAATTATCAATTATACCAAATCGTTGTTTTGTATAATTAAGTGGAGGCAAAAAAGGCCTCTTCCGGGAAAACAGCCGTTTTGGGCCCTTGGACGGCTTTTTGGACCGCTGGGCCTGTTTGACTGCAAATTGTGTTGTTTTTTCGCTGCAATACAATCACTGTTGTTTTTCACAGTATTTTTATTATCTTTTATTTTGTTTTCATTTCGTTTTTCTGGCCGGTTCAAAAACTCCGTCCCAAACGATACGGAGTTTTTTGATTGCTGCCGTTCCGGTCTGGCCTGGGATCTTTTTCTCTTGCTGCAAAACAACTCTCCATATGCAGCTCATTTGATTCTGGCGTCTTAAATCTTACGGCTGCATTTGATTTTCTTTCGTTGATAGCCTTTCCAGCCATTTTCCGGCCTGTGCGCCTTCCACCATGAAAAACTGGTGGATTTTATGGTTTTGTGCTATAGTATTATAAAATGTATCAAACATCCAATCCCTTTGGCAAAGGAAGCAAACTATGGACTATCGTTATGAAGCGCCGGAAGAAATCCGCAATTACCTCAATTATATGAGCACCATCCGGGGCCGTTCGGAACGGACCTGCAAAGAATATTATCTGGATCTGCGTACATTTTTTCGTTTTTTGCTGAAAAAGCGAAAACTGGTCCCGGAGGAAACTCCATGGGAAGAAATTTCCATCGAACAAGTGGATCTGCCGCTGATCGCCAGCGTCACCCTGACCGATCTCTATGATTTCCTGGCCTACGCTCAAAAAGAGCTGCCCACTTATCACAAAAGCCCATCCACCACCTATGGCAACGGCTCCAGCGCCCGGGCCCGGAAGGTTGCGGCGCTCCGCTCCTTTTACCGGTATCTCACCGAAAAGGTCCATAAGCTGGATCACAACCCGGTGCAGAATCTGGAGTCTCCCAAAAACAAAAAATCCCTGCCCCGTCATCTTTCTATGGAAGAAAGTGTGGAGCTGCTGAGCCATGTGGAGAGCGCCTATCCCGAGCGGGACTACTGCATCATCACCCTGTTTCTCAACTGCGGCCTGCGGGTTTCCGAGCTGGTGGGCATCAACCTTTCCGATGTGCGGGGAGACACCCTTCAGGTGCTGGGCAAAGGCAACAAAGAGCGAATGGTCTATCTCAACGACGCCTGCCAGCAAGCCATCAAAGCCTATCTGCCCAAGCGCCTCAAGCCCCGTCCCGAAGATGCCCAGGCCCTTTTCATCAGCCGGGTAGGACGACGCATCAATCAGCAGACGGTGAAATGGATGGTGGGCCGTCAGCTGGAAATGGCCGGTCTGGGGGGCAAAAAATATTCCGCCCACAAACTGCGTCACACCGCCGCCACACTGATGTATCAGAATGGCGTGGATGTGCGCACATTGAAAGAAGTGCTGGGCCATGAAAACCTGAACACCACCATGATCTACACTCATGTCACCGATGAAAACATGAAGCAGGCCGCCCTCCACAGTCCTCTGGCCCATTTTTCTCCGCCGCCTAAAAAAGAAGACGACAGCGGGAAAAATCCAGAAGATCATCCGGAGAAAACCCAGGAAAATCAACCGGTGTAATGCTTTTTAGCTTTTCATCTGTTTCTTTGCGCTTTTTCGGCAAAAAGCACAAATATTCTGTAAAGTCAATAAACTTGTCATCCATTGAACTACAAGAACAAGACGCCCCTTGCAAGACCAAACAGTCTTGCAAGGGGCTTTTTTAACACTCCCCTGCTGTTTTCAGCAAACAAAAGGTGTTTTTCCGGAAGGTCAGAATCCCCTCCCGCTGCATCTTCCCCAGCTCCTTGGAAAGGGCGCTGCGCTCCACATTGAGATAGTCGGCCATTTGCTGCCGGTCAAAGGGAATGGTGAACTGCCGTTTTCCCGTCCGCAGAGCTTCGGAGGACAGATAGGTCATCACCCGGCCCCGGATGGTTTTGGCCGAAATGCAGAACACCCGGCTGGACCAGGCCAGATTCTTCTGGGTGGACAAAATCAGCACATTGCGCAGCAATTTATGATACCAGCCCTCCCTTTCGTTCTGGGGAGAAAGCAGCGCCGTCAGACGCACCCAAAGCACCTGGCTTTGCTCCACAGCCACCACATCCACCATCATAGGCGCCTGGCAAAAGGCGTAGGTCTCGCCAAAGGCCCCGCCGGGAAGAATGCTGTGAAGGATCATCCGGTTGCCCCACAGATCGATGTTTTCAATGTGTATTTTCCCAGAAAGCAAAATGCCGAATTCCTCTGTTTTGTCCCCGGTGCGCAGCAAAACCTCCTCCTTGGGATAGTCCGCCAGACGGATGCACCCCCGCCGGGCCATCTCCTCATATTCTTCCTGGGCAATGCCTGCAAAAATCGGATGGTCGGGCATTTTCATAAAAATCCCCCATTTCGTTGTTTTAACCACATACTTTTTTCTGAATTGTACTATACTGAGTTCATCCAATCAAGAAGGAGCGATGGAAAAATGAAAAGACGGATCATTGAAATAGACCAGGAAAAATGCAATGGCTGCGGCGCCTGTGCCCAGGCCTGCCACGAAGGAGCCATCGGCATGGTGAATGGCAAAGCCCAGCTTCTCCGGGACGATTACTGCGACGGCCTGGGTGACTGTCTGCCCGCCTGCCCCACCGGCGCCATCACTTTTGTGGAAAGGGAAGCCGCGGCTTATGACGAGCAGGCGGTGAAGGAAAACCAGCGGAAAAAGCAGCAGGCCCAGGGCGTCTGCCCCGGCCAAAGAATGCGCCAGTTTTCCCGCCCGGCTCCGGCGGCTCACTCCCCTTCCTCGCCCGGAGAAAGGGTTTCCCAGCTGGCCCAATGGCCCTGCCAGATCAAGCTGGCCCCGGTGAACGCCCCCTATTTTGACGGGGCCAGGCTGCTCATCGCCGCCGACTGCGCCGCTTACGCCTATGCAGGCATCCATGAGGATTTCATGGCTGGCAAAGTGACCCTTATCGGCTGTCCCAAGCTGGACAATGTGGATTACAGCGAAAAGCTGACCGAGATTATTCGCAATAACGACATCCAGAGCGTGACCATCCTCCGCATGGAGGTGCCCTGCTGCGGCGGCTTGGAGATGGCGGCAAAAAAGGCACTGCAGGCCAGCGGAAAGTTCATTCCGTGGCAGGTGGTAACCATCTCCATTGACGGAAAAATTCTGGACTAAACGAAAGAGAGAACCTCAAGATGGAACGTAAAATGTTTTGCTTTCAATGCGAGCAGACGGCAGCCTGCTCCGGCTGCACCGGAAAAGCGGGGGTGTGCGGCAAGACTGCCGATGTTGCACAGCTTCAGGATGAACTGACTGGCGCTCTGGTTGGACTGTCCAGAGCCACGGACGGCGGTATGCAGGCAACGCCGGAGGTCTGGCATCTGATGATCGAGGGCCTTTTCACCACGGTCACCAATGTGAACTTCAATGAAAAGACGATTCGGGAACTGATCGGCCGGGTACACGCCGAAAAAGCACAGCTGGTGCCCGACTGCTCGAGCTGCGCTGCCCCCTGCGGACGCACCAGCGACTATGATATGAATCTGCTTTGGAGCGCCGATGAGGATATCCGAAGCCTGAAGTCTCTTATTCTGTTTGGCGTGCGCGGCATGGCAGCGTATGCACATCACGCCTTGGTCTTGGGGTATACCGATGACGAGGTGAACCGCTTCTTTGCCAAGGCGCTCTTCGCCATTGGCGAGGACTGGGGCATGGAGGAATTGCTGCCTATCGTGATGGAGGTTGGCGAGAAAAACCTCAAGTGCATGGCGCTTCTGGATAAGGCCAACACCGAAAGCTACGGAACGCCCGTGCCTGTTACCGTTCCGCTGACCGTGGAAAAGGGACCGTTCATTGTCGTCTCCGGCCATGACCTCCACGACCTGAAGCTGCTGCTGGAGCAGACTGAGGGCAAAGGTATCAACATCTACACCCATGGCGAAATGCTCCCTGCTCACGGCTATCCTGAATTGAAAAAGTATTCCCACCTCAAGGGCAATTTCGGCACGGCATGGCAGAACCAGCAAAAGGAGTTTGCGGAGCTTCCCGCACCGGTGCTGTTCACCACCAACTGTCTGATGCCGCCCAAAGCAAGCTATGCCGACCGGGTGTTCACCACGTCGGTGGTATCTTACCCCGAAATGACGCACATCGGAGCAGACAAGGACTTTACCCCGGTGATTGAAAAGGCTTTGGAGCTGGGCGGTTATTCCGAGGATAAATCCTTCACCGGCATCAACGGCGGCAGCACCGTCACGACTGGCTTTGCCCGTGGCACGGTACTTGGCGTGGCAGATCAGGTCATCGAGGCGGTCAAGTCCGGCGCGATCCGGCACTTCTTTCTGGTTGCCGGCTGCGACGGCGCACGCCCCGGCCGAAACTACTACACAGAGTTTGTAAAGCAGACGCCTGCCGATACCGTAGTGCTGACCCTTGCCTGCGGCAAATACCGCTTCAACGACCTTGACCTCGGCACCATCGGCGGTCTGCCCCGCCTGATGGATGTCGGACAGTGCAACGATGCTTACAGCGCCATCCAGATCGCTGTTGCCCTTGCGGATGCTTTCGGCTGCGGTGTGAATGACCTGCCACTGTCCATGGTGCTCTCCTGGTACGAGCAGAAGGCCGTGTGCATTCTGCTGACGCTGCTGTATCTGGGCATTAAGAATATCCGCCTTGGCCCCACGCTGCCGGCATTCATTTCGCCGAACATCCTTAACTTTCTGGTAGAAAACTATGGCATCGCGCCGATTACAACGCCGGAAGAAGATTTGAAAGCATTGTTGAAATGATTGGGAGTTCTGCAAGGAGTGCAGTTGAAACAACGATCGACTAAATGGAGGGCAGAATTATCTTAGCGAGTGACCTGAAAAGGCCGCTCGCTTTTTTGTTTACAACTGTTTTTACACAGCCAACGTCTGGCAGGACTTGAAATGACAGTGTGAGGTGGATATAATATAAAATGTTGCAGTGTGCCTTGTGAGATACAACGGAAGCGCTGGAATGGAAGGAACCGGCGGAATGGAAAACGTGCGAGGATGAAAATGAAATTCGATAGTAAATATACGGATGAAATCTATACTTCCAATACGGCAAAGTTTGGAGAAAATGCGCTTCGAGCCATGCAGAACACAGTCTATCATAATGGCGGCGTCGGAACCATTACCGGGTACTATGATGCTGAATTGTCGATCCTGTCGGTCAGTGATTTGATGCTGCATAGTCTGAACCACAGCTATGAGTCCCTGATGGAGCAGACAAAGGGTTCGCTGAAGAATCTTTTCTATAAGAGAGATGCCGCATTCCTCGACAATGCGCGCTTTCGCCAGCTCCAAGGCGAAGGGGAAGGCCAGATCCTTACAGCAGATGGCTCTCCCGTCTATGTGCGTCTCTATAAAGAAGATGCAGCTGATACGGATGGAACACCGATCTGGGTCCTGTCGGTACATATGAACTGGGCGTATGAAAATCTTGCGTTAGTCAATGAATCCATCCACTCCGCGCTGTGGTATTTTGAGTGCAATGAAACCAGTGAGATCGTCCGGGTAAACTGGAGCCATGCGTTCCGGCAGATCCTTGGTTATCATGACATTCTGGATTTTCCGAACAAACTGGATTCGTGGTCGAACCTTTTGCACCCGGAGGACTATGACCGGGTAATGCAGCTGCTTTTGAAAACGATTGCGGACAAAACCAATGCCACGAAGTATAATGTAGAGTACCGGCTGAAAATGCAGGATGGCCAATACCAGTGGTTCCGGGCATCGGCGGAGGTGATACGCCGTCTGGATGGCTCGGCCAATCGAATTGCCGGAATCATCAGCAACATTGACGCAGAAAAAAGAAGCCGGATGCAGGCGCAGCGGGCAGCGGCATTTCACCGTGCATTTACCAGCGCAAACCTCTGCGAATACTATGTAAATCTGGAAAAGAACACCTTTGATACTTTCAAAGTGGAGCCCTCTTTGATGACGGCCTTTGAGCAGAACCACACATGGGATGGACTGGTCAAGTTTTTTGTGGATAACTATGTGGTGGAAGAGGACAAAAAGTCTGTAACGAATTTCTACAATCGCGCCTACATCACGGAAAAATTAAAGGGGCTGGAGACCGAGCTGCGGCAGGAGTGCCACATCGTTCTGAACGGGGAGGAACGATGGGTCAGCAACGTGGTCATGCGCGGCGAGATCGAAGATTCCGAATATGCTATGATTTTTCTGCGGGACATCACAGAGTCCAAAGCAGAGACGGCACGGCGGATGCAGATGGCTTCAGATAACGCATCTATGGATCTTTTGATCGAGAGTATGGTGCGTCTGCTGGACCGCTTTGTCGTCTGCGATCTGGAAAATGATCGGTATCGGTTCTATAATCTGCAAGGTGAAATGATATACGCGCCGATCGGAACCTACCATGATTTTGTGGAGCAGGTGGTTGCAAAGTATAAGACACTGGAACCGCTGGACGCATTGGCTGCTTTGTTCTCACCGGAAAATATCCGCAGGAATTTGCAGAATGAGAACGACATCTACAAATTTGAATACTGCTCCATAGACGAAAACACCTATAAGATCGCTTCCTTCATTCCGCTGGAGTGGGATGGCACAAAGCTGGTCAAAGCACTGTTGGCATCTATGGATGTGTCACAGGAGAAAAAGGCCGAGATCGAATCCCATAAGGCACTGAAGGATGCGTACCGGGCGGCGGAAAACGCAAGCCGCGCCAAGACGGAATTTCTCTCCAATATGTCCCATGATATCCGCACACCGATGAACGCAATCGTTGGCCTGACCGCCATTGCGGGTGCGAATATCGAGAGCCCGGACAGGGTGGTCGAGTGCCTTGGTAAGATCACAAAATCGAGCCGTCATCTGTTGGGACTGATCAATGAAGTGCTGGATATGGCCCGGATCGAGAGCGGGCGAATGAGCCTTGCCGAGGAGGATTTCAGCCTGCCGGAGCTGGTCGATAACCTGCTCACCCTCACAAAACCGGCAATCGACGAGCACAAACATCAGCTCGAAGTCCACGTTGAGCACATCGAGCACGAAGCTGTCTGCGGCGACAGCCTGCGCATCCAGCAGATCTTTGTGAACCTGATGAGCAACGCCGTCAAGTATACCCCGGATGGAGGAAACATCACCCTTACGATCAAGGAAAAACCGAATGGCTTCTCGGAGCTTGGCTGCTACGAGTTTTCTATCGAGGACAACGGCATCGGTATGACGCCGGAGTTCCAGAAGATCATGTTTGAGCCGTTCAGCCGGGCAGACGATCACCGGACGACCAAGGTGCAGGGCACCGGTCTTGGCATGGCCATTGCAAGAAACATCGTCAACCTGATGAATGGTGATATCCAGGTCGAAAGCGCTCCCAACAAGGGAACGAAAATCACGGTCACGGTCTATCTGAAACTTCAGGAGAACGAGAAGGAACAGGAAAAAGAACTGCTCGATCTGCCGGTACTGGTCGTGGACGATGACAAGACCTGCTGCGAAAGCACCGTTGCAACCCTTCAGGAGATCGGCATAGCGGGCGAATGGGTCCTGACCGGTAAGGAAGCTGTGGAACGCTGCTATGCGCGTCATGAGACCAACAGGGACTATTTTGCGGTGATTCTGGACTGGAAGATGCCGGAAATGGACGGTTTTGCAACCGCCAGAAAAATCCGGGAACGGGTAGGAGAAGAGGTCACGATCATCATCCTGACTTCCTTTGATTTCAGCGAAATCGAAGAAGAAGCCAGAGCAGTGGGCGTGAATGCGTTTATGGCAAAACCGCTGTTCCGTTCCCGTCTGACGGCAACTCTGCGGCAGTTTACATCCGGGAAGAAGGAGAAAAACGCCCGGAACTATCTGGAAGACTTTGCGAAGGAAAACTATGCGGGTAAGCGGATCCTTCTTGTGGAAGATAACGAGCTGAACCGTGAGATTGCGACCGAGATCATAGGCATGACGGGCGTGACCATTGATATTGCCGAAAACGGAAAAATTGCGGTCGAAAAGGTGATGGAAGCGCCGGAAAAGTGGTATGATCTCATTTTTATGGACATCCAGATGCCCATCATGAATGGTTACGAAGCCACGGCTGCGATCCGTGCGCTTGCCGGCAGCCGGGGCAAAGTGCCCATCATTGCCATGACGGCAAATGCCTTTGCCGAGGACGTGCAGCTGGCAAAGAACACCGGCATGAACGAGCATATCGCCAAACCGCTTGATTTGAATAAGCTGAACGATGTGCTGAAGCAGTGGCTGTGATCTGTGCATTGCAGTAAAGCACATTATACTGAAGAACGCCGAGGAACTTCCTGTTGGGAAGGTGTCCTCGGCGGCTTTTTTGTATATAGGGCAGCAATTCTTGACCGTTTTTTTGTGAAGGTGATGAGTTACGAGATGGAGCACAGCTTTCTCTGCAATGATCTCGATTGAAAACAACTGCACATATAAAGCAAAAAAGGAATATTCTTACTTGTCAATCTGCTGTAGAAAATCACCTGAGTTTGGGCAAAATTGATAAAGTGAAAAAGAAACCCGTTCCCATCTTGACACTCCGCAAAGAATATGGTATTGTAATCAAGCATAGAATAAATTTCCATTCAAGTGCTTAATTTGTTCGTGCCTTACAAAAAAGAAAAATGTACGTGAGCAGCGTCGTTGGATTGTTACCGTTTGGCGGGCTAGACCAACTCTGCATAGCACAAGCCGAAAGCGTGTTTCAGCCTTCGGTATGTTTGCTGTGTCGAGGATGGTCTTTTTTTATTGCCTTTTTCAACTTGAGGAGGAGAAACAATGCAATATACCGTCAAAAAACCGATCAACAACAACATTCTGCGCGTGGTGGACCCCACGGGCTGTGAGCTGATCGTCACCGGGCGCGGTCTGGGCTTTGGCGTTAAGCCGGGCTATAAAATTGAGGCTGAAACCGTGGAGCGCAGCTACCGCATGACCAGCCCTGCCGTGCAGCAGAGGTTGGTGGAACTTCTGGAACAGATCCCGTATGAGCATCTGCTGCTCACCGATGAGCTGGTGGCAATGATCCGCAGCCGGGTGAACTACCCGCTGAACGAAAGCCTGCTCATCACGTTGGCCGACCACATCAGCTTTGCCCTCCAGCGCAGCGAGCAGGGGATTCGCTTTTCCAACCCGCTGATGGCTCCCATTCGGGAATTCTACCCGGAAGAGTATCGCCTTGGTATGGAGTGCCTTGCCGCCATCCGCCAGCGCTGCCATGCAGACCTTTCGGACGACGAGGGCGGCTTCATTGCGCTGCACATCGTCAACGCAGAGCTCAACACCACCATGAGCGTGGTGAACGATGTCACCCGCTTTGTGGATGGCTGCGTGCAGGTAGTGGAATACTTTTACAACTGCCATTTTGACCGGGATGCACTGGATTTCAGCCGCTTTACAGTACATTTGCGCTTTTTTGCGCAACGCGTATTTCAAGGAAAACAGGAGCAGGAAAACGATACCCACGACGAAGTGTTCCGCGCCCTGATCGCCCGCAATTGCAGCGAACACTACAAATGCGCCTGCTGCATTGCGGAGTATGTGCGCAACACCTGGCACAAGGAGCTTTCGGACGAGGAACTGGTGTTCCTTACGATCCATCTGAAACGGATCCGGATGGGGAAATAAGCTTTCTTGCTTCACCTTTGATCCTCCACAGGTCTTTCCTGTGTGGATATATATATGTTGGATACGAACTTGAGAAAAGGAGAACTGAAGATGAAAGACAAGATCTTTGGCGTGCTGCAGCGCGTGGGACGCAGCTTTATGCTGCCCATTGCACTGCTGCCTGTTGCGGGCCTGCTGCTGGGTATCGGCAGCTCGTTCACCAACGAAACCATGCTGGCGGCCTATGGCCTGAACAGCGTTATCCACCCCGGTACCCTGATCTACACCATTCTGGACGTGATGAGCCAGACCGGCAGCGCCGTGTTCAACAATCTGGCGCTGCTGTTCGCCATGGGCGTGGCCATCGGCATGGCCCGCAAGGAAAAAGAGGTGGCCGCCCTGTCCGGTGCAGTGGCCTATATCATTATGAATACGGCCATTCAGGCCATGATCAATGCGGCAGGCGGCGTAGAAGCGATGCCTGCCAACTCCACCACCACCATGCTGGGCATCACAACCCTGCAAATGGGTGTGTTCGGCGGCATCGTGGTCGGTCTGGGCGTGGCGGCGCTGCACAACAAGTTCTATAAGATCGAGCTGCCGCAGGTGCTGGCCTTCTTTGGCGGTACACGCTTTGTGCCCATCGTCAGTTCTATTGTGTATCTGGTGGTCGGCATTGCCATGTTCTATATCTGGCCGGTGGTGCAGAGCGGTATTGCCGCGCTGGGTGCACTGGTGCTGGCTTCCGGCTACGCAGGCACCTTTATTTACGGCCTGCTGGAGCGTGCGCTGATCCCCTTTGGACTGCATCATGTGTTCTATATGCCGTTCTGGCAGACCGCTGTGGGCGGCACCGCCATCATCGATGGCGTCACCGTGACCGGCGCACAGAACATCTTCTTTGCTGAGCTGGCTTCCAAATCCACCACGGTGTTCTCGGTCAGCGCTACCCGTTTCATGGCCGGTAAGTTCCCCTTTATGATGTTCGGTCTGCCCGGCGCAGCGCTGGCGATGTACCAGTGCGCCAAGCCGGAAAAGAAAAAGGTGGCAGGTGGCCTGCTGTTGTCTGCTGCGTTGACGGCTTTCCTCACCGGCATCACCGAGCCGCTGGAATTTACCTTTATCTTTGTGGCTCTGCCCATGTACGCGGTGCACTGCGTGCTGGCCGGTCTGTCCTTCATGCTGATGCACATTCTGAATGTGGGCGTGGGCATGACCTTCTCCGGCGGTCTCATCGACCTGGTGCTGTTCGGTGTGATGCAGGGCAACGCCAAGACCCACTGGGTGTGGGTGGTCGTGGTCGGTGCGGTGTACTTTGTGCTGTACTACATCATTTTCCGCTTTATGATCTCCAAGTTTGACTACAAGACCCCGGGTCGCGATGATGCCGAGGAAGTCAAGCTGTACACCCGTGCGGACGTGAACGCCCGCAGCGCCGCATCCGGCAGCACCGCCCCCGCAGGGGATGATCCGGTCAGCGCCCTGATCGTAGAAGGTCTGGGAGGTACCAACAACCTGTCCGACGTGGACTGCTGCGCCACCCGCCTGCGCTGCACCGTCAAGGACGCTGCGCTGGTCCGGCAGGATGTGCTCAAGGCCTCCGGTGCCTCCGGCGTGATCTGCAAGGGCAACGGTGTGCAGGTGGTATACGGCCCCAAGGTGGCCGTCATCAAGGCAAAGCTGGAAGACTATCTGGAAAATGCACCTAAGACCCCGGCGGCGACCGCAACACCCGCCCCGGCGGCCCCCGCAGCAAAGGATACCGTGCTGTCTGCCTGCCTGAACGGCACTGTAGTGCCGCTGGCCGATGTGAAGGATGAAGCCTTTGCCAGCGGTGCACTGGGAGACGGCATTGCCATTGAGCCCACCGATGGTGAACTGGTGGCACCTGCTGACGGTGAGATCTCCTCCACCTTTGAGACCCACCATGCCGTGGGCATGACCACGGCTGACGGTGCCGAACTGCTGATGCACATCGGCATCGATACGGTCAAGCTGGGTGGCAAGCACTTTACCTACCTCGTCAACGAGGGTGACAAGGTGAAGAAAGGTCAGCCGTTGATCCGCTTTGAACTGGAAGCCATTAAGGCCGAAGGCTATCTTGTGACCACGCCGCTCATTGTCTGCAACACCGATGACTATGCCGCTGTCGTGGCTAAAGCCAGTGGCACCGTAAAGCAGGGCGATGCGTTGCTGGAACTGAAGCACTAAGCGTTTTTCTTCAGCGGTAAGGCAGGGTTGTTATAAAGGAAAAGGGCAGCTGCACGAACTTGTGCAGCTGCCCTTTTGGCTTTATGCGCAGAACACCCCGGAGATGAAAATCTCCAGACCGATGCCGATGAGGATGACGCCGCCCAGGATGGATGCCTTGCCGGAGAGCTCGGTGCCGAACTTCTTGCCGATGTTCAGGCCCGCCATGCAGAGGAAGAAGGTGACCACCGCAATGATGATGGATGCCGCCAGCGCCATCAGCCAGCCGTACTCCGAGATGGTAAAGCCCACCGAAAGCGCGTCGATGCTGGTGGCTACGCCCTGCATGAACAGGGCACCGGCACTGAGCTCGGTGGCCTCCTCGGCCTCTTCACCCTTGATGCCGTCCACCAGCATCTTGCCGCCGATGTAGCCCAGCAGGGCCAGCGCGATCCACGGGATGAACGTTTCAAAGGACGAGAACAGCTCCACGATGGTGTGCACACAGATCCAGCCGGTCATGGGCATCACGGCCTGGAACACGCCGAAGGTGCCCGCGATCCTGCACATGGTGTCTTTGCCCATTTTGGGGTCATGCAGACCGTTTGCCATGGACACCGAAAACGCATCCATCGCCAGACCTACGCCCAGCAGGGCACTGTTGAGGAAAAACACAAAACTCCATTCCATATTGTCTGCCTCCTGTTTGTTGACCGTATTCCAAACAATACAAAAACCCGGTCCCGGGCGCGTTGTACGTCCGGGACCGGGTGATTTTTTGAGATCCACTCCATGTGCACGGGCGCAGCAAACACGCACCAAAACACATGAGTCTCGCAAATGAAAGCAAGCCAGACCGAAACAGTCATTGTGTTGACTTGCTGCGCCCTGCAAAAGCGCCTGCTACTCCCCCACGGGTATTGTAATTTTGTTTATTCTAGCACAGTTTCAAGGCAAAGTCCAGACAAACCTGACGGCAGGTCAATCATTCCTTCTCTTCCGGGTCTGCCTCCGGGGTTTCGGTGGCGGCTGCGGCATCGGCGGCCTCCATCTCAGCCAGCTGCTCGGCGGTGGGCTCGGCATCGGCTTCAGAAGCGTCGATCTGTTCGGTCTGGGCCTCGTCGTCGTGGTCGGTGCGGGCCAGCACCATCACCTTGTCGTTCTCGCCCAGACGCATCACCCGGACGCCGGAGCCGTAGCGGCTCTGCAGCGGGATCTCGTTGACGTGGAGCCGGATGATGATGCCCTCCTGGCTGCTCAGCAGCACATCGTCCACGTCATCCACGATCTTGACAGCGGCCACCTTATCCTTGGAGGCATCGTAGTTGCGGATGCCCTTGCCGCCGCGGGCAGTGATGCGGTAGGTGTCGATGTCGGAGCGGCGGCCCTTGCCGTTTTCGGTCACGGTGAGCACCGTGCCGCCTTCGCGGCAGATGCACACGCCCACCACTTCGTCGCCTTCGGCCAGCTTGATGGCGCGCACGCCGTGGCCGCTGCGGCCCATGGGACGAGCATCCTCTTCATTGAAGCGGATGGCCTGACCGTTGCGGGTGGCAACGATGAGCATGTCGTGGCCGGAGGTCAGGCGGGTCCATGCCAGCGCGTCGCCCTCGTTCAGGGCAATGCCGATCAGGCCGGTCTTGCGGATGTTGGCGTACTGCTCCAGCGGGGTGCGCTTGATGAGGCCCTGCTTTGTGACCATGGTCACAAAGCCGCCCTCGGTGTCGGCGTCCTTGCTCTGGCAGATCATGTTGGTGACCTTTTCGCCCTCGGCCAGCTGCAGCAGGTTGACGATGTTGCTGCCCTTGCTGGTGCGGCTGCCCTCGGCGATGGTGTAGCCCTTGATGCGGAAGAGGCGGCCCTTGTCGGTAACGAACAGGACATAATCATGGGTAGAGCCCACGAACATCTCCTGCACGATGTCCTCTTCCTTCCGGGTCATGCCGGAAATGCCGCGGCCGCCGCGCTTCTGGGCCTGATAGGTGGCCTTGAGCTGGCGCTTGATATAGCCGGCCTCGGTGAGGGTGTAGACGCACTGTTCCTCAGCGATGAGGTCTTCGATGTCCACTTCGCCGGTGACAGACTGGATCTCGGTGCGGCGCTCGTCGCCGAAGCGCTTTTTCATGTCCAGCAGCTCGTTCTTGACGATCTCCAGCACCCGGGCGTCGTTGGCGAGGATATTCTCCCAATCCTCGATCTTAGCCTGCAAGCCGGACAGCTCTTCCTCGATCTTGAGGATCTCAAGACCAGCCAGACGGCCCAGCTGCAATTTCACGATCGCGTCGGCCTGCGGGTCGTCGAAGCCGAACTGCTCCATGATCGCGGCCTTTGCCTCGGCCATGCCGCCCTTGCAGGCGCGGATGGTAGCGATGAGCTCGTCCACGATGTCGGTGGCCTTCTTCAGACCCTCGAGGATGTGGGCGCGCTCCTTGGCCTTCTTCAAATCATACTGCGTGCGGCGGCGGACGACTTCATCCTGGAACTCGACGTACTTCTGTATCATCTGTTTCAGGGTCATGACCTTCGGCACCTTATGGTCGATGGCCAGCATGATGACGCCCACAGTATCCTGCAGCTGGGTGTACTGGTACAGCTGGTTCAGGATGACCTGCGCGTTGGCGTCCTTGCGGATGTCCACCACGATGCGCATCCCCTTGCGGTTGGTCTCATCGTTCAGGCCGGTGATGCCCTCGATGCGCTTGTCCTTGACCAGCTCTGCCATGTTCTCGATGAGACGGGCCTTGTTGACCATATACGGGATTTCCGTAATGATGATCTGGGTACGGCCATTCTTGGTCTCTTCGATGGCAGCACGGCCCCGCAGAGTAATTTTGCCGCGGCCGGTGGCGTAGGCGGCGCGGATGCCGCTTCGGCCCATGATGATGCCGGCAGTGGGGAAGTCCGGTCCCTTGATGTGCTCCATCAGGCCGGGCAGATCGATGTCGGGGTCCTCGATATAGGCCACGCAGCCGTCGATGACCTCACTGAGGTTGTGGGGCGGGATGTTGGTGGCCATACCGACGGCGATGCCCTGACTGCCGTTGACCAGCAGGTTGGGGAAGCGGCAGGGCAGGACGCTGGGCTCTTTCTTCGTCTC
>OHAD01002000.1_pt1 | contig 16942 bp, 14 predicted proteins | sample 1577011 | NCBI WGS metagenome assembly OHAD01 (sample SAMEA3541510, study PRJEB24748) | human gut metagenome | biome: human gut; feature: human-associated habitat; material: faeces | place: China | collected 2012
GATATTTTGGCAGGAAGGACAAAAAAGTGTACAAATTGATATTGCAATTTTGGATTTTCTTTGACCTACATATTTGTATATTAACGCCTATCCGAATATAGCATCTGTAAATGCCTCTGCATCAAAGTCCTGAAGGTCTTCAGCCCTTTCACCTACACCTATCAGCTTGACCGGAACATCAACCTCTGACTTGACTGCTAGAACTACACCACCCTTGGCAGTACCATCTAATTTAGTTAGGACTATACCTGTTATATTGGCTACTTCCTTAAAGGTCTTGGCCTGGCTGACTGCATTTTGACCCGTAGTCGCATCTACTACCAATAGGACTTCCTTTTTTGCCTCAGGGTATTCCCTGTCTATTATCTTAAATATCTTGCCCAACTCATTCATCAGGTTGGCCTTGTTGTGGAGTCTACCTGCAGTATCACATATAAGTAGGTCAACCTTCCTGGCCTGTGAAGCCTTGATGGCATCAAATACTACAGCTCCTGGGTCAGCTCCTTCATGGTGCTTGATAATATCTACATCCACCCTCTTTGCCCATATATCCAACTGTTCAGTTGCTGCTGCCCTAAATGTATCTGCAGCTGCCAACATGACCTTTTTGCCATCCTTCTTATATCTCTGGGCTAGCTTACCTATAGTAGTAGTCTTACCTACGCCATTTACACCAACCATTACTATTACTGCTGGACCGGGATCAACATCTATCTCTGAATTACCTTCTGTAAGAATTGATGCTACTATCTCCTTTAACAGGTCTCTTACTTCCAAAGGATCCTTGACCCCTCTCTCCTTGATCATGTCCCTCAAACGGTCTATGATTTCCATAGTAGTCGTAACACCAACATCGGCAGTTATCAGGATTTCTTCTAGTTCTTCTAGAAGGTCCTCATCTATCTTTGTATAAGACTTCAAGAGACTGTCTATCCTACCTGTTATATTGTCCTTAGTCTTTGATAGACCTGCCAATAATCTAGCAAAAATCCCCTTCTTCTCTTGTCCTTCTTCATCAAGAGTATCCTCCTGGTCAGAAGATCTAGTATCATCAGGTTCTTGAAACTCATTAGAATCAATATCGTCGCCTTGGCCATAATCCACTACATCGTGGTCTGGCTCCTCAGCTGTGGCTTCTTCTCCAGTATTTTCATTTATATCATCAGCCAGTTCTACTTGTTCTATTGATTCTTCCAAATTTTCTTCCATTTGCTGATTTTCTTCTTGAATATCATCACTGGCTATTTCTTCTATAACCTCTTCTTCCAACTTGGTACTTTCATTTTCATCTTCATTTTTCTTCCAAAACTTAAACATTAAAAACCTCCTTTTCCATAATCACTATCATAATAAAGTGGCTATATATTCGTCTAGGAATTTTCAACCATCTCTTGGGCCTCCTTTAACTTGATACCTATGATGGATGAAATGCCCTTTTCTTGCATAGTTACACCGTATATAAAGTCTGCAACTTCCATTGTACCCCTCCTATGTGTTACCGCTATAAACTGGGTATCCTGGCTAAGTTCATGTAAAAAGTCCCCAAACCTATATACATTTACGTCGTCCAAAGGAGCCTCAATCTCGTCTAGTATACAGAAAGGCGTTGGTTTTGATATAAGTATGGCAAACAGGATTGATATTGCTGTCAGAGCCTTCTCACCACCAGATAAGAGAGAAAGATTTTTCATCTTCTTGCCTGGAGGCTGGGCTGTAATTTCTATATCACAAGACAGGACATCATCCATATCCACAATCCTTAGATTGGCATTTCCTCCGCCAAACAACTTTTTGTAGACCTCTACAAAATTCTTGTTAATTATATCAAAGTTGACCAAAAACTCGCTTTCCATACTTGACACTAGGTCTGCAATTAGACTATTCAAGGATACAATAGACTCCTCAAGGTCTTGCTTTTGCTCAGAATAGTAGTCATACCTCTCCTTGACCTCTGCAAATTCTTCTATGGAATCTAGATTTACATTACCAATAGACTTGATTTTCTTCCTTAGACCTTCCATCAGCTTTTGGTCGATTATCAAGTCCTCATCGCTATAGGCTAGGGCCTCATGGTAATCTAGGCCGTATTTTTCATGTATATTTGCCTCTAGGTTGTCCCTGCTTGATACTGATCTGTCCAGCCTAGATTCTAGCTTATACTTTTCCTCTCTCAGCTCATTAAAATCTCTCTCCCTAGACCTAAGTTCTGACTTGGCTTCATCTAGGGATAATTTCATATCGTCCCTATCTGCCTTCTGGTCCAAGGCTCTCCTAGAAAAATCTTCTATAGTTTGGTTTAGGATTTCTATTTGACCTGTATAGGTCTCAATCAATAGGTCAAAATCATTGATTTCATCCTCATTTTCCTTTATAGATTCCTTCAACTGGATTAGGTTGTCCTGAGACTTTTTCATGCTATTTTCTATCCTGTCGACTTCACCTATGTTATTTTCAAATACCTGCTTTATCCTTACTAGGTCCAGATTTTTCTCATTAAACAACTTGAGGTGGTTTTCATGATTTTCCTTGGCCCTATCAAGACTATCCGCCAAGGTTTTTATATGGTCAGAGTTACCCTGCCCTTCCCTGTCTAGTAGGTCTAGCTGGCCCTTACACTGATCAAAATCTGCCTCATTTTTTTGAATTTGACCATCTATATTTGAGATTTCATTTCTTACATTATCTATATCAGACCTTCTATCTCTCAACTTCGCTTCTAGTAGTTTTACCTCTGTGCTCACAGATATTATTTTTTTTGATATGGCTTCTTTATCTACATTTAACTGTGACACTTCCTTGTCCAGCTTAGACTTTTCCAAGCCAATAAGGTCAAATTCTGACTTGCACTGGTTTATCTTGCCTGATATGGCATCAATCTCTTGTCCTAATTCACCTATCAACCTCTTCCTTGATAAGATGTTTCCATTTGTCTTGATGCTACCGCCTGTCATAGAGCCGCCTGGGTTTACAATATCTCCATCCAGTGTAACCAACTTGAACCTGTGACCGGTCTCCTTGGCATAGGCTATGGCATCATTCATATTGTCCATCAGCACAACCCTGCCTAAGAGGCTTTCAACCACTCTTCTATATGATTCATCAAAGTCTATAAGGTCACTGCACAAGCCGAGCGGCCTTATCCTAGTTTTGCTAGCAAGGGATATTTTGTTGGACCTCATGGTAGTCTTTGGTAGAAAGGTAACCCTGCCAAGACTAGTTTTCTTAAGGTATTCTATGGATTTTTTTGCCACCTGTTCGTCTTCCACTACCACATTTTGTATTGCAGCACCTAGGCTGGCTTCTATGGCCTTTTCGTACCTAGCAGGTACACTTATCAATTCTCCTAGAGCACCACATATACCCTGAATCGACTTATTTTTTAGGATTTCCCTTACACCCTTATTAAAACCTTCATGATGATTTTCCATATCTATGTAGGCATTTCTCCTAGACTTGATACGGCTCATGTCCATATTCAAATTTCTATCCTTATTGGCCAGGTCTTCCATCCTCTTAACCAGGTCTTCCAACTTTCTCTTGGCCTGGTCTAGGTCTTGGTCTAGGTCTTCCATTTTGGCCATCAAGTCACCTGCACTTGCATTCTTATCAGATAATTCCCTGTCCAAAGACTCTATCTCAACTTCCTGCTGGGTAAGTTTTTCATCTAGACTGGCCCTTCTTGCCTTCAAATTAGATAGGTTGGCCTGACTTGTGGCATAACTAGCGGATAATGCCTGCTTTTTTTCTAGTATACCAAGAGATATGGCCTTATTGGACTCTATCTCCTTATTTATACTTTCTAGCTCTAATTCAGCCTCTCTCTTGTCCTTGTAGACCTCATCTATTTCCTTTTGAGCCTCTTCTATTTCATACGATGTCTGGTCAGCCTTCTTGCTTGCCTTTTCTAATTCTATTTTGTCAACCTTAACTGAGGCTTCTAGGGCTGATATTTCATTTTCCTTCCTAGATATTTCTCTTAGCTGGCTGTTTATTTTTTCCTGAGAAATCTCAATTTCAGACTTTTTGCCTGCCAACTCAGAATTTGTATCTAGGAGGCTAGTATTCAATTCTTCTAAAACCGCATCAGACTCATTTATCTTTCCGTCTAGGTCCTCTATTTGACTCTCCAGGCCAGATCTTTCACCAGAAATCAAGTCCAATTCCTTTGATAGGCCTGCCAACTTGTCAGACATATCCCTTATTAGGACATCCATTTGGTCAGTCTGCTTGATAAAGTCGTTTAATTCTAGCTTTTTCAATTCCTCACTGACTTCCAAGTACTTCTTGGCCTTGTCTGCCTGGCGCTCAAGTGGCTTGAGCTGGTTTTCTATTTCGTAAAATATATCTTCTATCCTTGCCAAGTTGTCACTAGACTTCTTTAGGTTTCTCTCTGCCTCATTCTTTTTGTACCTGAACTTGGATATACCACAGGCCTCATCAAATATCTTTCTCCTATTAGCCGGATTATTGCTTAGTATTTCCTCTACCTTGCCCTGCTCAATAATAGAGTATCCATCCTTGCCTATACCCGTATCCAGCAAGGTTTCTCTTACATCCTTCAGCCTACAAGACTTGCCGTTTATATAAAACTCTGACTCACCACTCCTATAGACCCTTCTCTTTATGACTAATTCATCCGAATCTATATCTATCTCAGCCATAGAATTGTCAAGAGTAATAGCTACCTCACAGTAGTTCATTTGATTTTTAGTATCAGTTCCAGAAAAGATTACATCTTCCATCTTCTCTCCTCTTAGACTCTTGACACTCTGTTCACCTAGTACCCACCTGATAGCATCTGAAATATTACTCTTTCCGCTACCATTTGGTCCTACTACAGCGGTTACACCCTCATCAAAGTATATATCAGTTTTTGTAGGAAAGGATTTAAACCCCTTTAATTCTAACTTTTTTAAATACACACTTACCTCCGATTAATATAACTTATATATTTTACCTAGCACCCTATACATATAATCAAAACTAATTTCTGACACCAATTTGGAATCAATCTCTACAATAATCCCATCAACCAGCCCCTTCTTGATGCCAGTTTTGAACTTGGCCTTGTACTTTTCATTTATGTATATCCTGTTAGACCTCTTGTTGCCCACTATAGTGGATATGTTTTTATTATCCGAATAGACAACCAGTTCTTTAAAATCTCCATCAATCAGGCTGTCGATGTAGTCTCTAATCATCCTAGATTTGACAATTTCCCTAAAGGCAGGATGGTAGGGTCCATCAACCACATCTATGCCCAGCTGTATATCATCTGTTGCCTGTAGACCTACCCTTATCACTCCTATATTGTTTATATGATAGATAAGCATCAACTTTTTAACTATATCCACACACTCTTCCAAACTAAAGGGCCTATAGGCACCGTCTTTATAACTTATTTCTAGACCTGTTTCTTTTATAATTAGAGTCGGATATATCCTCACAAAATCAGGTCCAATATCTGTAAAGGCCTTGGCAGTCTTGATACACTTTTCCTCAGAATCACCTGGCAGGCCTATCATCTGCTGAAGTCCCAACCTAAAACCATAGTCCTTAATCAGCCTTGCACTCTCATAAACCACCCTACTGGTATGCCCTCTCAAACTCTCAAGTAAGACTACCTCATCCATGGACTGAACACCTAGTTCTATTATGGTTGCACCATAGGCCCTTATAAGCTCTAGCTCTTCTATATCTATGCAGTCTGGCCTAGTGGACATTCTGATATCCTTTACCAGACCCTTGTCCTTGTAGTCCTTGGCTACACTCAATAATTCAACTTGCTTGTCCTTGTCAATAGCTGTGAAGCTCCCCCCGAAGAAGGCTATCTCCACATCGACATCAGCCTTGATTGTAGCCAAGCAATCATTTATAATCTCTCTGGCCCTGTCACCAGTCATATCTGTAGAAATACCTGTTATCTTTTTTTGATTGCAGAATATACAGTCATGGGGGCATCCCTGGTGGGGTACAAATATGGGTATTATCTTTTTCCCCTTCATATCCTATAGTTCTCCCATCTTTTCTAGGGCATCTCTAGCAGCTTCTTTCTCTGCTTCCTTCTTATTCTTGCCCTTGCCTATACCTATTATATCCCTGCCACACTTGACCTGCATTTCAAATTCCTTCTTGTGGTCGGGTCCACTTTCTCCCACCAACTTGTACGATATCTTGCCGTTATTTCCCTGTACTATTTCCTGTAAAATCGTCTTATAGTCTCTGAAGATATTTCCGTCAATATTCTTGGCTATTGTATCTCTTAGGTTTGATAGTATAAAGTTTTTTGCCTGGTCAAATCCACCATCTAAGTATATGGCAGCTATAACTGCTTCTGTTGCATCGGCAAGGATTGAATCCCTATCTCTACCACCTGAATTTTTTTCACCCTTACCCAGAAATAGGTTTTCTCCTAGGTTTAGGCTCCTAGCTACTGCACTAAGAGATTCTTCACAAACCACATTCGCTCTTAATCTTGTCAACTTACCTTCTGGTAAGTCATTTCTAGCCCTAAACAGGTAGTCACTTACTACCAATCCCAAGACTGAATCACCTAGAAATTCTAGTCTCTCATTGTACTTAAATTCCTTGTGCTCATTGGCAAAGGAAGAATGTGTCAAGGCCGTCTGTAGGTATTTTTTATCTTTAAATTCATAACCTATCTTTTCTTCAAAAGCCTTGATATTTTCCTTCATCACATCATTCAATGATGCCATACTTACCCCTCCTTATAAAAAATATAGCTATAAAATACCTGTTAAAAACAGGTATTTTATAGCACCTAATTAGTTTACTCTTGACAAGTATTCACTTGTTCTTGTATCGATTTTTACCCTGTCACCAACATTTATAAATAGTGGTACCTGGATAACTGCACCAGTCTCTACTGTAGCAGCCTTTGTAACGTTACTTGCTGTATCTCCCTTGATTCCTGGCTCTGTATCAACAATCTCTAACTCAACAAAGTTAGGACCTTCAACCTGGAATGGAGCTCCCTGGTAAAATCTAATAGTAGCAACTTCATTTTCCTTCAAGAACTTGATAGCATCCTCTACCTGTTCGTAGTTCAAAGGAATCTGGTCAAAAGTTTCTTCGTCCATAAAGTAGTATAGTTCACCATCATTGTACAAATACTGCATCTGCTTAGTTTCAATATTTGCCTTAGGGAACTTGTCACTTGGGTTGAAAGCTTCTTCACGGATTGCTCCTGTTATTAAATTTTTATACTTAGTTCTAACGAACGCAGCACCTTTTCCGGGTTTAACGTGCTGGAAGTCAACTACTAGACATGGTTGACCATCTTTTTCAAATGTTACACCTTTTCTAAAATCACTAGCTGTTACCATTTTCTATCCTCCAAATTTATAATATATATTCATCTTAACAATTATATCATGGAATGGCTTGATTTGTCTAGTTTACTGAGTCAACAATGGCCAAGAAGTAGGCATTAATTCCTTCTAGTTTATTAAGTGCCACCTGGTCATCATTGTCATGAGTTCCAATATATACTTTTATCTTAGGTTCAGTTCCTGAAGGTCTTAGGGCTATCCAAGATCCGTCCTCTAGAATATACTTGAGTACGTTAGACTTAGGGAAGCCTTCTACACCAGCTCCAAAGTCTAGGATTTTATCAACCTTGATGCCATCTACTGCTTCCATCTTTGTTGATCTAAAGTGGTCCATTATCCTCTTTATCTTGGCACTTCCCTCGATACCCTCTAGGTAGATTGAAGTTGTCTTTTCTCTGTAGTAACCATACTTGGCATATAGGTCCATCAAGCCCTCGTATAGGGTCTTGCCCATGCTCCTGTAGTATAGGGCCATCTCAGATATCATAAGGGTAGCTACAACCCCATCCTTGTCCCTACACTGGTCACCTACTAGATAACCGTAACTTTCTTCATAGCCCATTACAAAGGTCTGAGAATTGTCCTTCTCATACTGTGTCATCTTGTCGCCCATAAACTTAAACCCAGTCAGGATGCTAACCACATCAACACCCATCGACTTGGCTATATCAGCCCCGAATTCTGATGTTACTATTGTCTTTATTATGCAGGCATTGTCAGCCAACTTGCCCTTTTCCTTTAGACCTGATAGGGTATATTCAGCAAGTAGACCACCTATTTGGTTACCTGTCAGCAATACAACCTCACCAGCAGAATTCTTAACAGCAAGGCCAACCCTGTCACAATCAGGGTCATTGGCTATTAATATATCAGCATCTTCCCTCTTTAAAAGCTCAATACCTCTAGTTAGGGCAACAGCTTCTTCTGGATTAGGAGTCTTGATTCCGGCAAAGTTTGGATCTGGCATTTCCTCTTCTGGAACAACCAAAACATTCTTAAATCCACTATCCTTTAGAACCCTAAGGACAGGAACCCTACCTGTACCACAAAGAGGAGAATATACTACCTTGAATTCTCCTGCATATTTTTCTATTATATCTTTTCTGATTACATTGGCCTCTACAGCGTCTATAAAGTCATCATCTATTGACGAATCGAGCAGAACCATCCTAGCTTCATCTGCCTTGCTATGGGCAGGTATTATAGAAAAGTCTTTGATACTTTCTATTTCAGCCAAAACCTTGTCGGCAACATCTGGCATAATCTGGGCACCATTTTTTCCATAAACCTTGTAACCATTGTACTGAGGTGGATTGTGGCTGGCCGTAATAACTATACCACCTATACAGTTTAGCTTTCTAACTGAATATGACAGCATTGGTGTAGTCCTCAGGTCATCGTAGTAATAGACCTTCATACCTGCAGCAGCTATAGTTTTTGCAGCCTCAAGACAGAACTCCCTAGACATATTTCTATTGTCATGGGCTATTACTATACCCCTCTCAGCAGCTCCTTCTTCATTTTTTAAGAAGTAGTTGGCTAGACCATACGAACACCTTCTAACAGTGTATATATTCATCCTGTTCCTACCAGCCTCAACTACACCCCTAAGGCCTGCAGTACCAAATTCTAGATCACGATAAAATCTATCCTCTATTTCCTTTTCGTCATCCTTTATTGCTAATAATTCCTTCTTTGTATCCTCATCAAAATAAGCTGATGTTGTCCATTCTTCATATAACTTTTTGTAATCCATATTACCCCTCCTTTCAACTAAATCACTTACTTATATTATAACCTTTTTTCCGTCCAAATACACATCAATTATTTCATATTTATCATCCAAAATAACTAGGTCGGCAATCCTTCCTTCATCTATCACTCCACACACGTCATCAATGCCAACTGACTTGGCAGGAACTAGTGTAGCCATGTGTATGGCCTCTAAAGGTGAGGCTATTCCCCATGATATCACATTCTTTACTGCTTCCTTCATAGATAGAACTGATCCTGCTAGGTTTCCAGCTTCTAGCCTAGCTGTTTTGCCATCCATAGTTACATTAAAATCACCCAACTTGTACTGGCCAGGAGGCATACCACCTGCCATCATACAGTCGCTTACCAACATTACACTGTCACAACCGCGTGCTTTTACAACTACATTGGCTGCTGCCGGATGCACGTGGTGGCCATCACATATCATCTCTGCAAATACATCCTCTAGTGTAAGAGCTGCCCCTACCATTCCAGGATTCCTGTGGTGAAGACCGCTCATTCCATTATAGGTATGAACAAAGATATTGGCACCGGCATCAACTGACCTCTTGGCCTCTTCAAATGTAGCATCACTATGACCTAGTCCTACATATACGCCAATCTTTCTAGCCTCTCTGATAAAGTCCTCAGCCCCTTCAAGTTCTGGTGCTATGGCAATTTTCTTAATTAAGTTGCCTGAAAGTTCCTGCCACTTTTTTAATTTTTCTATACTAGGCTTTGAGAAGTACTCATTATTTTGGGCTCCCTTATACTTGTCTGTAAAGAAGGGACCCTCCAAGAAAATACCCTGTATCTTGGCCCCGTAGCTATCCCTACAATTACCGACAATCTTTACGACCTCATTAAGGTCATCTACAGATGCAGTCAAGGTAGTTGGCAGGAAGGAAGTAACACCTATACTAAGTATGTCCTTGCATATTACCTTTACAGACTGGCTAGATTTATCCATTATGTCACAGCCTGAAAATCCATGTATGTGGGTGTCTACGAAACCAGGACTGATAGTAGCTTGACCGTAATCCTTGACTTCTTCATTGGCTTGTATATGGTCTCCCTTCTTGTATATTTTTTCTATCTTGTCACCCTTTATCATGATTGCTCCATCTTCAATCATTTGGTCACTTAAAACTATATTTTTAGCCTTAATTATCATGGCTTCCTCCTAAATATCTATTAAAATTAAATCAATTTTATATTCCAAACCAAGTATCTAACTTGTATAATATCTTATTTTTCTATTTTTGCTTGACTTATGCCTATCTCAAGTGCTCTCAAGGTATCTTCATGCATCTTTTCTTTCTGAGTCTTGTCGTACCTTACAAAGTGAGAATACAGTATATCCAACATAACTAGAACTGGGAACTGTGGTGATATCAATTTTCCATGATTTAAATGCTTGAGAGAGGGCACCAAAACCACTTCATCACAATATTCCACTAGACTATCCCTCATTTGAGATGTAATCAAGACGGTCTTTGCATCATGCTTGTGGGACTCCCTTAGAAAATGTAATACTTCCTCAGTTTCACCACTTATACTTATTCCAAAGACAATGTTGTCACCATTTTGAAATACGCCCCTCATCTTCATCTGGTCTAAGTCCCTGATGGAGTCTATATTTACGCCTATCCTCATAAACCTTAGCTCCATCTCATTTGCCGCCAAGCCTGAACTTCCCTTTCCACAAACATAGACCTGTCTGGCCTTGTTCAAATAATCGCTTATCCTCATTATCTGGTCTTCATCTAATAAACTGTAGGTCTTGTTCAAAAGCTCTTGGTAAGTATTTAGTATAGTCATTACATTGCTCGTAATAGTGTCTACCTTTTCAACAAAGCCTTCCTTGTACTGATATATAAATTCCCTGTATCCACTATAGCCACACTTTTTGGCAAATCTCGACAGGGATGCCTCTGATACAAATAGCCTTTGAGCTATCGTCTTTCCTGACAGGTCTTGACTCTCCTTGTTGTGAATAAAGAAATCAGCAATATTCTTTTCTACAGTGGTAAAGTTCTCATATTTTGATTCAATTGTCGTAATTGCTGACTTAACATAATATCCCATAATTCTATATACCCTTCCTAGCCGTGGATAGATACAAAATTGTAATATGCCCCTAGCATACCTGCATCATTGCCATGACTTGCAAATTCTATTCGTGTTTGACTAGCTATACTATCTATCAAGTACTTGTTTAGGGCTGCCTCAATTCTTGGCCTCAGATAATCTTCTTGGGCCATTATGCCTCCTCCCAAGACTACAATCTCCGGATTTATTACATAGGCAATATTGGCTATACCCTGACCAAGCACCTGGCACATATCATCTATAGCACCTATACAAACACTATCTCCCGACTTGGCTGCCTCAAAAATTGCATATCCGTTCCAATCTGACTCCGGTTGACCCTTTAAACTAGCAACTGTCTTTGTCAGAGTCCTAGCTGAAGCCAGGCTCTGAAAATCACTGTCGCCCATATTTAGGTATCCAACCTCACAAGCACTACCAGAGAAACCTCTCAGGACCCTACCGTCTATTATTATGCATCCACCTATGCCTGTTCCAATTGTCAACATTAGGGCTAGACTGGCTCCCTTTGATGATCCAGCCATATATTCAGCTAGGCCAGCACACTTTACATCATTTTCAACCTCACAAGCTAGATTAAATTTATCTCTTATTGCTTTCTTAAAATTAGTTCCCTTGTAGTTTGGTATCAGAGGGGCTGAGTAAAAAATTTCACCCTTGTCCCTATCTACCATTCCAGCCGTTGATATGCATACTCCAACTATATCCTGCCCCTGGTCATTAAGGTAGCCTTGAGTTATGTCTAATACCTTGTCCAATATTGCAGGACCTCCCTTGTAGGCCTCAGTGTCCATAGACTTCTTAGATAAAATCTCTCCACCCTGGCCTATTAGACCGTACTTGATGGCAGTACCACCTATATCTATACTAATATATTTTTTCATAAATTACTCCTTTATTAGATATCATAATCCATATATACACAAAGAGAGCATATGTAAGTAAATACATTCTGCCCTCTTATTATACACTATTTAATAATTATATTTGCACCTTAAAGATTGCTTTTTTTATTTTTTCTGGACCGTCTACAGCTACAGCAGTCCTATGACCATCGCTTGGGTAACAAATCAAAAAGTCTCCAGCCTTCAATATCACAGAAGAATTCTTATCACCATCCATAGGTAGGAAGTCATCCTCCTCTACAAAATCTTTCAAAGACATATTCTGTATAAAATTAAGGTCTATCTGTTCACTTCCATCAAGCATTAGATGTAGGTCTAGATACTTCTTGTGGGCCTCCCAAAAACGTTCTTGAGCACTTGTAGTTGTGTACTCTACAATATTTACAAACAACTTCTGTCCATCTATTTCATAGCTACCCTTTTCATATGAAAGAAGATCATGACTATTTGCATACTCAAGGCACTTTTTGATACCATCTTCTAGGTATTCAAATTCTTTCTTGTTTTCTATATTTCCGAAAATCATGCCAAACCTCCTTAATCCCTATAAATAGTAGTGTTAGCAGGTGGAAGCTCGTCGTCTCCCTTAATCTTTCTCCAAGCTATACTTGCTATTAGACCTACAACTAGTGAAACTGCTATAGATATAATAGAGTATGACCAGAATGATACCTTAGCTGGGTCTACAAAGTACTTGATATATATCATTACTCCAGACGAAGCTATAAAGGCTAGTGTCGCTCCAAACTTGTTGGCAACCTTAGTGAAGGCACCTAGTATAAATGTTCCAACTAATATACCAAGAACTAGTCCCATAAATCCATTGAACCACTCATAGGCTGACTTGACACCTCCGTTGGCCAATACCATAGCTATCACTATAGCAAATATACCAACTAGAAGAGATACCCTCTGACCTATCTTTGTCTGCTTTTCAAAACTTAACTCACTCTTGTTAATACGAGCCTGAATATCAAGAGTCCAGCTTGATGCTACAGAGTTAAGACCTGTAGAAAGAGTTGACTGAGCTGCTGCATATATTGCCGCCAACAACAAACCTGTAATACCAACTGGCAACTGGAAGGCTATCCATGAAGCAAATATCTGGTCCTGCTGGGCTGCTGGTGGTAGTGGATTGCCCTGTACCTGATAGAATACGTACAAACCTGTACCTATCAGGTAAAATACAGTCGCTATAAATATTGATAGACAACCATTGGCTACCATCATCTTGTTTAATTTCTTTGTATCAGTAGTAGTTGTGAAACGCTGAACTATATCCTGGCTAGACACATATGATCCCATAGTATTTAGACCTGCACCAACTATCAACAAGAATACACTATCTCTCAATATATTAGCATCAAATATAGGCTGGTCTGGAGATAGGAACTTGCTACCACTTCCAAGCTGTTCAAATATAGCTGGTAGCCCTCCATTAATATGAGCCACTAAAAATACTAGACCAAATGTTACACCTATTAACAATACTGATCCCTGAATAAAGTCTGTCCAAAGTACTGACTTTAGTCCACCTGTATATGAATAAATAATTGCTATAATACCCATTATAATAATCAGGATATTTACATTTACGCCCATCAACTTAGATAGTACCATACATGGTAGGTACATGATTATTGACATACGACCAACCTGGTAAACTATAAACATTATAGCTCCTAGTATACGTAGACCCTTACTCCTGAAACGAATTTCAAGATAGTGGTAGGCTGTATCTATACCCAACTTACTATATATAGGTAAAAAGAACCTAATAGTAAACGGTATAGCTATCAACATACCCAACTGGGCAAACCACATAATCCATGTTCCTGCATACGAGTTACCTGCTAGCGACAAGAATGATATAGGACTCAATAGTGTCGCAAAAATTGAAACTGATGTTACCCACCAAGGAACTGTACCGTCACCCTTGAAGTATTCCTTACCCTTCATTTCCTTCTTTGAGAAATGAAGGCCTGCATATAAGACTGCTGCTAGATAAACAATCAGTATTATTAAATCTATGGTTGTAAAACCTTGCATATATATTCCTCCTGTGATTCAATCAAATAATTATAAATTTCTATCTAACCTATATCTTAAAGATACTTTGCCTTAGCATCTCTAATCATCTTGGCTGCCTCTTCAACAATAGCCTTGTCGCTGTCTATTAGGCTGGCTAGAGGTCTTCTAACACTACCTATTTCAAGGCCTTCATTAATACTCAAGATGGCCTTTATTACAGCGTACATATTACCATGAGCTGAACACATCTTGTAGATAACTTCATTGGCATCATACTGGATTTCCCTAGCTATATCGAACTTACCTGCTCTTACATATTCATCCATCTTTAGGAATAATTCTGGCATTACACCATATGTTCCACCAATTCCACCTTCTGCACCTATTACTCTACCGGATATAAACTGTTCATCTGGACCGTTGAATATAATATAATCCTCACCAGCTGCCTGCTTGAACATCTGTATATCCTGAACTGGCATAGAAGAATTCTTCACACCTATAACCCTAGGATTTTTTCTCATCTCTGCAAATAGCCCCTGAGTCAAGGCAACACCTGCTAGCTGAGGTATATTGTATATTACGAAATCAGTATTTGGAGCTGCATCAGATATATCATTCCAATACTGGGCAATCGCATACTCAGGTAGTCTAAAATAAATTGGTGGTATAGCTGCTATAGCATCTACTCCTAGACTTTCTGCATGCTTGGCTAATTCCTGACTGTCCTTTGTATTGTTGCAGGCAACATGTGCAATTACTGTTAACTTACCCTTGGCAACCTTCATAACATTTTCCAAAACAATCTTCTTGTCTTCAACGCTCTGATAGATACACTCACCAGAAGATCCATTTACATATACTCCCTTAACACCCTTTTTCACAAAGTATTCAGTTAGGGCCTGAACTCTCTCTGGACTGATATTTCCTTCTTCATCATAACAAGCATAAAATGCTGGTATTACTCCCTTATACTTTTCAAGATTTTTCATAACTACGTTTTCCTCTCCTTTAAATAATATTTAATATAAGTCAACAATTTTTTTATTTATTCATTGCATCAACAAAATTCTTTGTTATAACCTGTGGTCTTGTTATTATGGAACCAACAACTACACTGTAGGCACCCAACTCTATTACTCGTCTCGCCTTTTCAGGTGTATTTATATTACCTTCTGCTATAACCTTATGTTCTACCTTTTCAACTATCTTTCTCAATATTTCAAAGTCGTTAGCTTCAATCTTGTCACCCTGACTCTGTCTTGTATAGCCAACCATTGTAGTTCCTATAAAATCGAACCCCAATTTGTCAGCGTGTATAGCCTCCTCAACAGTTGAACAATCTGCCATAAGAAGCTGGTTAGGATATTTTTCCTTTACTTCCCTGAAAAAATCATCTAAGGACTTGTTGCCTGGTCTCATAGCTGGACTGGCATCCATTGCTATTATCTCTGGTTCTACCTCCATCAATTCATCTACTTCCTTAATTGTTGGAGTAATATATATTTCACTATCTTCATAGTCCCTCTTCACAATTCCTATAATTGGCAAGTCAACCTGAGCCTGAATTTCTTTTATATCTTCCTTAGTATTTGCACGTATACCGGCAGCTCCACCTTCCTTTGCTGCCCTTGCCATCCTACCCATTATAAATGAAGAATGTAGTGGCTCATGAGCTAGAGCCTGACAGGATACAATCAACTTTCCTTTTATACTCTCAATCTTATCGTCCATTATTTCATATCCTCCTTTATGACTTCATTATATAGGTCTGTGATTCTAATTTCAATATCATCAGTATATTTTGAAACTTCTTTCTCAATTTTTTTTAAAAATCACACATTCCCCCTTATATTGAATACATTTTCCTGATACAATTGAAAGTAACTACAAAATAATCTGATTGTCTTGAAATAATCCCTTATATTGCTATACTTTTACTTATAGGAATTATTCACAAGAAAAAATTAAAAGATTATATTTATTATGGAAAGGATTTTAGTATGATAATTTACAAAGTTGAAAATTATGAAGAAATGAGCAAAAAGGCTGCTAGCATTATAGCTTCACAGATTATAATGAAACCAGACTGTGTGCTAGGACTAGCTACAGGGTCATCTCCTGTCGGAACATACAAAAGATTAATAGACCTATATAAAGAAGGCTATGTTGATTTCTCAAGAGTAACTAGCATAAACCTGGACGAATATAAGGGACTCGAGCCTACTAATGATCAAAGTTATCGTTATTTTATGAATACCAACCTATTTAATCATGTAAATATCAAAAAAGAGTCTACATTTGTTCCTGATGGCTTGGAATTAGATTCTGACAAGGCATGCCGTGAATACGAAGAAATGATAGAATCTTATGGTGGAACAGACCTTCAGTTATTAGGTATAGGACGTAATGGACATATTGGTTTTAACGAGCCTGGTCCTGTATTTGTAAGAGATACTCACTGTGAAGACCTTACTCAGAGCACAATCGATGCCAACAAGAGGTTCTTCGCTAAAGATGAAGATGTGCCTCACCAGGCCTACAGCATGGGTATTGGTAGTATTATGAAAGCTAAAAAAATACTTTTGATTGCTTGCGGTAAAGACAAGGCAGAGGCAATTGCTAAAACTATAAATGGTCCAATTACTCCTCAAGTTCCCGCTTCCATTTTACAGCTACACAATGATGTGACTATAGTGGCAGACAAGGAAGCCCTTAGTATGATATAGACTAGGGTTCTATAATATATAGCGTTGATGGTAACAAAAATGCTTTCAAAGTCGTAAG
>OHAD01002012.1_pt1 | contig 16877 bp, 17 predicted proteins | sample 1577011 | NCBI WGS metagenome assembly OHAD01 (sample SAMEA3541510, study PRJEB24748) | human gut metagenome | biome: human gut; feature: human-associated habitat; material: faeces | place: China | collected 2012
TAAAAAATAGTTAGGAATGAATTAGTTATAAGTGTTATTTTCTTAATTGGTTTTAAGGAGGATTATTTAAGATGGGATAGGGAAATGTATGGGTGGAATTTTTTTGTTAATAATAAAATACGATGTATTTATTGTATACATTCATAAAATAGAAACAATTCTCATTTCATATCCTTTTTAAATTATTAAAAAATAAACATAATAAAATAGGAAAATTTTTTTGCTATTTTCATCCAAGAGGATTTCGCATGTCAAAATGTCGAGGTCCTCCTTTTTTATGCTCAAAAATCAAGAAAACGAGTAAAAAAAGGAGGATCAAAGGATGTTAGACAAAGAAAAATATATTTATGTCAAAGGTAAAAAGATATATGTATCTGATGAAGTATATAGAGCATACAAAAAAGAGCTTAATCATGAAGCTCATTTGAAAAGATTAGATAGAAAGTATAAGGTATTTCATTTTGGAGACTTTAACACAAATATTGTAGACATTGCAGATAATACTGTTGATGTTGAAAAAATCATTGAAACCAAAATGCGTATAGAAGATTTGTATCGTGCATTAGACAGTCTAAATGACGAAGAGAGAAACCTAATTAAATCACTGTATTTTGAGGATAAAACTCTCACAGAAGTTGCAAAGAAAGAAGATACAAATCCAATGAAAATCAGTAGATTAAGAAATAAGATTTTAGAGAAACTGAGAAAACTTTTGGATAGGTAAATCAAATAGAGGGCAGGGGAAAATCTCTCTGTCCTCTATTTTTTAAAAAATTTCAAAAAAATATTCAAAAAAGTGTTAAAAATTGTCCTGAAAGTAAGGTTTATATATAGAGGGACTTTTAAAACCTCGTTATATATAGATTTTGAACCTTGACAACTGAATAGACCAAGACAGGACATTAACCATTTGTGGAGCTTTATAATTTCTTCGCCATAACTTTTCTGCTGATAAGGATTTCGGTTTAAATAAATACTCTAGTTAAAAGAAGGATAAAAGAAAACGAGCGACAAAAAGAAATTATATATTCAGCCTAGGAAACTGATGCATTGAAACAAATGGGGATAATGATACTTCTACAGTTGTTGCCGGCTCATCTTGAAAAGGGGCGGTGGTGAAATTCCAATGTCGTGACCTACACGCCTGTTAATGTCAAAAAACTTAAAAATATTGAAGATAAGGAGAAGATATTATGTGTGATGAACATAATATAAATACAGAAATGAAAACAGATAAAAAAGATAAACAGACAATAAATCAAATTGATGGTTGGAATATCGAAGTTAAATTTAATGAAAACGGATTTAGCTTAGAAAATTTAGTAGAGGAATACATCAAAGAAAAATTTTCTGTCTATTAGGGGCTGACAAAAAATATAAGGAGCGTTATAATATTTTTGTGGAAGCCTAGCCTTGGTTCGATTTATTGTATGTAAATTGAATTAAAGGAGGCTTTTTTATGTTTAAAAACAATTTAGCAAAAGAAAATTTGGCAGTTATGTATCTAAGATTATCAAAAGAAGATGGAGAAAAAACAGAAAGTAACTCTATATCCAATCAAAGAGAAATTATAAACTCTTATGCAAGAAAAAATCAAATTACAATGATCAAAGAGTATGTTGATGATGGATATTCAGGTGCAAATTTTGATCGTCCCAATTTTAAAGAAATGATAAAGGCTGCCTATGATAGAAAGTTCAATACAATTATTGTAAAGGACTTATCAAGATTCGGAAGAGATTATATAGAAGCTGGAAAATATATTCAAAGAATATTTCCGGAAAACGGTATAAGATTTATATCAGTAAATGACAATTACGATAGTAAAAGTGCAGATATAAACGATACACACCTTATACTTCCTATAAAAAACTTCATCAATGATAGTTATTGCCGAGATATTTCCAATAAGGTAAAAAGCTCTCAAAAGATAAAAAGAGAAAAAGGAGACTTTATCAGTGCTTTTGCACCTTATGGATATAAAAAGTCTGAGGAGAATAAAAACAAGTTAGTGATTGATAAAGAGATATCGGATACTATCAAAAATATATTCGATATGAAGCTCTTGGGATATTCTTCAAAGGCAATTGCAGATGAGTTAAATAACTTAGGCGTTTTAACTCCAAGAAAATATAAAGAAAGTCAAGGCTTTAAGTGTAATGGCTTTCAAAATATAAAAGGTGGAAATTGGACAGCAAAGGCAGTAAACAGAATTATAGAAAATGAAGTATATATTGGGAATACCTTACAAGGAAAGAGCATTACTTTAAGCTATAAAAATAAAAAGCAGATAGAAAAAGAGAAAGAAGAATGGATAAGGGTAGAAGATACTCATGAGGCAATCATAAGTAAGGAAATTTTTGCTATTGCAAATACAATGCTTAAAAGAGATTTAAATAACTCTCGTGGCAAGGATAAAATTGATATTTTTACAGGAATGCTATTTTGTAAAGAATGTGGAAATTCTTTGATTAGAAGGACTGTAAAGTATAAAGAAAGAGAAGAGATATTCTACATCTGTTCAAAGTACAACAAGGAAAAATCCTGCACAAGACATAGCATAAAAGAAGAAACCTTGATAAAAGCGGTGTCTAAAATAATGAAGTCTTATATTGAATTTAACGAAAAGCTACATTCCAAAGTTCAGCATATAGATATAAATAAAAATTTGAAAGACAATCAAATTCCTATACTAAAACGAGAAAAAGCGATGACAGAAGAATTGTTATCTTCCCTATACCTTGACCTAAAAGAAGATGTTATCAGTAAAGAAGAATATCAACTTTTTAGAAAAAACTATATAGAGAAATTGGCTAAGTTAGACGAAAGTATAGAGTATAGATTGAAAAAACAGGAAGACACTAAGGGGAAGATTGACAAAAATAAGAGTTGGATCATTGACATTAACAGGTATAAAAATTTATCTGAAATAGATAGATTGTCTGTTGTAATGCTTATTGATAAAATTTTCATTTCTGAAGATAAGGCGATAGATGTCAGGTTTAATCATACTGAAGAATTGTCTTTGCTTGAAGAAATGACAAAAACGGATAAGTCTGACATTAAAGATAAGGCTATAAAAAAGAAAAGTATAGATATAAACAGGAAGTCAAAAACTATACCAACTGTTATGAATAGAAGTTTTGTAAGTGCTGAAAGTGAGGTGTGTTATGGCTAGAACAAAAAATAGACATATATCACAATCAGAAATCAGTACAAAAGTCATAAAAGTGGCTGAAAAGACATATATTGCCGGTATTTATGCAAGACTATCACAGGAAAGAAAAGAAGATTACAGGGATAAAAGTAATTCACTTGAAATGCAGGAAGAACTTTGTATAAAAGCTGCAAATGAAAAAGATATAAAGATTTTAAGAGTATACAAAGATTATGAGTATTCTGGAACAAATTTTAAAAGACCAGCATTTATTGAAATGATGGAAGATATCCGAACAGGTAGGATAAATTGTATCATCGTAAAAGATATGTCAAGGTTTGGTAGAGAGTATTTAGAAATTGCAAACTATATCGAAAAAGTATTTCCATTTTTGGGAGTTCGATTTATTTCTGTAAATGATAATCTGGATACCAAAGACGGTATAAAATCAGATAAAAGTTATGAAATAGCAATAAAAAATATTTTCAATGATTTATATGCCAAAGATATTTCAAAGAAAGTAAAAGCCTCCAAAGAAGTAAAAATGAAACAAGGGTCTTTTATAGGAGCTATGGCTCCGTATGGCTATAAGGTAGAAAAAAACGAGGGAAAAAGAGTTCTCGTTATAGATGAAAAGGTAGCAAATGTAGTAAGACTTATATTTCATTTTGCAAGTCAGGGTAAATCCAATATACAAATCGCAAGAGAATTGACTAAAACATATACGACTCCTGCGGAATATAAAAGAACCGGTAGGGTTTTTAAGGGTAAAGAAGATATAAAACAATGGGATATTTCTTCTATATCAAAAATCCTCTCAGATGAAGTGTATATCGGTAATTTAACTCAAAGAGTATATTCAAATAGACACGATACAAGTCGAAAAAGCAAGTTTCGTGATAAAGATGAATGGATTATAACGGAAAATACTCACGAAGCATTGATTGAAAAAGATATATTTGAAAACATCAGGCAGTTAAAAGATGAAAATAAAGGGACATTACCGTATTCTTCACTAAAAAATATTATAAAAGATGGAAAAGAAAATATCGGAGCAAAAATTCAAAGAGATTACACCAAAGAAGGAAAGTATGATGGACTTATAAAGTGCGGCATTTGTGGTAGAAATCTAAAAAAACAATATGGTCTAAGGGGACTTAAAGTTAATGATGAAGTCTGCTATTGCTACTATTGTAAAGGCATGGATAGGCTAAAAATAGAAAAATCTCATGTTAGAATTTATGAAACGGATCTGGATAGAATTTTACTTGATACTTTAAAACGAATGTTTTCAAATTTTTATCAAGAGGATAAAGGATTGCACATCAAAACTTATTTGGAAAATATGAGTGCTGAAAAACTAAATCAAGTTTCTAAGGGAATAGATACAAATAATAAAAAGATTGATGCTCTTAGAGTCGAGCTACAGGCACAGTATGAAAAATATGTTAAGGGCGAAGTTCTTTTAAGTGAATTTAAAACAGAAAGCAATAGGATAGATAGACAAATAAAAACAATAAAAAATGAATTAAAGGTCTTAGATGATAAAAAAAGAAGTATAAAGAAAAGAAAAAAGGAACTTAAAAAATTCATAGAAGCTATGTTTTGCCTTTTAGATAATGACAAGGGCATAGAGATAGATAAAGAACTGGTTGATATTCTGATTAGTCGTATAGAACTCTCAAAATATAAGCAAGTAACAATATACTTTAGGTTTAATCTCAATAAAGATATAAAAGAGCAGTTGGAGGTGGAGTATGAGTAAGATAGCCATCTATCTAAGACTTTCAGAGGAAGATTATAAAAAAACGGATGAAAGTGTAAGCATAGTAAATCAGAGAGGTTATATAAGAAGTTACATTGAAAGTGAAGATTCTCTAAAAAACAGTGCAATAGAAGAATATATAGATGATGGGTATTCTGCTACAAACACAAACCGACCAGCTTTTTTAAGACTTGTTGATGATATAAAGGGTGGCAAAGTAGGAACTATAATCGTAAAGGATATGTCGAGGTTTTCAAGAGATTACATTTTGCTTGGAGATTATTTGAGTAATATATTTCCATTTTTAAAAATACGATTTATTGCTATCAATGACAATTATGATTCTTTAAAGGAAAAAGGTAACGGATTAGATACAGACACACAGTTTAAAACCCTATATTATGATTTATTTAGTAAGGAATTATCTGAAAAGGTAAGAAGTTCTGTTAAACAGATTAAATCACAAGGGAAAAATACAAACTGGGCAGCACCCTTTGGATATATCAAAGATCCTAAAGATAAATACCACATTATTGTTGATGAAAAGGTAGCCTTTATAGTTAAAGAGGCATTTAATTTACTCTTAAAGGGATATTCTTGCACTCAAGTAGCTAATATATTTAATAAAAAGGGATATATCACACGCTCTGAACGAAAAGAAGAACTTAAACTTTCAGATTATACCGGGAATTTGCTTACAGGAAGTAAAGTGAAAAAGAGAGCTTGGACAAATGTTTGTATATCACAGATTACAAGGAATGAACTATATACCGGAGATTATGTATATAACAAATACAGAGAAACTCGAATAGGCAAAAGAAAAAGAACATTACTTCCTGAAGAAGAATGGAAAGTCATTCCAAATACTCATGAGGCGATTATCTCCAGAGAAGTGTTTGATAAAGTTAAGAGAATAAAAGAAAAACGAAATTTTGGGGAATATACAGGAAAGAAAAATCGTTCTATTTTTTCTGATAAGATTTTTTGTAAAGAATGTGGCAGAAGTATGTGTTTTCGCAATGATAGTAGACAAAAGAAAAATTCGGATAAAGTATATAAGTTTAGAAGTTATTTTTGTTATTTCTGCAAAGCTGAGAAAACGCCAAACAACATCAAGGAGAGAGATCTTATTGAACGGATAAAATCAAAATTAAAAGATTTCAAGATTCAAAACACATTAAAAGAAGATAAGGTTATAGATAATGAGAAAGTAAAAGAAGATATTCTAAAGGAAATATCCATATTAAACAGTAATTTACAAATCATCTATGAAAACTACAAAAAGAAAATTATTTCAAAAGAGGAATACCTAAAGGAAAAAACTCTTATCCAAGATAAAAAGGTATTACTGGAGAGTAAGTTGGAAGAAGTAAAATCAAAGAAGATTGATTCAAAGAAAAAATTTGATAATATTTCCTTAGATGAGAATAATTTATTGAAAGCCTATGTAGATAGTTCGATTGATAAAATAATTGTATCCAGAACTGGAGAAATAGAAATTATGGAGAAGTATTAGTTTGTATAGTTGAAGCTGTAACAAAATATCAACGAAAATTTTCTATATCATAAAATGACTACTATGTCAATACTGGGGATACTATTTATTTGCTAAATGTGGTATAATATAAATATGAGCAAGGAGAATTTTATTAAAATTTAGAATAACGGTGGTGAAAATTTATGGCGAAGAAAAAATTTTATGCAGTAAAAGTAGGTAAAATACCAGGTATATATGGCACTTGGGGTGAAGCGGAGGAACAGGTTAAAGGATTTCCGGGCGCTGTGTATAAATCTTTTTCTACTGAGGAAGAAGCAATAAGATATATATCTTGTGAAGATATAAAAGAAATTAAAAGTGTATCTGATGAAACGTCTGCAATAAATAAAAAAATTGAACAGGAAATAAAAAACTTAGAAGATAGAGAAGTAATTGCTTTTGTAGATGGCAGCCATTCTTTAGATGCAGATGGAAAAGAAAAATACAGTTTTGGTGTTGTACTTTTAACCAATGAATCAGAAGACAGTCTATATAAGGCTTTTATAGATAAAACTTATATGGATTCAAGAAATATTGCAGGTGAAATTGAAGGTGTTAAGCAAGCTATTTTATGGGCTATTGAAAGCAATAAACAAAGAATAAAAATTTTTTATGATTATGAAGGTATTGAAAAGTGGGCAAAGAAAGAATGGAAGTCTAAAGTAAAGATTTCACAGGAGTATAGCAAATTCTTTGATGAGAAGTCAAAGTTGATAAATATAGAATTTGAGCATGTAAAAGCTCATAGCGGGATTGTGTATAATGAAAAAGCGGATGAATTAGCCAAAAAAGCTCTCTTGTCGCAAGGGTATAAAACATATAATGACGGATCTATCTATTTTATAGGTTTTCAAAAGCAAGATTGGCTTAATATGGTAGAATCACTCAATAATGAAATCAATGAAGAAGATATTAAAGACAAAATTAAAGTGGAAGAATCTAGTCCAAAGGATTACTTAGATAAATTGCTACTTGTGTTTGACGGTCAACGAGTGATTATTAACTGCTACAAAGGTAATAAATCTTATGTTCAAGGGAAACAAAGTTTACTGTTTCAGAAAATTATTTCATTGGCGATTGAAAATTTACCAACAGATAGTGCTGTTATAGAAGTCCTAAATACGTATCATGCTTTAACAGTAGAGAAGCCGGAGATTGAAAATGCTTTTTCTACGTTATTACCTAATTTTCCAATTGATGATAAAGATACAAAACTTAGAAATACTTTATTATCCGCAGTATTTAATACACTAATAACAGGCTATATGCCGGATTATACTTGTCTGGTCACACCACTTTTTAGAGCGATGGAATTTTATTTGCATAGAATTTTACATGATAAATTGGGTAATAATACAACTAGAACAGGGAAAGATGGCAAATTTAAAGGGAATAATTTTGCTTTCTTTGATGAAAATAAAACAACAGGAAATTTTGAATATAATTCATCTGCTGTAGGCTTAAGTTCTAATCAAATAGATTATCTTAATCAGTTATATAGTAGCTATAACAAAATGAGACATCCATATTCTCATTGGTCAGAAAATTCAATGGATACTCATGTTATAACGGATATAAAAACAGCTCATGATTTAATTTTAGAGGGCTTGCAATTTATAAATAAATATTATATACTGTTTTAGTTGCTCTTTTATAAGAATGATTAGAGAGAAAGGAGGAGATGTTGTAATGAAGCTATATTTAATAAATAGTTTGAAAAAGAATGGATTTGATGTCATAATTACATTGTTAGATTATCAAACTCAAATATCAAGATGTTTAAAATCCATTAGAATGTCTCCGGATAAAACAAGAAAACTTTTGATAGATACCATATTATGTTCGGGAATGAATGAGTATCGTTTTATTGAAACTACTTTAAATGAGGATGGAACAATAAATTTAAATCATTATAATTATGTTAATGTGGACAATGATGTACTTGAAAAAGCAAATGAGATTTTAAAATATCAGCCTGCTTTTTTAAGGAATTCTGTATTACCGGAATCACAAATAAAAAAAATAGCACAGAATTAAATATACTATATACCATATGACGTATCAAAGCACTTAAAGAAATTTAGGTGCTTTTTTAATATCAATTACTTGACATTGTAGGGTAAGAGTACATTGATTAAGATTGCAACTGGTGTTATAGGTTTTGATTCTGGGAATGTGATTCTAGACGGAATTTCAATCAAAGACAAACCTGTTGATTTCAAAAAATATATATCTTATGTGCCAGACATACCTTATATGTATGATTATATGAGTCCTAAGGCATTCTGGAATTTTATTTTAGATGTATATGATGTTGACTGTTTAATTGGGGAGGAAACAGTTAAGAGATACATTGAACTTTTCGATATGTATGGATACATTGATCAGCCAATTTCATCATTATCTAAAGGTATGAGACAAAAAGTGGCATTGGTTTCTGCATTTATACATCCTGCTAAAGTTTATATATTTGATGAACCGTTTTCTGGACTAGATCCAAAATCAATTTTAATATTAAAAAATATTTTAAAAGAAAAAATTGATAATAAATGTTGTATATTGTTTTCCACACATCTACTAGATGTTGCAGAAAAAATATGTAATAGAATAATAGCAATAAAAGAAGGCAAAATAATTTCTGATGAGACATGTATATGTAGTGAAAGAAAAGGTTACGATAGTTTAGAAAAACATTTGATAGGAATGATGTATGATGAGTAAAATGCTAATACTATTGAAAAAAGATGTTCTAGGATTACTTTACCATGCTGGAATTAGTAAATATAAGGATGACTATGTACAAAAAGTAAGCATACTTTCTTTGATTCTAACTTCATTTAGCTTATTTATAATGTACCATTTGTTTCAAACTTATATGGAATTATTTAGCCATGGATTTGAATCAACAGGGGTCTTGTTAGGTAAAAAAATCACTTTTGGATTTTTGTTACTAATAAACTTTTATTATATATACGGATTATTAGAAAGTGGTGAGTATTTCTTGCTAAATAGCTTACCTTTTAGCAAGAAAAGTATCATCATTTCAAAGATTTTAACAATGTATATGTGTGATTGTATTATAGAAATAATAGTTCTTATGCCTTTATGTATAGTGGTGGGATTTAGCTATATGCTATTAGATATAATGGTGTTCTTTTTAACAATACCATTAGTTGCTGTATTCGTTTGTAGTTTTTTGGTATTTGGATTGGTTATGATTGAAAAGATGATAAAGTTGGGTACAATAGCCAAAACTGTTTGTATATTTATGGTAATAAGTTTAATAGTATCTCTTTTGGCTAGCAATACAATAGATTTTAAGTATATGAATAAGTTATTTGTGTTTTCAGAGATGGTACCTAGCACATCTAAAATGTTAGTTTTTAAGTTTATAATTGCAGTTTTACTGGGATATTTATCAATGGCAATTATTGATGTTAGTCTTGAGAAAAGAAAAAAATATGCTGGTATAACACGGATAAGAAAAAATGTTTACGTATACCATAAAAAGAAAAAATATATAGCTATTTTCACAGGAGAAGTTAAACAATATATGTCATTACTTCCATATGTTCTAAATACTGGTATGGGACTGGTATTGATAGTTTTATTTTCAGTGAATTTCTATCTCTCTAGCAAGGGGGTTGGAACTGATTTATTAGGTATACCAAAAGGTGTTCTAAAAAATAATATATATGTTTTCCCATATATATTGACACTTTTAGTTGGAGCATGTTGTTCTACCCAGGTTTCACTTTCACTTGAAGGAAAGTGCGTATGGATAAAAAAGATGATTCCGGTATCTAATAGTACTGTTTACTTTGAAAAAGTTATGGTCGGATTATTACTAACGTTTCCAGTAGCCATAGTATCAGCAATTTTTATATTAGTATCAGAAAATATAATTATAAGAGATATGTTTTTTACACTAATAATAATTGTATTAAATCTTTTATTAATGTCATTGATTGGAATTTTAATTGATATTAAATTTGTAAATTATAATTGGAATAATCCTACTTCAGTTATTAAAAGAAGTTCAGGAGCAATTGTATATCAAATTACGAATATACTGATGAATTCAATATTTATTTTATTAGTAATAAGATTTAAACAAACAGCCGTCATCAGAGGTATTTGTATATGTTTAACAATTATTTTACTAAGCTATATTTATAGAATCATTGTAAAAAAATCAATTCCAGATTAGTAAGGAGGGTAAACAAATGAGTGTGAATTTGGAAAATCGTACAAATGAATTTGATGTCTCGCTTATTCAAAAAGTATACGGGAACATGACAGGACCGCTAAACATAATGTGGGACATAACAAATGGTTGCAATCTAAACTGTAAGCATTGCTATAACAGAAGTGGAAAAGGTAGGAAGTATAAAGACTTATCGGATGAAGACATGTTAAAGCAAGTAGACTTTATAATTGAATTATTACCTAGGGTAGTGTGTTTTTGTGGAGGAGAACCGTTACTTAGGTATAATCTATTACCTAAAATTGCAAATAGACTTAGCGGAGCTGGAATTACAGTTAATATGGTAACAAATGGTTTACTACTGGATGATGAAAAAATAGATAATTTGATTAGTAATGGATTATCTAGTTTTCAAATAAGTTTAGATTCACACAAAAAAGAAACTCATGATTACTTTAGAGGGCTAATTGGAGCATATGATGGAGCATTAAAAGCAATTGAACTGCTTATTTCAAAAGATATTATTCCAGAAGTTACTTTTATTCCTACAAAAGTGAATTATCGTGATTTAGAGGGATTAGTTGAAATGTTATATTCAAAAGGTATTCGTAAAATTGGTTCTATGCCATTTATACCAATAGGGCGTGGTTGTGAAAATAAAGAAGAATTATTAATGTCAGATGACGACCTTCTAGATTTCTACCAAATTTTAAAGAAGTTGAGGTCAAAAGTACCAGATTTTAAAATAGAATATGATGATCCACTTGAACATATAACACTCTTTATAAATAATAAAGTAGCAAAAACAGCTGTTTTTGAGATTCGTTCAAATGGAGATATTGTTGTCAGTAGTTATCTCCCTATTATATACGGAAATGTTTTAAAATGTGATATGGTATCTCTTTGGAAAAGTGGACTAAAAGATGTTTGGCGAGATAGTAGAGTTGTAGAAGTTGGCAAAAAGATAAAAACACTTGACGATTTTCTGGTTTTAGTTCCAAAACCTTGGAATAACGAGGATATAGATGTAAGTAGTAGTTATATTTAGGAGGTTTTTATGGCAATAAGAGTTAGAAAAGATTCAATCATCGGAAAACCCAGGAAAGAAAATGGTTCATTCTATTTGATTACACCTAAAATATATCCAAAGCCACATTTTATAAATAGTTATATTTTTAATTTGTGGAAGGAATCAGAGGGGAGAACTATCAATGAAATAACTTCAACGTACGAAAAAAAGTATCCTTATGTTGATAGAGAAAAAATAAAATCAGATATTTTAAATTCACTTGTTTATCTTAACAATCTTAAAATGATAGATATTATTGATGAGGAAGAGGTGATGGGCGTAATGAAAGGAAATGGCATATCGTTAGTAAATGAGATTGATTTTAGAAGGGTTAGTGAATTCATTTTAGATACATACTCATCAAGTAGAGGTCTTGTTTTTAATTTTGAATATGAAGGGATATTGGATAGTAATTCAGTTAAAGATATATATTCGATACAAATGATGAGGTTAAACCAGATACATGGTAAGGAAATGTACTTTAAGTTTTTTGATAAGTTTAAAAATCTTAATGCGATTATTGGAATTACTGTTTTAAATAGTATAAGTACATGTTATATAAATACAATTGCAGTAAGCGAAAGTTCTAATAAAAATTTAAACAACATAATGGAGCAGTTCATAGAATATTTACAAGTTCATAATATTGAATGCTTCAAAATAAAAACATCAGATATAGAGATTGTCAACAGTTTTGCAAGTATAAAATTCAATATAGAAGCAGAACTAAAAAATGAATTATTGAACAAAAAATCACTTTATATAATTAGGAGGGGATAGATATGATAAAACAATCAATTAATAAGACGTGTGCAGAAACATTTGGAGATTTTATAAAAAATAAAACTAACTATTTATTCGTTTATAAAAGTTTATTAGGAGCCTTTTATGGTATTGATCCATGGATAAATGAAAAAAAAGTTGAATTCATTTTAAAAAATGTTTCTAATAAAGACTCTGTGTTAGCAAAATTTTTCTTACTATGTGAAAGTGTGGAAAAAGAACAACTATCGTTAGTTATAGGAGATATAAATACACAATTTTTAATAGATTCAGGTTATGCATATACTGATAATGATATTATCATCCCAGATAATTATGTTTTAATACCGATTAAAAATAAATTACTTGTAGTTAATCCACCTTATAAAAAATTTAGAAACGGAAAGAAAGTTCCAGATTTGTATGTTGGAGCTGACTCACTTAAGTTAATTAACTATTTTAAAGGAGAAAAAAGAGAAACACTATTAGATTTATGTTCCGGTTCTGGAATAATAGGTATAGCTTTAAGTGACTATGTAAATAAAATAGATTTTGTAGAAATTAGAGAGGATGTTATTGATGTTTTAAAATTTAATTTATTAATAAACAGAATTTCTGAGGAACGTGTAGAAGTAAAAAAGTCTGACTTGTATGAAGAACTTGCTAATAAAAAATATGATTATATAGTTACAAATCCTCCATTCATTCCAACTCCTGAAGATAATTTACTTCCTGTATGTGGTGATGGTGGTATTGATGGGATGGATATTATCCGTAGAATTTTAAAAGATCTTACAAAATACTTAAAACAAGATGGAAGATTTTATATGGTATTAGAAGCAATTGGAGATGACAATAAACCATTTGTTGTTGATCTATTCGATGATAAAAATACTAAAGGCATAGTTAACGTGTCCTTATTTAGCCGTCAACTTATTGAAGAACAAGCAAGAGTCAGTGCAATGGTATCAAAAGATATGTTTGATGGTTCTAAAAATACAAAAGAACTATATGATTTATGGATGAACTCGTTTGAGGTTTTGAATGCAACGTATGTATATCCAACATTAATCGAGTATATTCCATCAGATGATATGGAATTTAACTTATATAAAAACTATGAAGAGATGGATAGAACTTTAAGTTACAAAGCTAAAGAAGATATTAAAATAGAGCAAATTCAAAAGACTATGTATAGAATCATTACAAAATATAGCAGTTTTATAGCAGATGATGAAATGCTAAACTTGATTGGAACAGGTGAAGTAAAGTCTTTAAATGATCTTATAAGAGTTGACAGCTCTAGATACTTTGAATATCTAAAAAATATAAGATATTTAAATGATAAAGGCATCATTGATATAATATAGATTGTATATTTTTGATGACAACTTCAGGAAAGGAGGAACAGTTATGACTATTTACGAAGAAAAGAATAGTTATGAAGAACCAGTTGCTATAACAGATGATGTTGATACTCAACCAAGAGGACTCGTGCTGTTTAACGTGAATGCAAATGCAAACGCAAACGCAAATGCAAATGTAAACTGGAATGTGAACTGGAATTGGAACTCATAGTATTTTCAATTCTGAGGACTGTGTAGGTAGAATGAATATTCTACCTATACATGTTTCCAATGTTAATATGGAGGAATAAAAAAATGAAAAAAAGTAAACATATTATATACAGTACCATACTTACTTTTGTTATTAGTATTATCCCAATGCTTATTTTCAAATCAAAACTGCCTTCTGAAGTTCCAATACACTGGGGTATGAGTGGCAATGTAAATGGATCACTTTCGCAAGGATTGTTTGTGTATGTAACACCAGTTGTAATGGGATTATTTAATTTGATTGGTTGCTTTAAGTATGGTTCAAAGTTTTCCAAGAATGTAAAATTATATTACATTATACCTATTGTGTGTTTTTTAATAACAGCTATGATGATATATCTGGCGTTGAAATAATGCAATATTGATGGTTAAGATATATTGGTAATATGAATGACAATTTATAAAATTTATTTTTAGAAAGAGGGTGAAGCATAATGAATTACAAAAATCCTCATAGGTATAAGAATGGTGATAATTTACAGACAGAGTATTACCCTGTCGAAAGTTGGATTGCTGAAAGTTTGTGATTTTTATGAACAAAGATAAATATTTGAAAGGAGCTAATTTATAATGAAAAAGAGTATAAATAAAATATTATCAAGTTTATTAGCGTTTGCTATTTGTTTCTCGATGATTGGATACAGTATTTCATACGCACAGGAAAATGCACCGATAGATTTTTCTGGAGATGTAAGTATAAAAATATCAGACTATCTGAGCAAAGAAGATCTTGATTTTATTAAAGATATGGAAAAGATTTATCCATACTTTGATTTTGATGCAAAAGGTAATTTAATCTTAACTAAGAGTATTGATGAATTGAAAAATGAATATGGATTTGATGAAGTATTTATTTCAAGATTGAGTGCGGTATTAAATTCCGATTTGTCAAGACAGATTTCTAGAAGTTTCAATGAAACATCATCAATTAGTAAGGAAAGTTTAAAACCAGCTTTAAGAAGAATACATGTAAAGAATTGGAAAGTGTATTTTACTTATGATGATGTTATGGCAACTTTGTTTGCAGCAGCTCAAGTTGGACCAGCAGCTATAACGGCAGCATTAACTGCACTAGGAAGTGCATATCCAGGAGTTGGAACTGTGTTAGGTGCAGCACTTGGATTATTTGGTGGAGGAACTATAGTTTATTGGGTATTACAAGCAGCTGCTAATAAACAAGGGTTATATATCGGAATTGATTGGAATGGTTCATTTCCGAATCCGGCAATAGGTACATGGTAAGATGAAGGACGTAAAAAAAGGATATATATTAATATTTACTGGGTTATTAATTGGAACTTTCACGCAAGCTATGAATGTAAATGATGTGTGGAATATGTACAAGATCATTATGTATTTTTTGTCTTCGGCTCTTGTTATAATTGGCTATTTGGGTGTGTTATCATTTGAAAAAATAAATAAATTCAGAAAATCACTTCAGATATTTGTTTATTTAGCCATTTATTTCGTTGTAATTTCGTTGTTATACATGAAATTCGGAGGATTGTTAAGCTCATTAGTATCTATGATTTTGATAGTGACCAGTTATAGAATTTGTATCAAGAGTAGTTAAGTACTTTTTTCAAGTTAATGAAATGTAATTAATATTTAAAAATAGGTATACAAAATATTAAAGGCTATTTACTGATAAGGGTATTTAGCCTTTTTTAATGAAAAAGGAGGATAAATAGAATGAAAGAATTAGAAAAAGCAATCGAACAATTGGAAAAAGAAAATAGTAAAATTGAAAAATCACAAAATAGAGTAAAACAACTTAATCAAAAGATAAGCAAACTTAAAAGAAGTGCAGATACACAGAGAAAAATTAAAAAAGGTGGAGTGTTTGAAGCCTTTGAAAGAGAAATTACAGGAAGTCAAGAAGATACAGATAACGACCTGATTTATGCTTTTTTAGACTATGTGTTATCGGATAACAGGAATAGAGAAAAGTTAAAAGGGCTTACAGAAATTCATTTGAGAGAGCAAGGAGTAGACAATGTAGAAATTGAAAATCTTGATGATGAAAATATCGGATTGGAAAGAGTGGAAACTCAAAATGCATATAAAGATACAGAAAATGGATTTTTAGAAAGTCAAGATTAAAAAAGATAAAAATATAAAATAGGAGTAGTATCTTTATGAAAATTGAATACGAAAATTGATGGTGCAAAGTGTGAAAAAGAGAAACACTTTGCTTTTTTATTGATTTCTAATCAGTAAAAAACAAAGTTCACAGGGGTATAAGGGGGAGTAGCCCCCTTGAACAAATAAAAATGCTTTAGCGTTTTTATTTCCTTAGCGGAGCGTATAGCTTTCGGCAGAACGCAATGCACCGAATGTAGTCGGTGTATCTTTGCGCCCTTTGAAAAAGGGAGCGAAGATACCTACAATAATAAAGATATTAAAAATAACAATTAAATATTGGATAAAGAGGAGCAGATAGAAAAATATTAAGAAAAATCTATCTGCTTTTCTTATGCACAAATATAAAAAACGAAAGGAGTGATGAGATTGGAGATAAAAAGTTTGCATACCCATGTAGATATTGTTACAAGGTCAAAAGGAGCAAGCGTAATTGCAAAAGCTGCATATAATGCAAGAGATAAATTAAACGATGAACACTATGGAAAAGTTCATGACTATTCTAAAAAAGAAGACCTTGTATTTTCAAAAATATTTCTGCCTGAACATATTCCTAAAAAATTTTCAAACAGGGAATATTTATGGAATGAAGTAGAAAAAATAGAGAAAAGCAAAAACTCAC
>OHAD01002014.1_pt1 | contig 16873 bp, 16 predicted proteins | sample 1577011 | NCBI WGS metagenome assembly OHAD01 (sample SAMEA3541510, study PRJEB24748) | human gut metagenome | biome: human gut; feature: human-associated habitat; material: faeces | place: China | collected 2012
CTGACAAGACTCCAACTACATCGACTACTGAAAAATACCATTCTTCTTTTTCTTCGTCCCAAACAGAACGTATTTCTTTGTTCTCATACAATTTTATTTCGTCCATTGTGCCACCTTCTTTTTTACATATTATTCTATCAAACAGTTATCTGAATTTATTTTGTACCTATATTATACTTCAAACTTCCTATTTCGTATTTTACTTGCTTATATATTCTTAAAATAATTTTCCAATGCCTTTTCTATAATATTTTCTACATTTTCCTTTGTTTCACCTTGAAAAAATTTTTGAAAAATATTTTGCGATAACCTTATATTCTGATATGCTTTCATCTTTGGTTGTTGTAGGTTCAATAAATATGCTCTAACCATCTCTTGATTTAAATGTTCTTCATTATTCATCATATGAAGTACTTTAGCATCGCTTGGCTTTAAGGTTAGTTTCAGTTCTTTACTCTGCTGATATAGATATTCTTGTATCTCTTTTGAAAGATAAGATAAATCCACTGCCATTGTTAGTCCTATTTTTTCATTATCAACATCTTGTTTCCAAAAATCAGATAATTTATTTAATCTAAGATACCTTGCAATGGATGCTCCTGAAAGATTGTATTCTTTTCCAAGTGTTTTTCTACTGTCTGCTTTACCAATCTTATCTTCCTTCTCTATAATACCCTTATCTAACAGTTCTATTTCATTTTTTAAATCATTTCTCTTGCCCTGACTTGCTATTTTTTCATATCTTATTTTAAGAACAAGGGCTTTTTCTGTCGGTAATAAATCTGAGAATGAACGTTGCATTAGATTTGTTTCTATCACATAGGTATAGGCTTGTTTATCTGTTAGATTTTCTTTTACAATACAAGGAATGCTCTTTATATCGGCAAGCCTTGCTGCATTTACTCTATTATGCCCGGAGAGTATTTCATATCTATTATCGCCTTTTTTTAAGACAATTATTGGATTTAATATGCCATTTTCTTTAACACTTTCCACCATATCATTAAGTCTTTTCCCTTTATAAAGAGTAAATGGATGGTCATGATAATTTTCAAGTATATCAAGTTCTAGCTGCTTAATATCACCTTGCTCCACAGATTCTATATCATCAAGCAAAAAATCTACTACATCTGTTATTTCTCTTTTCTGTAGTTTTTTACTCATGGCAGATCTCCTTTGCAAGATTATCATATGCAACATCTACACTACTTCCTTTTGCATATTTTTTAATGCTTTGACCACTGTATATGGCTTCTCCAACTTTTACTGTTTTGGGGATTTTTGTTTGAAATACCGCTAGCTTTCCATGATACATTTCTTCCACCTGTTCAGTAAGTAGTTTTGAAAGATTGGTTCTATACTCACACATCGTTAGCAAAATCCCCTTCACTTCCAGTTTAGGATTAACTCTCTTTTTGATTTTTTGAATGGTTTTTAAAAGTTCACTAATTCCTACAATAGCAAAAATTTGAGTATCTGCTACAATAAGTACACTATCTGCTGTACAAAGGGCGTTTATAGTTAAGATATTAAGTGATGGCGAAGTGTCTACAAGAATATAGTCATATTGCTCTTGTAAAAGTTCAGTGATGTCCGATAATATCCTTTCACTTCCAGTTTCCATTCTCATTTGTGCCTCAGCAACTGACAAATAAATGCTAGAGGGGATAATATTTATATCATCATACACTGTAATATATTCTTTTAGTAAATATCTCTCTTCTTCCAATTCCGCCATTAATAAATGTCCAATTGTTTTTATATTATCATCAGCATTTTCTAATCCAAAGCATCTTGTAAGATTGGCTTGCGGATCAAGGTCAATCACCAATACTTTTTTTCCCAGTTCTTTTAGTGAATAGGCAAGGTTTAGAGTTGTAGTTGTTTTTCCAACACCGCCTTTTCGATTGGCTATGGTTATAATTTCTGCCATAAAGTCCCTCCTTCTTCTCTATACAGAGATTTCATTTTATGCTATACTTTTAGATAATTTTGAGTATAAAAAAAGATGATAGTCTCAATCCATCATCAAGTTTAAAAGTTTTGTGGAAGCCTTTAACCATTGATTTTACTTGGATTTATTGTACTATCATCATTATAGCATTATCCCCACTACCCGATGGTCCTACAATAGCAGTCGTACTACCTTCGTAAATGTCAAAAGATATATTATTTAATATCTGCTTTTTATCATACGAAAAACAAACATCAGAAAATTTTATATCATAATGATTTAAATCAACCTCTTTACCATTCTCATCTATAATCTCCGCATTTTCTATCTTGGACAATTTATCTAATGTTTTATTCACAACTTCTATAACATGAATTGCGTTACTCAAAGGCTCTATTTGACTAAACATCACAAATGAAAACATATCCATCATTACCATTATGTCAAAATCCATTTTACCAACATATGTTAAATACGCACTTACTGCCACTATTCCAATAGATGCCGCTTTAAGAATAAATTGATGCAAGCAATTATACGGACAGTTTTCTATTTCAATTCTAATATTGAGATCCTTATGATTTTTATATGCTGTTTCAATCCCTTTAATTGATACTCCTTCTTGTTTAAATGCTTTTATTGTTTGCATACCCCTTAAAAACTCAATTGTATTTTCCACGATGTCATCTTGAGCTTTCTGATGCAAACTCGCATTTCTATCACTAATTTTAGCTGCAATATATAAGAATATCGCAGATAAAACTACTCCAACCAACGAAACAACTCCTGCTAATGGGCAATAAAATAGCAAAAACAAGATCATCACGAAAACTGTAATATATCCATTAACAACAGTATTAATCATATTCATAGATAACATTTCAATAAAAGAAAGGTCTGTTGTAACCGCAGAAGAAATTTCGCCCATATTATTGCTATTAAAGAATCCAAGAGAAACTCGCTTCAAAATATTTCCTAATCGAATACGCTGCTTTGCAGTAGCTTCACAACCTACACTTTCTTGTGAACACGCCCTTAAATAAGAAAATACAAATCTCCCACCTACCACAATAATCATTAAAATGCTTATATATAATATCTGCTTATAATCAATTTGTTGAACACCATTGTAATCATTCCAAATTAATTTCAATCCGTATGCAGCAAGAATTATTGGCATTGATGTGAAAATACTATTTATAAAAGCATATACAAACCCTGTATAGATACGCTTTTTAAAATTTCCAGTCCAATTTATAAGCCTTTTTATCATTCTGAACATTACAACTCCTCCTTCCCGTTTGAATTTGCAGACCAATTTTTTGCCCCAATATGTGCAAGCCACATATTTTTATAAAGATTATTAGTATCTAATAATTCCTCATGCTTTCCAACCGCCTGAATTTCTCCACTATTTATTACAAAAATTCTGTCTGCATTTTTAATAGTAGAAAGCCTATGAGCTATTACCAACAATAGCTTTCCTTTCGATAATCCCCCTAAAGATTGTTGTAACTTGCTTTCATTCTCAGGATCTGTAAATGCAGTAGCTTCATCCAATATAACAATCGGAGAATTTTTTAAAATCATTCTTGCAATAGAAATCCTCTGTTTTTCTCCACCAGATAATTTATTTCCTGCATTTCCTACAATTGTGTCATATCCGTCTTCTAATGTTTGAATAAATTCATCGCAGCAAGCTAATTTTGCTGCTTGGAAAACTTCATCATCTGTTGCTTCCGGATTCCCTAATCTAATATTTTCTTTAACAGAACAGTTAAATAGATATGTGTCTTGTGTAACAAAGCTGATTAATTCATTTAACTTTGAAATAGGTATGTCTTTAATATCCTTTCCACCAATATAAATATTTCCTTCTGTGGTATCCCAAAATCTTGCTATTAATCTCGCTATTGTCGTTTTTCCACTACCAGATGGTCCAACTAAAGCTATGAATTGTTTGTTTTCAAAGATACAATTTATTTTAGATAACACTTTGTTCGCCATATTTCCATCATATGAGAAAGAAACATTTTGAAGTTTAATATTATAGTCTGTTATTTCAGTATCTTGTTTTGAATTACTCAATACTGGTATTTGAAGTAATTTATCTACATCATGTAAAGCATATTCTATTGCTTTTGCTTCATTTATATAATTAGTAAAATTCATCATAGGTCCCACTACTCCCAATGATAAAATTAAAGAAATAACTAAATTCTGTGGGGAGATTTCTCCATTCAAATAGAGTATCAATCCTACTGGTAACACACCCAAAAATGTAGATGGAAGTACTGCGTTACCAAAATTCATATATTTCCAAACACCCTTATACCACGCCAGTGTTGAGTCTCTGAAGGTTTCTATAGCTTCTACAAATCGTTTATATGAATTGGTTGATTGATTAAAAGCCTTAATTACTTCAATACCTTCTACGTATTCAACAATTACTCCGTTAACATAATTGCTTGTTTCCATGTATTTTGCATATTCCTCATTAAAATTTCTCATCATAAGCATATACGCTGTTCCTGCAATTGGGACTGTAATTAACATGGAAATCGCCATTCTCCAATCTATAAACACCAAATAAGCAAACACACTTATAGAAAGAGTTATATTTGATATACATTCAGGAATCACATGGGCTAATGGCAACTCAATTGTTTCTACTCTATCAACTATTACACTTTTTAGTTTTCCGACAGATTCCCCTAATACATATCCTAAAGGAGCATCAATTAACTTTTTAGCCAAACTCAGCCTTATGTTTTCAAGTATTTTATATGCAGAAAAATGAGACAATGTTGTTGAAATACCATGAAATAAATATCTAACTCCATATCCCAAAACAGCTATAATACAGTAATATAAAATTTGATTTAAGATTATATTTTTATTTACAAACAAAGTAATAATCTTGTATATACACCAATATGGCACTATTCCAGCGAATACTCCTATAATGGCAAAAATTACCGATAAAATTATTCTCCATTTGCATTGTGATGCAAACGAAAAAGCTATTGAAATCCAACTTTTTTGTTTCATAGTTTTTAACCTCCTAAAAAAATAGAACTGTCAATTCTATTGACAATTCTATTTTAAAAAATATTCTATTTTATTTCTCCTCTAAACAGTGTGTACTCACTCTGTTTGGATAACTGTTTTTCTATATTCTGTCGGAGTTTTTCCTATAACACTCTTGAACGCTTCAGTAAATTTACTGCTATTTGTATATCCAACCTTGCCAGCAATAACGATAATAGAATCATCTGTTTTTATCAACAATGTCGAGGCTATATTCATCCTATAATTTCTAATAAATTGATAAATAGGCTCTCCATAAACTGCTTTAAAACATTTCTTTAATGTAGACAACGGAATATCATATTTTTGTGATAATTCTTCCATCGTAAAATGCTCTTCAATATTATTTGTTATAAACTCTTTAATATCTTTTACTTTTTTAATCTGCGATTTGTAAAAATATTGATTTTTATAATTCCCATTTTTATTTTCTACTACTCTTAAGAGCATCAACAGTTCAATTACTTTCAATTTTAAATAATCATATTTTAACAGTTCCGGAATTTTATAAAGTTCTTCAAAAATATGATTAATAATCACATCCTCATGTATAACAAAAGGTACATACTTTGATAAAAATATTTTCTTAATTCTATTAATATCTATTGAAAAATTTAACAATAATGTATTCAAATTTTCATCCATTTCATCAGGAGAAAAAGTGATTGTTATCCCATGATAATGTTTTGTTGGAAAGCTACAATATCTATATTTGGAATCAAGTTTTTCAAGCAACACATCACCAGCACCTAAATACAAATATTCTCCAGATGAAACTTCCGCTTCTATCCTACCTTCAATACAATAGTGTATACTAAAAGAATTACTGTCCCTTATAACTCTATCTGGTCCTTTTTCAATATGAAAGTTATTATACATTACTGAAATTCCTGGGCAAACACTATAATACAATACAGTTCCATCTTCTCCATCAACTCCCATTTTATATGTAGAGCAAGTGTTGCTTCGAGTTAACAATTCCATACTTTCTTCAATCATTTTCGTATTTAACATTTTTAAGGACTCACTTCCTCTCTTATAAAATATTTTTTTATTTTCTTTATACCTTCTCCATCTAAAAAATAACTATCTTTAACTTTGCCATCCTCTAAGTGTAAAATATAATCACAAGAACTTAATAGCATCTCATAATCATGAGTTATCAAAAAAATAGACTTACCTCTACTTTTAATTTTCTTTAATTCATCAGCAACCATTCTCATGTGAAATAAGTCTAATCCACTTGTAGGTTCATCAAGAATAATAAAATCCCTACTTGAAACTAACGCACTCGCTATTGCAATTCTTTGTTTTTCCCCTCCAGACAATGACATCGGATGCATATTTTTAAGTGAATATAGATTTAATTCTTTTAGTATATTATACAACTTATTTTTATCTTTTTGTGTCATGGACAACAACATTTCATCTTCAACACTTTCAGTAAATAGTTGGTGATTAACATCTTGCATAACTAAAAAACACAATTTAAATTTCTTCTTTTTGTAGTATAATCTACCCCCATAAGAAATTACACTTTTATCATTTTTACTTATTCCACACAAGCAATCAGCAAATGTTGATTTTCCTGCACCATTATGACCAATGATGCCAATAATCCTATTTTGTGGTAACTTTATCTCTCCTATTTTTAGTATGTACCCACCTTTCTGATAACTATATATTACATCAGAAATTGTAAATTGGCTTTCACATTTAACTTCATTGCTCAAACAAAATGGAAAAGTATTTAAATCCAAAGGTCTTAATCCAGCTTTGCATTTATCTTTTTCCATGAATTTATTGAATTCTTCTTCCGTGTATTCACCATAGATATTTCCATCTTTCAAATGAATTACTCTATCTATTAAGCCTTTGAGATAATATATTCTATGTTCAGAAATTACTACTGTTTTGCCTTGTTCTTTCCATAATTTAATTAATTTTCTAAGTTCCATAGTTGCTGAAATATCTAAATTAGATGAAGGTTCATCTAATACAATTATTTCTTGCCCACTTACAAAAACACAAGAACATGCTATTTTTTGCTTTTCTCCTCCCGATAAGTTAAATATATTTCTCCCCATTAAGTTTTCAATACTTAATTCATTACTTACTTTTAGTATTCTATCTTCAATTTCTTTTTCAGGTAATCCAAAATTCTCCAAACAAAATGCCAATTCACTTGTAGTATCAATTGTGAAAAATTGAGTTTTAGGATTTTGAAATACACTTCCTACATATTTCGCTGTTTCATATAACGGGATTTTACTTACTTCAACTCCATTTATACATACAGTACCATTAAGTTCCCCATTATAATAATTGGGAATCAAGCCATTAATTAATTTAGTTAAAGTAGTCTTTCCGCTACCCGAAGTTCCGCAAACCAAAGCTATCTGACCTGACTTAATTTTTATGTTTATATTTTGAATGGAGTATTTTTTTTGTTCTGCATATCTAAATGATACATTTTTAAATTCAATCATATTTCGCTCCTAAAAAAATATTAAAACAACCCAACATAAGCTCGCAAGTAAAAGCAGAAAATAATCTATTTTTTTTAGTCCGATTTTGCAAATATTAGTTCTTTTAATCGGAGATCCTAACCCTCTTGTCAAAGCTGATGCAGATAATTCCTCACCAATTTTTGTTACAGATATTAGCAAAGGAACTAATCTATACTCAATCATTTCTATTGGACTCTTCCTTATTGTTACACCTTTTATTTTCATGGCATTTTGTATAGAAATATATTCTTCTTTTACTGTTGGAAAAAATCTAAATACTACCGAAAATGGAATAATGATTTTATATGACACTTTAAGTTTTTCCATAGCTGCGATAAATTCACTAACAGAAGTGGTACTGATTAAATAGTAACCCATAATAAATCCCGGCAATATATTTGTATATATCCCTACTGTTGCTAATACCAAAAAACTCAAAAATCCTGTCGTATAAGGTAAAACTACAAAATTTAATGCAAATATAATCAAATACAATATCAAAAATCTTATAGCTGCTTTACCTTTTTTAGAAATAAATAATGCAATAAAGGGCAGAACCATTAAAAGATGCCGCAAATAAAACATAGCACCATGACTGCTTCCAGTAGCCATGATGCTCGTTACAGTTACCATAAGAAAAAATTTTGTGCGTGGATCTATTGTAATATATGATGGTTTATATCTAACTACTGTTTCTTCTATCATTACACTATTCCTGCTCTTTTAAGATGCTTTTTTAGAATACTCTTTCCTAATAGCGAGCCTAAATATGCTCCTATAAAACTAATAATAAACAGCACAGGAATAATCCAATATGGCGTATACATACGCAACGATTCTGCATATACTTTACCATACCCTTCAGCTACCTTAGACAAATATGCTTCTCTTCCAATAAACAATCTTGCAACACATCCAACTATCCAAAAAGAAAATACGCTATATCCAATAGAAATATATTTCCATTGTTCATATTTACCTTTTTTTATTATCAAATCTCCTAAAAATCCAAAGATAATCCCAAAAGCGAGGACAACTATGCCACCACCCATTAGCATATAAAGAAGACCTAATAATATTCCTGTTATTGAAATTACACCAAACTTCTTGACCTTAACTATATAGAATATGCTTGGTATACCACAAACTAATGGGCATAAAAAAACTAATAGTAAATTAAATATCGGAATATATCCTAACATTGAAACAGCAAATTCAATCATAAAATACACTACTGTAAAAATCCCAATATTGATCAAGTCCTTTGCTTCAAGTTTATTTTGTTTCTCCATATATTTCACCTCGTCCATATAATATTGATTAGCTGGTACTAACTTTAATCATGATAGCATTTATCATTTTTTCTTTCCACCCCAAAAAGCCCTATGTCGCTCTGAATGGTTTGCTTTTTATAAAACAAACCATTTCTAAAAGATTTATAAAAGCTACTACTTGTGATATAATCATAATAATAATTTGCTTAATGCTTGTTTTACAAACTATTCTTTTATATCTTTTGTAGCAAGCACAGTAAGTGTACGGACACTTACGGAAAATTGACGAAGCAGCCCTTGGGGATCTGCTTCTTTTTTTATCAATTTTTAGCTTGTTAGGGAGAACCCTAAGACCCCAATAATTTATGATAAGGAGAACTACTATGGATAATAGAAAAAGAAATAATCAACTAAAAATATATTTAACAGATGAAGAAAAAGAAGTTTTTGATAAGAAAATGAAACTTGCAAATTGCAAATCTATGTCCCACTTTCTTAGGAAATGTGTATTGGAAAAAGAAATTTATGTAGTTGATTTAGAACATTTAGAAACCTACAATGGCTGCTTTAAAATGCAACAAATAATATAAACCAGATTGCAAAAGCTACTAATACAACTGGTGTTATTTACAAAAATGAAATTGAATCTATGAATAAAGAGATAGAAAAATTATCAAAAGAAATATGGCAGATCCATTCCCTACTTCTTAATAAATCAAAGGAAAGTTCTGGTGATTAGTATGGCAATTACAAAAATACATCCAATAAAATCAACTCTAAATTTGGCAATAGACTATATAACTAAGAGTGAAAAAACTGATGAAAAAATCTTAGTGTCTTCATTTAAATACCATCCATCTACAGCCCATACTCAATTTATAAAAATACGAAAGATCATATTCTATAGCATATTTTTGAAACAAAAAAGAAGTAGAATAATTCCACTTCTCCAATACTTAATATTTTCTTGTCTATAATTTTCTAGACAGTGTCTGTTAAATTACATCTCATTAATTCTATTTGATAAAATTGTAACTACACCAACTACCTTATCAAATGTCAGATCTCCAATATACTTATTTTCATTAAGGTACAGGTCATAGAAGTATCTCATTCATATTGTTTTACTTAAACAAATCTGCGTGTGAGCCAGTTCTTACTAGAGATAATACTAAAAACTCTTCTATTTTTTCATATATCAACAAAAATCTGGGTCTATATGACATTCCCGAGTCCCTTTGTAATTTCCAGCTAATGAATGATCTCTATATTTCTCGTCAAGAGCTTCATCTTTTGCTATTTTTTCAATAACATCAAAGAGTTTCTCAATATCTTTTCCTTGCTTTTTAGCCTGCTTTATGTCTTTTTTGAACCTACTTGTAAACTTTATTTTATACTTCAAGGGCCTTCCTCAAATCATCCATATTATCGTAAGCTCTGACCTTATTATCTTTTGCTATCATTATTCCTTCTTCTATAGCTTTTATAGTTTCATCATTTGGAATATCAAGTTTTAGATCAAAAGGAATGCCACTTTCTCTAATACTGGCCCTTAAAAACATGTTAATTGCAGTAGTCATGTTTAAACCTAAACTAGAATAGATTTTTTCTGCTGCTTCTTTTATTTCTTTATCAGTCCTTATATTCAAATTTGTTGTAGCCATTTCATCATCTCCTTTAGGATAAAAATATAGGTTTATTCGTGCAGCGTCAATACATCGTCATTATTAAATGCTTTTATCTATTTTATATTTATTAAAATTTTTTTATTCAATATTTGCAGAACTTCTTGTGACTTTAGATTTTTCTTCTCTGCCAAGCTTCTTATCTTGCCCTTTATACTCTCGATATTAATCACCTATATAAAAAAAGAGCAGCCTTTTAAGCCACTCTTGTAGAAAGTACAAAATGAGTTTGTATTATTTTTTGTGTTTCCTCATACTAGTCTCAAAACTACTCTTACATCCATGTAGTTTTTTTTGAGTCTTTTTGATGTGTCCTTCTTCATCTTTATCAAAGACAAAATGCTTATAAAACTGCTTAAAATGCAGGATTTCTAAATTTATATCTTTTGTATCAAGGCTAGACTCTTCAAGTGAAACGGGTGAACACTAAGTATGTCATGAATTCTTGTATGTATGTGGAAACATATCCACATGCTTTTTAACGATAACATAAGCCTATCCTTAAAAGGCATTAGCTCTACAAACTGAGAGTTGTCGTCAAAACAGAGCTCCTGTTGTTCTTCTTTTCAACACAATATAGCTTATAGCACAAATACTAATATACACTATAACAAACAATACAAGATGGGGGGCAATGCCGATAGGGTATGGCGCAATCCACCCTTGTTTGAAAAGTGCGATAGAAATTGCACCCGTAACCATAGAAAAAGGCATGAACAAGACCCCGATGAGATTAAGCCAGTTGACAGCGAAAGGTGCCCTTGCTGCAGAGAGTAACCGCCCTATAAAGTATCCAGCAATTCCAACGGCCTAAATAATCATTGAACCCCATAGGGTATCCATGGTTTGCCTTTCATACCAGCCTGCAAAAGCACTAAATAATCCAATCCAAACAAAGGCTGTTGATGCGATATATAGTATCTTGCTTTTTAGCTCAGAGCTTTTCTGCTCTTTATCTACAACTGGTTCAATTCCTTTTAGAATGTAATCGGTTGTAACTCCGAAGTAATCGCTCATGGTAATTATTTTTTCTAAATCCGGCAAACTTTGTTCGCTTTCCCATTTTGAAACCGCCTGTCGAGATACTCCAATCTTGCCTGCAAGTTCTTCCTGTGAAATTCCTTTTGTTTTTCTCAAATACTGTATTCTGTCTGCCATGTTCATAATGCACACTCCTTTCTTTTGTTGTTTAGTTATATCAAACCAATCGGTTTCATGGCTACCAAGCCGCCTTGGAAATATGTCAACCAACAGTTGCAATGCTGTTTTTTTATTAAGCCAATATAAACAACCTATTCTACAAATTCTAATTTGTCTTCGTCTTAAAAAAATCCCATTATATAATTCGATAAACTCTTTAGTAAACTTTTTGACAAATTCATGATCAAGTTCAGTGGCAAAGGTTTCTTAATTTTACTTAGTTCTTGACAACAACGTTATTGCCTCCACATGTATCAATACTACCCTGATGATAACCCTACATCAAGAAATAGGTCTGCGCACTCGTTGCAGGACGAAAAATAGCAAAGGGAATGTTGTATAATGGTCTGATCCGCAGATTCATCCCCAAGGGAAAACAAATTGACAGCTGCTCCGACGAACAGATTGCTCAGATTGAGATCTGGTGCAATGGCCTTCCACGGAAGTCGTTCGGCTACCGCCCTCCAGATACACTCTTTGAGGACGAACTTGACAAAATTTACTCCTGTGTTGCCTGATGAACGATTCAACTGCCAATGTTCAACTTGTTATTGCAATTTACGTAATTTAAAAATCACGATATAAAAGCGACTAAGTTATTTTATTCTTAATCGCTTCAAAAATTGTCTATATGTGCTTTACAAAGTTTTTTAATTCTTAAATGTCAGTTGCTTTTAATCGTTTACTTTTTTTACAATCTCCAGCTTGCAGCTCGCTCTCTTGCCTTGATAAATGCTGAATAAATTCCTTCTCTATTTATCAAATCGTTATGTTTGCCTTCTTGAACCAATTTACCGTCATCAATCACTAGTATCTGATCGGCTTTTTTCACAGTTGAAAGTCTGTGAGCTATCGAAACTACAGTGTGTCCTTTGGACAATTCCTCAACCGCGGCCAAAATCTCATATTCATTTTCAGGATCAACGGAGCTGGTCGCTTCATCTAAAAGAATAATAGGTGCATTTTTAAGTAATGCTCTAGCAATAGAAATTCGTTGTTTTTCACCACCGGAAAGAGAACTGCCACCCTCACCTACCACGGTGTTATAGCCATCAGGAAGTTCCATAATAAAATTATGGCAACGAGCCTTTTTAGCAGCTTCCACTACTTCTTCATGACTTGCCTTAGGATTTGCAAAGCGAATATTATTCTCTATAGTATCTTGAAAAAGATAAACATTTTGGAAAACAAGTGAAAGATTTTTCAGTAAACTTTCTACTTTATAATCTCGTATATCCCTATTTCCTAATCTTATTTCACCACTGTCAACATCATAAAAACGAGAGATCAAATTGATTATTGTCGTTTTTCCGGATCCTGACGGTCCTACGATAGCTGTCTTTGACCCTTGTGGAATAGTAAATGAAAGGTCTTTTAAAACAGGCTTCCCTTTGTCGTAACTAAAGCTCACCTTATCAAAGACGATATCCTGATTTTCCATAACTTCCAAAGTCCCGTCACTTATTTCAGGAATATCTAAAACCTCATCCAAATATTGCATATTGGCAGGATTCTTAACCATGAGGATGGCTGCATTTTCAAGTTGTTTTAAACTGCCGAAAATCATAAAGCCGGCAGCTGAAACAGTAAGCGCTTGTGGTAATAAAACTTCCCCTTTCGTATAAAGATAACAAGAAAATAATGTAACAAGTAGGCTCGAAAGATTAATAACAGTAGAAAAAATTCTTGCATAAATAACAAAGACGATTTCAAAATGTACTTGAGAGAGTCTAAGTTCTTCAGAAGCATTTTCCAATTTAGAATGTATTTCTTCAACAACACCTTCATCTGCAAACGGAAAACTGCGAAGCACAGGAATCCCGCTAATGCTATCAACTAACGCATCACCCACCTTTGTAATAGCTGCATGCTCACGTGCAACCTCTTTTTTTGCTTGATTAATCATAAGAGACATGCATAACCAAATAAGAATTAAACAAATTAAAGTTAAAAATCCAATTTTAGTATTTACACCGAACATCCCAACCAACAGAAAAAAGGATATTGAAATGCCTGAAACAGCAAAGTCGATACTCATTGCAGAGTAATTTTCAAGACTCTTCATAACATTGGTAAATGCCGCCATAATTCTTGATAGGCTTTGTTCTGCAAAATATCCCATAGGCGCCTTTTTAAGTTTTTCGCCAACTGCAAGTCTGTAGTCTTTGAAAATGCCAAAGAAAACACCGTCACTAAGACCACTTTTCGCCCAGCCTGTCAAAAAATTAAAAAGAAAGGAAGCAAAAAGCACTCCGAAAATTGTCCAAATATGCTCCCATGTAGTTTCATTCATCCAACCGAATGCAAGAAAGAGAGCGAAAAATCCAAACAGCATTGAAGCATTTTGCAGAAAAATAAGAAAAATTCCTGCCTTAAGACGATTTTTATACTGTCCTGCCAGTTTGAATGATAATCTTATAAACTCCATGTCTTATTCCTCCCCTAAATATTGTTTCCACAGGCTTGCATAAAGTGGCTCTTCCATCAGTTCTTCATGTTTACCCTTGGCTATAATTTGACCTTTATCGATTAGAATTATTTGGTGTGCCTGCTTGATTGTATTTAACCTATGAGCAACCATCACAAGATTTTTTCCCTTTACGAGATTCGATATTGCTTCTTGGATTAGAGCTTCGTTTTCCGGATCGGCATAAGCTGTTGCCTCATCCAAAATAATGGTTGATGCAGGTTTCAAAATTGCTCTGGCAAGAGTTATTCTCTGTCTTTCACCGCCCGACATTGCTCCTCCTGCTTCTCCTGCTTTTGTATCATACCCTTTAGGAAGTGCCATAATAAAGTCATGGCAATGAGCAGCTTTTGCCGCTGAAATAATTTCATCTTCGGTTGCATTAGGCTTGCCAAGACGAATATTATCTCTAATACTTACATCGAAAAGAAAATTATCTTGTGAAACGAAAGAAATCTCTTCAGCAAGCTGTTTAAATGAAATATTCTTTGTATCAACATTACCAATGGAAATTTTACCCGATGACTGATCCCAAAATCCTGCTAAAAGCTTTGCAATTGTAGATTTTCCACCACCTGAAGGCCCGACAAGTGCAGTCACTTCTCCGGGGTTTGTTTCAAAAGAAATATTATGCAATACCTCAGTTCCGTCATGATAAGAAAAACTTACCTTATCAAATTTTATTCCCTTGCCCCTATCTATAGTAACTTTATTTTCTGCATCAGGACGTTTTTGGTCAGGCATATCAAGCAATTCTTGTATGGATACCCAAGTATTAGAAGCCATCTGAAAAAGTTCAAAACTCATCATGATTGCAAAAGCCTGTGGAAGAATAGCAATTGGCAGAATAAGTGATAAAAGCAATGTTTCAATGCCTATTTGCCCGTTCCCATATAAATAGAAAGCTAAAGGCAAGCTCACTATCTGCGGTGTCATCATTGCTGCCGTCATCAGTGCTTTGCCAAACCAACTTTGCTTCCACCATTTCATCGTTGAAAAATGGTAGAATTTTACCGCATCTGCAAATTTACCATACGAAACTTTGTCTTGTGCAAATGCTTTGATTACAGGGATTCCACGAACATACTCAGCACTTCTGTCGGCAACATTGGCATAACTTGATAACCACACCGCCATTCTACTACGGTATTTATACATCATTGTAATCATCCCGACAAAAACAATTGGTAGCGGCACAAATATTGATAATCCTATGCGCCAATCTAAATAAAACAAAATAACTGTGCAAAGTATAGGATGCAAAAGCCTGCTAGGTAGTTCAGGCATCAAATGGGCTACCCAGTCTTCCATATCTGCTACTCGATCCATTATAATTACCTTAATTTTACCTACAGGATTATCCACCAAGTACCCCATTGGAATTACCTTTAATTTTTCAAACAAAGTCTGTCTAAGTTTATCAAGTATGGAAAATGAGGTTTTATGTGAAATGATTGTGCTAAATCCTGTAAATATAAAGTAAAGGAGCAGTGATCCTATTGCAAAAAAAGCATATTTCAATAGTGCATGAAAGCTGACCGGATTACCCCCGGCATTTTTTATAAGCCATCCTGCTGCATAAGCACTAAAAAAATAGGTAGAAAAACTAAAAAGCTCTCCAATGCAGGCAAAAATAACAGAAATTCGCATCCTACCCTTATACTCAGGTGCTACACTCATAAGGGCTTTATTTAAACCACCCATACTGATTTTAGGGTTTTTTTCGCTTTGCTCTACATCACTTTCGATTCGCTGCATAATCTCATCAGGAACATCCAAGTTTAAACTCTCTACCTCTTTTATTAAATTTTTATTTTGCTTGAGTTTCTTGCTGTCCGAAGCAGAGCAAATCAACTCATCATTTTTTTTCTTCATTAACTCATCTCCTTTTCAGTTAGCTTATACTAACTATTAGTTTTAAAAAAATTACCTTATTTTACCTTTTTCATAACTATCAATAAACAGCTTTATTATTTCTATAAAAAACTCTCTATTATTTATAAAGCTATCCCTTGCCCCATCTAAGATTTCACAACCTAGTATAACTGTATTCATAAAAAATATTAAAAAGTCATTTGTGAGATATTCACACCCATCTTTCTTTGCAACTTTAACTCCTATATATGTAGCCTTTAAGGATTCTTCGACCAAAATTGGGAACAAATTCTTTAGGTCATCATTGTTTTTCGTAGCCTGAAGATATATGGCATATACGCTCATGAGTTCACTTTCATCAAGTACTTTATCGACAATCATATGTGCTACAGCATTAGCATCTAACTCTCCCGAATACTCTGCCAGAACTTCATTAATCTTATCGACTCGATAAGCCATACCTTCTCGCATTAAATCATGTAATATTTCAACTTTATTTTTGTAATGGTAATACACACCTCCTCGAGAAAGCGAGGTTTCAGTAATAATATCTTCCATTACCGTGTCAGCAAAACCCTTCCTTAAAAAAACCCTTTTAGCTGCATCTAATATTTCTTTTTTTCTGATTTGACTGACTTTTTGTTTTTTCCCTTCCAAAATATATACCTCTCTTTGTAAACAAAACTGACAAAACTGTCAGTTTTATTATAGCATCATTTTAAGTTAGCGTCAACTAACTTTTTCGGAATATACTTTATGGTGATCTTAGTTGTCAAGACATATGTTACACTTACGAGAGAGTTTTTCAAAATACCTGC
>OHAD01002038.1_pt1 | contig 16626 bp, 14 predicted proteins | sample 1577011 | NCBI WGS metagenome assembly OHAD01 (sample SAMEA3541510, study PRJEB24748) | human gut metagenome | biome: human gut; feature: human-associated habitat; material: faeces | place: China | collected 2012
CGAACGGCACGCTCCGTGGTGTGAGAGGGAGGAGAAAGTCCTCCCTACTCGATTACATATTATTAATTTCTTCTAGCAGGGTATCAACAATGGTTTCCTGAGGTATTTTTTGGATGATTTCACCCTTTTTAAAGAGTAGACCTACCTTGTCACCACCGGCAATACCGACATCGGCCTCTCGAGCCTCACCAGGACCGTTAACAGCGCAGCCCATGATTGCAACTGTGATGTCCTTATTTATAGACGAGATTTTTTCTTCGACCTCATTGGCCAGGTCAATTAGGTTTATATTACACCTACCACAAGTAGGGCAGGATACGATTTTGATCTTGTCATTTAAGAGATTTAAACTTCTCAGTATATCTTTGGCTACAGGTATTTCCTCAGTTGGATCTCCTGTAAGTGATATTCTCATAGTATCTCCTATGCCATCAGCTAGAAGAGAGCCTACACCTATTGCAGATTTGATTGTACCCTTTTTTATTCCACCAGCTTCAGTAATTCCCAAGTGAAGGGGGTAGTCAACTGTTTTAGACATGAGCCTATAGGCCTCGATTGACTTGATTACATCTGAATTCTTTAGTGAAATTACTATATCATGGAAGTCAAGATCCTCAAGTATTCTAACATGTCTCATAGCAGATTCTACCATAGCCTCTGCGACAGGACCACCGTATTGCTTTAAGAGGTCTCTTTCCAGTGAACCTCCATTGACACCTATTCTGATAGGTATATTATTGGCCTTGCAGGCCTCTACGACCTCTCTAGTCTTAGCCAGGCTACCTATGTTACCTGGATTAATTCTGATACCATCAACTTGACTTTTGACAGCTTCAAGAGCTAGTCTGTGGTCAAAGTGTATATCAGCGACTATTGGTATATTTATTTCTTTTTTTATCTTGGCTATATTCCTAGCTGCATCCATATCAACTACGGCAACTCTCACTAGGTCACAGCCAACATTTTCTAATCTATGTATCTGGTCAATCGTTGCCTGGGCATCCCTAGTATCAGTAGTTGTCATTGACTGTACTGATATAGGGCTATCCCCACCTATATTTAGGTTGCCAACCCTAACCATTCTTGTTTTTCTTCTTTTGTAAGTCATTTTTCACCTTTCTAACTTAGTAGTCTGATTATGTCCTTGTATGTTACAAATAGCATTAATCCTAAAAGGGCTATTAGTCCGACTGCATTGATATAACCCTCGATCTTTGCAGGAAATTTTTTACCACCCCTAAGTCCTTCGATTAATAACATCAATATTCTCCACCCATCCAAGGCAGGTATAGGTAGGAGGTTCATCAAACCTATATTCAAGCTGATGATAGCCGTCAAGTATACTACATTTATAAAACCGCTTGTAGCTGCATTAGATACCATCTTGACAACTCCTACAGGTCCAGATAGGGCATCAGCGGCCTTGCCTGACAATTGTCCTGTTACTAGCTTCCATAAGAAGGTTAACATTGTTTTAGATGTATCGTAGGTAACCACAAAGGCTTGCTTAATGGCCTTGATGGGTTGATTCTTTTCGTATGCAGGCTGTATGCCAACCAGGTAGCGTCCTCCCTGATTTTGAGCCTTTAGTTTAACAGTGTCCACATGGTCTTTTCTTTTGTATTTGATACTTAATTCTTCTTTTCCATATTTGTTTACTAGTCTACCTATGTCGTTGAATTCACGTGTTTCTTGGCCGTTTATGGAAAGGATGATATCGTCCTTTTTAAGTCCAGCACTAGCAGCTGGTGACTTGTCAATTACGGCACCAAACTTAGTACTAGGTGTACCTATAAAGAAAAATACAGGTATCAACAAGATTACACACAAGACTATATTTACAAATGGTCCAGCAAATATTGTAAGAAATCTGTCCTTTAGAGATTTTTTGCCAAAGGAATTTGGGTCATTAGATTCTTCATCTTCACCTTCCATAGCTACATATCCACCTAGTGGAATCATTCTTATGGAATATTTAATACCTCCAGATTCTTTTGAAAATAATTGGGGTCCCATTCCTATGGAAAATTCGTGTATAGTTACACCAGCCCTCTTGGCTAGTAAAAAATGTCCTAGTTCGTGGACAAATATTATCAGTCCGAAGACCAAAATTGCAACAATTATATTCATAATTCACCTACCTTTTTTTATTAATACATAGTTAGAAACCGGTTGATTATGAGGATTTTAAAAAAATATGGATATTAGTTTAGAACAACCAGTTTCAACTTATATGTAAATACTACATTAAAAGCCTTGAATTATGCTTAAAATAAGTAAGACAAGACTTTTTATTTGTTTTTTATTATTTCTTACCCACTTATAGCTTATTTATGCCTACTATATATGGTTAGCCAAGTATAGATTCAATATAGTCTCTGGTCCAGGCATCTGTAGCTAATATATCATCTAGTGTAGGACGGTCTATAAAGCTGTGTTCATCCATTGCCTGCTCTATATACTTTGGTATGTCGTAGAAACCTATTTTATCAGCCAGGAATTTTTCCACAAGGACCTCGTTCGCTGCATTTAGGACAGTAGCAGTGCTGCCACCCTCTTTTAGGGCCCTATAGGCAAGAGCCAAACATGGGAAGGTATCTAGGTTAGGTTTCTCAAAATTAAGACTTGCTATTTTGAAGAGGTCAAGCCTTTCAAAGTTGCTGTCAATCCTCTTTGGATATGTCAATGCATACTGGATAGGGACACGCATATCTGGACACCCTAGCTGGGCTATCACAGATGAATCTTCAAACTGAACCATTGAGTGGACTATACTTTCTGGGTGTACATGGACCACTATATCTTCTGGCTCAACATCAAACAACCACTTAGCCTCTATAACCTCCAAGCCCTTGTTCATAAGGGTAGAGGAGTCTATACTTATCTTTTGTCCCATTGACCAATTAGGATGTTTAAGAGCAGCTGACTTGCTGACCTTTATCAGGTCTTCTTTAGGCCTGCCCCTAAAAGGGCCCCCTGATGCAGTGAGTAGAATTTTGTCTATTTTGTTAGAGTCTTCTCCATTTAGGCACTGGAAGATAGCACTGTGTTCGCTATCTACTGGTAGTATCTTGGCCTTGTATTGCCTTGCTAGGTCCATGACTATTTTACCAGCGGTTACTAGGGTTTCCTTATTGGCAAGGGCTATAGTTGTAGAATTTTTTATAGCTTCTACAGTAGGTAGTAAACCGATCATACCGACTACCGCTGTCACCAAGATATCTATTGTCTTTGATGAGGCAATTTTTATCAAGCCCTCGTGACCCTTGTAGAGCTCAAGTTGGGACAAATTTGGATTTGTGGACTGATTTGTTTTAACAATGTCTAAAAAATCTTGGTAAGCTGCATCATCAAATATAGCCACTGACTTGGGTTTAAATTCATTTATTTGTTCTAATAATTTTTCTATGCTTTTATTTACAGTTAGTCCCTCAACTTGATAGTCATTGGGGTTTCTTCTGATTACATCAAGCGTTTGACTTCCTATGGAGCCTGTGGATCCTAGGATGGATATATTTTTCTTCTTCATTATAGTGTCACTTCCTTTTTAAAATGCTTAGTATATTATAGCATAAGTGGATTGAGTATATATAAAAGAAAAAATATTTTTTTTATAATAGTTTATCTCTTGTTTTGTATAGCGGCCAGGCAATTGGCTAATTTTTGAGATAAAGAGCGACAAAAAAGTTATATGAAAAGATAAACATTATTTATATAAAATGATAAATAATGGTCCTTTCTTAGCTTGACGCCTGAATTTTTTGGGAGTATATTATAGAAAAGATAAAGATTTTGGCGAGCTTAGTTGTAGATGTAAGGAAGTGATAAGATTGTTTGATTTGGAACATAGACCAAGAAAGTTGGATAAGGACAGGTATAGTGAGAGCCAGATGGTAAACTATAAAAGGGAACCTGATCGTTTTATAAATATATCCCCTAATAACTATATTAGGTCCCTAAAGGATACTACATCAAAGAAGGCTATGATACCTATGGCCCTAATTAGTTTGATGGACAAGAACAACAAGATATATATGACTCTAGATGACTTGTCAGAGAAATTAGACTATCCAAAGACTGGTTTATCAGTATTGTTTGGTATCTACAAGGAGATGGATTTTTTGAAAAAACTAAGAAATGGTCTTTATATGGTAAATCCATTGATATCTTATCGTGGGTCAAAATATGAGAGAGATAAACTAGTTAAGGAATATAATTCCGTATACATGGGAAAGAAGTGATAGATATGAATTATACATTTGATAGAGATATAATGAGGTGGTTTGATTACTTATTTGAAAATCGGACTAATACCCTAAGGGTAGATAACTTTATATGTAATATGTACGATGAACTTGTCTATGAGAGTATGGGAAAGAGGCTGCCTCTTCCAGTAAAGAAGTTTAAGGATGATAATGTAATTAGCCTAGAAAAAAAAGGTTCAAACTTTTGGACCATAAGTTTTTTGCTTCCATCAAAATATGTTTATAGGTTGAGAGAAAATGTCCACCCTTATTTTGGACACTATATATATGAAAATATATCAATTTACAACAATGATGAGGTCTATTCCCTTATAAATAAGTATATTGTAGATATATTAAATTTTATGGTCGATTATGTATATTATCCTGAAGAGGGTGATTATTACATTGATTATAGGGATAACTTTATTAAGACCTGTTCTAGTTTGGAATTCGGGGAGAGGGTTTTGATTACGGATGACATATATATGTGGATTAAGTCTGACGAAGAATTAGATTTTGTAAATAGGTCCAAAAGTTTTAATATGGAACTAAGATTTGACTCTAGTAGTGGACAAGAATTAATGGATGCCATAATAGATTTAAGTAGGTCGATACTCCTTACTAGGAGGTGACCCAGGTTAAAACATAAAAATATATAGTATTTTAAATAGTAGATTGAAGAATCTAGAATTGAAAGGATGTGTAAAGAATGAATGTAGAAAAAATGACATTGAGAGTGCAGAATGCCTTAAATGATGCTTTTTCAGAGGCTGTTAGAAACAATAACCAGCAGGTGGATGTGATTCACCTACTATATGCCTTGCTTGATCAAGAAGATGGTTTGATTCCCAATGTAGTAGAAAAAATGAATATAAGTTCTGACTCTTTAAAGAAGTCCATAAAAAATGAAATAAGTAAGTTACCAAGTGTCACTGGGGCAGGAGCTAACTCACAGGGGGTCACTGCAACAAGGGCCATAAATGAAGTTATGCTGGATGCTGAAAAAATAGCGGATGATTTTAAAGATTCATATATAAGTGTTGAGCATATAATGTTGGCCATATTTGATAGGGAGAAATCATCAAGTATAGGTAGAATATTTAGTCAGTATGGCTTGGTCAAGCAGGAATTTCTAAATGTTCTCCACCAGGTCAGGGGTAATCAGAGGGTAGATAGCCAGGATCCTGAGGGAACATACGATGCCCTTGCTAAATATGGAACTAACCTAGTTAAGCTTGCTGAAAATAATAAGTTGGACCCTGTTATAGGGCGAGATGAAGAAATCAGGAGGGCGATAAGAATCCTATCTAGGAGGACAAAGAATAATCCGGTCTTGATAGGTGAGCCTGGTGTTGGTAAGACCGCTATAGTCGAAGGTTTGGCCCAGAGAATAGTCAAGGGCGATGTTCCTGAAGGTCTAAAAAACAAGATTGTATTCTCTTTGGACATGGGAGCCCTAATAGCAGGAGCAAAGTATAGGGGTGAATTTGAAGAGAGACTAAAGGCAGTATTGAAAGAGGTGTCTAGTTCTGAAGGCAAGATAATCCTATTTATAGATGAGATACATACAATAGTTGGGGCAGGAAAGACTGAAGGTTCAATGGACGCAGGAAACCTAATAAAGCCTATGTTGGCAAGAGGTGAACTTAACTGTATAGGAGCAACTACATTTGACGAATACAGGAGATATATTGAAAAGGACAAGGCACTAGAAAGAAGGTTCCAGCCTGTAATAGTTGATGAGCCTAGCCTTGAGGATACAATATCTATCCTAAGAGGTCTAAAGGAAAGGTTTGAAATACACCATGGTATCAGGATACATGACAATGCTATTGTTGCAGCTGCAAAATTATCTGACAGGTACATACAGGACAGGTTCCTACCAGACAAGGCTATAGACCTAATAGACGAGGCAGGTGCCATGATTAGGTCTGAGATTGACTCCCTACCGACAGACCTAGATATAGTTAGAAGAAGGCTATTTATGCTAGAAACTGAGAGAGAAGCCCTTCTTAAAGAAGAGGACGAGAAATCAAAGTTGAGGTTAGGAGAATTGGAAAAAGAGCTAGCTGATTTGAAGGAAGAAAATGACAGTATGACAGCTAGGTATGAGAAGGAAAAAAACAGGATTATGGAATTAAAGGTCCTAAAGTCTAACCTAGATGAAGCTAGAGCCAAGGTTGAAAAGTATGAAAGAGAATATGACTTCAATAAGGCAGCAGAGGTTAAATTTGGTCAAATACCTAAATTAGAAGAGGATATCAAAAACTTTGAAGAAAAGTATGACAATGACAAGGCCGACAGTCTTTTGAAAGAAGAAGTAACAGAAAATGAGATAGCAGACATAATATCAAAATGGACTGGTATTCCTATCAGCAAGCTAGTTGAAACGGAGAAGGCCAAACTATTAAATCTAGAAAATCAGTTGCATAAAAGGGTTATAGGTCAGGATGAGGCAGTAACAGCCGTATCTAATGCAATACTAAGGTCTAGAGCAGGACTTGGTGACCAGAAAAGGCCTATAGGATCATTTATATTTTTAGGACCTACAGGAGTTGGTAAGACAGAATTAGCCAAGACCTTGGCTAGAGATTTGTTCGACAGTGAAGACAGTATAGTCAGGATAGACATGTCAGAGTATATGGAAAAACATAGTGTATCAAGACTAGTTGGACCACCTCCAGGATACGTTGGCTATGAAGAAGGCGGCCAGTTGACAGAGGCAATACGTAGAAAGCCATACTCTGTCATTCTATTCGACGAGATTGAAAAGGCCCATGACGACGTGTTTAACATATTCTTGCAGATATTGGATGATGGTAGGTTGACTGACAATAAGGGTAAGACTGTAGACTTCAAGAATTGCTTGATTATAATGACTTCTAATATAGGTAGTGCAACCCTACTAGAGGCTGGCGGTCATATAGACGAAAATATTAGTGAGAGTGTACTGAAACAGATGAGGTCAAGATTTAAGCCTGAATTTTTAAATAGGGTTGATGATATCATAATGTTTAAGCCACTTATGAAGGATGAAGTGAAGAAGGTAATAGATATTTTCTTTGCTGAACTAGCTTCTAGGCTGGCAGAAAATGATATAAGGGTAGAGCTAACAGATGAAGCCAAGGACCTAATGATTGAAGAAGCATACGACCCTGTTTATGGGGCTAGACCACTTAAGAGGTATATTTCTAGAAATATAGAGACTATACTAGCAAAGAAAATAATTGGTGGTCAGATAAAACCAGGAGATAATGCAAGAATTTATGTAAAAGAAGGCCAAATAGAAATTTCATAAAGTTGGAGATAATCTTTATCAAGTAAGATGTTTACATTTGTTAATTGATGTATAAGATGTCTTTAAAAATGTAAAATTTATTGTCTCAGATGATAGCCTAATTTAACATAATAATGTATATTTGGATAAAAGTATAATATAGTAAATAAAAGTAGCTTTTTGGGGTGTATAAAATAAGATTATATACCCCACTTTTATTTTATAAATACACATTGCAATTTAAAGAATTTTGGTTAATTAAATTAAAAATAATAGGTAGGTTGTTTGATTTTCAATTAAAAATACGAGATAAGAGGCAAGTAACTTTCTATTATATTTGAAAGATTCTACTTAATTTAAAGAATTTAAAAAATTGTTTGACAATACTGAAAATTACGGTTATACTTTAAGAGAACTAATTAAATTTTGATTATTTTAAGGAGGAGTTCAAAATGAGTATCAAGTTTAAAGACATTATTGTCGTAGGTTTTGCACTATTCGCAATGTTCTTTGGTGCTGGTAACTTAATTTTCCCACCATTTCTAGGTGTAATTTCAGGAAGTAAATGGTTTATATCATTTATAGCTTTCTTGTTTGCAGATGGTGGTTTGGCCTTATTAGGAGTTATAGCAGCTACAGGCACACAGGGTGACATGATGGCATTCTTTGGAAGAGCTGGAAAGAAGCTAGGTGTTGTAATAGCGTCGCTAACAATCTTGTGTATAGGACCATTTGTTGCTATACCAAGAACAGCAGCTACAACTTATGAAATCGGTATCATACCAAACTTTGGAAAAGGTTTAAGTCCGATAATCTTCGCAATTATATTCTTCGTGATAGTTTTAGTATTGACTATTAAGCCTTCAAAGGTTGTAGATATAATCGGAGCATTCTTGACACCAGTACTATTAATCTGTTTGGCAGTATTGATTGTAAAGGGTATAGTAAGTCCTCTAGGTACTCCACTTGACAGAACACTTGTTGACAATGTATTCATAAGTGGTATCAATGATGGTTACCAGACTCTAGATGGTATGGCGGGTGCAGTATTTGCGGGTATCGTTATAGCATCTGTTAAGCAGAAGGGTTATACTGAAAAGAAGGTTCTAGTAAAAGCTACAATTCTTGCAGGTATAGTAGCAGTTGTAGGTTTGGCACTAGTATATGGTGGTTTGTCTTACCTAGGAGCTACAGTATCTCCACAGTTCGACAATACAGTTGAAAGAACTGCCCTAGTTATATCAATCACTCAGGCCATACTTGGAGGACCTGGTAAGATAATACTTGGTGTAGTTGTTGGACTTGCATGCTTGACTACAGCAATCGGTCTTACATCTTCTTGCGGTAACTACTTCAGTGACCTTACAGAAGGCAAGCTTAAGTATGAAGTTATAGTAGTTGTAGTATGCGTATTCTCTGCAATAGTATCTAACTTCGGTGTTGATAAGATAATCAGTGTAGCAGCGCCACTACTATACATGATGTATCCAGCAGTTGTTACTCTAATTCTTCTTGGTCTAATCCACACTAAGATAGACAACAAGAACGTATATGTAGTAGCAGTTTGGGTAGCCCTAATCTTAGGTATCGCTCACGAATTACCATCAGTTCAAGCTTTCTCTGGAATGGCAGGAATAGCAGAAGCATTAAACAAATTACCAGGTTCATCTATAGGATTCTACTGGATTCTACCAGTAATAATCGGTGCTATAGTTGGTAAGTTTGTAGGAGCAAAGAAAGAAGCTTAATATAAATAAGAGTTGATTAAGTTTGAATATTGGCAAGTAGATTGCTACTTATTAAGCGAAATAAGACATAAACACAAAAAATAAACACAAAAACAAAAGGTTTAATCCCGGTCAACTAGTTTGATCGGGATTCATTTTTTGATAGAAAATTAATAAGGGATAGTAGAATTTTTTAAGAAAAAATGAAATCGTTAATAAAAAAATTATCAAAGATTTTTCGTGGGGATAAAATAAAAAAGAAAAGAATTTTTTTGCCTAAGACAGGATAAATTTTAATTAATTAGAATTTCCATAAGATAAATTTTTAAAAATTAATTCCGAAAAATATGGACATTAAAGAATAGTTTGACAATACTGAAAACTAAATGTATACTAAAAAAGAACTAATAAATTTTGATTATTTTAAGGAGGAGTTCAAAATGAGTATCAAATTTAAAGACATTATTGTCGTAGGTTTTGCACTATTCGCAATGTTCTTTGGTGCTGGTAACTTAATTTTCCCACCATTTCTAGGTGTAATTTCAGGAAGTAAATGGTTTATATCATTTATAGCTTTCTTGTTTGCAGATGGTGGTTTGGCCTTATTAGGAGTTATAGCAGCTACAGGCACACAGGGTGACATGATGGCATTCTTTGGAAGAGCTGGAAAGAAGCTAGGTGTTGTAATAGCGTCGCTAACAATCTTGTGTATAGGACCATTTGTTGCTATACCAAGAACAGCAGCTACAACTTATGAAATCGGTATCATACCAAACTTTGGAAAAGGTTTAAGTCCGATAATCTTCGCAATTATATTCTTCGTGATAGTTTTAGTATTGACTATTAAGCCTTCAAAGGTTGTAGATATAATCGGAGCATTCTTGACACCAGTACTATTAATCTGTTTGGCAGTATTGATTGTAAAGGGTATAGTAAGTCCTCTAGGTACTCCACTTGACAGAACACTTGTTGACAATGTATTCATAAGTGGTATCAATGATGGTTACCAGACTCTAGATGGTATGGCGGGTGCAGTATTTGCGGGTATCGTTATAGCATCTGTTAAGCAGAAGGGTTATACTGAAAAGAAGGTTCTAGTAAAAGCTACAATTCTTGCAGGTATAGTAGCAGTTGTAGGTTTGGCACTAGTATATGGTGGTTTGTCTTACCTAGGAGCTACAGTATCTCCACAGTTCGACAATACAGTTGAAAGAACTGCCCTAGTTATATCAATCACTCAGGCCATACTTGGAGGACCTGGTAAGATAATACTTGGTGTAGTTGTTGGACTTGCATGCTTGACTACAGCAATCGGTCTTACATCTTCTTGCGGTAACTACTTCAGTGACCTTACAGAAGGCAAGCTTAAGTATGAAGTTATAGTAGTTGTAGTATGCGTATTCTCTGCAATAGTATCTAACTTCGGTGTTGATAAGATAATCAGTGTAGCAGCGCCACTACTATACATGATGTATCCAGCAGTTGTTACTCTAATTCTTCTTGGTCTAATCCACACTAAGATAGACAACAAGAACGTATATGTAGTAGCAGTTTGGGTAGCCCTAATCTTAGGTATCGCTCACGAATTACCATCAGTTCAAGCTTTCTCTGGAATGGCAGGAATAGCAGAAGCATTAAACAAATTACCAGGTTCATCTATAGGATTCTACTGGATTATACCAGTTGTAATCGGTGCTATAGTTGGTAAGTTTGTAGGAGCGAAGAAAGAAGCTTAACAAACTTATAGTTATAAGTTTTGAGTAAAAATTAAAACACAAAAAATAATAAACACAAAGACTAAAATCCCGATTAAAGTTATCTTTAATCGGGATTTTTATATCTGATGATAAGATATGAATCAAGCGAACTTATTCATTAAGAGATCATGAGAAACTTGAAAAGAAGGGGTTCATATATTATAATATTAGTACGAGAATATATCTATGCCTGAGTGGGCAATGTAGTTTTATTTAGGAGAATATGTGGAGGGTTTTATGTCTAAAAATGCAAGTAATAATAAATCAACTAGCAAGAAAAAAAGTAAACCTTATTACATGAAACAGGGATCTAGGGGAAAAAAAGATAAGGTTTCTAGTAAATCGCCAATGGCAAATAATACTTTTGTTTTGGGTGTTGGTTTTTTAATAATAATATATTCTAGATACTTATCAAATCAAGTTTCCTCTGTATTAGTTAATCTATTTGGTCTAGGCATAATGATGTATGCTATGTATAGGTCTTTGATGGATGACAAGCAAGCAGGGAAAAAGAGGGCAGTGGTCATAGATATTATAATAATGATCATAATATCTATAGCAATTATTTACGGAGCATATTGGTTGGCTAAGATACTTTAAGATACTTGTATAGCTAATTTATAGCTGATTTTTGATATGATTATTACAGGTGGTTTAAAAATTGCCAATTTATTAACTTTAAAAAATATGATATTTTTTCTTGACAAAGTTCAATTAATAATTTATCATAGACACATAACAAAATATCAATCTCTTATCGAGAGTGGCGGAGGGACTGGCCCTATGAAGCCCGGCAACCTGACAGTGTCAAGGTGCTAAATCCAGCGGTGTAAACCGAAAGATGAGTAGTATTTCCAGGTCTGGGTATATTTTACTCAGGCATTTTTTTATTATTTTTTAAAAGTTTTTAGAAAGGAGTTAGTGAATGATTGAAATTAAAGAAGTAAATAAGTTTTATGGTCAAAATCAAGTGTTGACAGATATAAACTTAAATATAAAAGACGGAGAAATATTCGGCATCATTGGACACAGTGGGGCTGGCAAATCAACGGTATTGAGATGTATTAATAGGTTGGAATCTTTTGATTCTGGATCTATAATTGTTAATGGTCAAGATGTAGCGAATTTGGATGATAGGTCTTTAAGAAACATGAGGAAAGATTTGGGAATGATTTTCCAGCACTTTTCACTTTTGGAAAGAAAGACAGTATTTGAAAATGTAGCCCTACCTATGGAGTGTTTTAAATACTCTAAGGAGGAGATAAAATCTAGGGTTGAAGAATTACTTGACCTTGTTGGTATTTTAGATAAAAAGGATGTCAAACCTAGAAGTTTGAGTGGTGGTCAAAAGCAGAGGGTGGCAATTGCTAGGGCCCTTACGATGAACCCATCAGTCCTACTTTGTGATGAAGCGACATCAGCCTTAGACCCAAAGACTACCAAGTCCATCCTAGACTTATTGCAGGAAATCAACCAGAAGTTAGGCATAACTATAGTGATAGTAACCCACCAGATGGAAGTAATAAAGCAGGTATGTACTAGGACAGCTATAATGGATGGGGGCAAGGTTCTAGAGGTTGGAGATACAGAGGAAATATTCCTTAAGAACAATAAGCCTTTGAGAAAATTACTTGGAGAGGAAAATATAGTCTTGCCAAGCGGATGTAACCTAAAGCTACTCTTCACAAATGACAGGTCAAATGATCCGGTAATCACAGGTATGGCTAGGGAGCTTTCTATAGATGTATCAATAATTTATGGTAAGCTTGAAAAATTCAGGGAAAATATACTAGGCTCCCTGATAATAAATGTTCCAAGAGAAAGGTTAGGGGATGTTGAAAAGTATTTGACAGACCACGGTATGAGATGGCAGGAGGTAGAAAATGAGCTTTAGAGATTATATGACAACTTTATTTCCAGCTGCTTTTATGGAAACCCTCTATATGATTTTAGTTCCAACTATAATAGCATCTATACTAGGTTTTGTAATTGCAATTATATTGGTGATAACAAAGGAAGATGGCCTAAAACCCAACAAGACAGTCTATAGTGTACTAGGACTAATAGTGAATGTATTCAGGTCATTTCCATTTATAATTTTGATAGTTGCTATTAGCGGATTTACAAGGTTGGTTGTAGGAACGAGCATAGGTAATACAGCGGCTCTAGTGCCAATAACTATAGGTACGGCACCATTTATAGCTAGGCTGATTGAATCATCATTAAATGAAGTTGATAAGGGTTTAATTGAAGCTGCCAAGTCATTTGGGGCTACAAATTCACAGATTATATTCAAGGTCATGGTAAAAGAATCAATACCATCTATAGTATTGGGAGTGACACTTACCATAATATCGGTTCTTGGATATACAGCTATAGCAGGTGCAGTCGGTGCTGGAGGTCTTGGTAATGTGGCCATCGTATATGGCTACCAGCAGTTTGATAAGAATGTAATGATATTTACAGTCATAGCCTTGGTGCTACTGGTACAAATTGTACAAACTTTGGGAGATTTCTTGTATAAGAAATTGAAATAAGAGTCATATTATAGGGAGATTGAGTTTTATAGGGAGATTAAATTTATCAACAAAAGCCCAATAGGTGGGGTAAGAGTATAGGAAAATATTAAACATAATATAAGAATTGTAATTTATAGGAGGCAATAAGTATGAAAGCGAAAAAATTATTAACATTAGCTGCAGTGGCAGTATTATCTTTAGGTCTAGTAGCTTGTGGATCAAATAAGGATACAGGAAGTCAGTCATCATCCGGTGACAAGACTATAGTAGTAGGTGCTACACCTAATCCACAAGCTCAGATTTTAAATGAAGTAGTAAAGCCACTTCTTGAAAAAGAAGGTTATAAGTTGGATGTAAAGGTATTTAATGACTATGTCCTACCAAACAAGGGATTGACTGAAAAGTCATTAGATGCAAACTACTACCAGCACATTCCATACTTGGATGAATATAATGCCAAGAATAAGACTGATATAGCATACACAGTTAAGGTTCACTTGGAACCAATGGGTGTGTACTCAGAGTCCCTAAAGAAGGTTAGTGACGCCAAGGAAGGTGCAAGAGTTGCGGTTCCAAATGATGCAACTAATGAATCTAGGGCTCTCAAGCTACTTGCAAGACAAGGTTTGATCAAGGTAGCCGACAAGGATATTTTGACAAAAAATGACATTACTGAAAATCCAAAGAAGATAGAGGTAAAGGAATTATCAGCAGAACAGCTACCTACAGCTTTAAAGGATGTAGATTTGGCAGTTATAAACTCTAACTACGCTCTTCAGGCCAAGTTAAATCCTACAAAGGACGCAATAGCAATTGAATCAACTGATTCTCCATATGCCAATATACTAGCAGTTAACAAGGAAAATAAGGACAGCGAAAAGATAAAGGCTCTTTCAAAGGCACTTACATCACCAGAAGTAAAGAAGTATATTGAAGAAAAGTTTAATGGTGCTATAATAGCTTCTTTCTAGTTGGACCCTATAAGTAGGATTTTTCTGGAGAGGCATAAAACTATTCTTTATGATATAGTATATTAAAGACAAATAAAAGAGTATTAACAAATAAAAAACAAGAGGTTAAAATTGACCTCTTGTTTTTTTCTTTAAAAATGAAATGATGTTTTTAAATATTGAAATAACATCAATAAAATATTCTAGTGATTATGTTCTTCTTCGTATTCAGGATGAGCAGCAAGGTATTCGTGGTATTCCTTTTCGTTGGCCTTGTATTCTTCTAACATCTGCTTGTAGTTAGGAAGGGCTTCTTCGTCTTCAAGTTCAGTTCCATTCCAGTCAGCATACATCATCTGGTCACCGTTTGTAAGTATCATCCTACCTACGTGAGTAGTATCGTCTATCAATTCAAGGAAGTCCATCTGACCTTCAACAACTTCTTCATTCAATTCGATATCATCATCAAGGCAAACAACAACCATTAGTGGTAAAAGAACTCCATCTTCATCTTCTGCAGTTACAGTGATGTCTATAGTTCCTTCTACACTCTCTTCATATTCAGATAGTGGAGTGTCAATTTCTACCATGTCCTCAGGAACACCTAATTCCTGTACTAAATATTCTACAACTCTATCTTTAACTAATTCTTTTGACATATTTTTCTCCTTTCAAAATTATGCTTAACACTATAATAAATTACTACTCGACACAAGTATCGCCGAGAAAGTATTTATAATATCAAGTATATTATAGCATTGGAAGTATTTAAAGTCTACAAGTAATAAGCTTAAAGGTAAAATTAAGCAAATAGAGATATTCTCATAGTACAGATTGAATAGAACAGATTGAAATTGCAATATATACAGGATGAATCAAAATATAAATCTGTGTTGGAGGGATAAAATGAAAATATTAAAGAATAATAAGTTGGGTAAAATTAGTAAAAAACTAGCAGCAGTAGCGGCGGCAGTAGTTATGATGTCCGCATTTGCTGGCAATGCTCTAGCTGATTCAGGAGAGGTAGTGACTCTAGGAGCCAATCTAAATGCTAATCAAAAACGAGAAATTTTGAACTATTTTGGAGTAGATGAGTCTAGGACCAATGTAATCTATGTAAATAACCAGCAGGAAAGAAAATACTTGGGTGGTATAGCACCAGAAGCACAGTTAGGTAGGGTGACAATGTCATCATCATATGTAGTTCCTACAGCAAGTGGTGGTATAAATGTAAAAACATCAAATATCACTTGGGTTACTAGCTCTATGATAGCATCAACTCTAGCTACTGCAGGTGTAGAAAATGCCAATGTTGTTGCGGCGGCTCCGTTTCCAGTGAGTGGTACTGGTGCCTTGACAGGTATCACTATGGCATTTGAAAAGTCATCTGGTGAAAGATTGACAGAGGATAAGAAAAAGTTGGCCAACAAGGAGCTAGTAACTACTGGTAACCTTGCCGAGAGTGTGGGTAAGGACAAGGCTGCAGGTATCATCAATGATACAAAAAAAGAGGTAATAAAGGATGATCTTAATTCTGAAAAAGAAATTCAGGAAACTGTGAAGAAGGTGGCAGACAACTACAATGTAAACTTGAATACAGGAGATATCAATGTCATAGTAAATCTTATGAAGGATATAGGCAAGCAAAACTACAATTATAAGGACATAAAGGATACCCTAAATAATGTAAGTGCTAACGTAAAGAACAATCTAAGTCAGGCCGGTGAAAAGATTGAGTCTAGCGGCATAATTGACAAGGCATCTTCATGGTTGAAGAACAATAAGGATGCAAGTCAGTTCTTTGATAAATTTGATGACTCAAAACTGTCAAAAGATGCAATTGTAAGTACTACATCAACAGGATTAGACCAGGCAAAGAAAGTTGCTGGTGAACTAGCAGACCAGGCTCAAAAGTCAGGTATATTTGATAAGATAATAGATTTTATAAACTCATTTTTTAATTAGTTTATAGTATACAAAAAGGACTGTCAAAGGCTCATTTGATTATAGGGATTTTAGAAAAACTGATCTAGAGAGTCCTTAGGTGGCAAGAGAAAAGGCTGTGAGCTTAAATGCTCACAGCCTTTTTTTTACGTATGACGGGCATGCCGTCAGTCTGTGGTGAAAGTCCACGTAGGGCGTAGTTGCC
>OHAD01002061.1_pt1 | contig 16454 bp, 20 predicted proteins | sample 1577011 | NCBI WGS metagenome assembly OHAD01 (sample SAMEA3541510, study PRJEB24748) | human gut metagenome | biome: human gut; feature: human-associated habitat; material: faeces | place: China | collected 2012
GCTGGATATCAAGATCCTGCTGAAGACCGTACTGGTAGTGTTGAAAAGAGATGGGGCAGTGTAAGAGCTGAACCTGCCGGCAGCACAGAATTCTGTTGATTTTGCTTCCAATTGCATTGCTGTTTGCAGAAAGTTCTATGAATAGTCTTCAGTCGGTGAGTATTGTTGCAGCATTCCCGATTGGCACGGTGATCGTAATGATTGCAGTCAGCTTTATGAAGGATGCTAAAAAATATATGGAAGAACTCAATATGAGCCTACCGCAGCAGAAAAAGGCTGGAAGAGTGCCATAGTGACATGGTATCAGAAATTCAAGGAGAGTGTGTTCTTTCGGAAGTTGTTTTTCTTATTTTTGTGACCTCACTTATTCTGTTCCGAACCCTGTTAAACCGGAACCTATGGATGAATCCTTTATCTGATGTTATGGGCGGATGGGGCATCTGGGAGACAGTGAATGGCGAACAGAAGCTGACAACGGAGTGTATTGAGAATGTGATCATGATGGTGCCGTTTTCTGCCGTAGTGATGTGGACATTCGAAGAAAAGATAGGAAACGGCTGGAAGAAGATACTGTGGCAAAGCGGTAAGATAGCGTTCATCTTCTCGATAAGCATTGAGATGTTGCAGTTGTTGCTTCGCTTGGGAACGTTCCAGTTAGCAGACATCTTTTACAACACGGTAGGTGGAGTGCTCGGCGGTTTATTGTACTATGTAGCGATAAAGGCCAGAAAGCGTCTGTAAAACTGGATGAAATTGTGATATACTGAGAGCGGATAGCCCCATGCTACTCGGACAAACCAAAAATCTTTTTGATTAATCACACACCTCTCCGTGGTGAGTAGCAGGCAACGATCTATTATGATCGGCGAAGATGTGGTGAAAAGAAAAACGAAAAATCAAAGGAGGTCTGACGATGACTCATCGAGTGACTTGTGATAGATGTGGTTCTATTTCGGAATATGACGATAAATCCATATGGGAAGGAAACTGCGAACATGAAGATATAGAGTGCCCTGTGTGTGGAAATATCATCGGTAGTGCATTTACAGACCTTACTCCGGTAGCCAGACTTATCAAGAAAGGCGAGAGAGATTGATTCGAATTCTAAGATGATTGGCTGACGTCAAATTATAAGATTGGAAATAATGCGAAATGTCGTATCAAAATATTATGAATGCTCCATTATTTGATTTCGGAGATATTAAGAAAAGCGAAATCACAATTAAAAATACATGGAATGAATTTCGAGTCGCTTTGGCAAATAAGACATTTAAATATGATGAAGTTGATTCAGCAATGACGACTACATTTTTGAAAGTGTTTGATGATTTGTTTGCCAATTGTTGCGTGCGGTTGGAACGTTCACTGGATATTTTTCAAACTGATGGATATCTGGCTAGTGTAGTGACCTATTGATGTTTAGCCAAATATTTTTACCATTTACTGCCGTTCTGACGTATAATAATAAAAAAAGAACGGCGGTGATTTCTATGGCAAGACCCCAAAAATATAATATTCAGCTTACAGATAAAGAACTTGCAAGATTAAGATCTGTTATTCGTAAAAAAGATACTTCAAGAACAATTCGCAGCAGATGCCAGATCATTATTGACCTGGATGAAGCACATGGAAAAGTTTTAACTCATGAACAAAGTGCAAAATCTAATGGTGTCTGCATGGCAACTGTTACTAATACTGTGGCAAAATACATCAATGGCGGCATTGATGCCGTTACTGAATTAAAAAGGAACATAAATTCAGACAATGCAAGACGTAAGATTGACGGCCGTGCAGAAGCTCAGTTGATCGAACTTGCCTGTGGCCCCGTTCCAGAAGGGCATTCCCGTTGGATAATCCGTCTGCTTGAGAAAGAATCCAAAGTCATTTTAGAAACTCCTGTTGGCAGAGAGGCAATCCGCAATGCTTTAAAAAAAACAAACTTCGACCTCACAAAAACGACTACTGGTGCATCCCCGCAAAAGAAGACCCGGAATTCATAGCTCATATGAAGGATGTCCTTGATGTTTACGAACTCCCCTATGATGAAAAATATCCAGTCGTGTGTATGGATGAAAAACCATATCAGCTTTTAGGGGAGTCCAGAGAACCTTTGCCAATGATTTCCGGAAGCGACCGGAAAACCGACTCGGAATATGTCCGCAATGGAACTGTCAGCATTTTTGCTTTTGTGGAACCTCTCGGTGGTGTTCATCATGTAAGTGTCCGGGAACATCGTACAGCTGTTGAATAGGCAGAGGAGATCAAATATCTTGTAGATGTTATGTATCCTGATGCCAAAAAGATCATACTTGTGATGGATAATCTGAATACCCATAAACCCTCTTCTCTGTATAAACGATATTCGCCGGAAGAAGCAAGGCGTATCATCAAAAAGCTGGAGATACATTACACACCGAAGCATGGAAGCTGGCTGGATGTTGCAGAAATAGAACTCAATGTAATGACCCGGCAATGTCTCAGCCGTCGTATTTCTGATATAGAAGAACTACGCCGCGAACTATCTGCATGGGAAATAGAGAGGAATATTCTGGCAGCAAAGGTCAATTGGCACTTTAGAACCAACGATGCCCGAATAAAGATCAGTTCATTATATCCTGCATATACTACAGCCTCTTAATGAGGCGATAGTATTGTTAAATATCAACAGGTCACTACACTAGAGTATTGATTCCTGATTTCGGGGAGAAGCGATTTTCTTCGATTCGACGCAACAAAATGAAGCCAGTTTCTATCGGCTGCATTAAACAGGTGAATGGATATTTCCGAATTTAAGTGGAATTTGAAGACGGAAATATAACTGGATGAAGTGTCAGAAGGGAGTAATCCCTCTTTGACTTGTTTGTTGACAGAAAGAGGAACGAAGCTTTGTGCTTGTTTATAAGAGGATGTAACGTAAAAGCCATGTCCAAAATCCTTTCCCTGTTTACACTTGGAAAGGTCGATTTCTGGCATTTGTGTAAAACTGCCGTGGTATAGAAGCATTCCATCTGGTCTGAGTCATCCGAAAAACTCAGCACTGCATATCGGCAATGTCAATATCGTGTTCACTCATAGAGCATACCTCCTTTGAGTACAATTTTTCATTTTAAGTATAGCTCTTTTTTCAGCGTATAGCAACGAGGTTCTGTTAAAAAAAATTGAACAAAATAAAAAAGAGAACCCGAAGATCCTTTTTCCGGTCTCAGTCATCGCAAGTATCTGAAACCTGATCCCTGTCTCCGGTGGAATGAGAGGAACTATAGAATGAGCAGTGGAACAGAAGCGATAGATCGTAAGCAGAGGATCAGAGATCGATATAGAGGCGTGGATACTTCAGAACTGGTGTATTACGAAGCCAGACAAGCGAAAGAGCAGAAAGATGTCTTGTAAGCCTTTAAAAATGATGGGGAAAATCTCGTCAAGTAGCAGACTTGTTCTCTGATCTGTGATATACTGGGACAAATAGGATGAACCCTGACTCTGGGGTCACGGGAGACAGAGGCTCTCGCTGCTCTGATAAATCGCATACCTCTTCGTGGTGAGCAGCAGGTAACGCTGGAAACGAAGAAGGCAAAGATAAAGGCCAATACCTATTTTACGTACCCAAAATAGATGATGAAATAACGGAAGCTAATTCCAACGAATAAAATAGCAAACAGATGGGGCAAATTATAAGGTTTTGTATATGAAAAAAGCCTGCCTGTTAGCGATTAGATTAACGTGAAAATAAGAGGACAATTTTATGGCAAAATTACGAGCTGATAAAAGAAATTATAAAAAAGCGTTTACAGTTCATGCAAATTCCTATGATAATTGGAATATTGGAAGTCCTTACAGTAGACGTTTATTATTATGTTATTGTGTTGAATGTGGATTGAAATGCTTGATCATGGAGAATGATAATATATATACGATTTCTCAGGCGGATGATGAGACAGCGAAAATTTTGGGGTCACATGACTTTAGAACGCTGTTAAAGAGAGTTGGTCAGGCTGGAACTTATCGATTTAAGAGTTTTCCTACGGAGTATGGAAATACGGTAGGAACAGCGGATTATCATCAGTTGTGCAGGTATTTGATTGCTCCTGCAGAGCAGAATATTACATATTTGCAGGAATTTGATCATACGCTGGCTGAGATTAAAGAATGGCTGAAAGAGGTGGTGTAAATTATGAGGTTCTATACATGGAAAGATATTGAACGATATATTTTAATGCATCATGATGAGTGGAAAGATGAATTATACGATATAGAAGTTTATCCGAATGAAATGGTTGTATACCCAAAATCAGAACAGGGTACGCTGCAGAATGCTGTATTAAAGAAACTTTTTCCGAAAAATATTGCACCTGATAATTTAAGTATAAAATTGGATGGTCAGGGAGAAGATTTGATGATTTTATATGAGTACGAGTACAGTCCGGTTACTGTAAGAACGTTGCCATTGTTTAAAAAGGCGATTTATGAAGATTCCATATATCCGACGGAGCAGTTGGCGGATCTTAGCTGTCCGGTTTTTGCATTTCATTCTTATAAGGGTGGAGTTGGACGAACACTGTCGCTTATTGCATTTGCACGGGCATGGACCAATCTTCAGAAGAATCCGGAAAACAGCAAACTTTTAATTATTGATTCTGATCTGGAGGCACCGGGACTTACCTTAATCCAAGGTGATCTAAATGATAGTGCTTTTAGTTATTTGGATTTATTAACTTTGATTCAGGATAACAGCAATGTAGAGGAAATTGTATCAACGGCAGGAAATTTAATGGGGACGATTACCTTGCCAATCGAAACCAGCCAACAGAGAGTAGAACATTTCTTTCTTCCGACATATCGTTATGAAGAGCAATTGTTTGATCTGTATGCAAGTCCGCAAACAATCACTGCCAGTCGAAATAAAGAATATATTTTGGCAGAAGTACTTTCAAAACTGGCAAGTAGTTTAGGGGCAACAGCAGTTCTGGTGGATCTTCGTGCGGGGATCAGCGAATATTCAGCACCATTGTTGCTTGATCCGCGAGTGAAAAAATATTGTGTAACTTCTACTTCTCTTCAGTCTGTAATGGGAACAAAGCAGGTATTAAGTTTTATTGCAAAAGGTCTGAAGATAAAGGAAGATACGCTTCTGCCTACTGTTTTTCTGGGCATGATTCCGGAAACTTTTTCAAGAAGAGAGAAACAGGAAATCAAGGAAAATTTACTCGGATGTTTTGAGACTACAGAGGTAAAAGAGGAACTTCTTGATAATATGATCGTGGAGCTTCCGTTTGCCAGTGAATTAATACATTTAACAGAATGGAAGCAGATTTTAAATGTTTTAAAAGACAGGGATATGTATGATGCTGTCAAAGAATTAGTAAAGCCTTATTGTATATCAGAAGAACCAGAAAGAGGAATGTATACAGAAAAACAGCATCAGATCATTACAAAACAAATTTGTGACTTTGCGAATAATCAGATCACGGCTGAAGCCAATGGAGCGGAAGAACTATTATTAACAGAACCGATTAAAAATCTTTGTGCTCGTTTCAATCACCAGATTCCGGTAACGGTTGTTCAGGGAGCAAAGGGATCTGGAAAAACATTCTTGTATCGTCAGTTGATAGAAAAGAAAAACTGGAATTCTTTTTTTTCTGAAATTACTCATAAAAAAATCAGTAAGGAAAATGGCTGTTTTATTCCGGTTTTAGCACCGCAGAATATTTCACAGCTTCAAACGGTTCTGGAACAATGTATTGATTATTTTAATGAGACATTATCGTTTGCAGATGTTTCTCGGGGTATCTACAGTGACAATTCTCACAAACTGGATCTTAAAGCGAATGAAGAAATTGACTGGATGAGTTTTTGGGAACAATTGTTTGTAAATTCCGTTAATAAAGAGTTTACCTCATTTGCTCAACTGAATGAAAAATTAAAAGAAGAGGAAAAGACAGTTATCTTTTTGATTGATGGACTGGAAGAGATATTAAAAGCAGTATCTTCAAATAAAAATCAGCAAAAAGCGATAGAAGTTTTATGCCAGGGAGTTTTGAATACGATCAGTGCGAGATATGAAAATATTGGTCTTATTATTTTTATACGAAGCGATATGGCACAGAATGCAATTACAGTTAATTATGAGCAATTCAGGCAGTCATTTGCCTATGCAGAACTGAAATGGTCTTCGGCAGAAGCTTTAAAGTTGGCAGTTTGGCTGGTAAGCCATGCAAACAGTGATTTTTATCGGGAAAGTATTCCGATTGAAAATGCGTCACAGGAAATAATCGATAAATATCTGGAAGAACTCTGGGGATTGAAATTAGGAAAGAAGGATTCAAATGAAGCGTATTCATCACGTTGGATACTGGCAGCTCTTTCCGATTTTAATGGACAACTTCAGGCACGTGACATTATCCGGTTTTTGAAATATGCAGCAGGGCAGAATATGAAAAAACCGCCGTATGATGATCGGATATTAATGCCTGCAGAGATACGTTATGCAGTACCAAAGTGTTCAAATGCCAAAATCAGTGATATTAAGGCGGAATATGAAAATTTAAAGCCTATTTTTGAAAAGCTGGAAGATTTGCCGACAGACGAAAAAACACTTCCAATGAATCTGGAAAATAATATATTTACATCGGCAGAAGAAAAGTCCATGACACAATCCGGATATTTGAAACGTGATGGAGAAAAACTTTATTTACCGGAAATTATACGTCATGCACTGGGATTTCGATATGAAAAAGGTGCAAGACCGAGAGTATTGTCTTTGCTTCTTAAACATTAAAAACATGGAAGGTTAAAAAGAAAGACTCCACAAATCAAAGAAATAGTGGTATGATAGATAGACTTTAGATTTATTGGCTATCCGCATGCGGTGAAACAGTATCTTCTGGATTACATGGGGTTGATTTTTGAAAAGATGTGTCAGGATTATCTGCTCTATTATTCAGATAATCTTCTCGTTGAGCTGAGTGAAATCGGTCAGTGGTGGGGGACAGACCGGAAGAAGAAAAATATCTTTTCAAAAGGAGATTTTACGGATGGACTTCTTCAGGCACAGGAGCACGGTGAAGTCCGGCTGGTAACGCTGGAGGATCTCTACAGATAGAGGGAGATTTTTGAAAAATTTTTTTGAGTTATTATGGAAAAGAGAAACATAAGGATTGTCTGAAGTATTTGATTTTTGATAAGAGCAAATTTCAAATCATTTTATTCAGAAAAAGTGGAGGAATACATTATGTGTGGAATTGTTGGTTTTACAGGAGAACATCAGGCAGCACCGATTTTATTGGATGGTTTGTCAAAACTGGAGTACCGGGGATATGATTCGGCGGGATTGGTTGTTCGAGACGGAGAGAATCTGGCACAGGTTGTGAAGGCAAAGGGACGCTTGAGCAATCTGGCGGAGAAAACGGACGATGGTCATACCTTAAAAGGTACTTGCGGGATCGGTCATACTCGCTGGGCAACGCATGGGGAACCGAGTCAGACAAATGCACATCCGCATGTGTCGGGAAACTGCAGCGGTTCTGGCTCAGGTATGGTAGAATCCGAGGTTGTTGGTGTGCATAATGGCATTATTGAGAATTATACGGAGCTAAAGGAAAAGTTATTAAAACATGGCTATACTTTTTACAGTCAGACAGATACAGAAGTTGTGATCAAGCTGGTGGACTACTATTATAAGAAATATAATCTGGGTCCGATCGATGCGATCGCGAAAACGATGGTGCGTGTACGCGGTTCGTATGCTCTGGAACTGATGTTTAAGGATTATCCGGGGGAGATCTGGGTGGCACGAAAAGACAGTCCGATGATCATTGGTATTGCAGACGGCGAAACTTATGTTGCTTCTGATGTTCCGGCAATTCTCAAATATACCAGAAATGTTTATTATATTGGAAATCTGGAGTTCGCAAAACTGACTCCGGGAGAGGCACATTTTTATAATCTTGATGGCGATGAGATTGAAAAAGAAACAACCGAGATCAAGTGGGATGCCGAAGCAGCAGAGAAAGCCGGTTTTGAGCATTTTATGATGAAGGAGATCCATGAGCAGCCAAAAGCAATCCAGGATACGCTCAATTCGGTCATCAAAGAGGATAAAATTGACCTTTCAACAGTAGAAATCACGGACGAAGAGATTCAGAATTTTGATCAGATCTATATTGTTGCCTGCGGATCGGCATGGCATGTGGGTATGGCAGCACAGTATGTATTTGAAGATCTGGCGGATATTCCGGTGAGGGTAGAGCTGGCATCCGAATTCCGTTATCGAAAAATGCCATTAAACCAGAAAGCACTGGTGATCGTAGTCAGCCAGTCCGGTGAAACAGCCGATACACTGGCGGCTTTTAGAATGGCAAAAGAAAAGAATATTACCACAATGGCGATCGTCAATGTAGTTGGAAGCAGCATTGCACGCGAAGCCGATAAGGTATTCTATACACTTGCAGGACCGGAAATCTCAGTTGCGACAACGAAAGCCTACAGTGCACAGTTAGCCGCAATGTACTGCTTGGCAGTGCAGTTCGCAAAAGTCAGAGGAAAGATTTCAGAAGAACAGTACAGCTATTACATTTCCGAGATGCTTACCATCCCGGATAAAATGCAGAAAGTCCTGGAAGATAAAGAACGGATCCAGTGGTTTGCTTCCAAATATGCAAACGCACATGATGTATTCTTCGTGGGCCGCGGCATTGATTATGCAGTCTGCCTGGAAGGAAGCTTAAAACTCAAAGAAATTTCCTATATCCATTCCGAAGCCTATGCGGCGGGAGAACTGAAGCATGGAACCATCAGCCTGATCGAACAGGGCACCCTGGTGATCGGAGTCCTGACACAGAGCGAACTCTATGAGAAAACCATCAGCAATATGCTCGAATGTAAGAGCCGCGGAGCTTACCTGATGGGACTGACTACCTATGGAAAATACGAAATCGAAGATCAGGTGAACTTTACCGTTTATGTACCAAAAGTAGATGAGCATTTTGTCGGAAGCCTGGCCGTGGTTCCGCTGCAGCTGATTGGATATTATGTCAGCGTGGCAAAAGGACTGGATGTGGATAAACCGAGAAATCTGGCGAAGAGCGTGACGGTGGAGTAGCTGTAGAAATTTTATTTTAAAATTTGTGATACAATAGAGCTGCGGGCAACTGTGGCTCTTGATACTATTATTTTGGATAAAAATATAGGAAATTTATAGAATAGACTGTATTTTAGTAAAGAGAAGGATTGTATTTAAATGTTAGGAAGAAAAGTACTTTCAGATAAATATGTAACAAAGCTATATAATATTTTTGAAAAAAAGAATTGGAAAATCTGGGAAGAAGGAGATAGTTCAGTTTTTGATAGATTTTGTGAGAGGTTAGTGGAGTTAGAAAGTGATGAAGAAAGAGATTTGATTATTGAACTCACCAATGAATTTTTATGGATTCAGTCTAATATGTACGAAGAGTATTTATTGAGAGCATTTAAAAATTTATTTAAAAGTGAAAAATGGAATCCAGAAAAAGAGAAAAGTATTTATATATGTCCGTTGTTACCACCAAGGGATTTTGGAAAACAAAAAAGTAGCACACATATGTTGTATTTGTGTCAGAGCATATTGTTACGCACATATTCTGAATTTCAAGAAAAACAAGTACGTATTTGCGAGACTCCAGAAATATTAAAAGAGCATGCAGATAAAATTGGTGCATTAATTTTAATAGATGATTTTATAGGGAGTGGAGAAACAGCTTTAGAATGTTTAGAATATCTGAATTTTGTAAACGTGAAAACATATATTGTGGCATTGGTAGCACAAGAAGAGGGTATAAATAATATTAGTAGCGAAGGTATTTCTGTATTTACAGCAGTATCAAGAAAAAAAGCTATAACGGATGTATATCCTGAAGAGGAAGCAAAAGAAAAAATTAAAAAAATGATAAAAATAAGTAAACAATTGCAAGCTCCTAAAGGGATGCAATTGGGATATGCAAGTACGGAAAGCTTAGTAGCAATGATAAAGACACCAAATAATACATTTCCTGTATATTGGTGTGAATGTAAGGAAAATTCTCATGCACCATTTGTGAGAAAAGGAAATATAAAAGTAATAGGAAGTGAGAAAAAGTGCGAGAATCAACAGAATTTTTGATATTGGATACAATAAAAAGAAATTCATCTATCATGCCGCTGTTTACAGCAGGATATTCTTATTCAAAGGTAATGGAATGGGTTCGGCAGCTCGAAAAAAATGGAGAAATATGTTATAACGAAATGGAAGAAAGAACATTAAGTGACGCTGGGATAGATAGGTGGAAGATTATTAAAAAGAAAAAAAATAATTTTACTATTTTACCATTAAATAGTTACAAAGTGAAAAAAAAAGACATAGACGAAATATATTTACCGTGATATAATAATAAGCAACCTTTGAAATCTTTAGACTTTGCACGTATGGTGCGGGATTAGCGAGTCGTTAATCTTTGAAGAACTTACTTTTCGAGCCGGAGTAATACTTGTTCATGATTTTACAGGAGTAAAATCCAAAACAAGTATTACTGGTCGTGATTTTGTTACAAAATCACTTTGATATTTCTTTTCTGGTGAAAAGAAATATACGATATTTTGGGTAAAGATTTCAAAGGTTTTTAATATGGAGATCAAAATGGAATGGATAGAATATGAATTAAAATTTGCTGAGATTGCAAAAAAACATAATAAAAGTCAAAAATATTGTAAACGATGGATGGAATATGCAAAAAAGTTGTGGGATCGGGGATTGCCTATTATTTTTACGCAGAATCATTTATGTGCATTGTTAGGATATCAGCCAGTGTATGTGTATGCAGTATCTAATGCACCATGTAATTTTTATCATTATTACAAAGTGCAAAAAAAAAATGGTGGAACAAGAAATATATCTGAGCCACTTCCGAATTTAAAAGAAATACAAAGATGGATTTTAGAGAATATTTTGTATAGATTTGAAATAAGCCCGTATGCGAAAGCTTATGTAAAAAATAGATCTATTAAAGATAATGTTCGGTTTCATAGAAGGCAGAGGAAGGTTCTTTCTTTAGATGTCAAAGATTTTTTTGGACATTTAACGGATTGGATGGTTTACCAATTATTTATTGAAAGTGGATACAGTGAATCTGTGGCAATGATGTTAACAAATTTATGTTGTTTAGAGGGAAGTTTGCCGCAAGGAGCACCTACCAGTGCAGCTTTATCTAATATATTAATGAAAGATTTTGATTATAAAATAGGTGATTTTTGTAAAATGTTTAAAATTCGTTTTACAAGATATGCAGATGATATGACATTTTCGGGGGATTTTGATGAAACAAAAGTGATCTCATTTGTTAAAAAAAATCTAAGAGATATGCAGTTGACAATAAATGATGCAAAAACAAGGGTACGTAAACAAGGTCAACAACAAGAAGTAACAGGCATAGTGGTAAATTATAAACCTCAGCTTGCAAGGAGTATTAGAAAAGATATTAGAAAAGATGTATATTATATAAAAAAATATGGATTGCAATCACACTTACAATATATACAAGAAGAACGAAGTCATTATTTGGAACATTTATTTGGATTGATAAATTATGCATTATTCATTAATTCGGATGACAAAGAAATGAAACGTTATAAAATGGATATAAAATATCTTATGAGCAATGAAAAATAAGCAGGAGGTATGCTTGTGGATGAGCAACTGCTGAAAATGAATGGTTTATCGGTGAAAATTCTGGATGCATTGTCATTTGAGTCACATTTGGAAAGTCCATTGAAGAAAAATTTGCATTATTTTGATAAGGATTTATTAATTGACGAGCTTATTACGATGACAGAATGGCTGGATGAACAGGAAATCCTTTCGGGTATTGCACTGGATTACAGAATTAAGAGTTTGGATTCCATACTTTTAAAATACAACCGTTACTATCCAGATCATCAGACACGAAAAGTATTTAATGATATTCTGGGTTTCCGGGCTTTCTGTGATAGCTATGATCAAATATTGAAAGAAAAAACTTCACAGTTCCGGATCGCTGATATGACAAAAGGAAAAGCAGCAGATGATGGATACAGAGGGGTTCATGTGTACTATCAAAAAAGCGGAAGACATTATCCTATAGAAATCCAGTTCAATACGCTGTTTGACAGACAGCTGAATAATTGGCTTCATGATTACCTATATAAGAGGGACTATCCAATGGAAACGGGGAAAATGATACGTGAAAAGTATGAAAGTGGATTGATTCGAAATGAGAATGAATTTAAGGAGGCGTTGAATAATGTGTTATCTGGTAGCGAAAGATCGTGATGCACATGGTTGCTTTGCACTGAAAACAACTCATGGAAAACATCTGGTAGAATTAAAAAGGGAACTTAATAGGGCAGTTGGATATAAGGGAGTACAGCTTGTGACAATCAGCAGACCAACAGCGTATGGTGAGTATGCACCATATCATTTTGTGGATACAGAGAAGGAATTTCTGGCTCTTGTAAAAGGGCTTCGTTCATAAGAAAGTTGCCATGTGTGAAACACAAATTTTTTCGTGGCTGGAGCACATACAGGTAAGTTAGAAAAAACAAGATTGTTATGATAAACTATAGTTGTAACAGCAGTGGATACAAGGAACTGTCATCAAGAGAGGACTTTGAATGGTTCTAAAGATTCGATGTATTTTACTTAATTTTGCAAACTATTTGCTTTATTATACTTGTAAGAAAGTAACTTATGAGTATAATTGTTGGAGGCGAGAGGATGAGTCAGTTTTATATTTTCTCAAAAGGCGGATTCACAAATGGATTTCTTCAGGCACAAGAGCGTGGGGAGGTTCGGCTGATAATGCTGGAAGATCTATACAAGTAAATAATTCAAATGTCCCGGTTGATGAACATTGGGAAAAAAACTTGCACAAAGTTTAGAAATGCAATTAAAGATGGAATTTGTCCCGATGCCGACAAAAAAATAAAATGTAAAGAGTATGATGAAATAGAAATTGCAGGTATTTTTGACTGCGGTTTTTCTATGTACTGCAATATTGTTTATGATTTCCGTGATTGACCAAATTCTGATCGTAACCGCCAAATAATCCAGCGGATTTTCAGATGCCCAGATTTCCTCTATAATGGTAGCCGATAGATATTTAGATTATTTCACTGCAATTATGGAGGATAGACCGGGCGGAAACAGAAAAATATATCCAATCACATTTAGCTTATGCAGGGATTATTGACCGGGAATTATTCAGCCGGCGGGCTATGGATGAAATCTTCCGGCTTTCTTGTGGGATCCCGCGACTGATCAACCGGATCTGTGAAAAATCCCTTATGTATGGCTGCCAGCAAAACCTCCGTATCATTGATGATCAGGATGTCATCTACGTCAGTGAGCACGAAATGTTAAGGGGAGGTGAGCAATCATGACTCTGACTTATCAATATCCAGTGGTATATTTTTATGGTGATGATGAAGAAGATTCGGAAATCATTCGGAAAGAAGGACAGATCGAACCACTAAAAACAGATAAAGAGCCTTATGAAGCAATCGTATCCGCAGAAGGATACAGCTTTCATATCTTGTTTGGATCTCAGGTCAGTGGAATGTTTTTATGCATTCCTGGATGGCATATGGGATGTGAATTGTCTCATTTGAATGATATATTTTGGAACCGGGAGTCCATTTCTGGAAGTGATGGATCATTTGGATATGAAAACGCAACCGCAATCGCATATGCGTTGAAAGAACTTAACGAATTGGTGGGATAAAGTGATATCGCCGGACTGTTCCGGCGATATCAAAGAATTATTGTGGACACAAGATTGAGCTGTTTCTGGACAATCCGGATAATCAAGATTTGGACAATTTGGGAGATCATAAACAATTTCAGCTTTTCAATTTGACTTAGCAAATGCTATGAGTTATGATACTTGAAATAAGTAATTTGTGAGCCAGTCGCTCATGAGCATAATTATTGGAGGAAATAGTGTGAAAGAAAGTAGAGGACAGCCCAAAAGTGGCGCACCGAAACAAGCTACCTGTAAAGGCAACTTTTAGAAAGTAATATGTAGTAATCAAAAATCAAGAAGCTATTGGTTCGGTTGGAGGCAATAAACCTTCACGAATTAGCAGTTTCTGAGCTTGTTTGATTGCCTTTTGCTTCTGCTTTTCCAGTAAAGCTTCAGGCATATCGATTTTGTAAAGATCGCAGGGATTCCAAGTTTCTCCAGTTGTTAACATCTGGAAGATTGCAGTGAGAATCATTCTTGCGATTGCAATGATAGCTCGTTTCTTACCACGACGTTTTACAAGAGATTCGTATTTCTTTTTGTAGTAAGGGGATTTGTCAGATTTCTTCTTACCCGCAGATTCGTTGCTGCCAGGAGTTAATCCAGCCCAGCAACATAAACGTTTGGAGGAACAGAATTGAGACATATCAATACCGATTTCGGAGATGATGGTGATTGCACTATCATATTTAACACCCGGAATGGTACAAAGTAACTCGACAGCATTTTCATAATCAGGATCAAAAGCGATTAAAGATTCAATTTCAGAATCTACATCATTGGTCGCAGCTGTGACATAATCCATATGTGCACGGACAAGGTGCATACGATATTTTTGGGAATCAGTCATCTGATATCCTTCAATGGATTCAATCACAGCATCTTCTTTGGATTTGAGACGTCTAAGAAGCTTAGAAGCGATTTCTTCATGATTGATAGAATTGTCAGCCTGCTCAAGCAGGTAATCAATAATGGATGTGGATGACTTCCCAAAGATATCGGAAACAACAGAATCTAAAGCGACATTACAAACAGTAAGCGCATTCTGATATCGATTCTTTTCACTGGAACGGCAGGAAACCAATTTGTAGCGATACCTTGTATATTCTCGTAAAATACGGATTTTCTTACAAGGAATGTAGCTGCCTTTCACAAGTCCGAGACGGAACAAGTCCCCAATCCATTTAGAATCTTTGGTGTCATCTTTGTTACCCTTTACAGCTTTTACCCATTTGGGATTAGCAATGGTAACATTGATTTCATCTTCTAAAAGATTAAAGGCAGGGACCCAGTATTTACCAGTGGATTCCATGCAGACATCATGGCAGTCATTTTCAAGAAGCCATTGCTTGAACTCAAGAATTGAGTGGTTGAAGGTGGAAAAACGTTTCTTTTGATAAGAAGGTTCGATACCACCAGTAGTCTTGACGATTGTGGCAACGAGAAATGATTTGTGAACATCGACACCACAACAGGTTAGGTAAGTAACTTTCATAGTCATACTCCTTTCGTAAAAAAGATAAGAAGCCATTGACTGAACTGCCACACAATTTAACCAAGGTGTTAAAACAATTCTTAGTGTACGGGCTCATGGCGCCACTTATTTGTGCTTGAAAAGGCAGGACTTACACTGATTAGTATGCTGTCTAAAACGAGAAAGAATTTACAACTCCTCCTCCCGTGCTTTGTAGTGTAGCTTCTTGAAGCTATTATCTCATGGAGTAGAGGGTTTGAAAATCTTTCATTACTATTTGTGCCGCGCCCGAAGGCGCGCGGAATGGAGATTAGTATGGATAAGAAAAAAATATATTCCACGTGGTTTCTGGTGCCGGCCATGGCCGTTTTTACCGTATTCTTTCTGATACTTATCGGAATTGTAATCGTCATTGTCGGCTTTGCATTAAAGCTGGATTCTATTCTGATCATCTTTCTGGCAGCTGTTTCCACGGCTCTCGTCGGAGGACTGGGAGTAGGCGGACTGCTGGAAAACCTGGGAAGCAATTTTGTATCAAACAGAAGCATGGCTATTTTTATTATTATCTTACTGGTGACCGGAACGCTGGAGCGCAACGGGCTTCGTGAGGCGGCCGCGGACTTTATCCGCAAATTCAAGAATGTGACCGTCGGAAAGCTGGTATGCATCTATGGAGCCATGCGTTCCTTTTTTGGTGCGTTTAACGTGGGCTTCGGCGGTGTTGCCGGCTTTATACGTCCGGTACTTCTGCCTATGGCGGAAGGCGCCATCTCCGAGGATGACGAGCCTGCGGATGAGGACTACATAGAGGAGGCGAAGGGAATGGCTTCCGCTATGGAGAATATCAGCTGGTTCTTCTTCCAGGTCCTGTTTGTAGGCGGTTCCGGCGGACTTCTCGTCCAGGGTACGTTAAAGGGACTGGGTTATGAAGTAGAGCTCATCGATCTGGCCAAGGTGGAGATTCCGGTGGCTTTGACGGCGCTTGTCGTCGCCTGCATCTATTTTACTCTGAAGGACAAGCGTCTCAGACAGAAATACTTAAAATCCGGCAGATCAGAAAAAGGAAAATCATAACCAGGAGGTAGTCACTCATGTCATTTTTTATGGATTCAGCAATTTCACTCAGCAGTAAGCTGCTGGAGTGCGTATATATCATCATCGGCCTGATTACCATTTACGCAGGCGTTAAGAATTTA